>Ga0207428_10000110_pt1 | contig 111885 bp, 98 predicted proteins | sample RhiMethybrSRZTD1_FD_187600 | JGI IMG/M metagenome (GOLD analysis project Ga0207428, IMG submission 187600) | Populus rhizosphere microbial communities from Tennessee, USA - Rhizosphere MetaG P. TD hybrid SRZTD1 (SPAdes) (version 3) | ecosystem: Host-associated > Plants > Roots > Rhizosphere >... | reverse complement strand
CGACGTTCAGCACGAAGATCTTGCCATCGCCGATGCGTCCGGTGGCGGCCGCCTGGCGGATCGCCTCGATGGCGCGCTCCACCATATGATCCTCCACCACGACCTCCAGCTTCATCTTGGGCAGGAAATCGACGACATACTCCGCCCCACGATAGAGCTCCGTATGACCCTTCTGCCGGCCGAAGCCTTTCGCCTCGGTGACGGTCAACCCCTGAATGCCGACCTCGTGCAGCGCGTCCTTCACTTCGTCCAGCTTGAACGGCTTGATGATGGCTTCGATTTTCTTCATTTGAACACCTGAATGGCCTCGACCAGACGCGTATCAGCAAGGGTCGTGCCAAGCAGCCCCCACTGCCGAAGATGCAGCTTTGCGCCATTTTTAGGCCGTGTCCAACATCCTCTTTGCCCAACATTTGGGCGGTCTTGCCTGTAATTTGAGCAGGGGCGTCAGGCGGGCTTGGCGTCGCGTCGCTGCTGCAGAAAGCGCCGCACCGCCGGGTCGGATTCCAGTCCGATTGCCAGCGCGTAGGCCCGGTCCGCTTCCTCCGCCGCGCCGGTCCGTGCCAGCAATCCCGCCCGCGCCGCCCAGTACGGCTGATAGTCGGCGAGCCGCGGATCCTCGATCAGCGCATCGAGCGCGGCGAGGCCGGCTGCGGCCCCGCGGGTCTCTGCGATCGCGATCGCCCGGTTGATCGCCACCACCGGCGATTGGGTGAGGGCCGACAGCGCGTCATAGAGGTTTTCGATCGCGGCCCAGTCGGATCGGCCGGTCAGGCGCCGCACGACATGCGCGGACTGGATCGCCGCCTCCAACTGATAGCGGCCGAGCGCCCCTTTGCCGCTGGCGGCGCGCAACAGGGCTTCGGCCTCCGCGATCAGGCCGGCATCCCATTGGGCGGTATCCTGCTCGCCGAGCGGTACATACTCGCCCTGTGGATCGCGCCGCGCCGCCCGCCGCGCTTCGGCATAGAGCATGAGCGACAGCAGCCCGAGCGCTTCCGGCTCCTCCGGCAACAGCGAGGCCACCAGCCGGCCCAGCCAGATGCCCTCCTCGGCGAGGTTGCGCCGCCGCGCCTCCGTCCCGGCCGGATCGGCCCAGCCTTCGGTAAAAGTCGCGTAGATCGCCTCGAGCACGGCCTCCAGCCGCTCTGGCAGATCGGCGCGCTCCGGCAGGCGAAAGGGGATGCCGGCGTGCGCAATCTTCTGCTTCGCGCGCACCAGGCGCTGGCCCATGGTCGTCGGCGCGACCAGGAAGGCCGAGGCCACGGTCGCCGCATCGAAGCCGAGGATGGTCTGCAGGATCAGCGGCGCGCGGATGCCGGCCTCGATCGCCGGATGCGCACAGGCGAACATCAGCGACAGCCGTTCGTCGGGAATCTCCGCCGCATGTGCCGCGTTGCTTTCCAGTTCTTCGGCCATCAGGCGCAGATCGCTCGTTGCTTCATCCTTGGTGCGCCGGCGGCGTACCGCGTCCACCGCCTTGCGGCGCGCGACCGCCAGCAACCAGGCTTCCGGCTGCCTTGGAATACCGGCCGTGGGCCAGTCGGCGAGGGCGGCGGCGAAGGCCTCGGACAAGGCATCCTCCGCCGCCACCACGTCGCGGGTGCGGGCGGCGACAAAGGCGACCAGCTTGCCGTAGCTCTGGCGCGCGACGGCTTCCGCCGCCGCATGGCTCAGCCCGGCATCCTGTCTCGCCGTCACAGCCTCACTGCATCGGCCAGATCGGCCGGACCTCGACCGTGCCGGCACTGGCGCCGGGGCAGCGCGTCGCCCAGGACAAAGCGCTGTCGAGATCGGGCACGTCGATCACGTAATAGCCGGCCAGCTGCTCCTTCGCCTCGGCATAGGGGCCGTTGAGCACCTTGGTCTTGCCGTCGGTGATCCGGACCGTGGTCGCCGTGGCCGACGGTTTCAGCCGTTCGCCGGCACGGATCACACCCGCCGATTTCAGGGCTTCGGTATAAGCCATGTAAGCCGCCGACATCTTGGTGATGCTCTCGCTGCTCGCCGCCTGAAACTTGGATTCATCGCTATAGATCATCAGCAGATACTGCATGCTTGTCTCCTTGCCGTTCCCGCGGCACCCGATGCACCGCCGGCTCGATGACGTTCAGCCAGGGCTGATTTCGACAGGACATGAGAGAAAATTCGACCAACGATACTCCCGCTTGATGCTGGAGGCCAAATAGGAACGAGCGTCTGTTATCAAGGGACAGTTGTCCTGCGGCTGGCCCGGCCATGCACGACCCAAAGCGTATGATCGCTCCCCCGACATTATCAACTGCGATGCACGACCAATACGCGTCGCATCAAATGCGCGCCATTGGCCCTCCAATTCAACTCCTTGTGCCGCTTTACCGAAACCTCGGTTGGTCGCACGGCAGGTGTTCACGCTTGATTGCTCTTGGTGGGCGGAGCAGTATTGACGTTACTTCTGCCGAGCGATGCTCAGCAGACCGGTTTGTTCGCAATATCGGCCTGACCCCGGAGGGTGGCGCGATGCGGGCAATGTGGGTTCTAGTCCCATTTTTGGTGTTTAGTCTCGCGCTTGCGCACGGAAAGGTGAGTGCCGCGCCGCTGCATGATGCTGCCCAGGCGGGCGATGTCGCCAAGGTCCAAGAACTCATCGCTGCCGGCGCCGACGTCGACCAGCGTGACGAAAGCAAGGAAACCCCGCTGATCAAGGCGGCGCTCGCTCGCCAGACGGCAGTCGCTGCCGCGCTGATCGAGGCGGGCGCCGACATCATGGCACGGAACGATCGCGGCTTTACGGCGCTGCATGCGGCGGCATATTCGGGCAGCATTGAGATCGTCACTATGCTGCTGGATCACGGCGCGCCCGTTGATGACCGAGCCGAACGCAATATCACACCGCTGCATGTGGCGGCCGAGGAGAATCAAACGGCGGTAGCGGAACTGCTGCTCGAGCGTGGAGCCGAACTCGAAGCGGTGCAAGGCAACGGATACACCCCGCTGACGGCGGCGACCTACATGCGGAGCACAGACGTTATGAGGCTCCTCAAGCGTCACGGTGCCAAGTGTCAATCGGCTGACTTCATGGGAAAGGGTTCGCACGGCGAGTGCGACGCAGCCGAGAACTGATTTCGTTGCAGGATAGGAGGCGTATGATGATTACGAATCGGTCCGCAACTACCGGCTGGCTGTTCGCGGCAGTGGTCATAATTGTGCTCGTCTGGGCTGGCGCGGCCGTGGCCGAGGAGCGCAGTCCGATCAACACGGGCTATTTCGGGAGCGTCGCGATCCTGGGCTACGATCCCGTTGCCTACTTTACCGATGGCAAAGCGGTTCAGGGATCGCCTGACATCAATCAGTCCTGGCTCGGCGCTACCTGGTACTTCGCCAGTACCGAACATCGCGACGCGTTCGCAGCCGCGCCTATGAGCTACGCGCCGCAATATGGCGGTTTTTGTGCCGGATCAATGTCCGTCGGCCTGATCACTGACAATATCGATCCGAACTCTTTTCGCATTATCGACGGCAAGCTGTATCTGTTCGGAGGGAGTGCGGGGATCGAGCAGGATTTCGATCCGGTCGCGGCGGAGACAATTACGGCTGCCGACGCTCGCTGGCCTGAAATGGAAAAGAAGATTCAAGGGCAGTAGGTTCTTTCACCTAATTGAAGGTCTATGGGGCGGCTGAGAAATACCAAACGGTCGCCACATCGGCGAAGACATACTCGTCTTGGTTTGCGCTACTGCCCTTTGGATTTCTATAGACCGGACAGCAGAATTTCCGCCCCACGGCAAGGGCGCCCGATTGCATGCACATGAGGTCGTTTTCAACCGTGATCTTGCCAGCGGTTAGGCCCTGCGGTCCACGCTGTGCATAGTCGCCGTTGGCATCCACCTGCATTACGAATGGGGTCCCGCCGTGTTGATGGCCAGCCAGGGTCTTGTTCATGATCAAGCCTCGGATCGTGGCAGCATCAAGCTGATCCGCTGGACTGCCGTGGAACCCGTAGGGCCACTCTGGCATTCCCGCATCGCGAAGCGCCTCGATACGGTCGTCCAGATCCTCTTGGCGTCGGTGATGGCTATACATGATACGCGCGGCCGCGAAGTTCGCGCTCGGCGCCCTTTTGAGCATCGTTTGGACCACTGCATGCGCGTCCTCCATTCGTCCTAGCCGCGCGTATGCCATTGCGAGCACCTCGAGGCCAAGGTCGCTTTCCATGGGTGCTCCGGCCATGAGGACGGCCTGCACCGCTTGTTCATACAGCTTGTTCATGAACAGGGCTAACGCATAGTAGTCATAGACCTGCGTTTGCGGTTTTGGATTGAGCCGCAGCACTCGTTGCATGGCCGCCAATGCATCCGTCTGCTGCCCGGCATAGATGAGGACGATCGCCAGATTGAGCTGAGCATCGGCGCTGTTGGGATCAAGCGATACCGCCCTCTGCACCGATGCAATAGCCTCGTCGTGCTTGCCATCCAATGACTGCAGAATACCGAGCGCGGCATAAGCCCGCGGAGTCTGGGCGTTCAGTTGCAATGCCCGCTCGGCGGCTTCGTACGCCTGTTGGCGCGCCACCGGGCCTATCAGCACCTGTTGATAAACGAAGCTGAAGATATCGACGAGCGTGCGGGCATAGCCGGCGTAGGCGTCGGCGAACTGCGGGTCGAGCGCAATGGCTCTCTGGTACAGAGACAGCGCTTCACCCAGCGATTCCTCGGTGAGATCGTAGACCTTTTGCTCTGCCCGCGTGTAGATATCATAGGCTTCGAGATTGCGGGTCGGCAGCCGGGTGATCTGCGTCCTTTCGCTCGCTGTCAACCGAACCGACAGCGCCTCGACGATCCGTGTGATCACTTCATCCTGGAGCGTGAAGATCTCTGAATAGGCGCGGTCATAGCGCTCCGCCCAGATGTTCGCGCCGCTCGCACCGTCGATCAGCTGCACGTTGATGCGAACAGAATTGCCGGAACGGCGGACGCTGCCCTCCAACAGGTATCGGACGCCGAGCTGCGTGGCCACGTCCCGAACATTCGCGGATGGATCGCGGTAGGCGGAGGTGGAGTTGCGGGCGATGACTAGCAGTCCGGAGATCTTCGACAGGTCGGTGATGAGGTCGTCAGTGAGACCCTGGGCGAAATACGCCTGGTCGGAATCGCCACCAAGATTGCCAAGCGGCAAAACCGCGATCGACGGCTTGTCCGGTAGTGGCAGAGCGCTGCGTTCGATTGCAGAGGGCTCAATCCGCGGCTCCCACGGACGCCACCACGCCATCGCCCCGGCGGCCACCAGGAGGGCGAGCGTCCCGGCGGCGGTGACGGGTAGGCGCCAAGATCGGGTGAGCGACTGCCGCTTACCAAAGGTCTTGCCGGCCGCCTCCGCGTCCATCCGCACGCGGTACACGCGCACCGGCTTTTCGATGTTCTTGACCCGCCGTTCACCCAGGGACTCATATCCCACGTCGAGCTTCTTTTCGACCTGGTCATAGGCTGTGCCGGAGATGGCGACGCCTCCCGAATCGGCAAGCTGCTGCAGCCGGTGCGCAATGTTGACGCCGTCGCCATGGATGTCGTCGCCCTCGACGATGACGTCGCCGAGGTTGATGCCGATGCGGAACACCATTCGCCGATCGGTCGGCAAGGCAGCATTGCGCCCGGCCTCGGCGCGCTGCACGTCGACAGCACAGCGAAGGGCGTCCACGACGCTGTGGAACTCGACGAGCAGCCCGTCGCCCATGGTTTTGACCAGCCGGCCGTGGTGTTCGGCGATCTGTGGTTCGAACACTTCGTGAAGCTCGGCCTGGAAGTGAGCGCGCGTCCCTTCCTCGTCGGTCTGGCTGAGATGTCCATAGCCAGCAACGTCGGCGATCATCACAGCGGCAAGTCTGCGCTCCATTTAGCGTACTCCGCGCCGCCAACAAGATAGCACTAAGGCCGACCGTCCTAGAACTATTAGAGAGCTCGTCGCTCCGAGCAATTGGCTTGTTTTCTCGGCGGTCTGGATCGGCCTCTTCGCTGAGCACTTTCGGTCCCCGCATCCGTAGGCAGGAGGCCCCGAGATGGGTACGATTGCCGAGCCTGTCAGAAATCATGGGTGGCCGGGTTGGCCAGTAAAGCCGCAGATATGGCGCCGACGCAATCGAGAGACCGCCTCACCGGCGCGCGACGCCGTCGCCGGGAGCTTTCCGTTCCCGGGTACGCGAGCGGGGCCGATGCTCCGCTTCGGGCAACCGCAGCTGCATTGGAACGCGCGCGACACGCTCGTTCCATTGTGCTGGTCGAGGGTATCAGCGATCAGATTGCAGTCGAGGCTCTGGCAAACCTCCAGGCAAGAGACCTGACGAAAGAAGGCGTGGCCGTGGTACCGATCGGCGGCGCTCAGTCGGTGTCGAGGTTCCTTGCTTGTTTCGGGCCGACTGGCGTCGGACTGCGCGTCAGCGGCTTGTGCGATGCTGCCGAAGCACGGCACTTTTGCCGTGAATTGGCGCGGGCTGGCTATGCGCCGCCCGAAACACGCAGTGAACTCGAAAGAGAGGGGTTCTTCGTTTGCGACCGCGATCTGGAAGACGAACTCATTCGCGCGCTCGGACCCGAGGCCATTGAAACGATACTGGCGGAAGAGGGAGACCTCGCTTCGTTTCGCACGCTCCGGAAGCAAGCCGCATGGCGGGACGCTTGCTTCGTCGATCAGCTTCGCAGATTCCTGGGTGCAGGCGCACGCCGGAAACTGCGCTACGCAAGCCTCTTCGTTCTCGCGCTGGACCTTGACCGCCAACCGCGACCGCTCCGAGGTGTCCTGAGCCGGGCTTAGTTAGCGCTGGGTCGAGCCGGTAGGCGAATAGCCGGCAATATGCCGGCCATTCTTTATCCATCCTATTCCGCTGCCTTGCGCCGCTTCTCCAGGAAGCCGCCCATGCGGCGGACGGCTTCGGCGATGTTCTCCAGGCTGTTGGCATAGGAGATGCGCAGATACCCTTCGCCGTAGGAGCCGAAGCTGGTGCCGGCGATCGAGGCGACGCCCGCTTCGTCGAGCAGCGACACTTCGAGCTGCTTCGATTTGAGGCCGATCCCCTTGATGTTCGGGAACGCGTAGAACGCGCCGTACGGCGTGATGCAGGAAACGCCCGGCAGCTTGTTGAGCTCCGCCACCACGAAGCGCCGGCGCTCGTCGAACGCCTTCATCATCTTGGCGACGTCATCCTTGGGGCCGGTGAGGGCGGCGATGCCCGCCCACTGTGCCGCAGCGTTGACGCAGGAATGGCAATTGATGGCGAGCCGCGTCGCATGCTCGATCAGCGATTTCGGCCACACCGAATAGCCCATGCGCCAGCCGGTCATCGCATAGGTCTTGCTCCAGCCGTCCAGCAGGATGAGCTGGTCGCGGATCTCCGGATAGCGCAGCAGGCTTTCGTGCTGGCGGCCCTCATAGAGCATCTCGCTATAGATCTCGTCCGACATCAGCGTGACGTGCGGATGCTTGGTGAGGCCGGCGACCAGTTTCTTCACCTCGTCCTTGCTGGCGGTGCCGCCGGTCGGATTGGCCGGACTGTTGAGGATGATGAGGCGGGTGCGCGGCGTGATGAGGCCGAGCAATTCCTCCGCCTTGAAGGCAAAGCCGTTCTCTTCCAGGAGCGGCAGCGGAACCGCGGTTGCGCCGGTGAACTTGATCGCGGACTCGTAGATCGGGAAACCCGGGTTCGGATAGATGATCTCCGCGCCCGGCTCGCCGAACATCAGCATGGCGAAGAACATCGTGACCTTGCCGCCCGGCACGATCAGGACGTTGGCCGGATCGACCGGCGCGCCGTGGCGGCGCTGCAGATCGGCGGCCACCGCCTCGCGCACCTGGGGGATGCCGTTGGCCGGCGTGTAGCCGTGATGGCCGTCCTTCAGCGCCTTGATGGCGGCTTCGACGATATGGCCAGGGGTCTGGAAGTCGGGCTGGCCGATCGACAGGCTGATGATGGACTTGCCCTGCGCCTCCAGGGCCTTGGCGCGGGCCAGGACCTCGAAGGCCGATTCGGTGCCAAGGCGGCCCATGCCGCTCGCCAACTGAAGCATCTGTCTTTCCTTTTTGCGGCCCAGGGTCGGGCGTTTTGCCGGCCCATTTTCAGGCGCGGATTTTATGGGCTCGCCTCACAGCGATGGGCAGCCCTGACCGACAGGATTTTGCGGAATGACGACAGAGCCCATGGCGCGAACAGGGCATTTCCATCAAGCTGGGCTTGACCCAAGCCTTGACCGGGCGGGCGCCCTGGTTTAGACCGCCCGGCGCGGTGGCGGGTGTAGCTCAATTGGTTAGAGCACCAGATTGTGGATCTGGGGGTTGCCGGTTCAATCCCGGTCACTCGCCCCACCTTTCTCCCCCTTGCCCAGGCAGCTACATGCCCACGCTGCAAAGCAGGCATGAATTTCCGGCGTGACTCCTGTGTAAAGCTGCGATATTTTCACGCACCTGTCAGTCATAGACTGACGGTGTTTTTCGAGTTGGCGCGAGCCACGGTCCAAGTTCTGGGATGACATGGTTTCCAGGTCGCCTCAAGAGCGACCCGGTGCTGCAAGATCAGCAGAAAAGGCAGGCTTTTCGGGGCTTGCCTTTTTTGCTGCGCGGGTTTTCAAGCCCGAAATCCTTCTGGTCTCTGACCCCACCCTGCGATAGAATCTGACCAATTGGACAAGTCTCGGGAGGTTGGGTCCGAGCGGTCCCATCGCAAAATTCAAGGGGAGGTCAGCACATGTCCCTGCTGATTCGTGGCGGCACCGTCGTGACGGCCGAAGGCAGCACGCGCGCCGATGTCTATTGCGCCGACGGCGTGATCAAGGCGGTCGGCCCGAAACTGGATGCGCCCAGCGGCGCCCGTGTCATCGACGCCGGCGGCCAGTATGTGATGCCGGGCGGCATCGACCCGCATACCCACATGCAGTTGCCCTTCATGGGCACGGTGGCGAGCGAGGACTTCTTCACCGGCACCGCGGCGGCGGCGGCCGGCGGCACCACCATGATCATCGATTTCGTGATTCCGGCGCCGCAGACCTCGCTGCTCTCGGCGTACGACCAGTGGCGCGAATGGGCGGAGAAATCCTGCGCCGATTATTCCTTCCACGTCGCCGTCACCTGGTGGAGCGACGAGGTCTATCGCGACATGGGAACGCTCGTGAAGGACCGTGGCGTCAACAGCTTCAAGCATTTCATGGCGTACAAGAACGCCATCATGGTGCCCGACGAGAATCTGGTGAAGAGCTTCGCGCGCTGCCAGGAGCTGGGAGCGATCGCGACCGTGCATGCCGAGAACGGCGAGCTGGTGTTCCATCTGCAGCAGGAGATCCTGAAGCGCGGCATCAGCGGCCCCGAGGGCCATCCGCTGTCGCGTCCGCCGGAAGTGGAAGGCGAGGCCGCCAACCGCGCCATCCGCATCGCGCAGGTCTTGGGCGCACCGCTCTATATCGTGCACAATTCCTGCAAGGAATCCGTCGAGGCGATCATCCGCGCGCGGCTGGAGGGCCAGCGGGTCTATGGCGAAGTGCTCGCCGGCCATCTGCTGATCGACGATTCCGTCTATCGCCATGCCGACTGGAACTACGCGGCCGCGCACGTGATGAGCCCGCCGTTCCGGCCCAAGGAGAATCAGGAATATCTGTGGCGCGCCTTGCAGTCCGGCAATCTGCAGACCACCGCCACCGACCATTGCTGCTTCTGCGCCGATCAGAAAGCGGCGGGTCGCAACGACTTCACCAAGATCCCGAACGGCACCGGCGGCGTCGAGGATCGCATGTCGGTGCTGTGGCACCACGCGGTCGGAACCGGACGCCTGACGCCGAGCGAGTTCGTGAAAGTGACGTCGACCAATGCGGCGCAGATTTTCAACATCTATCCGCGCAAGGGTTCGGTCAGCGTCGGCGCCGATGCCGATCTCGTGGTCTGGGATCCCGAAGGCACACGCACTATCTCCGCCAAGACCCATCACCAGAAGATCGACTTCAACATCTTCGAGGGCATGAACGTGAAGGGCATTGCGACCCACACGATCAGCCAGGGCAAGGTGCTGTGGGACAAGGGTCAGTTGAATGTCGAGAAAGGCGCCGGCCGTTATATCAACCGGCCGCCGTTCCACCCGATGTTCGAAGCCTTGTCGAAAGCGAATTCCGCGAAGCTGCCGCGATCGGTCCCGCGCAAGGCCGCGCAATAGACCTCGATCCTCCTCCCCCTTGAAACGGCCGGCGAAGCGCCGGCCGTTTTCTTGTGCAGCGCAGGAAGATTGCCGGGCACAATCGCAAGATAAATTCGGAATATAGATCGTTCGATTTTTGCCCATGGATTCAAGAATCGAGGGCTTAATATCCTGGAAATAGGACTGCGCTTGACTTGCGAATGGAAAACTGGGGAGACTTCAGGTGCCGACGGCCTGATCTGATTTTCCGGTCGGCGCGCGTTCGGGGCGTCGCATAACGAGGGAAGTGGGGCTCGATTGCGGTGGACCGCGGGACAATTCGACTTCGAATCGCGATTGATTTGATGGAAGAACGTTCATCGCCCACGCAGGAACACGAAGGCAGATAGGCCTTCGTGGCGCTGGGTTGGGAGTGATGTCTCGAACGAGGGGCCGGCTTGGGGGAGCGGGCTGTGCGGCTTTTTCATTGAGCTGCCAGATGAGGGGAGGCACGCATGCGCAATATCGATCACACTCACATTCGTAAGGAACTTGTTCGGCTGAGCAAGATGGCGCGAACCCTTCGCATGAAGGAACTCGCGCATTTCATCGACGTCGCGGGGGAAGTGGCGTCGGAAATGCCCTTGCCGAAGGCTGTACAGGCGAAGGAAGCACGGCACGCCTGAATGACGGTCGCGCTACGTTAGGCGGTGTATGCGGCTCATTGATTGAATGAGCCGCATACACACAACAACAATCCCCGTGATTGCACTCAGCCTTGAGCGGGCGGCGTCAAGCCGCAGCTGCGCATGATGATCTCCGTCACCCGGCGCGCCGTCTTCCTTCACTCATGGCCCTGATGGGCGAAAATGTGTAAACTCCGCTCAACGGCCACGGAAGGACCCCTTGGCGCATGCCGCGGCGGGTCACAGCCATTCTTGCGGTCGATGTTGTCGGATACAGCCGCCTCATGGGCACCGACGATGAGGGTACGCTTGCGCAGTTGAAGGCGCACCGGCGCGATCTGCTTGATCCGAAGATCAAGGAACATCAGGGACGAATCGTCAAGACGACCGGCGACGGCATGCTGGCGGAGTTCGCGAGCGTGGTCGATGCCCTGCGCTGTGTCACCGAAGTCCAGCGCGACATGCGCGTGCGCAATGCCGAGGTCCCCGAGGAAAAACGCATCGAGTTCCGTGCCGGCCTTAACGTTGGTGACATCATTATTGACGGCGACGATATCTATGGCGACGGCGTGAACGTTGCGGCGCGCTTGGAGAACATGGCTGAGCCGGGCGGAATTTGCGTTTCAGGCAGGGTGTATGAGGATACTCACGGCAAGCTCGATATCATGTTCGAGTACGAGGGCGAACAGCAGCTTAAGAACATCGCATGGCCGGTCAGGGTGTACCGGGTACGGCTTGACGGCGGAGCGGTAGTCGCTCGGCCGCCGTTGGCGCTGCCCAACAAGCCGTCGATCGCCGTCCTGGCGTTCGACAATCTGAGCGGCGATCCCGACCAGGAGTATTTCGCCGACGGCATGGTCGAAGAGATCATCATGGCTCTGTCGCGCATGCGCTGGCTGTTCGTGATCGCGCGCAATTCGAGCTTCACGTACAAGCGTCGGGCCGTGGACGTGAAGCAGATCGGGCGCGAACTGGGGGTGCGCTACGTGCTCGAAGGGAGCGTGCGCAAGGCGGGCAACAAAGTGCGGATCGCGGGTCAGCTGATCGATACCTCGACAGGCACGCACCTCTGGGCGGATCGCTTCGAAGGCAGCGTCGAGGACATTTTCGAACTGCAGGACCGGGTGACCGAAAGCGTGGTGGGGGCGATCTCACCCAGGCTGGAACAGGCCGAGATCGAACGGGCGCTGCGCAAGCCGACTGAGCGCCTGGACGCCTACGACTATTACCTGCGCGGTGTGGCTGGCATTCATCTCTGGACCAAGGAAGGCAATCAGGAAGCGCTGTCGCATTTCTACGGGGCGATCGAACGGGATCCGAACTTCGCATCGGCATTCGGGATGGCGGCGCGATGCTATGGTCAGAGAAAGGCGAGCGGCTGGCTGACGGATCCATCACATGAGATTGCGGAAGCGACACGATTGGCTCGACGGGCCGCGGCGCTGGGCAGGGAAGACGCAGTCGCACTATGCACCGCGGGTTTTGGCCTTGCCTATGTTTCCGGCGAGCTCGACGATGGCACTGCATTGATCGATCGGGCGATTGTGCTCAACCCGAACCTGGCCTGGGCGTGGTATTTCAGTGGCTGGACTAAGCTCTGGATCGGCGAGCCGGACGAGGCTATCGAACGCGAATCTCATGCTATGCGCTTGAGCCCGCAAGACCCGCATATATTCAACATGCAGGCTGCCACCGCCTATGCTCACTTCATGGCTGGGCGCTCCGCCGAAGCGGTCTCATGGGCCGAAACGGCTCTGCGGGAGCATCCCGAGCACATGTCCGCATTGCGTATCCTGTCTGCAAGCTGTGCGATGGTGGGGCGGCTGGAGCAGGCACAGAAGGCCGTCGCGCGAATTTGCGAGCTTGATCCTGCATTGCGTCTTTCGAACCTTCACCAAGTCATGGTGTTTCGAAGACCGGAAGACATGGCCAATCTGGCAGAGGGGCTGCGCAAGGCCGGACTGCCGGAATAGAGAGAGCGGCTTCACGCCGGCGGCGTTAGGCCGCAACCGCGCAAGACGATCTCCGTCACCTGGTGCGCCACCGCCTTGTATTCCTGCGGCGTCAATTGTTCGCGGCCCAGTACGGCCGAGATCTGCGATGCGAAGTCGGCATAGGTCTGGGTGCTGGCCCAGATCATGAACAGCAGATGCTTCGGGTCGATCTCGCGCATCTTGCCGGCGGCGATCCAGCCGCGGATGACTTTGGCCTTCGTATCCACCCAACTGCGCAGATCGGTCTCGAGATATTTCCCCAGATGCGGTGCGCCATGGATGATCTCGTTGGCGAACACGCGCGAGGGAATCGGTTGCTCGCGCGCCAGCTCGATCTTCGCGGTGATGTAGTGGGCGAGGGCGCGTGCCGGCTCCGCCTCCGCCGTAATCTCGTCGGCGGTGTGCAGCCAGGTATTAACGATGCCGGTCAGCACCTGCTGGTAGAGCTCTTCCTTGGTGTTGAAGTAATAGTGGAGATTGGCTTTCGGGATGGCGGCGCGGCGCGCGATCTCGGCGGTGGTGGCGCCGTTGAATCCCGCTTCGGCGAAGACCGATTCCGCAGCCTCCAGGATGCGCCGTTCGATGCTGGCCCGGCTGCGCTGCCGTACACCACCGCCATTGCCGGCGTCGGCGCCGGGTTGATCGTTTACTGCCAAAACGCCTGATCTCCTCTTGATATCGCTTCATATTGGAGCCCCCTCGAATGCGGAAGGAAAGAAAAAACTTGATCATTCGGTCAGAAAAATCTTGATCAATTGGTCAAATTTCCGCACACTGCCTGTGGATTAAGCCAGTGCCGGTTGAGTGGCCGCTTGGCGTGCCAAAGCGGAACGTAGGCCGGATAAGTTTGTGGCTGAGACCCATGGGAGGGGTTGATGACGCAATCGGCAACGCCGGACATTGCCGCCGGACGGCTGCGGCCGGATGAGATCGCCGCCAATTTCGAAGACATCAAGCCGCCGCTCGATCGCAAGAAGGCGCTGATCGAGAGCAGCCGCTGTTATTTCTGCCACGACGCGCCGTGCATCGAGGCGTGTCCGACATCGATCGACATTCCGAACTTCGTACGCATGATCAATACCGGCAACACGCTGGGCGCGGCCGAAAAGATCCTCGAGGCCAACATCCTTGGCGGCATGTGCGCGCGGGTCTGCCCGACTGAGATCCTGTGCGAGGACAAGTGCGTCCGCAACACGTCGGAGGACAAGCCGGTCAGTATCGGCATGCTCCAGCGCTACGCCGTCGATGATTTGATGGAGAAGGGGCGCTATCCCTTCACAAGACGGGCGCCGACCGGCAAGCGCGTGGCCGTCGTCGGCGGCGGACCCGCCGGCCTGTCCTGTGCGCACCGGCTCGCCATGCTGGGGCACGACGTCACCATCTTCGATGCCAAGAGCAAGCTCGGCGGCCTCAACGAATACGGCATCGCGGCCTACAAGACCGTGAACAACTTCGCTCAAGCGGAGGTGGATTTCGTCCTTTTCATTGGCGGCATCAGCGTGAAGACCGACCAGGTGCTGGGGCGCGACATTACGCTCGATCAGCTTCGGCGCGACTTCAACGCGGTGTTCCTGGGGCTCGGTCTTTCCGGCGTCAATGCGCTGGGGCTGGAGGGGGAAGAGCAGCTATCCGGCGTGATGGACGCTGTCGGCTACATCGCCGACCTGCGCCAATCGCCTGACAAAGCGCGGCTCAAGGTCGGACGCAAGATCGTCGTGATCGGCGGCGGCAATACCGCGATCGATATTTCCGTGCAGACCAAGAAACTCGGCGCCGAGGATGTAACCCTGGTCTACCGCCGCGCGCCGGAGAATATGGGCGCCACCTGGCACGAGCAGGAATTCGCCCAGGTGAATGGCGTGAAGATCAAGCATTGGGCACGGCCCGTGCGCCTGATCGGCCAGAATGGCGCAGTCAAGGAAGTGGAGTTCGAGCGCACGGCGCTCGACGATCGTGGGCGCCTGATCGGTACCGGCGAGACCTTCTCGATCCTGTGCGATCAGGTGTTCAAGGCGATCGGGCAGAAGTTCGTCAAGGACCCCGTCAACGGCAAAGCGCAGGAATCGCTGGATCTGGTCGATGGCAAGATCGCAGTGAACGAGGACATGAAGACCTCGCTCGCCAACGTCTGGGCCGGCGGCGACTGCGTCACCAGCGGCATCGACCTCACCGTGCAGAGCGTCGAGGATGGCAAGGTCGCCGCCCATGCGATCGACCGCACCCTGCGCGGCGCAAAATAGCGAACGGCTGGAAAGGGAGAACCGACATGGCCGACCTTCGCACCAACTTCGTGGGCATCAAGTCGCCCAATCCGTTCTGGCTGGCTTCCGCGCCGCCGACCGACAAGGAATTCAACGTCGTCCGTGCCTTCAAGGCGGGCTGGGGTGGCGTGGTCTGGAAGACCCTCGGTGAAGATCCGCCGGTGGTGAATGTCAGCTCGCGCTACGGCGCGCTGCATTCGGCCGACCAGCGCATGATCGGCTTCAACAATATCGAGCTCATCACCGACCGGCCGCTCGACATCAATTTGCGCGAGATCAAGCAGGTGAAGCGCGACTGGCCGGACCGTGCGGTCGTCGTCTCGCTGATGGTGCCGTGCACCGAGGATGCCTGGAAATCGATCCTGCCGCATGTCGAGGAAACCGGCGCGGACGCGATCGAGCTGAACTTCGGCTGCCCGCATGGCATGTCGGAGCGCGGCATGGGATCGGCAGTGGGACAGGTGCCGGAATATGTCGGCATGGTCGCCAAATGGTGCAAGCAGCACACCCGCATGCCGGTGATCGTGAAGCTGACGCCCAACATCACCGACATCCGCAAGCCGGCGCGCGCGGCCAAGGAAGGCGGCGCCGACGCCGTCTCGCTGATCAACACCATCAACTCGATTACATCGATCGATCTCGACATCATGGCGCCGACGCCGACGGTGGATGGCAAGGGCACCCACGGCGGCTATTGCGGGCCGGCGGTGAAGCCGATCGCCATGCACATGGTGGCCGATATCGCGCGCGACAAGGACACGTTCGGCCTGCCGATCTCCGCCATTGGCGGCATCGCCAATTGGCGCGACGCGGCGGAGTTCATCAGCCTGTCCGCCGGCACCGTGCAGGTCTGCACCGCCGCCATGCATTACGGCTTCAAGATCGTGGACGACATGATCTCCGGCCTCGGCAACTGGATGGATGAGAAAGGCTACGCGACCATCGAGGATTTTCGGGGCAAGGCGGTGCCCAACGTCACCGACTGGCAGTTCCTCAACATCAACTACAAGAGCATCGCGCAGATCGACCAGGACAAGTGCATCAAATGCGGCCTCTGCCACATCGCGTGCGAGGATACCTCGCACCAGTCGATCGCAAAGCTGAACGGCGGCGGCAAGCGCCGCTACGAGGTGATCGAGGCGGAATGCGTGGGCTGCAACCTGTGCGCCCATGTCTGCCCGGTGCCGGACTGCATCACCATGGTTTCGGTCGAGACCGGCAAGCCGTATCTCAACTGGACCCAGGACCCGCGCAACCCGATGCGCAAAGCCGCGGAATAGGGTAGGATTCGGGCAAGATCAGGAAACAAGATCAGGGAAGGCGCCCGGAAAAACGGGCAAACGGACAGGGAAATAAGGGGATCTGATATGCTGTTTTCACGTCGTAATCTCCTGCTCGCGACGGGCGGGATCGCTGCTGCTTCGGCCATGGGCACGCTGCCGCGCCGGGTGCTGGCGGCGGACAAGATCAAGACCGCGGCAATCTACACCGTGCCGGTGGAACAACAGTGGGTTAGCCGGATTCACAAAGCGGCTACGACCGCCCAGGAACGCGGCGACATCGAATACACCTTCTCCGAAAAGGTGGCGAACACCGACTATGAGCGCGTGATGCGCGAATATTGCGAGGCCGGCCACCAACTCATCGTGGGTGAGGCCTTCGCCGTGGAGGACGCCGCCCGCGCCGTCGCGAAAGACTATCCGGACCGCGCGTTCCTGATCGGCTCCAGCTTCAAGCCGGATGCGGCGGTGCCGAATTTCGCCGTGTTCGACAATTACATCCAGGACGCCTCGTATCTGACCGGAATCGTTGCCGGTGCCATGACCAAGAAAAAGAACATCGGCATGGTCGGCGGCTACCCGATCCCGGAAGTGAACCGGTTGATGAACGCCTTCATGGCCGGCGTGCGCGAGACGGCGCCCGACGCCAAGTTCCAGGTCGCCTTCATCGGCTCCTGGTTCGATCCGCCGAAGGCCAAGGAAACGGCCTTCGCCCAGATCGATTCCGGCGCCGACCTGATGTATGCCGAGCGCTTCGGCGTTTCGGACGCGGCCAAGGAGCGAAGCGTGCTGGCGATCGGCAACGTGATCGACACCCAGGCCGACTATCCAGACACCGTTGTCGCCTCCGCGCTGTGGCACTTCGAGCCGACCCTGGACGCCGCCATCAAGGCGGTGCAGGGCGGCAACTTCAAAGCCGACGATTACGGTGTTTATTCCTTCATGAAGGCCGGCGGCTGCAGCCTGTCGCCGCTCGGCACGTTCGATGGCAAGGTGCCGGCTGATGTCGTCGCCAAGGTCGCCGAGAAGGAAAAGGCCATCAAGGACGGCAGCCTCACCGTCGAGATCAACGATAACGAGCCCAAATCGAGCTGAGAGCAATCTCGCTTGCCTGCGATGCGCAACATGCCCCTTCCCCCCTTGTGGGGGAAGGTTGGGATGGGGGGTGCCACCGCACCACGCCAGAGGACAAGCAATGAAAGGCTTGGCGAGATCGCATGTGGCGCGGCGTGTCCCGCCGGCACTACGTTTCGACCCTTCGTGCGGCGGCGCTCCCCCATCCAGCTTCGCCTAGGCTCACTTCGTTCGCCAAGGCTCCGCAACCTTCCCCCACGAGGGGGGAAGGGGAGTTTCTGCTGTGGTTGAATCTACTGACGTCGTCCTCCGGCTGAGCGGCATTACCAAGCGCTTTGGCCCCCTGCTGGCGAACGATGCGATCAGCCTCGATCTGCATCGCGGTGAAGTGCTGGCGCTGCTGGGCGAGAACGGGGCCGGCAAGACGACCTTGATGAACATCCTGTTCGGCCATTACGTGGCCGACGAGGGGTCGATCGAGGCCTTCGGCGAAACGCTGCCGCCGCGTTCGCCAAAGGCGGCCCTGGCGCGCGGCATCGGCATGGTGCACCAGCATTTCACGTTGGCGGACAATCTGACCGTCCTCGACAACGTCATGCTGGGGACCGAGCCGCTGTGGCGCATTCGCTCGCAGCGCGCCGCCGCACGCGCCAGGCTGGCGGAGCTGTCGGAGACCTTCGGGCTGGTGGTGGATCCGGATACCCGCATCGCGGACCTGTCGGTCGGTGAACGCCAACGGGTCGAGATCCTGAAGGCCCTCTATCGCGACGCCCGCATCCTGATCCTGGATGAGCCGACTGCCGTCCTGACCCCGCAGGAGACGGAAGCGCTGTTCGCCACCCTGCAGCGTCTGGTGGGGCGGGGCCTTGCCATCATTTTCATCTCGCACAAGCTGCATGAGGTGATGGCGGTCAGCGGGCGGGTCGTCGTGCTGCGCCAGGGCAAGCTGGTGGCCGAACGCCGCACGGCCGAGACGAACCGTCACGAGCTGGCCGAACTGATGGTCGGCCGCCCGATCCCGGAGCCGAAGGTCGAGGCCATTCCCCTTGGCCCTGTCGCTTTGTCGTTGAACGCGGTCGCGCTGGCGGGCGAGGGGCGGGCGCGTCTCCAGGATGTCTCGCTCGCGCTGCACGGCAACGAGATCGTCGGAATCGCCGGCGTTTCCGGCAATGGGCAAAGCGCGCTTGCCGATCTGATCAGCGGCATCGTCCAGCCGACCGGCGGTGCGTTGTCGCTGTTCGGCCAGGAGATCCAATATTTCGATCCGGCGCGCATGGTGGCCTACGGGGTCGCTCGCATTCCAGAGGACCGCCATGCCGTCGGCGTGGTCGGTGACCTGTCGCTCGAGGAGAACCTCATCTCCGCGCGGTATCGCGAGGCGCCTTTCTCGCGGCGCGGCCTGATCGATTGGAAGGCCGCGCGCGACTTCGCGACCCGCATCATCGCTGACTATGACGTGCGCTGTCCGGGCCCGCAGGCCGCGACCCGCCTGCTGTCCGGCGGCAACATGCAGAAGCTGATCCTGGGCCGCGAGATGGCGCTGAGCCCGCGCATCATCCTCGCCAACCAGCCGACCCGCGGCCTCGATATCGGTGCGGTCGGCTATGTCCATCAGCAGCTCTTGAAAGCGCGCGGCAAGGGCGCCGGCATCCTCCTCATCTCCGAAGACCTGGATGAACTGCTCGCGCTCTCCGACCGCATCGTCGTGATGCATCGCGGCCGCATGTCGATGCCGATGGCGCGCAGCGACGTGACGATCCGTCACCTCGGCCTGATGATGGCGGGCCACGGTTTCGCCGGTGAGGCCGATGCGGCTTGAGCCCCGCATCGAAGCCGCGTCCAGCATCTGGGTCGTCGCGCCCCTCGTCGCCGTGGCTGCGAGCTTTGTCGTGGCAGCCGTTCTGGCGCTGGCTGGCGGCGCATCGCCGCTCTCGGTATTTGCGGCGGTCATCAAGGGTGCGGCAGGAACGCAATTTGCGTTCCTGGAAACGCTGACCCGCGCGACGCCGCTGATCTTCACCGGCCTGGCCGCTGCCGTCGCGTTTCGCGCCAAGCTGTGGAACATCGGCGGCGAGGCGCAGCTCTATGCCGGCGCGATCATGACCATCGTGCTCGGCACCGGCGCCCTCCCGCTGCCGGCGCCGGTCTTGATCCCGATGATCATGGCGGCGGCGATGCTGGCCGGTGCGTTGTTATTGCTCGGGCCGACGTTCCTCAAGACCCGCTTCGGCGTCGATGAGGTGGTGACGACGCTGCTACTGAACTTCGTGATGGTGCTGTTCGTCAGCATGCTGCTGGATGGCGCGCTCAAGGACCCGATGGGCCTCGGCTGGCCGCAATCGAAGAAAGTCATCGAGGCCGCGCAGCTACCCAAGTTGATTCATGGCAAGCGCCTGCACCTCGGCTTCGTCATCGCCATCGGTGCGGCGCTCATCGTCTGGTTCATCAATGCGCGCACGACTTTCGGCTATGAGATGCGGGCCGTCGGCTTCAATCCCCGCGCCGCGCGCTTCGCCGGCATTCCGGTCAATCGGGTGATGGCGAAGACTGCCCTGCTGTCGGGTGGCCTCGCGGCCCTCGCGGGGGTCAGCGAAGTGGCGGGGCTCAAGGGCAACCTCACCCTCGATCTGTCGCCGGGCTTCGGCTACACCGGCATCGTCGTCGCCATGCTGGCGGTGCTGCATCCGGTCGGCGTGATAGCAGCCGCCATCTTCGTTGCCGCCATGTTCGTCGGCGCCGACGCCATGAGCCGGACTGTCGGAGTGCCCAACTACATCGCAAATGTCATGGTCGCCACCGCCTTGCTCACCATGGTGACGGCCATGCTGTTCACCCGCTTCCGCCTGAAATTGAGATAAGTGGATGCAGGCGATCCAGATCATCTTCGAAGCGAGCCTGTGGGCGGCCGCCATCCGCATTGCCTCGCCGTTGATCTTCGCCACCCTGGGCGAGTTGATCTGCGAGCGAGCGGGCGTGCTCAATCTCGGCATCGAAGGCATCATGACCGTCGGTGCCTTCGCCGGCTGGTTCGCGGTTTATCACGGCGCGGATCTGTGGACCGGAATCGTGATCGCGGCGCTCGCCGGCGCGGCGTTCGGATTGCTGCACGGCTTCCTCACCGTGCCGCTCGGACTGTCGCAACACGTCACGGGGATCGGCATTACGCTTCTTGCCACCTCGCTTACCTACTATGCGTACCGCCTGGCGTTTCCATCCGTTACATCGCCGCCGAAGATCGCGACCTTCGCGCCGCTGGAGATCCCGCTGCTGTCGCAGATCCCGATCCTGGGTGACGCTCTGTTCCGCCAGACGCCGCTGACGTACCTGGCGTTCGTTGCGGTGATCGTTGTGGCGTACGTGCTCTATCGGACCCCGATCGGTCTGGCGGTGCGGACAGTCGGCGAGAACCCGGCGGCGGTGGAGGCGCAGGGCATCGACGTGACATGGCTGCGCATCGGCGCGGTCGCGGTCGGCAGCGCCTTCATGGCGATCGGCGGGGCGTTCCTCACCATGTCGGCCTTCAACTCGTTCTATTTCGACATGGTGAACGGACGCGGCTGGATCTGCATCGCGCTGGTGGTATTCGGGTCCTGGCGGCCGGGCAAGGCGCTGCTCGGCGCGATCCTGTTTGCGGCGTTCGATGCCTACCAGCTCCGCCTGCAGCAGCTGGCCGGCGCCTATCTGCCCTATCAGGTGTTCCTGATGCTGCCTTATATTCTGTCGATCCTGGCGCTGATTGCGATGTCGCGGCGCGCCGGCTATCCCAGGGCGCTCATGATTCCCTATCGCAAGGGCGAGCGCTGAACGGAGAGAAGCATGCTTGATCTCATCATTCGCGGCGCAAATCTTCCCGATGGACGGCAGGGCGTCGATATCGGCATCCAGGGCGACAGGATCGCCACAATCGAGCCGGCACTGAAAGCGAGCGCCGCCAGGGAAATCGACGCGAAGGGCCGTCTCGTCAGCCCGCCTTTCGTTGACGCGCATTTCCATATGGACGCGACCTTGTCCCTCGGCCTGCCGCGCCTCAACCAGTCGGGCACCTTGCTGGAAGGCATCGCGCTGTGGGGCGAGTTGAAGCCGCTGCTGACGCAGGAGGCCATCGCGGAACGCGCGCTCGCCTATTGCGACTGGGCGGTCGCCAAGGGGCTGCTTGCCATCCGCTCCCATGTCGATGTCTGCGATCCACGCCTGCTGGCCGTCGATGCGTTGCTGGAGGTGAAAAAGAAGGTCAAGCCCTATATCGACCTGCAGCTTGTCGCGTTCCCGCAGGATGGCGTGCTGCGCTCACCGGGCGCAATGGAGTTACTGAAAACCGCCCTCGATCGCGGTGTCGATGTAGTGGGCGGCATTCCACATTTCGAGCGGACGATGGCGGACGGCGCGGCCTCGGTGCGGGCGCTGTGCGAGATCGCGGCGAAGCGCGGCCTGCTGGTCGACATGCACTGCGACGAGACCGACGATCCGATGTCGCGCCATGTCGAGACGCTCGCCTATGAGACGCAGCGCCTGGGGTTGCAGGGAAGGGCGACGGGATCGCATCTCACCTCCATGCACTCCATGGACAATTACTATGTCAGCAAGCTGATCCCGCTGATGGCGGAAGCGCGGCTCAACGCCATCGCCAATCCGCTGATCAACATCACCATCCAGGGGCGGCACGACACCTACCCGAAGCGCCGCGGCATGACACGCGTGCCGGAGCTGATGGCGGCCGGCCTCACCGTCGCATTCGGCCACGATTGCGTGATGGATCCTTGGTACGGCATGGGATCGGGGGACATGCTGGAGGTGGCGCACATGGGCCTCCACGTCGCGCAGATGACCGGGCAGGACGCGATGCGCGCCTGCTTCGCGGCGGTGACCGAGAATCCCGCGCGCATCCTGCAGATCGACGGCTACGGCATCGTGCCGGGCAGGAATGCCGATCTGGTCATTTTGCAAGCCGCCGATCCGGTCGAAGCGATCCGCGTGCGGGCGACGCGGCTCGCCGTCCTGCGCCGGGGAAAAGTGATCTCGGAAACGCCGGCCCAGACCGCGCGGCTCAACCTGCCGGGACGCCCGGAAAGCGCGGATTTCCTGAGGGCAAAGATGTAACTCAATAGCGAAGGCGCTTGATCTTTAACAACTTATACACGAACATCGCTTCTCGAGCCGGAGAGCGATGGAATGGCCAAGAACAAGAAGGCGAAAGCTCGCAAGTACCCGATGCATCCAGAGTACCGAGAACTCTGGAACGCAGCGGGCTACGGAACGAAAATGGGAAGCTCAGAGGTCGTTCAACCTCCTCCACGCAAATTCATCCGAGTGTACCACCTAACGTCGGCGCAATATGCAATAAGCGATATTGCGCTTGGTAGGCTTAAGATCGCTAGATTCAGTGATCTCAATGATCCCTACGAACTATTGTCGCTGAATTCTCGAAAAAAGAGCATTCGTAATCTCGGGAAGAAGTTCAAAGAGCAATTCGATCACGAGAATGGGTTACTGTGCTTCAGCGGCGACTGGACCAGTCCGGCACTTTGGAGTCATTACGGAAGTCGGCTAACCGGCATATGCCTTGGCTTCAATTTGCTTCGTGAGCACTGCCGGCCTGTCAAGTACGAGACAGAGAGAATACTTGCCGATCTCGCGGATAAGGAACCCTCGGGTCTTACTCCACGCACCCGAGAGCGCCTCATGTGTACGAAGCATCAGCATTGGGAATACGAACGCGAGAATAGGATATTCATTCCGCTAGGCTCGACCACTAAGGGGGGCCGACATCACTTCTATCCCTTTAATAGTTCCCTAGCGTTGGCGGAAGTGATTTTGGGACCCGAATGTGTGCTTACGCTCAAAGCTATTCAGGATCTCGTCAACTCTAACTACGACAACGTGGTAACTTTCGGCTCTCGATTGGCTTGGGGCTCTTTCAATGTAGTCCCCAAAGAAAGCACGGTTCCGTAGATTGGTTTCGCCTACCAATGCTTAGATTCTCGAGTTCCGAACAAGGCAAGGGCGATGAAGCCTGGTGACTACCAGCGCGAGCTCAACGCGCATCTCTCTCATCTGTACACATTTGCTAGACAGATGAATGAACTCGACTTTGCGGTGTCGTTGGGTGGAGAGTTTCGGGGCGAACAAGATGCTGGGTGGTCGACAACGATCACAGCGAATGAGGTGTTTGAAGAACTTGGCACCTTCCTTTCTTCAGACGGGCGATTGTCGAAGGCCGAGTTTCGCACTGCTCTAATGCTCTACTGTCAGCTTGCGGAAGCCGGCGGCATCTACGAAACGCTCAAGAACATGATGGGTGTGGTCAGTCTTAAGCCATACGTCCTATGGCCATTTCAGCCACTTGTTCGCGTCCGAAATGAACCGAAACGAGTTATTGGCCCAAACGCGAATGCCACCTTTCGCGACTTAGCAACAATGGCCAGATCGATTGGCCTGCTGAGACTGTCAGAACTACTCACGCTAGCATTCCGGGACGACATCCGAAATGGGATCAGTCACGCCGACTACGTGATCTGGGACGATGGCCTGAGACTGAGAAAACGCAATGGCGGTCGTGCCGATCGGCTGTCGTTTAAGGATGTCAGCGATGCGATTTGTAGGGGCTTGGTCTTTTTTCAGATACTGAAGGAGCTCAACAATGCTTCGGTTCGATCGTTTGATCCACCCAAAGAGATTGTGGGTCGATTCAGCGTCAATCCTCCGATGCCATGGACGGTTTCATACAACCCGAAAAGTGGCGCTTTTGGAATCAGAGGATCGTCACCTGGCTCAGTGACGACGCCGCAATACGAGCGACAAGTTGAGATCAATAACCGACTTGGCGGTAAAGTACTGGCGCTGTATTCGCGAATGAATTGTCCGCAGGTTGAGGACACCGAAACACACGCATTGTCGCAAGGCTTCGAGCCGCATGTTGTCGAAATGAACGATGATCAAATGGAAGCACTGGCTGCTGACATTGAGCGACTGGGACTTTGGGATCACCGACATTCTCATGACTCGCGAAGCCGTGTTCTCCTGGCAAGCCCTTGGGGTTTTCGTTGGCTACACTCCGCATCAGAATTCGATGCACTCTTGGGTCAGCCGCTTCTCGAATTTGAGGAAGCAACTAATCAGATCGGAGATAGTGCAAACACTGCCAAGTAAGGCGTTTTAACGTCTGTCCACTGCTTGACCGTTTGGTCAGAAAGCGCCAAGATTGATTACAAAATTATGAGCGGCGATTCCGTCAGAAAGCCGCTAGATATCAGGGCTCTGGGGCTGGCTTGCATTCTGGGAGGTATCTCTTGGCTACCAATCTGCGCATCAACGCCGACCGTCTGTGGGACAGCCTTATGGAGATGGCCAAGATCGGCGCCACCGAAAAGGGCGGCGTTTGCCGGCTGGCCCTGACCGACCTCGACCGCCAAGCGCGCGATCTGTTCTGCCAATGGGCCAAGGATGCTGGCTGCACCATCAAGATCGACAAGATGGGCAACGTGTTCGCGCGCCGTCCGGGCAAGGACAATTCGCTGTCGCCCGTCATGACCGGCAGCCACATCGACAGCCAGCCAACCGGCGGCAAGTTCGACGGCATCTATGGCATCATGGCTGGCCTCGAGGTCGTGCGTACCCTCAACGATTTCAACTACGAGACCCAGCGCCCCGTCGAGGTCGCGATCTGGACCAACGAGGAAGGCTCGCGCTTCGCGCCCGCCATGGTCGCATCCGGCGTGTTCGCCGGCGTGTTCCCGCTGGAATACGGCCTGTCGCGCGCCGACCTCAACGGCAAGACCATGGGCGAGGAGCTGAAGCGCATCGGCTATGACGGGCCGGAGCAGGTGGGCGGCCGCCCGGTGTTCGCGTTCTTCGAGACGCACATCGAGCAGGGCCCGATTCTGGAAGCGGAGAAGAAGACCATCGGCGTGGTGCAGGGCGCGCAAGGCCAGCGCTGGTTCGAGGTTACCATGGTGGGGCAGGAGGCGCATGCCGGCCCGACGCCGATGAAGGTGCGGAAGGACGCCCTGGTCGGCGCGGCGCATGTCGTCTCCGCCGTCAATCGCATCGGGCATGAGAACCAGCCGTTTGCGTGCGCGACCGTCGGCCTGATCAACTCCAGCCCCAATTCGCGCAACACGATTCCGGGCAAGGTCTTCTTCACCATCGATCTGCGGCACCCCGAGGATGCGGTGCTGTCCAAGATGGCGGCTGCGGTGAAGGCCGCGAGCGAAGAGGCTGCGGCCAAGAACGGCCTGGAGTTCGACTTCAAGGAGATCTGGTATTCGCCGCCGGTGAAGTTCGACACCAACTGCGTTGCGGCCGTGAAGGCCGGCGCGGAACAGCTGGGCTATGCCAGCATGCCGATCATCAGCGGCGCCGGCCACGATGCCTGCTACATGAGTCGCGTCGCGCCGACCGGCATGGTCTTCATCCCGTGCGAGGACGGCATCAGCCATAACGAGATCGAGAACGCGACCCGCGACGATTGCGGCGCCGGGTGTGATGTCTTGCTGCGCGCGATGGTGGAGCGCGCCAATGCCAACTGAGCCGACGGCCAAGGTCGTCGATCTTCCGGTCGATCGGCGCGGCCGTGGCAGCAGCGGCGGCGACACCAAGCCGGCGCCGTCGGACGTGATCATCGATATCCGCAAGCTTTCGCTGACGTTCCAGACCGCAGACGCGCCGGTCGTTGCCCTCAGCGATATCGACCTCGCGGTGCGCGCGGGGGAGTTCGTGTCCCTGATCGGCCCGTCGGGTTGCGGCAAGACCACGCTGATGCGCATCGTCGCCGATCTGGAGCAGCCGACGGCGGGCACGGTGACGGTCAACAACGTATCGCCGCGGGAGGCGCGGCTGAAGCGCGCCTATGGCTATATCTTCCAGGCTCCGGCGCTCTATCCCTGGCGCAATGTGCAGCGCAACGTGGAGCTGCCGCACGAGATCATCGGCGTGGCGAAAGAAGAGCGCGAGGCCAAGGCGAAGCGCTATCTGGAGCTGGTCGGCCTCAAAGGCTTCGAGAAGAAATTTCCCTGGCAGCTCTCGGGCGGCATGCAACAGCGCGTCTCGATCGCGCGCGCGCTGTCGTTCGATCCGCAATTGCTGCTGATGGATGAGCCGTTCGGCGCGCTGGACGAGATCACCCGCGACCGGATGAACGAGGAGCTGCTGCAGATCTGGGAAAAGACCCGCAAGACGGTGATCTTCGTCACGCACTCGATCGACGAGGCCGTCCTGCTCTCCACCAAGATCGTGGTCATGAGCGCACGGCCCGGCCGCATCATCGATGTCATCGACAGCACCTTGCCCGCCAGGCGCACGCTCGAGACGCGCGAAACACCCGCCGCTCTGGAACTGGCGCACCGCGTCCGGCTTGGGCTGAAGGCCGGCCATTCCTATGATTGATGCGATGTGCGTTCATCGGGTACTGATGCACATGCGCGCATGCTCGCACGATGAGCCCCTTCCCCCCTTGTGGGGGAAGGTTGGGATGGGGGGTGACGCCGCACCATGGCTGACCAATGAGAGCGGTATCGCTTGGTCTTGCAAGTGCGCAACTTCCTACGATCGTGCGGCGTCACCCCCCATCCAGCTTTGCCTAAGCTCACTACGTTCGCTAAGGCTCCGCATCCTTCCCCCACAAGGGGGGAAGGGGAGTCTTCTTTGGAGTGTGGGATGAACGGCGTTGCCGGCATCTTATCGCCGAAAGGGCGGGTGCTGCCGATCATCGCGGTCGTCGCGATCATTATGGTGCTCTGGTATGCGCTGGCGATCGGCCTCAATTACGCGCGCGTATCGGAGATGCTGGCGCAGGACCATCCCGACTACACGACCGCCGAGCTGATCAAAGGCACCTGGACCATGGAGCGGCCGGTCCTGCCGGCGCCGGACCAGATCGCCGTCGATCTGTGGAACTCCACCGCCGGCCTCAAGGTCACCAGCAAGCGCTCGCTGATCTATCACGCCTCCATCACCGCCTCCGCCACCTTGGTCGGCTTCGCGTTCGGCGCGATGCTGGGCGTGCTGCTGGCCGCCGGCATCGTGCATGTGCGGACGCTCGACCGCTCCCTGATGCCTTGGATCATCGCCTCGCAGACCATCCCGATCCTGGCAATCGCGCCGATGATCATCGTGGTGCTCGGCAACATCGGAGTGACCGGCCTGATCCCGAAGGCCATCATCTCGATGTATCTGTGCTTCTTCCCGGTCACCATCGGCATGGTGAAAGGGTTGCGCTCGCCCGATCCGTTGCAGATGGACCTGATGCGCACCTATAACGCCAGCCAGTGGCAGATCTTCTGGAAGCTGCGTGTGCCGGCTTCCGTCCCGTTCCTGTTCGCCAGCCTCAAGGTCGCCATCGCCATCAGCCTGGTCGGCGCGATCGTCGGCGAGCTGCCGAGCGGTGCGCTGGCCGGCCTCGGCGCACGGATGCTCAGCGGGTCCTATTACGGCCAGACTGTGCAGATCTGGTCGGCGCTGCTGATGGCAGCGCTGCTGGGCATGATCATGGTCTACGTCATCGCCGGGATCGAATGGGCGGCCTTGCGCCGCTCCGGGGCGCGCGCATGAACCCGCAACTCGCCTGGATGAGCGCGTTCCTGATGGCGGCGGGCTTGGCGTTGCCGATCGGCTATTACGAGGAGGATTTCGCATATTGGTCCCAGTTTCCGCTGTCGGCCTCGTTCGTTGCCGTCGGCATCGCCGCCGTGATCGTCGGCGAACGCTGGCTGCGTCATCAGGCGATGGGGGAATTGTGGGCCTGGCTCGGACCTGTGGCAGTGATCGTTGCGGGGATCGGACCGGCCGAATTGCCCACCAGCGAATTGCAGATGGGATCCTCGGCGGCCGGATTCTGGTTTGTAGTGATCGGCGTGCTGCTGTTCGCCTGGGTGGTGATGCAGCATATCTCCGCACAGCCATCGAGCCGGATCTACGCCCTGCTGGTGCCGGCCTTGTTCGGCATCGCGCTGATCTATCTGTGGCAGTCGATCGTCGTCGGCTTCGCTATCCCGCGCATCCTGCTGCCGGCACCGACCGAGATCTATGAAGCGCTGAAACGCGAGGCGCCGACCCTGGCCGATGACTTCCGGCAGACTTTCCTGAAGGCCGTATTGGCGGGTTTCGTCTTGGGCAACCTGTTTGGGTTGGCAACAGCCCTGATCGTCGATCGCGTGCCGTTCCTGCAGCGCGGGCTGCTGCCACTTGGGAATTTTGCCAGCGCCATCCCGATCGTCGGCGTCGCACCGATCATGGTGATGTGGTTCGGCTTCGGCTGGGAATCCAAGACGGCGGTCATCGTTCTCATGATCTTTTTCCCCATGCTGGTGAACGCCGTCGCCGGGCTCAACGCGGCGGACCGCATGCAGCTCGACCTCATGCGCTCCTATGGCGCGGGCTATTGGCAGACCCTGTGGGCGCTGCGCCTGCCGGCGGCGCTGCCATTCGTCTTCAACGCGCTGAAGATCAATTCGACCCTGGCGCTGATCGGCGCGATCGTGGCGGAGTTCTTCGGCTCGCCGACCGCCGGCATGGGTTTCCGCATCAGCACGGAATCCCAGATCATGAACGTGGACGTGGTGTGGGCGACCATCGCGGTCGCGGCAGTGGCTGGTTCCGCCTTTTACGGGATGCTGGCGGTGCTGGAGCGCAGTTTCACCTTTTGGCATCCATCCTACCGCAGTCGATGAACGCAAAAACAAGGAGGCAGACGATGAGTGCGAGAACTTGGAGGGGCGCGGTTGCAACGGCGGCATTGCTGGCGCTGTGTGCGAGCGCGGCGGAGGCGGCGGACAAGCTGACGCTGCAACTGAAGTGGGTGACGCAGGCGCAGTTCGCCGGCTATTTCGTGGCGAAGGACAAGGGCTTCTATGACGAGGTCGGGCTCGATGTGACGATCAAGCCGGGCGGTCCCGACATCAATCCCAGCCAGGTGATCGCCGGCGGCGGCGCCGACGTGGTGGTGGACTGGATGCCGTCGGCCCTGGCGACGCGTGAAAAAGGAGTGCCGCTGGTCAACATCGCCCAGGTGTTCCAGAAGTCGGGCATGATGCTGACCTGTCGCAACGACAGCGGCGTGACCTCGCCCGACAAGTTCGCCGGCCACACGCTCGGCGTCTGGTTCGGCGGCAACGAATATCCGTTCCTCAACTGGATGAACAAGCTGGGCCTCAAGACCGACGGCAGCGCCGGCGGCGTCAAAGTGTTGAAGCAGGGCTTCAACGTCGACCCGCTGCTGCAGAAGCAGGCCGACTGCATCTCCACCATGACGTATAACGAGTATTGGCAGGTGATCGATGCCGGCATGAAGCCGGACCAGTTGACCACTTTCAAATACGAGGACCAGGGCGTCGCGACGCTCGAGGACGGGCTCTACACCCTCGAGGCGACCCTGGACGATCCGGCGATGGTCGAGAAGCTGGCGAAGTTCCTGAAGGCCTCGATGAAGGGCTGGGACTACGCCGTCGCCAATCCGGACGAGGCGGCGATGATCACCCTGGAGAATGACGAGACCGGCGCGCAGACCGAGAAGCACCAGAAGCGCATGATGGGCGAGATTGCCAAGCTGGTCGGCAGCAGCCCGAAGGGCACCGGCTATCTGGACGAGGCGGCCTATGACCGCACTGTTGAGTCGCTGATGAGCGGCGGTTCCGACCCCGTCATCACGGTCAAGCCGGAAGGCGCCTTCACCCACGACGTGATCGACAAAGCCAAGGCCATGTAGGCTCCGCTGCTGGAATATCAGAAGGAAAGCCCCGGCTCTCGCAGCCGGGGTTTTCTTTTTGCTAGGATGGTCCCATGACCCAGTATGCATTCAACGAGCTGGAATTGCCGAATGGCGGGCGCCTTGGCCTCGGGTGCTGCCCCGGCCATCGATTGAAGCCCTTCCCACTGGCGGTCGTGCGGGCGCCCGGCAGCCTCAAGGACGATTTGAAGCTGATCTCGGCCTGGAAGCCGCACGCCGTGCTGTCGCTGATGGAGGAGCCGGAGCTTGCCTATGCCGGCGCCCCAGTGACGGTGCTGGCCGAGGAATTGCGGGCACACGGGGTCGAGTGGCGGCACTTGCCGATATGCGACCTGGGTGCGCCCGACGAGCGCTTCGAGGCCGTCTGGGTCGACTTGTGGCCGCGGCTAGACCTGTTGCTCCAACAGCGGGGCCGCGTCTTCATCCACTGCTACGCGGGCCTTGGCCGGACCGGAACCGTCGCGGCGCTGATCCTCATGCAATACGGGTTCAGCGCCCGTGATGCGATGCGGCAGGTCCGGACCGCGCGGCCCGGGTCGGTCCAGTCGTTGGAGCAGGAGCACTATTTGTCAAAGTTCAAGAGTGATCACTGAACGAGTCCTCTCGGCCGCTTAAATGGATTCGGTCCGATTCAGAATCGCGTTGAAGACCGTCGCGGGCACGCGCACGCGATCATCCTTTTGATACAGGGCGCGCAGCTCTCCGAACGACGAATCCGGCGCGGCGGTCAGCGCGGCCAGCCGATCGAAAAAGGCAAGCTGACCGGCATCGAGCTCCTGGCCGGGATGGGGCATGATGCCCCAGCAGTCCCAGGGCAGCATCTCCATCCGGTTCAGGGCAGCGACATCGCGGATCAGCGAAGCGGCGATGAACCACAGCCCGCGCAGGTCTCCCACGAAGATGCCGAATTTCGCAGGATCGGCCTTGCCGCTGCGGCATTGCCGCCAGGCGTCGGTCGTGATGACAAACTGGTCGCGCGGCACATCGAGCGGATCGAACTTGAATTTCACTTCGCGCTGCCAGACCGCGTCAAGCTGCGGGTCGACGAGAACCCACCGCGATTCCGCTGCATTCCAGTACTCGCACACCACATGGTCCTCGAAATACGGCGGATTGAAGAATGCCCCGAAGCCGCAGCGATAGCGAGCCGGTATGCCTTTGGCACGCAGTAGGGCGGTCGCGAGCAAGGCGAAATGATGGCAGACGCCAACGACGCGCTTGTCGACAGGTCGCATTGCTGAAAGCGGCCGGCTGTCGAGCGCCATGATGCGATCGAGGATCTTCTCCGCCGCGCGGATGTGGGATTCCGCCTTGCGCGCCTCCGGCACTTTGAAGCCGTAGGCATCCGCCATGTATTGATGAACCGCGAGGCCCTGGATGAGTCCGGCAAGCTTGCCGACATCGGCCGGCAGCTCGGCCAGCACCGGGGCGTGGCGCCCGGCGGCAGTCATGGTCGCGGGCTGGGCATAATAGTCCAGCACATCGTGCAGAGACTCATCGTTCGGTCTGGCGCGTTGCTGTTTCATGGCACTGCCTCCTCACAAATGGCGTGTCTCGGCGGGAGCGGACTGCCAGCGATCGTTCCTGCCGTCTTCATATTGCACCGGTGCCTCGGCCAGCTCGGTAGCCGCGGCATCGTCGAGACAGGCAAGGTTCACGGCGTAGAACTCTCCGCCCAGCTCCTTCACGTTGGCACGGCCGAACGGCTTGATGCCGCATTGCTTGCAGAACAGGTGGTGGATGACGTGGCGGCCGAACTGATACTCGGACAAGGCCTCCGCTCCCTGGCGCAGACGGAACGAAGGCGCCATGACGATCGCCTTCCAGAACCGGCCCTTGCCACATACCGAGCAATTGCACTTGCTGGTTCCCTTGGCGAGGTCGATGTCGCATTCGAAGCGGACCGCGCCGCAATGACAGCTTCCGTGATAGGTCTTCATCATGATCAGCGCTCGTTGGCCAGGAACTGCGCCAGCCGCTCGAAGCATTCGGTCCAACCGCCGTGGTGAGAATCGCGGTTCTCGACCGTCTCGAAGAACGCCTGGCGGAAGGTCATCCGGGTCTTGTCGCCCTGTTCGCCGAAGGTGATGGTGATCATTGTCTCGCGCCCCCGTTCACCGTCCTCCTCCCAGGAGAAGGTGAAGATTAGGCGCTCCGGCTCCACGATCTCGCGGTAGATGCCGCGCATCCAATATTCCTTGCCGTCCGGCGCGCAGATGCAGGCGCGAAAGGCGCCGCCGGGGCGGAAATCCATCTTGCAGGAAGGCGCAGTGAAGTTGCGCGGGCCCAGCCAGCGCACCATGTGCTCCGGCGCGGTCCAGGCCTTGAAGACGAGATTGCGCGGCGCGTCGAAAGTGCGGGTGATGACGAGCTCGTGCTGCGCCGTCGCCTGATTCGCGTTGCTTGCTACAGCCATGGCCTATTCCTCAGTGCTTGCGATATCCGTGATGCGATCGGCCACCGCGCCGCCGCGGCAAAGGGGCGCGAGGCCGGTCAGCAATGTTTGCCCATCGCCGGCATAAGCCGCGTGGTGTCGGAGATGCCCCAGACCGGTGATCGTAATCGCGATCATCGCCACGACAACAGCGGCCAGGGCGGATTGTGCGTCCAGGCGCCACGAAAGGAAACGCCGGAATCGTCTCCATCCAATCGCCCCGGTCGCGACCGCCGCGATGCCCATCGCGCAGCACAGCATGGACCTATTCCGCCGCAGTACCGTGACAGCAGGCCGCGTCGTCCTCGGCGGCAACCCATCTGCCAACCGCACTCACATGGCCGGCTGCGCCGTAGCGGTCGTGGTGCCGGACCCAGTCGGTGAGGCTGTGGTTCGGGCCGGTCTCGTTCCGGCCCATCGGCGTCATGTCGAGATAGACATAGGTGCTGAGCCGCTCTTCACCACCGCGCCCGAAGCTCGAATAAGTGTGGAAGATGTCGCCATTCGAGTCCTTGTAGAACACGCTGAGGCCGGACAGATCCTCGAGCGGTAGCGGTCCCGTGCGGTAATTGTAGAAGGCGGTGCCATTCGTCAATTGCTCGGGCGTGAACGACGCATTGAAGTCGTAATTGAAATCGCTGCCGAAGGACGAAACCCAGGGGAAGGTCCAGCCCATGCGCCGTTTGAAGGCTTCGATCTCGTTCAGCGGCGCGCGCGCGACGGCGACGTAGGAAACATCGTGATGCTGCAGATGCACCAGCGCCGCTTCCGCATGATCGGATTCGAACGAGCAGCCGACGCAGCCTTCCTTCTGGCCCGGCGCCAGCATGAAATGCTTGATGATCAACTGGCTGCGGCCCTCGAACAGGTCGGACAAAGTCTGCTTTCCGGCCGGCGTATCGAACGTGTAGGTCTTGTCTACCTTGACCCATGGCAGGTCGCGGCGCTCCGCGGCCAAACGGTCGCGCTGCCTGGTCATTTCCTTTTCCTTGGCGAGCAGGGCGGTGCGCGCCTGGAGCCATTCGTCGCGGGATACGATCCGGTGTTGCATGATCAATCTCCTTCGAGGATGGAGTGAGTTCAAAGCTTCGCCAGGTACTCGCCCAGCATATCGAGCGTGCTGCTCCAGCCGCCGCGGTGCAGGTCGCGCGAGGTGACGGATTCGAACAGCGTCTGCTTCAGCGTCAGCTTGGTCTTTTCGCCTTGCTCGGCGAAGGTCAGCGTCATGATGGTCTCGTGCTTGGGCTTGCCGTCGGGATGCTCCCAGGCGTGGGTAAGGACCAGGCGCTCCGGCGGCACGACCTCGCGATAGATGCCGTGCGCCCAGTGCTCTGTGCCTTCCGGCGAGCGCGTGCCGAAGCGATAGGAACCACCGACACGAACGTCGGCCTTGTAGGAGAGCAGGGTGAAGCCGCGCGGGCCCCACCAGCGTGCCAGATGCTCGGGCTCGGTCCAGACCTTGAAGACCAGGGCGCGCGGCGCGTCGAACACGCGCGAAAGGACGAGGGTGCGTTCTTCGAGTTCCTGAGTGCTTGCAGCTTGCATGGTCTCCTCCGGGTCAGGCGGCGGGTGCGTTCTCGCGGAACGCCTGCAACTGAGCCTCCAGCGCGCGGCCGAAGGCGGGGCGTGCCTCGCACCGCCGGCGATAGGCGTCGAGAACGGGGAAGCGCGCGAGAATGCCGCTGTCGACCAACTCGCGCAGCACCGTCGTCATGATGATGTCGCCGGCCGTGAAACGGCCTTCGAGATAGTCCTTGTCGTCGAGCCACGCAGCGAGCGATGCCAGCCGCTTGTTCAGCATTTCCTCGACTTGCGGGCGGCGCTCCTTGGTCCAGGCTTCGCCGGCATGGAAGGCGTCGATGCTCACGAGGTTCTGCACGTGCGGCTCGACCGAATTCAGGGCTGCGATGACCCAGGTCGTCACCCGCGCCCAGCCCGCCTCATCCCTCGGCGCCAGCACCTCGGATTTGGCCGCGATGTGCAGCACGATTGCCCCGGATTCGAACAGCTCCACTCCGTCGTCCTTGTAGGCGGGCACTTGGCCGAAAGGCTGCCAGTGCCGATAGGCTTCGGATGCCTGGATCTGCCGGTCGATCAGCGTGGCCTCATAGGGAATGCCGGCCTCTTCCAGCGCCCAGCGGACCCTGAGATCGCGCACGTAGCCTTGAGCGAACGGCGGAACCCAGCGGAACGCGCTGACCTGGATGCTATTTCCTGCGGCCATTTTTCTTTCCCTTACCCTGCAGCTCTTTCAAGTACTCCTCCAACCGGTCGAAGCTCTGCTCCCAGAAGCGGCGGTACTGCTCGACCCAATCGGCGATGTCTTTCAGCGGGCCAGCCTGCAACGTGCAGGGGCGCCATTGCGCCTCGCGCCCGCGCGCGATCAGGCCCGCGCGCTCCAGCACCTTCAGGTGCTTGGAGACGGCGGGCAGGCTCATGTCGAACGGCTCCGCCAGTTCGTTGACCGAAGCCTCACCCAAAGTGAGCCGCGCCAGGATCGCCCGCCGGGTCGGATCGGCGAGGGCGGAAAAGGTGGCGCTCAGACGGTCAGCGGTCATTCTATGATAAACCAAATAGTTAAATAACTATCAGGTTAAATATAGGGGTCACGGCCCTTTGTCAAGGCCCCCCGCTCTGGCAACGGCGGGACCATTAAGGCTTCCGCGCGAGAGGTGATGGCTGTGTTTTCGTAGGTGCGTTCGAACGTCAGAGCGAGCGGGAAGGAGAGGATCGCGAATCCGCCCGGCACCAGGATGCGCCGGATCTCCGACAGCGCCTTGCGATCGTCGACATGCTCGAGCACGTGGTTGGCGACGACGACGTCCCAGGATGCGTCCGGCATCTCGATCGCCTCGATGTTCAGCACGCAGTCTGCATAGCCCGCGATATCCGCCGACAGATATGTGGCCGCAATATATTAAGGCATGTTCCCCAAAGTCCCCTTTAGGCCCGCGCAGCTTTTGTTATCATTGCCCTCAGCCCAGCGTTTTAGAGGGAGGATCCTATGGTCAATTTCATCGTCTGGCTTATCCTTGGCGGCCTTATCGGCTGGATCGCGAGCAAGGTTATGCGCACCGACGCGCAGCAGGGCATTTTCCTGAACATCGTTGTTGGCATTGTTGGTTCGATGCTGGCCGGCTGGTTCATCTCGCCTCTCCTGGGCGCGGCAACCATCAACCAGAATGACTTCAGTCTGGCGGGGCTATTCGTGTCGCTCCTCGGTGCCATTGTTCTGCTGGCGATCGTCAACCTCATCCGGCGAGGGGCCGTGCGATAGCACAACGGCGGCGCTACGCCGCACGCATGCAACCTGTAGCGCCTTGTTAAAGATTGAGCACACTTCACCGGTTCGTCGGCGGCAAGTCACATCGTTTGTCCGCGTCGACCATTAACACGTCGAGCGGACACGTCGCGCAAGAGAGTATGATGACGGCAGGCCGCGCTGGCGGCGTTCTCGCGTTCAATGCTGCGCATATATCGACCTTGCCGATCACTTGTGATGAAAGATTTTCCATGCGAGCTTGCCCGCTATGAGCCCGGTGGAAGTACTCGGCATGGCGGCAAGCCTCAGCCTGCTGGCAGGGTGGCGGCTCTACGCCTGCGTTCTGGGCGCGGGCATCGCGATGCGGCTCGGCCTGTTGCCACTGCCCGAACATATCCAATCATTGCAGGTGTTGACCAACCCGTGGGTGATGGGCGTAGCTGCCGTCGGCTTCATCGCGGAGTTCTTCGTTGACAAAGTAGCATGGCTGGACAGCGCCTGGGACACGGTCCACACGCTGATCCGCCCGCTCGGAGGCGCGGCGCTGGCTTTGGCCGTCGTCGACAGCAGCGACCCCGCATGGCAAGTCGCGGCCTTCCTCCTTGGCGGCGGTGCAACACTGCTTGCGCATGGCGCCAAGGCCGGCACGCGGGGGGTGATCAATGCCAGCCCCGAACCCTTTAGCAACGTAGCGATGTCGAGCATCGAGGACGTCGTGACCGTAGGTGGACTGTGGCTGTGTTCGAAAAGCCCGAGATTGGCGTGGCGCTCGCGATCGGTCTGCTGTTGCTTGTGGGTCTGTTGCTGTGGAAGAGCGTCCAGATGATCCGCCGGCTGTCGCGCCGCGTGAAGGACTGGTTCTTTGGCTCATGACCGCTGGCGGGCCGCATCGGTCCTCGGTCTCCGGCGGCATCTCGCGTAGCGACGTCGTGTTCGCGCCGCACGTCGGCGCGTATCTCCGCAATGGGGTCAAACTGAGACAATCACCTGTGCCGCCGGTATTGGTTCGTCCGGAAGGTGTCATCTGCAGACGTCTGATGCCGGGCAATGCCATTGAAAACCTTGCGTGGAGCCGTCGCAGGTTGACAGCGCCTCTCGCCATCGTAGTCAGGTAAATCCGTCCGGAGTTGGACCTTGGTCCAACCGCCCGGTTCGTCGGCAACCCTTATGATAGGGCGCGCGAGCCGAGGCCTTCGCGAGGAGAGGGGTGCGGAGTGCGTCTGCGCATCAAGCCGACGATCATGGCCGCGACGGCCTGCCTGGTGGTGGTGACGACCGCGGGGGTCGCCATCGCCACCAACGTCATCGGCAGCCGGGTGGTCGAAGACTTGGTGGACCGCCGGTTCCGCACTATTGCCGAATCCGCCGCCACCGAGGTCTCCGGCCTGGTCGGTGCCGCGGTCGGCGTGCTGCGGGAGCAGCGCATCCTGGCGGCTCAGGACGCGCTGCCGTTGGACGATAGCACGGCGCTGGGGCGCCGGTTCGCGGAACGGCTGCGCCAGGCAAGCCAGCTGGCGTGGATCAGCTACGGCGATCCCAAGGGCGATCGATTCGTCGGCGTCACACGGCGGCCCGACGGCTCGGTCATGATCAATCACAGCGAAGCGGAGATCGACGCCGGCGTGCCGCACGAGGCAGTGGCCAAGCCCGATGGCACCTGGATCGCCCTGCCGCCCTTCAAGAAGCCCTATTCCGTCGTCGGGCAGCGCTGGTTCACCGACGCGCTGGCGACCGACGATATAGTGGTGACCGGCCCCTACCGGTTCTCCGAAGGGGTGATGGGACTGACGCTGTCGGCGCGTTGGCGGGACCGCCTGAATCAGCCGCGGGGCGTCTTCACCGTCGATTTCTTCCTCGACGACCTGTCGCGCGGGCTGGCGGCCCTGGTCGGCGAGGACGGCGACGCGGTGCTGCTGGACGCCAACGGGAATCTACTTGCCAGGGCCGGTGCGGTGCGGCCGCCGGACCTTGTCTCCGCCGCCGTGGCGGTGCTCGCCGCGCGCCGCGCGGAGCGCCTGTCGCTGCCGTTCGGCCGCAGCCTGTCGGTGGATGTCGCCTCGCCGGACGATAAGGGTGGTCTGCGTGCATCGCTGACGCGGCTGGACGTCGGGCTCAACGTCGAGTGGATACTGGTCCTGCTGCAATCGCACGACACGCTGTTCGCGCCGCTACGCAAGCTGCATATCGCGATCCTGGCGACCTCCGGCGCGGTCGTGCTGCTGGGCCTGGTCGGTGCCCTGCTGCTGGCAACCCGGCTCGCCCGGCCCCTGGACGCCCTGTCGGCGGAAGCTGAGAAGATCCGCAACTTCGAGCTCGATGACCCGGTCGAGGCACGCTCCAGCATCGTCGAGCTGGCGAGCCTGATCGAGGCCATGTCCGCTATGAAAGCTGGCCTGCGCAGCTTCGGCCGCTTCGTGCCCAAGCGGGTGGTGAAGCGCCTGATCGCCGCCGGCGGCGCCGCGACCCTGGGCGGCGAGCGGCGCGAGCTGACTCTGATGTTCAGCGACATCGCCGGCTTCACCAGCACCAGTGAAGGCATGACGCCGGAGCAGGTGATGCGGCGGATCTCGGACTATTTCGACGCCATGTCGGACGCGATCCACGATCAGCAGGGCATCGTCGACAAGTATATCGGCGATGCAATCATGGCGATCTGGAACGCGCCCAAGCGCGACGGAGACCACGCCGCGAATGCCTGCCGCGCGCTGCTCGCCTGCATGCAGGCAAACGACGCGCTGGACGACAAAGCCAGGGCCGACGGCATCCCGCCGCTGCCCACCCGCTTCGGCGTTCATACCGGAGAGGCCGTCATCGGCAACATCGGCTCGACCGACCGCATGCAATACACCGCGCTCGGCGCCAACGTGAACCTGGCCTCGCGCCTGGAGCCGCTCAACAAGCGCTACGGCACCCGCAACCTGGTGAGTGTCGAGACCAAGGTGCGCGCCGGCGCCGAGTTCCTGTTTCGCACCGTCGCGATCGTGCAGCCGGCCGGCACCACTCGGCCGATCGAGGTGTTCGAGCTGCTGGGATCGGCGCAGGACGCTGACGCCGAGCGCTTGCGCACGCGGATCGCACGCTGGGAAGATGCGCTTGCGGCCTTGCGCGCCGGCCGCACCAAGGACGCGCTCGCGATGTTCGAGGCGATCGCCGCAGAGCGCCCCGCCGGCGGGCTGGCGAAGTTCTACGTCAAGCGCTGCGCCGAGCTCCTGCGCCGGACCGAACCCTGGGACGGCACCGACGACTTCAGCGAGAAGTAGGCCGGCTCGCGGGCGATAGCACTACCAGCAGACGCTGCCGCTTGGGCGTCATGAGCGCACTGCCCTTCCAGCACGCTGCGGCGCCTTGCGGCGACCTTACGCGCGCCTGAGAATATCCATTGGCTTCAAGCTCTAGTATTGTCCTTAAGCTGAACCCTCAATGAACATCGCTAGGTCTTTAGACATCGCATGTGATGTGCCATGTGTGATTGTTCGGCACGGTCTGGGGCTACGCCTTTAGTAGATCACCCCACGCGGATCATGGCGTTCCGGGAACGAAAGGCGGGACGCTACGTTCATGGCTCCCGGTTACATCTCCCGGTTACATAAGGTACGTGGCCATGAAACCGACGAAGACTGCCAAGGATTGGAAGTCGCTCGAGGAGTGGACGGCGGCGACGGCGGACTACGGGACTCCCCCTCAACACCACGTCGCCAGCACACTCGATCAGACCGCCGCCCTGACGACGTCCGCTGTCACGACTGCCGCGGCGGCGCCCTGGATTTCCAATCCAATCGTGGTCAATGCATTCGACACCACGTCCTTCGGTAGTCCCGATCCGTCCGGCCTTACGTTCATTCCCGGATCATCCGCGGGAACCGGCACGCTGCTTCTGGTCGATTCCGAGGTCGATGAAACGCCATTCAATGCGACCAGAAACCTGTTCTATGTGTCGCTGTCGGGGACCTTTGATCACAGCGTCAGCCTGACCGGCTTCACCGCGGAACCGACTGGGATTGCCTACCGGGCGAGCAACAATCACCTTTTCATCAGCGATGACGGCAAGAATGGCGTCTTCGAGGTCAGCGCTGGCAGTCCCGGCACCCAGCTCAATTTCTTCTCGACCGCGATCTATGCCACGGATCCAGAGGACGTGGCCTACGATCCCACAACCAATCATCTGCTGATCCTCGAAGGTGCGACCGGCAATCTCAATCCGCGGACCATATTCGAGAACTCCGTCTCAGGGACACGGATTGCCACCATCCAATTGACCAGCAGCGTGCCCAGCGATTTGGAGGCGCTAGCCTACGATCCGTTGCGGCAGGTGTTCTATGTCGCCAGCGGCGGATCGCCGGACATCTTCGTCGTCTCGCGCGACGGCCAGACCCTGCTCGAAACCATCAGAGTCCTGGAGCCGATCATCAACACGCTCAGCGACCTCCGCGTCCATCCGAAGGGACTGCTGCTGGCGCCAAGCAGCAGCACGACGGACAGTTCATCCGTCCAGTCGCTCTATGTGGCCGACTATGGCAAGGACCAGATGATGGACGGCCGGGTGTATGAGATCCAGCTGAGCTCGAGCTCGAACGCTCCGCTGCTCTTCAGCACCGGCGCCAACAGCGTGAATTTCAACCAAATCAGCGCGGGCAGCTACCCGCCGGGATCGCAATACGATGCGCTGGGCGGCAACGACACGGTGATACTCCCATCCAATGCATCCGAAGCCGCCCAGGCGGGATACAACCCGGTCCAGACCGTCTTCCGCGCCGGCAGCGGCAGCGACACCGTCACTGGTGGCGGCTTGAACGACGCGATCTATGGCGATTCCGGCGCCGATACGCTGAAGGGCGGCAGCGGTAACGATCGCCTGTTCGGCGGCAGCAGCGATGACATCCTGAGCGGTGGTGCCGGCAACGATTTCCTGGATGGCGGATCGGGCAACGACACGGCCGATTATTCCGCTTCGACCGCCGCGGTCACTGTGAACCTCGGCTCCGGCACGGCGACGGGTGAGGGAACCGATACGCTGCTCAACATGGAACATGCCACCGGCTCCGCCTTCGCCGACCGGATCACCGGCAGCTCAAGCGATAACGTCCTGACGGGCGGCGGCGGCAACGACATCTTGCGCGGCGGATCCGGCAACGACACGCTGACCGGAGGCGGCAACACCGACCAGCTGTTCGGCGACGCCGGCCACGATACGCTCAGATGGGACAGCGCGGATCTGGTCAACGGCGGCAGCGGCTTCGATACGCTCAACCTCAACTCTTCGAGCGCCGATACGGTCGACCTGCGCACATCCAATTTCGCCAATCTCGAGCGGGCCATCACGGGCAGCGGCAACGACACCGTCACCCTCAGCCTCAACGACATCCTCAGCGACACCGCCGACAACCAGTTCATCGCCGATCTCGGCAGCGGCACCGACACCTTGAGCATAGACAGCACCGGCGGCTGGGTTGCCACCGCGTCGATCGCGACGCTTGGCCCGACCGGGGTGAACGCCGGCGCCTCCATCGCGGGGATGACCGCCTTCACCTTCACCAACGGCAGTGCCACGGTCACCGTGTTCACCAACGCGGATGAAGTGGATACGTAGGAAGCGCCTGCCGGGGAAGCACTTCGCAGCCTGGGAACAGCCAAAGCTCTTTTCAGAAGAGGTTCGCGCGGGTTTCAGACCCCTGCGCATTAGCGGAGACACAAGCGTCGCGGCCAAGGTTTGCGTCTCTCCGCCATCGCTCAATCTGGCGGCAACCTGCCATGGTGCGGACCAACATATCCGCGCGGTCTTCGTGCGCTTGACGGGGAAGCCGGCCACCAGAATGCAGGATTTCGTGAAGCTTCATGCGAGTGAGTTCACGCGTCTCGCAGCTCCGACTGAGAACTGACAGTCCTCACCAGTCCAGTCCTCACCAGTCCAATCGAGCTCAACACGAGACCGTGATGCCCCCTTCTGTTGCCATCACAGTTGCTCCCTCGCGCTTGCGTCGCGCCCGGTCCTATCCATATCTACAAGCACGCAACTGCATTGCCACGTGGATGGAATAGTCTATGTCGGAATATCGGAAGACCTCTGAAGCCGTTTCCGCATTGACGCCCGAACAATTCCGCGTCACCCAGGAAAGCGGCACCGAACGCCCTGGAACCGGCGCGCTTCTGAACAACAAAGAGCCTGGAATCTATGTGGATATTGTTTCCGGCGAGCCGCTGTTCGCGTCGTCGGACAAGTACGAATCCGGCTGCGGCTGGCCCAGCTTCACGAAGCCGATCGATCACGTCAACGTCAAGGAATTGACCGATTCCACCCACGGCATGGTTCGCACCGAGGTTCGTTCGAGATTCGGCGACAGCCATCTCGGCCATGTCTTCCCCGACGGGCCGCGGGATCGCGGAGGGCTGCGCTATTGCATTAACTCGGCTTCGCTTAGGTTCGTCCATCGCGACCGGATGGAGGCCGAGGGCTACGGAGCCTATCTGAACCAGGTGGAGGATATCCGATGACGCAGGAACGCGCAGTTCTGGCCGGCGGCTGCTTCTGGGGCATGCAGGATCTGATTCGCCGCTACGAGGGAGTGATTGCCACCCGCGTCGGCTATACCGGCGGCGACGTGCCCAATGCCACCTATCGCAACCACGGCACCCACGCCGAGGCGATCGAGATCCTCTTCGATCCGACGCGGACCACCTATCGCCGGCTGCTGGAACTCTTCTTCCAGATCCACGACCCGACGACGCTCAACCGCCAAGGCAACGACCGCGGCATGAGCTATCGCTCGGCAATCTACTACACCAGTCCGGAACAGAAGCGTGTCGCCGAGGACACCATCGCCGACGTCAACGCCTCGGGCTTATGGCCGGGAAAGGCCGTGACGGAAGTTGCCCCCGCTGGCCCATTCTGGGAGGCCGAACCCGAGCACCAGGACTATCTGGAACGCTATCCCAACGGCTACACCTGCCATTTCATCCGGCCGGATTGGAAGCTGCCGGTGCGGAACCCGGGCGAAAAGTCGAACGCCGCTGAGTAGCTTGTGTTTCCTTTGGCGTCAGAAGCAGACCCTTCGCGTCTGGTAGGTTCAACGCAGCAAGCCGCTGCTCGTCGCACTGAATCCGATCAGCCGCTTAATGGCTTCAGTTCGCCGAAAACGGTCGGGATCAATCCAAAGCCCAAGCCGTCGCATCTGCCCCCCATTACTCCCCAGCAGTGATGTTGTCGCCGCGACATCAACTAGGCTTGCGGCGCAACGCGGATCCATTTGGGCAAAGCGCGCCCGATCAGGATCGATGATGTCCGCGTCCCGCTTCATCGCCGCGGCAGTGCACAACGATCCGGCCGAAATCTGCGGTTGTTGTCCCCAGCGTTGTCCTGAGGTTCCGGAAATAATCAAGGGGTTAGAGGAATTTCCCCTAACCCCTTGAAGAATCTGGCTCCCCGGGCCGGATTCGAACCAGCGACCAACCGGTTAACAGCCGGTTGCTCTACCGCTGAGCTACCGGGGATCAGGTCCTGGCGCGGGCAGAATCCGCGCCGCCTGAGGGGGCAGCTTATAACCGCGGGACTCTGGCCTGTAAACCTTTTTGCCGTGGCGGGCAGGGCCTGCAACAGGCGGCGGGCCAAGGCGAGTGCGGCACCCTAATGGGTTGACAGACTTGGAACTATTCTCAATGGTGCGCCGCTTATCGACGGTGCTTTGGTGTTCAATCCATGAAGGCAATCATCTTGAGCGCGGGCCAGGGCTCGCGCCTGTTGCCGCTGACCGAAGGCAAGCCGAAGTGCCTGCTGTCCATCGGCCCGCGGACCTTGATCGAGTGGCAGATCTGGGCCCTGACCCAGGGGGGCGTGGACGACATCGCCGTGGTCGTCGGCTATCACGCGCGCGACGTGCAGGACCTGCTGAAGCGCCTGGAAGGGCCGAAGCTGAAGATCCGCACCATCTTCAATCCCTTCTACAAGCTGGCAGACAACCTGGCGAGCTGCTGGATGGCACGGCATGAGATGACCCAGGATTTCGTCATCCTCAACGGCGACACGGTGATACAGCCCACGATCTTCCAGAAACTGCTCGGGAGCCCGGCGGCGCCCATCACCGTCACCATCGACAAGAAGGAAGGCTACGACGCCGACGACATGAAGGTGCATCTCAAGGGCGAGAAGCTGCTGGATATCGGCAAGACTCTGCCGCCCGAGCGCACCGACGGAGAATCCATCGGCATGCTGCTGTTCCGGGGCGAAGGGCCGAAGCTTTTCACCCACTATCTCGACGACATCATGCACACGCCCGAAGGGCTGAAATGGTGGTACCTGCGCGCCATCGGCCAGATCGCCGAGCGCGCCAACGTCATGACCTGCAATATCGAGGGCTTGAGCTGGGGGGAAGTGGACTTCCCGGCCGACCTCGAGCGGGTGAACAAGCTGGTCGAGGATTGGGCGTAGCGCGGCGGCGCATTCAGGCGCGGTTCGCGAAGATCCGCTCCACCAACTCGAGATCCGCCGGCTTGTCGACATCGACAGCGGCCTCCGCGATCGGCAACTCGACGTGGCGGATGCGCGCTCCCGCCTTGCGCGACAGATAGGCGAAGGCCTCTTCGGCGTTCATCAGCCCGAGCACAATCTTGACCAGAGCCAGCGGGCCGATCTGCCAGATCAGGCGCAGCGGGCGCTTGCGGTGGACCTCCATGCTGCGCCAGAAATCGGCGACGCGCGCGGCGTTGGACGAGCGCACCAGGAACAGGTTGCAGCCGCTGAAGCGCTGCCGGCCCAGCCGGTAGAAGGTGCGGATCGCGCCGGGATAGGCGGCGGCGATCACGTCGGCCGGCGCCAGCGCGACCGCGAGGTCGCAATCCTTGGGCGCGGCATCCAGGAAGCGTTGCAGGATCGCTGGCGTCAGCAGCGGATGATCGCCGGTGGTGACCAGCAGGGGCTGGGCGAGGTCGATGCGGCGCAAGGCGGCAGCGACGCTGGCGGCAGGACTTTCGGCGGCCGGCACCGCTTCCAGCACGCGGGCGCGATGCAGCGCCTCCAGGCCCGGCACCTGGAAGATGACGCGCGCATCCTCGATGCAGACATAGATGCGCTCGATTCCGGCGGTGGCGCGCAAGGCCTCGACCACGCGCAGCAGCATCGGCACACCGGCCACGGGCAGCAGCGCCTTGTGCGAGACACCCGCCGCTTTGGCCATCGGATCATCCGGGCCGCGGCTGCCGGCCAGGATCAGTGCGTTCACGCGATCGCCTTTTCGTAGACCCGGTAGGTCTTGTAGACCTTCGCGCCGACGCCTTCGAGCACCCGGCGCATCGGCAGATTGTCGTCGAGTATCCAGGACAGTTCCACCTGTTCCAGGCCGCGCGCGAAGAACGGGCCTTTCAGGCGATGGAACATCAGCGGCAGCAAAGCGGCGCCCGTCAGCGTCCCATGATATTTCCTGCGGATGCCCATCAGCGGCACCCGCGCGGTCTTCAGCGTCTTGCGCTTCAGCCGCCACAGCAGCTTGGCAAAGCCGAACGGCAGCAGCCCGCCGTCCAGATCGCGCACCGCTTCAAGGAGATTGGGCAGGCACACCAGCATGCCGGCAACCTCGTTGTCGATCTCCGCGATCACCACCAGGTCTGGATCGATCAGCGGCTTCATGCTGGCCGCCGCCGCTTCGATCTCCGACTGGGCGAAGGGGACCATCTCCCAATTCGCCGACCAGGCGTCATTGAACACCTGCAGCAAAGCGGCAAGGTCCGGCTTGTAGTTCTTCATGTCGAGGGACCGCAGGCGGATGCGACCGTCGCTCTGCACCCTGTCCAGCATGCGGCTGCTGCCGACCGCGTGATACGCCGCCTTGTCGACGCTATAGGCCAGCAGGTCCTTGGCCTTGGTAAAACCACACGCCTCGATCAGCTTGCCCTGATAGGGCAGGTGAAACGGCATCATCAGCATGGGCGTGGCATCGAAACCGTCGATCAGCAGCCCGGATTCCTCGTTGGAGGAGAAGCTGAAGGGCCCGAGGATGCGCCTCGCGCCATGCCCCTTCAGCCAACTCTCCGCGGCGCCAACCAGCGCGCGCATGACATTGACGTCGTCGATCGTGTCGACCCAGCCGAAATGGCCGGTGTCGTCGCGGTACTTCTCCTGGTGCAGCCGGCAGAATTGCGCGGAGATGCGTCCCACCACCGCGCCGCTGCGGCGGGCGACGAACAACTCGCCATCGGCATGGCTGAAATAGGGGTTCTTCTTCCGGCTCAGCGTTTCCTTGCGCTCGAGGTCGAGCGGGGCGATGTAACCCTTGCGGCCACGATAGAGCCGCTTTGGCAGCGCGACGAATTCATTGAGGTCGCGACCGCTTACGACCGGCTGAACGACAACGGGTCCGGACGACATGGGAGGCAGGTGCTAGCGGCCGGCGCGCGGGGTTGCCGCTTCGCCCTGATCGGACCGGAACCGGCGCGGATTGGCATCGCCGCGCGTGCCGTTGCTGAGCGCCGCGACCCATGGATAGCGCTGCGCCATCTCTTCGGTATAACCGATGTTGAAGACCGTCGCGCTCTTGGGCCGCAGCTTAGGCTCCGGATAGAACGAGCCAAAGAGGCGGTCCCAGAAGAAGTTGGTGATCCCGAAATTGCCCTGCTCGTTGTGGAAGTGATGAGCCAGGTGAAATTTCTTGATCTGTCGCATGAATGACGTCTTGGGCGTGGTGTTGAGATGCTGCACGCAGTGGCAGAACTCGTAGAACAAGGTCGAGAGGATGCCCATGGCGAAGGCGAGCGCCGCAGCGGCCGGGCCGCCGATCAGATAGCCGATGGGGATCGTCACCAATCCAATGGTCGGGATGGTGGTGTAGAGCGCGCCGAACAGCACGACCAGATTGTGCGGGTCCTGGTGATGGTCGAAATGGATCCGCTTCCACACCTTGGCGGTCAGGGGCGAGCGATAGAGATATTGCCCATGAAGTACGAAGCGGTGGATCAGGTACCAGGCCAACGGATAAACCACAGCGGCGAAGACGCCGGCGGCGATCAGCGGCAGCCAGCCTTCGAACCACAGCGCGGCCAGCCACAGGCTGACGCCTGCGAAGCCGAGATAGATCAGCACGGCGTAGTAGCTGAAAAACGCGACAATCAGATCGCCCAGGGACATGCGGGCGAGGTTGTGCGTTCGGTGCTTCCAGAAACCCCAACGGACCATGCGGTTAGCTTGCTTTCGGCGTATCTGTGCAGTGTTGAATCTGGGCCGCAATCTAAGCGAATCAAAGATTTATCGCAAGTTAAGCGGCCTCAAGCGGACTTCGCCGCGGCTGGGCGGTCATAAGCCAGAATCCAGGCCGTCCGCAAGCCGTGATAGAGGCATGTGGCGGCTTGCCACAACACGATCAGGTAGATCGTCTGGGTGCCCAACCCAACCGCATAACCGACTGTAAATAAAGGTAAGTTGATGTTCCGACGAGAGATAAAGGTGCGCACGAACCCATCCATTGGGGCATGGGTGTGGAGGCCGCGCCCGAAGCGCGTGGGGTAGATTTTCAGGATCAGCCGGTCGATCACATAGAGTGCGAGCATTACTATTGTAGCCAAAAAGACCGGCGACCAGACGTTGCCGTTCGACAGCCCGTAGGCCCAGGCGCAGTACCAGAACGGCGGATGCACGAGATCGAGGCCGTGATCCAGCACGTTGCCGATCTTCGAGTCCGTGAAGGTCAGCCGCGCCAGCTTGCCATCGACGGAATCGAGCACGCTCATGCCATAGGCGCACAGGAAGCCGGCGAGGAAGTATCCATCCGCGAACAGTGGAACGGCGGCGACGGTCAGGATGATCGAGATGATGGTCACCCAGTTCGGGTGCACGTGGGCGCGCGCCAGCGGGCGCACCATCAGCCAGACCAGGGGCGGATAGACGTATTTGGTGAAGAAGTCGGTCGAGCCCTTGTAGTTCGACCAGAACAGGAAGCGCTCGACCGTGGCGCGGTCCTCCGCATTGTCGATGCGGAACAGATAGAAGGGCAGGGTGCGGCGCAGGTTGCGGATGAATCCCGGAAAGGCGGCTTGCGTCAGCCGCGGCAGGGACGCAGGCAAGGCGCCGCCGAGATCGACAGCGCCGGGATCGAGGGCGGCCGGATCGGCGATCCATGCCATCGCGGCGCTGCCATCCTCGGCCGCCAGATCGCGCGGCTGCTGCGTCAGGAAATCATAGAGCCTGGCATCGGCCAGAACCCGTGCATCGAGCGCCAGCACACGGGCGCCGGCGGCGACCTTGGCGATCCGCTGCGCGACGGTGCCGTCATTGCGCACGACGCGGACCGGAAAGGGCCATCGGCGGGCGGCTTCCTGTGGATCGGAGGCCATACCCTGTCCCAGATCGAGGATCACCTCGGCGGGCTGCACCTTTCGGTGCTTCAGCGCCTTCAGATGGCGCTCCAGCAGCGTCAATCCAAAAACCCGCTCGCCGGCGACCTGCGCGGCGTCGATCCAAACGACGAACATGGGGGTCAGAAACCTTCGAGGCGTATCAACCAGAGTCCGCCGATACTGGCGAACAACAGGGCCGGCAGCCAGGCTGCAAAGAAGGGCGGGACGGCACCGCTCTCGCCCAGCGACTGCACCAGTCCTTCGGTGATGAAATAAAGGAAGCCGAGCCCGAACCCGATCGCCATGCCCGAGGCGACGCCCTTGTCGCGCCGGCCGAAGCTCAAGGCGACGGGCGCGGCGAGGAGGATCATCAGGACCGAGCTGACCGGCAAGGCGACGCGCTTCTGCAGCCAGGTCTCGTAGAAATAGGTCGGACGCACGCCGATCTGCGTCGAGGTCGCAAAGCTCCACAGCCGCTGGGTGGTCATGGCCTGCGGCCGCTCGATCAGCTCGGAGAATTCCTGCGGCCCCAGCTTGGTATCCCAGGGTTCGCTGGCAATCGAGGTGACATCGGTGGGATGGCCCGGAATGACCTTGGTGTCCTCAATCTGCTCCAACGTCCATTTGCGGGTCGTGACATCGAACGTGGCATGACGCACGAATTTCTGTTGAGTGAGGTTGCCGATCTCGTCGCGGTGGTAAAGGCGCATGTTGAACAGTTCCAGCCCCTGCTTCTGGACCTGCCCGACCTCCACGATCATGTCGCCGTCCTGGACCCAGACGCGCTGGTCCTCCTCATCGTCCTTGCTCTTCTTCTCGACATAGAGATCGCGCTCCATCAGGTGATTGATGGAGCGCGGCACGATCTGATCGGTCAGCGCGAAATGCAGGGCGGCGACCATGCCGACGGCGGGAAGGAAAGCGAGCAGGATATGATAATAGGGCGCGCCGGCCGATTTCAGCGCCAGGGTCTCGTTGCTGCGCTCGAACTTCGCCAGGGAGAGCAGCGTCGCCATCAGGACGCTGAAGGGAATCAGGAAGACCGCGAGCTCCGGCAGGCGCCAGATCGCATATTCGACGACCGCGCCGGCATCGCGCGGATGGCGGTCGAGCACCTCGTCGCTGTTGCCCAGCAGATCGACAACCTGCAGCAACGCGGTGAAGCTGATCCACAAGACGAAGAAGTTCCACAGGAAGGTCCGCAGCGCATAGCGCGTGAAAGTCATCATGCCGGACGTCTCCGACGGAACAGCATGAACCACCGCACCTTCAGCCATTTCCAGGACTCGTCGATGCCGCCGAACACCATGGCGAACGGATCCTGGCTGAGGCGCGAGTTGGCGACATAGAACAGATAGACGCTGCCCAGCGCGAATACCAGGAATGGCACCCACAGCCCGACGAACGAAGACACGCGGCCATTCTCCGCCATGCTCTCACCGAACTGCAGCGCCTGGTAATAGACGATCAGGATCGCGATACCAACGACGATCCGAATGCTGGTCGGTTGCCGGCGAGAGGTCAGGCCCATCGGGATTGCCAGGAGCGGCAGGAACAGCACCGTCAGGGTGCGGACGATGCGGTAATTGAGCTCCGCCAGGACATCGTCCCGGCCCAAGCCAGGCCACTCTTCCACATGTGCGCGGACCAGCTCCCACATCGACAGTTCCGATTCCTTCCGCTCCGTGCGGAACGGTTCGGGCGCGACGACTTCAAGCGGCAATTTCGATTCTCCGAATGTGGACGCCTTGCCGGCGGTGCCGTCCGGCTTGGAATCGACGCGGACGCCATCGCGCAGGATCAGCGTCAGGGAAAAGGTTGCCGGGTCGTTCGTCAATTCGCCGGTCTGGGCCGAGAGCGCGATGTTGTTGCCGTTCTCATCGGTCTCCTGGATGAAGATCCTCTTCAGCGTGCGCCCGCCATCGGCGATGTCGCCGATCAGGATGGTCTTGCCGCCGAACCCGCTGAAGAACGCGCCGCGCTCGATCGCGGAGTTCCATGACGTTTCGGTCACCAGATAGACCAGGGCGCGATAGGCATAGCGGGTATAGGGCTGCAGGAAGCCGAGAATGATGGCCGACGCGACCGTCAGCACGACCGCCATCACCAGCATCGGCGCGGCGAGGCGGCGCAACGACAGGCCGCTGGCGCGCATCACGTCGAGCTCGCTGTCGTTCGACAGCCGCAGCGTCGCAAAGAGGATGCCAACGAAGAACGCCGCCGGGATCGCGATCGCGAGGTAGTGCGGGACAAGGTTGCCCAGCATCTTCAGGATCAGCGTCAGCGGGCCGCCGCGATTGGCGAACAGATCCAGCAGCCGGATCAGCCGCTCCAGCAGCAAAGCCGCCATGCCGATCACGATCGCAGCCGCCAGCGGCCAGCACACCCGCTTCAGCATGTAGCGATCGATCAGGGACAGCTGGAACATCGCTCCGCCTCAATCCTTGCGCCAGGCGCCGCGCAATGCATCGCGCACCGCCTCGCTCAGCGCCGCGTCGGCCTCGACCGGTTGCGTCAGATCGACCGGCTTGGGCCAGAACCGGTCGCTGTGAGTCCGGCCGGCGAACTCGCGCGCGCTTTCGTAGCGCGGCAGAACATGGAAATGGACGTCAGGGTCGACCATCATCAGCATCAGATAATTCAGCTTCTCCGGCTTGAAGCAGCGCGTCAGGGCGGCGTCGAGATCGGCCGTCACCTGCGCCAGCTCCTCGAACGCGCGGACCGAGATCTGCGAAAAAGCCCGCGCCGTGTCGCTGCATACCAGCACCAGGGCGCCCAGGGTCACTTGCTGCGGCCGCGCCAGCACCAGCCAATGGCGGTACTCGCGAATCAAGCTCGCCGGATGGCCGAACTTAACGGCCGTCGCATTCGGGGTCGCCATCTGCCCTCAAGTCCCTGTCTCTAGATCAGGTACCGCGCCGCAATGAGGCGCTCGGCCGCCTGATTCGGCTAGCACAATCGCGAGCCCGGCCGGATTGTCAATGCCGCAGTGCGGGAATCGTTAATTCGAACCCGCCGCTGGGGGCGAACCGGCCCTGGTCGCCGCTCAGCCCGCGAATTTCAACCGCCACCTTCCAATCACGCTCCACGCGGCTGATTCGATAAAGATTGTAGGCGGCCGCCTCGTTGTGGCCCGACCGGACCGCCGAAGCGGACGGCACGCCGATGACCGGCGTCTCGCCAACCCGCCCCAGACCTGCTGCATGGGTATGGCCGTGCAGGATCAGCTCGGCACCGGCGTCGCGCACCACGTTCACTAATTCCTGCGCGTCGAGCAGTGCCTTGCGCTTATAGACGCTGGGGAAGGGCGGGTGGTGGATCAGCACCACCCGGAAGGCTCCGCTCTCCTTCAACTGGAGGAGCGTGCTGCGCAGCGCCGCCAGTTGCGTCGCGCCCAGCTTGCCGGCGGCGATGAACAGCGGCATCGGCACCGCGGTCGACAACCCGACCAGAGCGAGCGGCCCGACCCGCCGGACGAATGGAAAGGAATCGGCGGCCGCCGCGCCATCCATCCGCTCCCACGCCAGATCGGTCATATAGTCGCGCCAGCGGCCAACCCCTTCGGACTGCGGCATGGACACATAGGCATCGTGATTGCCCGGAATGACCGTCACTTTGTCGGCGGGGCCGAGGCGCCGCAGCCAGCGCGCCGCATTCTCGAACTCCGCGGGCAGGGAGATGTTGACCAGGTCGCCGGTCACCGCAACGTGATCGATCGACTGGTCCGCCATGTCGGAGAGCATGAGGTCCAGCACGCGGGCCAGATGTATCCGGCTGCGATTCAGCCGCCAGGACAGCCATCCGCTCAGCCGCTTGTTCGCGAGCGTCCAGGGTCGGTCGACCGACCATTCGGCCAAATGCGGGTCGGACAGGTGGGCCAGCGCGAACATCGGGGTTCAATTCCTGCTCGTGTGCGCCTGTTTGGCCGTATTTCGGAGCTTGCGTCAAGCCTTGGCGCCCGCCTGGAAGTGCTTGAATTTCCTAGTAGACGCGAGGTCCCATGCCCGATATTCCTCATCCGCCCATCGACCCCGTTGGAGTCTTTCTTGTGTCGGCCGAGCGCGCCAGCATCGCCTTTTGCCTGATCGGCGACAGCGACCTTACCTTGTTCAGCCTGTCGTCTCGTGAGCGCCTGCGCCGCGCCTTTCGCCGCGCCGGCATCGAGACGGAGCTGCCGGCGGGCGAACTCGAATCCGGCGAGGGGGCGGTGGTGGCGATCCGCGCCGATTACGCGTTCGACGAAGCGCTGATCAAGGGGATCATCAATTCGCCCGGCGTCGCGCTCAAGGCCGAGAATGGCGAGATCGTGGCGGCGCATGGGGAAGGCGCGGAGAATATCCGCTCCGCCTTCGCACTGGTCAGCGAACTCGACGAGGCCGCGGCCGCGAACTTCGTGATGCAGGATGCCGCCACGTTGGCGAGCGCGTACCAGAAAGCGCTGCGCAAGCGGGCAAAGCCGATCCTGTCGCCGCTGGATGGCGCCGATGGCGCCGCGGTGGAGCGGGCACTGTTCGGCAGCTCCTACAAAGGCGTCACCGACCTGGTTACGAAGTATGTGTGGCCGCTGCCCGCGCTGGCGGTGACGCGCTGGTGCGCGCGGCGCCGCATCACGCCCAATGCGGTGACCTGGATCAGCCTCGGATGCGTGGTACTGGCGGCGTACCTGTTCTGGCACGCCTGGTTCATCGCCGGTGTGCTGGCGGCGTGGGCGATGTGCTTCCTGGATACCGTCGACGGCAAGCTCGCGCGCTGCACACTGACCTCCACCAAGCTTGGCGACGTGTTCGACCACGGCATCGACCTGCTGCATCCGCCGTTTTGGTACTATGCGTGGTTCATCGGCCTCGGCCCGTCGCTGGCATCGCAATTGGAATGGGCGCTGTGGGTGGTAATCCTCGGCTATATCGCCGGGCGCCTGCAGGAAGGCCTGTTCATCTGGCGCTTCGGGATCGAGATTCATACCTGGCGGCCGGTCGATTCCCGGTTCCGGCTGGTCACCGCGCGGCGCAACCCGAACCTGCTGATCCTCACCGTCGCCGCTGTGTTGCAGGTGCCGGATCAAGGGCTGGTGGCGGTGGCCTTGTGGACGATCGCAAGCTTCATTTTCCACACCACCCGCATCGTCCAGGCCTTCGCGGCGCAGCTCGGCGGGCGGGCGCCGGTCTCCTGGCTGCAAGCCCACGTCCAACCCGAGGCCGGGCCATCGGCGACATGATGCGCATCGGCATTCTCAGCAACGTGCACAGCCGCCGGAATCAGAAGTCGTTGCCGGCGATCGAGCGCATGCTGGCGGAGTTCCCGGACGTCGCTCATCAGAGCTTCCGCCACATCGACGCGATGCCGCAGGCCGTCGCCACTTTGGCGAAGAGCGGTGTTCAGCATCTGGTGATCAATGGCGGCGACGGCACGACCCAGGCCGTCCTTGGCGAATTGCTGGATCGCTCGCCGTTCGCAGCAAAGCCGCGCGTGACCCTGGTCGGCGGCGGCATGACTAATGTCATCGCGCATGATGTCGGCGTTCCCAGTGCGCCGGTCGATGCGCTGCGCCGCATCCTGGGGCGCGCGCGCAACGGCAAAGGGGGCGAGGTGCTGCGTCGCACGACCATCGCGGTCAAATGCAGCGGCCAGGAGCGGATCGAATACGGGTTCCTCGTCGGCGCGGTCGGCTTCTATCAGGGCACGCGCCTGACCCGGCGCGACATGCACCGCGTCGGGTTCCGCCAGAGCCTGGCCACCAAGGCAGGTATCGCCTGGTCGGTGATGCGCCTGTTGTTGCATGGCGAGGGCGAGCGCTCCGGGCTGCATGGCGAGCGCGTCGCGATCGGCCTCAACGGCGCGCCGCCGCAAGAGGCGGCCTACCTCTTTATCCTCGCAACCACGCTGGAGCGCCTGTTGCCGGGCGTGATGCCGTTCTGGGGCCATGACCATGGCGCGATCAAGCTCACCACCATTGCCTCGCCGGCCCAGCGTTTCGGCCACGCCGCCATCTCGGTGGTGCGTGGGCGGCCGCGGCCGTGGATGCGCAGTGCGGGCTATGCCAGCACGCGCGCCGACCGCATCTCGCTGCGCCTCACCAGCCCGATCGTGGTGGATGGCGAAGTGTTCGACCCGGGACCGCACGGCCATGTCGAGCTGAGCGCCGGCCCGGCGGTCGAGTTCCATCGGTATTAGATCGATGGACACGCGCGCCGAACTGACCGACCTCATCGCGCAGGAACTCGCGCAGCCCGTCGCGTCCGTCGTTCACGCGATGGCCGAGGCGGTCCGTGCGCGTCATCCGCAGGCAGCGCTGGCTGTGCTGTTCTACGGCTCGTGCCTGCGCCGCCCGGAAAGCCTGCTGGCCGATTCGCTGCTCGATTTCTATCTGCTGGTCGATGATTACAGATCGGCCTATCGCAGCGCGCTGACCGGGTTTGCCAACCGGGTCCTGCCGCCGAACGTGTTCTATCTGGAGGCGCCGCATGGCGGTGCGACCCTGCGCTGCAAATATGCAGTGATCTCCCTCGCGCAGTTCCAGGCGGGCATGGCGCGCGCGACTGACAATGTTTCGCTGTGGGCGCGGTTCTCGCAGCAGAGCCGTCTGGTCTGGGCGCGCGATTCAGGTATCGCCCAGGCAGTCGCCGGCGCCTGCGCCGAGGCGACGCTGACGATGCTGGGCAATGTCCTGCCGCTGGTCCAGGACGGCGCCGAGGTGCTCTGGCAGCGCGCCTTCGAGGAAACCTATCGCGCCGAACTGCGCTCCGAAGGCAGCGCGCGGGCGATCGAGCTGGTCAAGGCCGATGCCGAGCGCTACCGGCGCGTCGCGGCGCTGGCTCGCCGGATACTGGGCGAGGGCACATTGGCGAGCGCCGAAGCGTGTGCAGCGGCGTGGCGGCGCCGGCGGCGGACCAGCAAGCTGCTCAACCTCGCGCGCCTGGTGAAGGCGACCTTCACGTTCGACGGCGCGCTCGATTACGTGCTGTGGAAAGTGAAACGGCATTCCGGCGTGGTGCTGCCGGTGACGGATTGGCAGCGCCGGCATCCGCTGTTGTCCGCCCCGGTCCTGGCTTGGCGGCTCTACCGGCTGGGCGCGTTTCGCTGAAAACAAACAGCGCGCCAAATGGGCGCGCTGCAGGTCTCGCGAGAAAGCTCCGACTACTCGGCGGCCGCGATCCGGACCGAGCGATCCGCGATGATGCCCAGCTCGAGGCCGACCTTGCTGATGACGTCGATCACACGCTGCAGCTGCTCGGTCGAATGCGCGGCGCAGATCGAGCAGCGGAGCAGGGCGGTGCCGCTGGGCGTCGCCGGCGGCAGCGCCAGGTTCACATAGACGCCGTCCTCCAGCAGGCCGTGCCAGGCGCGCGCCGCGAGGGCGGGATCGTTGATATGAACGGCCACCACCGGACCCTTCTGACGGCCCAGCTTGAAGCCGGCCGATTCCAGCCCGTGATAGAGCGTGTCGACGTTACGCCACAGCCGCACCATCATTTCCGGATGAGCGCGCAGCTTGGCGAGCGAGGCGCGCACCGACGCCACCAGTGACGGCGGCATCGAGGCAGTGAACATGTACGGCCGGCAGGCGACGCGCAGGATCTCGAAATCCGGATGGTCGGAGACCAGGAAGCCGCCGATCGCGCCCATGCTCTTGGAGAAGGTGCCGGTGACGAAATCGATATCGGCGTCGACGCCTTCCTGCTCCAGCAGGCCACGGCCGGTCCGGCCCATGACGCCCATGGAGTGGGCTTCGTCGACCAGCAGATAGGCGCCGTGCTTCTTCTTGACCGCAACGAACTCCTTGAGCGGCGCGTGATCGCCCAGCATCGAATAGATGCCTTCGACCACCACCAGTTTGTTGCCCGGCTCGTTGGCGATGCGCTGCAGGCGCTTGTCCAGATCGACCGGGTCGTTGTGACGGAAGCGGATGACGGTCGCGCTGCCAAGCTTGCAGGCATCGTAGATGCTGGCATGGCTGTCGGCATCGATGATCACGAAATCGCCGGGGCCGACCAGGGTCGAGATCGCGCCCAGGTTCGCCTGATAGCCGGTCGTGAAGACCATGCAATGCTGCTTGCCGTAGAAGTCGGCCAAGTCGCTTTCCAGCGCGTTGTGGCAGGAATAGGAGCCATTGGCGATGCGCGAGCCGGTGGTGCCGGTGCCGAACTCCTTGGTCGCCTGCTGAGCGGCGGCGACGCAGTCGGCATCGAACGTCAGGCCCAGATAGTTGTTCGAGCCGCACAGAATGGTCGAGCGGCCTTCGATCACGGCTTCGGTCGCGGACACGATGCGATCCATCTTCACGCCGAAGGGATCGGCGCCGCACGCCTTTACGGCTCCGTGTACCTCGCGGATCGTCTTGAAGCGATCAAACAAACCCATAACTTCCCCCTATGCCCCCGCCTTGCTCGCGTAGATCGTGTCAGCAAGCTGACCGACCGTCGCGATCTCCGGGACCAGATTGAGCGGGATCGACACGTCGAAGCGGTCCTCCAGCTCCATCATCAGGTCCATCACCTGCAGCGAATCCATCGTCAAATCCTCGGCGATCACCGTCTCCGAGGTAATGGCTGCGTCGCCGGCGCGAAAACGCTCGAGCAGGCGTGCGATCTCTACGAAGATGCCGTCCCTGGACAAAGCCAGGCTCGATTGGATGGCTGCGGTGCCCACGATCTGAAACTCTTCCTGTCAATTCGCTGCGGCGATTACATGCCTGTGACAGGCCCACCGAATCCCCGTGGGACATATCTGATTCATTTGGGCGTTAGGGTTAAATGACAAATTGTTACCGATTGTTACAACTCAATCGAATCAATGGCCTAATTAGTTAATTTCTTATAATAGATGAGCCGAGTGGTACCATTTCACCACATCGCGGAATCCGCTCCACGCATCGAAGGCTGGATGCCAGTCGGAGGCATCCTGGAGCCGATTCCCCCGTACCACCCAGTCCGGCCAGTAGATTTCGGCCACCTTGTGGGGAACCAGCGCGCGCGGTTTTCGATCGATCCGGGTCATCAGGCGGTTCGCCTGGGCGGCTACCGCCAGCCCGGCGCGCGGCAGGCGGAGCGCTACCGGTTTGCGCCCGACCGCCTCTCCCAGGGCACCCAGGATGTCCGGCCAGCGATAGCCGCCGGGGACGCCGTCATCAATCTCGAAGGTCGCTTGCGGCGGGCCTGACCGGCCGAGGCAGGCAACCATGGCATCGGCCAGGTCCGCGACATGGATCAGGGACAGGGCGGCGTCCGTCGCAGCCGGGTAGGGGACGAGACCCAGTTTCGCCGCCTTGAACATGGGCAGAATTTCCCGGTCGCCGGGCCCGTAGACCGCCGGCGGGCGCAGGATGGTCCAGATCCGGTCCCCGCCCAGCGCCAGCACCTTCAGTTCCGCCCGGTGCTTGCTGTCGCAATAGGGCGAGAGTGCCGGCTCGCGCGCCGCAAGGCTGGAAATGTGGATCAGCATGGCGGATGGCGCGGCGCGGGCTGCCGCCTGTAGCAGGCGTTCGGTGCCGCCTTCGTTCGCGCTGTAGAACTCCTCGCGGTGCAGCGCCTTCACCAACCCGCCCAGATGGATGATGGCATCGGCGCCGGCCACCAGACGCTCCAGGGCCGGCGCGTCGGCCAGATCGCCGAGCACCAGCTCGAACCGGTGATAGGGAGAGAGCAACTCGGCCGGGTGCCGGCGTGCGAGCACGCGAACATCCCATCCCCGCCGCCACAGGGCCGAAACGACGTGGCGGCCGATAAAGCCGGTTGCGCCGGTGACGGCCGCCAGTTTCGGCACTAGACGCCCACGGCCGCGTCGAACTGCTCGTAGGCGCCGCTCAGATAGTTCGCCTTGGCTTTGGCGCGGCTGAGCTTGCCCGACGAAGTCTGGGGCAGGGCCTTGGGCGGCACCAGCGTAACGCGCGCTTCGACGCCGTGGGCCCGCTGCAGCAGGGCATAGACGTCGCGCCGGAGCTTTTCGCGCTGGGCCGGATCGCCGATCCGGCATTGCACCAGCACCACTACCGCCTCGCCGTCACCTTCATCGATCGAGAAGGCGGCGACATCGCCGCGGCGCAGGTCGTCCAATTCTTCCGCCGACCATTCCAGGTCCTGCGGCCAGATGTTGCGCCCGTTGAGGATGATGAGATCCTTGGCGCGGCCGGTGATCACGATCTGCTTGTCGAGCAGATAGCCGAGATCGCCGGTATCCAGCCAGCCATTGGCATCCAGCACTTCGGCCGTCATCTCCGGCTGCTGGTAGTAGCCGCCCATCACGCTGGGGCCGCGGAAAAAGATACGGCCGACGCTGCGCTCCGGCAGCACGCGGCCGGAGGGGTCGCGCACTTCGAACTCGTGCCCTTGCAGCGCGTGACCACAGGCGACGAAAGCGCGTGATTTCGGACCATGTGAAGCGGGGACCGCCAGGTTGCGCTCTGCCAGCGCTTCCCGGTCGATCTCGTCGACGACGTAGCGCTGGTTCATGGGTGCGAAGCTCATGGCCAGAGTGGTTTCTGCCATGCCGTAGCTCGGCACGAAAGCAGTGGAACGGAAACCATAGGGACCGAATGCGTCGGCGAATTTCTGCAGGATCGGGTGCTGCACCATGTCGCCGCCGATGCCGGCGCCGCGCCAGGATCTGAGGTCGAGCTTGACCTCTGTCCCTTCGCGCAGGCGGCGCGTGCACAGCTCGTAACCGAAGCTCGGGCTGTAGGAGAGCGTGCCGCCGTATTCGGAGATCAGCTTCAGCCAGGTAAGCGAACGACGCGCGAAATCGCGGGTCGCGATGTAGTCGATCGACATCTGGGTGGTGAGCGGCACCAGCATGAAGCCGACCAGCCCCATGTCGTGATAGAGCGGCAGCCACGAAGTGCAGCGGTCGCCGCGGACGATTTCGAGCCCGTCATGTGTGATCGCAAAGGCATTCGCCATGATCGAGCGCTGCGGAATGTCGATCCCCTTCGGGAAACGAGTGCTGCCCGAGGAGAATTGCAGGTAGCTCTGACCGTCCTTTGCAAAGGGCCGCAAGTCAGCGCCGGCGCGCGGCAAAGCAGCGAATTCCTTCACGCCGCCGACCAGGTAGAGATCGAGGCCCTGAGCCGCCTCGGTCAGGAAGGTGACGAATCCTTCAGGCGCCATAGCCGCGACCGCGCCGCAACCGGTCAATTGATGGCGAAGCTGCTCGACATAGGCGGCCCGGCCACCCAAGGTCATGGGCAATGCGACCGGCACCGGCAGCACCCCGGCATACTGGCAGCCGCAGAAGGCGACCATGAAATCGGGATCGGTGTCGGCGATCAGCAGCATCCGGTCGCCCTTGGCGAGGCCGAGGCGGACGAGGCCCTGGGCGAAATCGCGCGCCCGCTCGCGCAGTTCGCGATAGGTCAGGACCTGGGCCAGATCGCCCTTGGCCGAGAAGAAGTTAAACCCGGTCTCGCCGCGTGCGGCATAGTCCAGCGCTTCGCAAATCGTGTCGAAGTCGCTCCGTCGCGTCGCCAGCCCAGGGCTGGTGGTTGGGGTCGCCTTGAGGCTCATGGGACCTTACGCCGCATAAACGATTGATTGCAAAGGGGCCACAGCCACCTTTAGATTTCGCGCTGCTTAGCAAATGCGCCTCGAATCGGCAAGCTGCCCGACGGCAGAGGCCGGCAGATCCCGGCCGGGGCTGATTGCCGCATTCGACGATGGTTAATCGATAACACAGTACGGATCAGGGGCCATGAAAACCGCCGACGTAGAATTGACCGCGCCCGGTTCTGGCAAGTCGGGCCGGTCCTTGGGTTCGCTCTTCGGCCTCAGCGACCCCAAGAAGGCGCCCAAATACAAGGCCGGCACGCACCCTTCGGCCGGCGGTGCCGGCAGCGAAAAGACCCAGATCAGCCAGTCCATGGCCGACATCGTCGAGCTGCTGCGCGCCGACGAGGCGACGAAGGTCGGCGTGCATGGCGACAAGGGATTCTTCGATTCCTTCAAGAACGCCGCCGGCGACATCGAATGCCTGTGGCTGTCCAACGATTTCGTGGTCGACCAGCAACTGGGCGCGCTCCCGCTGACCGGCAATCATCTCAAGAGCTGCCAGGCCATCGTGGTCGGCGGCACCGATGCGGCGACCAAGTACCGCCTCACGCTGCGCGGGACCCTGGCGCACGCGCCGGCGGTTCCGGTGCACTGGATCGCCGACAATTGGGAATTCTGCGCGGGCACGGCCGCGATCCCGCAGGAGATCGACGATGTCGATGCGCTGGTCTTCAATCACTTCGCCGAGTTCTTCGGCATCAAGGACCCGCTGCAATTCCGATTCGAGATCATCTCGGAACAGGGCACCAAGCGCCGCTACCAGGTACTGGGCCCGAGCCAGTCGGTCAATCTCAACCTCAAGGAATTCGCCGGAGAGCGCACCGGTCCGGTGTGTCTCAAGGTCCATGTAAGCCATCCGAACCTGACGCGCGGGCGGCACTACCGGTTCCGCATGTGCGCCGATGTGTTCTGGAAGGATTCCTTCACGATCATTCACGGCTCGCACCAGTTCTTCAAGAATCCGGGCAAGGAACAGCCGTTCCGCCTCATCGATTCCGTGATCCGCGGCGGGCACGTGGTGATGACGGTGCCGAACTACGACCTCGACATGGGGTCGGACGACACCATTGTCGTCGGCAGCGGCATCACCAAAAAGGAACAGAAGCGTTCACGTACCCGTCCGGTAGAAGAGGTACATTTCGAGCGCCGCGATACGCTCAGCAACACGCGCGATTACTTCGCGGCCTCCTACAAGGGCTACGGCACCTCGTTCTGGTACGCGCTCGAAGAAGGCTGCTTCACCAAGATCGGCAAGCAGGGCAGCATTTCCGGCAACCATCTGTGCAAGGTCGGGGTCGATGATCGCGAGGATGCGGCATTCCGGCCGGACGAGCTGCACGTGGTGGAGCAGGCGGTCGCGGCCGGCTTCATGATCCAGCCCAGCTTCCTGCCGGTCATGCATGGCCGCTCGAAGCTGACGTTCGGTTTCAACTACGATGCTTCCAATCCGCCGTTCGAGGATTACTGGCTACGCTTCTATGCAGCCGACGGCGCGTTCCTGGGCGAGATGCGCTGGCGCAAGGATTTCATCGGCCCGGCCTTCATCGAGGATGTGCTGAACATCTGGGGCAGCCCGGAGCGGTTCCGGGTCGCGGGCGCTTTGATTTGTCCCGATCACCTGAAGATCGGCATCGCGCCGCAGCGCTTCGTGACGACTGCCGACCTGGTGGTCCGGCACCTTGAGACCGGCGACCAGGATGCGACGGAATTCCAGCCGAGCTGGCGCAACCTGGGTGCCGTGGTGCCGACGCTGCCGCACTGGCTGCATCCCTCGATCGGCGTCATGGGCCGCACCAATGTGATTGGCCGCGTGCGCTGCCGCGATGGATACCGCACCGGCGTGTTCGTCGCCAATGCCAGCGGCAACCTCAAATACGACATGACGGCAGAGATCGAGGTCGCGGCGATCAATCATGCCGGCCGGCGGCTCAGCCACTACGTCCAGCTTCCGGCGTTCGGCAGCCAGATCGTGTGGCTCGACGACGTGATGGCGCGGCTGAAGGAGCATGTCGGGGAAAGCGGCACTGCGACGCTCCAGGTGCTGTCCGGCGACGCCGACCTCAGCGCCCATGTGATCGGCCTCGCGCCCAACGGCGCCGTCGGGCTGCAGCATCTCTGGGGCTATTGAGCCGATCTTGTCCGAAGATCCAGCATCGATCGGCCCGCGGCTGATCCGGGCCTCCTTGTCGGCCGCGCCGGGCGTGTGGAATCCGGCGTGGCGGTACGGTGATCTCATCCGCGCCTGCCTCGGACCCGCGGCATACGTCGCCGTCGATCCCCGTCAGGTGCAGGGCAAGGTCGGCATTCGCACCATGGCGGGCCTCAAGCGGCGCTTTCTGGTGCCGCGGCTGGCGACGCGCGAGGTGCGGCCGATCGCCGAGCTGCCGACCTATCGCGACATCGAAGACTATGCCGCCCACGGCGACGATTATCGCGCGACGCGCCTGTTCCGCTGGCTGAAACAGGCGGCGGACGAGGGCACGCCCATCACCGCCCGCGGCATCCTCCGCGACACCGAAGAGCGGATGCTGGATTACTATTTCACCTATCTCGACCTGTTCCGCAGCCTGCAGCACAAGGGCTATGCCTACAGCGGCGAGGACGAGATCTGCTTCGGCGTGACCGCGACCGGCGGCATCGTCCATATGCGGCGCGGCACGCACCGGCTGGCGGCGGCGCATTTCCTTGGGCTGCCTTTCGTCACCGGCTATGTGACTCATGTGGACCCGGCCTGGGTCGCGGCCGCCCAGATCCACGCCCAGGGGCGCGAGAGGGGTGGACCGCTCGCCGCCATTGCGCTATCGCTGCGCTCTTTCCGGGCCTCCGATCAAACTCAGGCCCAAGGTCAAACGGCGGCGCAATGAAGTCGATTGGCGAGATTTTCCGCCTCTTTTTCTATACCGGCTGGAAACGGCAGTGCCTGATCCTGCTCGCCATGCTGCTGGGCGTGGCGGCGGAGAATCTGTCGATCGCCAGCCTGTGGCCGATCGTCGGCGTCGCCTCGGGTGAGGAGATCAAGCCCTCGCCGGCCACCCGCCTCGTCACCCAATTGCTGGATACCGTGGGGCTGTCGCCGACGCTGGGGGCGCTGCTGCTGTTCCTGTGCGCCACCATCACGCTGAAGTTCGCGCTGTCGACGGCGGGGCTCATCTATGTGGGGCGGGAGGTCGCGCGCATGTCGACCCAGATGCGCCTCAACCTGATCGGGGCCATCGTGCGCGCCCGCTGGTCGCACATCATCAGCACGCCGGCCGGGCGTCTGTCCGCGGCCTTGAGCGATGAAGGCGAGCGCGCGTCGGCGGCCTATCGCGCAGCCGGGAGCTTCGCCTCGCGGCTGACGGAAACGCTCACGTACCTGATCGGCTGCCTGTGGATCTCCTGGGAGTTCTCGGTCGCGGCGATCCTGGCGATCTGCATCCTGTGGCTCGCGGTCGGGCGGTTCGTCGCGATGGCGCGGCGGGCGGGACGGGCCAAGTGGCGCAGCGTCCATCTGCTCTCGGGCGCTGTGAACGATCTTCTGACCTCGATCAAGAGCCTGCGCGCGATGAACCGGCAGGCCTATCTCGGCCGCTTCGCCTCCGCGCAGGTCAAGGAGCTGCGGAAATCGGCGCAGCGGGAATATTACAGCGAGGCAGCGGTCCGCGCGTTGCAGGAGCCGCTGCTCGGCAGCATGCTGCTGGGCGGGTTCTACGTCGGCTATACCTATTTCAATCTCGGCCTGGTGGAATTGATCGGCGTGGTCTGGCTGCTGCGCCGCATTTCGAACGGCGTCTCCACCATGCGCGGTGCGATGCAGCGCATCGCGGTCGATGGGGTCGCGTTCTGGTCGATCGTCCGGCTCACGCAGGCAATGAATGACCAGGCCGAATCATTGCACGGCGGCACCGTCGCTCATCTCAGCCGGCAGTGCGATTTCCGCGATGTCAGCTTCGGGTACGGCGAAAAGACCGTCGTCCAGTCCGCCGGCTTCACGCTGCCGGTCGGGGAGGTGGCGACGCTGATCGGGCCCTCGGGCGCCGGCAAGACCACCATCGCCGACCTGCTGGTCGGTTTGCACGAACCGGATTCCGGCAGCGTGCTGATCGACGGCGTGCCGCTGACCGACATCGACCTGGCGCACTGGCGCGGCAAGATCGGCTACATCCCCCAGGAAAACATCCTGTTCAACGATACGGTGATGGAGAACATCACCCTTGGCGATCATTCGATCGGCGAAGAGCAGGCGATCGAAGCGCTGCGGCTGGCCGGCGCGTGGGGGTTCGTCTCGGCCCTGCCGCGCGGCCTGCACGAAGTCATCGGCGTGCGCGGCAACCTGCTGTCCGGCGGCCAGAAGCAGCGCCTGTCGATCGCGCGCGCGCTGATCCATAATCCGGAACTGCTGATTTTGGACGAGGCGACCAGTGCGCTCGACCGGGCGACCGCGCGCGATATCTGCGATGCGGTGCGCGGCCTGCGCGGCAACCGCACCATTCTCGCCATTACCCACCAGTCGATCTGGATGGATGCGGCCGACCGCATTTTGCGGATGGAACAGGGGCGCGTCAGCACCGAAGCGGTGTAGCGCGTCAGATCTTGCCGGTGCCTACCAACGATTCCAGCGGCGCCTCAAGTGGCCGCCCGGACGCCGCGATGGACGGTCGCGCGATCGACCGCACGCACCTTGCCGTCCTCTACCATGTAGATGCGGTCCGCGCGCTCCACCCACGAGGGCTGATGCGTGATGGCAAGAACCGTGGTGCGGCCGGCCTGCGCTGCGACCGTGGCACAGATTTCGGCCTCGGTCGTGGGGTCGAGGGCGCTGGTCGCTTCGTCGAGGATCAGCAGCTTGGGCCGGTGGACCAGGGCGCGCGCGAGGGCAATGCGCTGGCGCTGGCCGCCCGACAGCTTGAAACCGCGCTCGCCGATCAGGGTCGAGAGCCCCTCCGGCAATTCGGCGATCAATTCGCTGAGGCCGGCATCCTCCAGGGCGGCCCGTACCTGGCCTTCGTCGATCCCCCGATCGCCCAGGCTGACATTCGCAAGGATTGTATCGTTGAAGAGGATGATCTCCTGCGCGACATAGCCGATCGAGGAGCGCCACTGGACGATATCGAGATCGCGTAGATCGACGTCATCGACGATGACAGTGCCGTGGTCGGGACCATAGAGGCCAAGCAGGAGATCCGCGATCGTAGTCTTGCCCGAGCCCGACTGGCCGACCAGCGTGGTGATGCGGCCGGCTGGAATCTGCAGCGTGACGTCGGTGAGGACCGGTCCGCGGCCGTAGGAAAAGCTGACATTGCGCAGTTCGCAGCCGACCTGGAGGGTCGGCACGCGGGTGCCGTCGAACCGCTCCGCCGCTTTCTCGACATCGGTGACCGTGCCGATCAGCGCCCAATAGGTCGCGTCGGCCTGCGCAAGCTGGGTCATCGCCCGGCGCACGCGCGCGATGTTGCTCATGAGCGCAAAGGAGATGACGCCGGCGACGATGACCAAGTCCACCGGCGAGCCAAGGACCCGCGCCGCCAGATAGGCGCCCGCCGCCAGCAGATAGGTCTGGATCAGGTCGGGCAGGTTCAGCGACAAGGTTTCTGTCGCCACCAGGCCGTTGACCGCGGTGCGCAGGCGCTTGGTGTCCTTGATGAGCTCGGAGATCAGGCCGGTATGACGGTGCATCGCCTTGAGCGGCTTGAAGCCGGCCAACACGTCGTTCAGTTCCACGATCAGGCTGCGCATGGCGCGCTGGCGCTGCTTGCCGGCCTGGTGCGCGGCGCGGGTGAGGGCGCGGAGCGAGAGCCCCATCAACACCCCCATGGTGATGGCGACCAGGGCCATCTTCCAGCCCATGAACATCGCCAGAGTGCAGAAGATCACCGTGCGCATGGATTGCTCGATGGCCTGCAAGGCGCTGCGGAAGGCGGTGGAGGCCCAATTGGCTTCCGTGGTGGCGGCGGATACGAAACGGCCGACCGGCTGGATCGTGAAGTAGGACCATTTGGCGTTGACCAGGGCCTGCAGCAGGCGCTGGCGTATTTCCTGGCCGATGGTGGCACCGATCCGCCCCAGGCTGCGCGCCACACCCAGGGTGATGGCCGCTTTGAGCCACATCGTGACGGCGATCACGAGACACAGGATCGGGAGTTCGGGCGGCAGATGGAAGAAGGCCAGCGCGTCCTCGATGGCTATGTTAAGGCGGCTCGGCTTGCTGGCGCCCTGGGTGACGATGGACAGGATCGGGAAGAACGTGGCGACGCCGATGCCTTCCAGCAGTCCGGCCAGCAGCATGGCAAAGACCAGCGGCACCTGCCGGGCAAGGCCGTGCATGCGCACAATCTGAAGGGCGCCTGCCAAGGTCGAGGTTTGCGGCGAGGGGTCGGTCATCCTGTCTCGGCTGCTGGCGGCGCCCAATTCCGGCCGGGACCGCACGATAATTTCGCCGGTTGATAGCACTCCCCGGCGCCAAGTCAACGAATAGGGGCCTAACGGATTGAATTCTATGAAATTTGCGGCAAAACGGCACATCCCCCAGGGGCCGATTGCCGTTGATTCCGAATATCTCTTATTCTGGCCGATGCTAGAGTCGGTGTTCGACGTAGGGCCAGGGGTGCATGGAACACAAGGTCTTCATCCAGACCAATGACGAACAGTATCTGGGGGCGCTGGTTGCGGCGCACGCATTGCGCCGCAATAGCCGGCATTCCGACCGGTTCGACATCCAGATCCTGCACTACAACGACTTCCCCTGGCTGCACGTCCGGGAAGGCCAGCCGTTCCTGCGCGACGTCGAGCGCCGGATCTGGAAGCGCGACGATCTGCAATCCTTCACCCCGCTGCGCTTCCTGCCGCCGAAGCTGATGGGTTATTCCGGACGCTCGGTGGTGATCGATCCCGATTGCTTTGCCGTCGCGGACATCTGGGACCTGCTCAACCGCGACATGCAGGGCAAGGCGCTGATGTGCCGCATCCGGCCCGCAATCAAGGAATTGCCGGCCTATCGCGCCTCGAGCGTCATGCTGCTGGACAATGCCAAGCTGACTCACTGGGACGCGGAACAGACGTTCAACGACCTGTTCGCGTTCAAGGTCGACTATCTGAAATGGGTCAAGCTGCAATACGAGGCGGACGAAACTGTTGGCCTGCTGGCGAATGAGTGGAACGATTTCGATCGCCTGACGCCGGAGACGAAGATCCTGCACACCACCTACCGACGCACGCAGCCATGGAAAACCGGCTTGCCGGTCGATTTCACCGTGCGCGTAAAGGATCTCAGCCGCTATCCGTTTCCGAAATCTGTGTTCAAGCAGATGAAGAATCTGATCGCGCCGAAGAAGTCGAAGTCGGAAGCGTATCTGCCTCATCCGGATCCCAATCAGGAGCGGCTATTTTTCGGGCTGCTGGCGGAATGCCTGACTCAGGGCATCGTGACGGAGGAATTGGTGCGCCGCGAGATGTCGGCGAATCACGTGCGCCATGACGCACTCGAGTTGTGCTCGAACGCGGCGGCTTGACCGTGAGCGAGAAATGTTCGCGGCGGATCGCCGCAGCGGCGTTTGGCGATTTTCGCAGTGCCGCCACGCAGGACTAGCATGGAACAAAATATGCCCCATGTTCAGTCATCGGAGAGTTCCATGTTCGCTGCAGTGATTGCATCGCGCACGCCCAAGCTGCTGGCGAACGTCAAGCAAGGCGACGTCGTAACCGAGCCCTACGCGCACTACACACAATCGGACGTGGTGTCCGCGCCGCTATACCAGGAGCTGGCGGCGGATTTCCCCTCACTCGCGGTCATCGTCAACGACCGGTCGGATATCGGTTCGAACGAAGCAGTGCGCATGACGGTGAAGCAGGTGCTGTCGGACCGGCGCATCTCGGCCCTGTGGCGCGAGTTCTTCGAGTACCATACCTCGACCGAGTACTGGCGCGACGTGACCCGGCTGTTCGCGGTCCATTTCCGGCGCGAGTTCCCGGGGCTGGAGGAGCGGATCGGACGTGCGTACGAGGATTGGCGCGTGATGCCGCGCGGCTATGCCGGCGAGGCGGACGTGCGCCTGGACTGCCAGTTCGTCATGAATACGCCGGTCACCCGCAAGAGCAGCGTGAAGACCGCCCACATCGATCTGTGCGACAAGATCTTCTCCGCCTTGTTCTACATGCGCGATCCGCGTGACCACAGCGCCGGCGGCGACCTCGATCTCTATGACTGGCGGCGCGAGCCGCGCTTCGTCAAGCACCGTGCGCTCAACCGCGATGTAGAGCTGGTGAAGACGGTGCCCTACCAGGCGAATTCCTATCTGTGTTTCGTAAACTCGCCGCAGGCGGTGCATGGCGTCAGCCCGCGCGACACCACGGACGTGCCGCGCCGCTACATCAATTTCATCGCCGAGCTGCCGGTGAAGGTGTTCGAGCCGAAGCAGCTCGGCCGCCTGCAGCGCATGTGGTACGCCAGCGAAGTCGACCTGGCGATTGGCGACGACAAGCACTGAGCCATCAATATGGCCGGCCGTCCTTGTGCGTGAATTGCCATTTGCCGTCGGCGCCCAGGACAGCCCGGATATCATCGCGGGGGTAAGACCCCTCATCGCTGGCAGTGCGGTCCCCGACTTCCAGAATGACGACGTCGCGATCGGTGCGGTTGATCAATTGGTGTGCGACGCCGTTGGCGGGGAAGCCTGCGCACATCCCCGGGGAAAGCGCGATTTCCTCGGTCTCCGTTACCAAGATCGGCTCGCCCTCGAGGATGAAGACGAACTCGTCCTGCTTGCTGTGCCGATGAAGCAGCGCGGATTCGCCGCCCGGCGCCAGCCTCGTCAGATTGACGCCGAAATTCTTGAGCCCGAAGAGATCGCCCAGCGGCCGTTTTTCCCGCTTGGCCATGCGGCTGAAAAAAGGCTCCGGGTAGTTCGACGGCTTGGTGCGGGGTGGAGCGGCTTCGGCCTTGATGGCGATCGGCGCGGTCTTGGTTTCGGTCATCCGAATGCCCTCCCCGGGTAGGCGACGAACGATATCCTAATCCAGATCGGCGCCGACGTGGGCAGGCTTGGCGTGCGGATTGCGGTGCGCCTTTTGCACGACCAGGATCCAGAAGGTGCGGATGCCGTGATAGGCGGCGGTCGCGAACTGCCAGAACGCAATCGCGAAGAAAGCCTCGCGCGCCAGGCCGAAGATGCAGCCCAGCAGGAACACCGGCATGTTGATGTTGCGGCGCGCGATGAAGCTGCGCACCGTCGCGTCCAGCTTTGAATGGGTGTGGAAGCCGCGCTGGAAAAAGCGCGGATAGATCTTGAGGATCAGCCGGTCCAGCACATAGAACACCAGGATCGCGATGGTCGCCCAGCCGAGCGGCGAGCTCCAGCCCTGCGCCGACAATCCGAGCCCGTAAGCCCAGGCCACGTACCAGATCGGCGGATGGACCATGTCGAGGCCATGGTCCAGGAAATTGCCGAGGCGCGAATCGGTGAAGGTGAGGCGCGCCAGCTTGCCATCCACCGAATCCAGCACGCTCATCCCATACGCCATCAGGAAGCCGATGATCCAATGGCCGGTGGCAAAAAAAGGCACCGCGCCGAAGGTGAGGGCGATGCTGACCAGGGTCACCAGATTGGGATGGATGCGCGCCTGCGCCAGCGGCCGCACCAGGATCCAGACCAGGGGCGGATAGACATAGCGCGTGAAGATGTCGGTCGAGCCCTTGTAGTTCGACCAGAACAGGAAACGCTGGATATCCGCCGCCTTGGTCTGATCGAGGATGCGGAACATGTAGAACGGCACCGTGCGCCGGAGCTTCCGGATGAAGCCATCGAACTGGTCCTGGGTCAGCGCCTCGGCGATCCTGGCCGCGACCAGGCCGCGCGCAAAGGACGCGACGTCGGTTGCATCCTCCGGCGCCGCTACCGAGCCAGCCATGCGCAGGAACAGCATGGCGGCCGATTCCTTGGCATCGGGCGAGAAGACAGCGAGGTTATGTTCCGCGCGGATCAGCTGCCCGTGCAGGCGCTGGTCGGCGAGGGTGGTGCCGTCCAGGACCAGCAGCGGCGCATCGCCGGCGAGCCGCAACGCCTCGCGCAGCCGTTCCGCGAACGGCGCGGTCGATTGCGAGGAGACGATCGGCAACGCATTCAGCACGCGCTCAGGAATGCGCAAGTCGGCGGGATCCTTGCTGCCGACATCGATGATGACCTGGGTGGGCTTCGGGTCCAGCCGCATCAGCGCCTGCAGGTGGCGCTCCGTCACCGTCAAACCGAAAACCTGCAGCCGAGCGGCCGGCGCGGCCGCATCGATCCAAACCAACATCGGGAAAGCCAACTCCGAAATTCGAGCGCATCTCCGCCGGCTGAGACCAGCCGGCAAGGCTTCAAGGCCCGGCCGAATGCGCGATCGGCGCGCCTATAACATGGCGCGGCGGGGGTGACAAGCAAGGGCTATTCTGCGACATAGCTTTTGATCATCTCGGCGCGACGCGGGAGCATCAGCGGTGCCACATTACACGCCCCTCATTGCGGCGATCGTCGGAGGCATCGTCCTTGCGTTCATTCTGGGCGCGCTGGCGCATCGCCTGCGGATCTCGCCCCTGGTCGGATACCTGCTGGCCGGGGTTGCTGTCGGCCCTTTCACACCCGGCTTCGTCGCGGACCAGGACCTGGTCGCAGAGCTGGCGGAGATCGGCGTCATCCTGCTCATGTTCGGCGTCGGCCTGCATTTCTCTTTGAAAGACCTGCTGTCGGTGAAGTCGATCGCGGTGCCCGGGGCGATCGCCCAGATCATCGTCGCGACCATGCTCGGCTGGGCGCTGGCATGGGTGCTGGGTTGGCCAACCATGGCCGGCCTCGTCTTCGGCCTCGCTTTGTCGGTCGCGAGCACGGTAGTCCTGCTGCGCGCGCTCCAGGAGCGCCGGCTGGTCGACACCACGCAAGGGCGCATTGCCGTCGGCTGGCTGATCGTCGAAGACATCTTCATGGTGGCGGTGCTGGTTCTGCTGCCGCCGTTGGCCGACATCTATCAATCTGTGGGTCAGGCGGGAGCGGAGCCGGTCGCCGGCGAACTGGCTCTCACCTTGGCCGTGACGCTCGGCAAGGTCGCCGCCTTCGTCGCGATCATGCTGATCGTGGGGCGGCGGGTCGTGCCCTGGATCCTGCATTACATCGCGCATACCGGCTCGCGCGAATTGTTCCGCCTGGCTGTCCTGTCGATCGCATTAGGCATCGCCTTCGGCGCGGCGGCGTTGTTTGGCGTGTCGTTCGCGCTCGGTGCCTTCTTTGCCGGCATGATCCTCAGCGAATCCGAGCTGAGCCATCAGGCGGCGCAGGAAACCCTGCCGCTGCGTGACGCCTTCGCGGTCCTGTTCTTCGTGTCGGTCGGCATGCTGCTGGATCCGACGATCCTGGTGGTTCAGTTCTGGCCGCTGCTGGCGACCATGGCCATCATCCTGTTCGGAAAGTCCGCGGCGGCGTTCGTGATCGTGCGCGCGTTCGGGCATCCGAAGGGCACGGCGCTCATCATCTCCGCCAGCCTGGCGCAGATCGGCGAGTTCTCCTTCATCCTCGCTGGGCTGGGATTGACGCTCGGCATACTGCCGCAACAAGCGCAGGATCTGGTCCTCGCCGGCGCCATCATTTCCATCCTGGTCAATCCGACGTTCTTCGTGCTGCTCGACCGGTTCGCGCCGAAGAAGGATCCGACGGAGCAGGAAGCGGCGTCGGACGATGCGACCGCGGCGCGGCGCGAGCTCACGCCCACGGCGCTCAATGACCACTATATCGTGATCGGCTATGGCCGTGTTGGCGGCGTGATCGGCGAAGTCCTGCGTGCGGCGGCCGCGCCGATGGTGGTGATCGAGGATCGCGCGGTGCTAGACAGTGGCGGCGTTGAAGCGATCCACGGCAACGCCGCCGATCCTAACGTGCTGACGGCCGCCAATCCGGCGGCGGCACGCTGCATGTTCGTCGCGGTCCCCAACGCATTCGAAGCGGGCACGATCGTCGAACAGGCCCGCGCCGCCAATCCGTCCTTGCCCATCATTGCTCGCGCGCACTCCAAGGCCGAGCAGGAGCATCTCATGCGCCTCGGCGCCACGCACACGATCATCGGCGAGCGGGAGCTGGCACTGGAAATGCTGCGGAGGGCCGGAATTTCTATCGAGCGTCCCGACGGCGCTGCCACAGCGCCTTGACCTCCGCCACCAGCCGGTCCTGGCTCTGGCGCGTGATCGCAGCGGGCCGCCAGGTGAGATCGGCGGTGTCCGGATCGAACGGCCGCGCAATCCCCGCCCGATAGAGCTTTTGCGTGAGGCCAAGGACATTGCGGCGCGGGCGGGCGCGGCCCTGCCTCGTCAGCATGTCGTAGAACCGGTCCAACGGATCTGCCTCCAGGCCCGCCATGCTGCGCTGCTCGCGCCGCTCGCGCACATGACGTTTGATGCCGGCGACGAGGCCGGGTTTCTTCGAGCGGCCGAGCCACGGCAACTCGTAGATCAACAATGGCCGCGCGAAGGCGGCCACGTCGGCAATCATCGAGGCGCTGTCGCTGGTGACGATTGCCGCATCGCCGAGCGCGAGCAAAGCGAGATAGGGGTTCTCCGCCTCGGCCTGGAACTCGAACAGGACGTGCGGCGCGGAGATCGCGGGCTCGAAAGCCGCTCTCAAGCCGGCGGGCGAGCGCGGGCTGGTGGTGATCAGGAGTGATCCGCCGACACGCCCCGCGAAGTTCTGCAGGTCGCGCGCGAGATTGTGCGCGACGTCCTCATCGAAGGCCATGTGCTGGGTCGGCCCGCCAAGCAGGACGGCGATCCAGGGCTTGGGCAGCCGCTCGAACGAGGGCTGCCAGCGCGCCACCGCTGTCGCCACGTCGGTTTCGTTCGCCCGGACCAGCGGCAGCGGCAGCTCGCGCACGTTCGGCGCCGGCGGCAGGCCATATTGCGGCGTGGTGATCACTAGGTCGTACGGCGTCAGCTCAGTGCGTGGCCGGCCGAGGCGGATATTGATGACGCGGCTGCCCTGCTGTGCGATCCAGCGCGAAATCGGCGCGGAGCGAAAGCCGATGCCGATGACGAGGTCGGGCCAGGGCGGCGCCAGCGAATCGCTCGCCGCCTTGTCAAGACCGGCGAGGGACACGCCAGCCTCGGCCGGGTCGACGTCGTAATCCGGCTGCCATCGAAGTTGCCTGATCTCATACGGCCAGCCCAGCATCTCGGCCAGCGCCAGCACCTGCGCATTGTCGCCCCGGCGCTCTCCGAACAGCAGCCAGACGCGCGGCGCGGCATCGGAATATGTCTGGGTGATGGCGGTCACTGACGGGAGGAAATCTGTGTGGTCTAAGGGTGATTGCTTCTTTCCGCCCAAAAAACGCCAAAGTCAAAGGCGAATATGGCAGGGCGCGGCTGGAGCATTGAGAACAGCCGCGCCTTCTGGTCTAGTTCCGTGTGTGAACATCACCGTTCCATCTCCTCTGGAGTAATCCTGTCATGACCGCCGTCATGCGACGTCTGGCCTGCCTGCTGCTTGTCTTCATCGCAATTCCGGCAGCGCGCGCCGATCTGCAGCCGCTTGCCTCGGCCGCCTACGAGTATCGCAACCAGATCCTGAACCTGCCGGCGACCGATCTGGAGGCCGGCGAGGCGCGCGCCAAGCTGCAGGAATTTGCCGCCGGGCCCGATCCGAAGGCGGCGGAGGCCATGGCTGAAAGCATGGTTCCCGTCGGCTACGAGGATTACGGGCTCTGGATGATCCTGGTCGACGTCAAGACCAAGCTGGGCAAGGGGCTCGACGCCGCCTATGCCGCTTATCTCGCGACCGAGGTGGCTGGCGATCCGATACAGAAGGCAGCCGCCTATCTGGCGCTCGGCAAGGCGCTGGAACAAATCAAGCGCGCCGGCGAAGCGCTCGAGGCGTATGACCAGGCGGTCCAGCTAACCCAGGATCCCGACGCGCGCGCCGCCTATCAGCGGCTCAGCCGCTCCATCCCGTTCCACTACGAGACGATGCAAACTTCCACCGACGGCGACCAGCCGGAAGTCTGTCTGCAATTCGACCGACGCGTCCTCGGCACGCGGCAACTCAGCTATGACGACTACGTGCGCGTCGAGCCGGAGACACAGATTGCCTATCGCGCCAGCGGGCGGGAACTGTGCCTGCAGGGATTGAGCTACGGCAACAGCTACCAGGTAACGTTGAAAAGCGGACTGCCGGGCGAGATCGGCGCGCTGGGCCAGGATGAAATCGTGCAGGTCGGCATCGGCGACCGCGAGCCCAGCGTCGGATTCCAGAAGCAGGCCTATGTGCTGCCAAAGGTCGGATCGACCGGCGTGCCGCTCACCACCGTCAATGTCGAGTTCACCAAACTGAAGCTGCTGCGCATCAACGACCGCAACCTGGTGAGCGAGATCAATCGCGGCAATTTCCTGAACAACCTCTACGACTACGACCGCCAACGCATTGCCAACGAAGCGGGCGAGCAGATCTGGCAAGGCTCGATGCCCGTCGAAGGCGAGCGCAACGTGCGCGTCGCAACCTCCGTCCCGGTCGTTGAGATGGTTCCGGAGATCGAGCCGGGCGTCTATCTCCTGATGGCGCGCGCGGCGCAGCCGGACGAGACCGAAGATCAGGCGCAGAATTATTGGGACGTCTATGCGACTCAATGGATCGTCGTCTCCGACATCGGGCTCAGCACCATGTCGGGCGAGGATGGACTCAGCGTGTTCGTCCGCTCGCTCGAGACTGCGACGCCCCTGAACCGGGTCAAGGTGCAATTGCTCGCCCGCAACAACGAGGTGCTGAGCATCGCCACCACCGACCGCGACGGCATGGCGCATTTCGACCGCGGGCTGATCGAAGGTGCCGGCGGCCGCACTGCAACGGCCGTGACGGCGTTCCGCCGCGATGGGGATTTCAGTTTCCTGGACTTGACTCGTGCCGCCTATGACCTCAGCGACCGGGGCGTCGGCGGACGTGTGGCGCCAGCCAATTACGATCTCTTCATCTACACCGACCGCGGCGTCTATCGCCCGGGCGAAACGGTGCATCTGGGCGCGCTGTTACGCGACTGGGCGGGCAAACGCGTCGCAAACCTGCCAATCACGCTGCGGCTGGTACGGCCGGACGGGGTCGAGGCGCAGCGCTTCGAGAACCTGAAGGATACTGCCGGCGGCTTCCAGCAGGACATCGCGATCTCCGATGCGGCGCGCACGGGCCAATGGACAATCGAGGCCTTCGTCGACCCGCACGCGCCGGCGATCGCGTCGCAAAGCTTCCTGGTCGAAGAGGTGGTGCCGGCGCGGATCGAGACCAAGCTGACACCATCCGCGACCAACATCGTTCCAGGCCAGGCGCTGACAGTCACGGGCGATGCCAAGTTCCTCTATGGCGCGCCGGCCGCGGACCTGAAGGTCAAGTCCGACCTCGTGGTGCAGCCTGACAGCAAGCCGTTCCCGCAATTCGAGGGCTATCGCTTCGGCCTGGAGGAGGAAGACACCGATCCGCTGCGCGTCTCCTTCGCCGATATCCGCACCGATGTTGCGGGCGCGTTCTCGCTGCCGATCGATCTCGAGGACGTGCCGGACGTGCAGGCGCCGCTGAAGGCGACGTTGCGGGTCGAGGTCTATGAGTTCGGCGGACGGCCGGTGATCGAGAGCGTCGATCTTCCGGTGCGGGAGAAGAAGCTCTATCTCGGCATCAAGCCGCTCTTCGCCGACGAGCAGGTGGCCGAGAATAGCAACGCCCAGTTCGAGGTCATCGCGCTCGATGCCGAGGGCAAAGAGCAGGCGATCCCGGAACTGCAATACCGCCTGGTCCGCGAGGAATGGGATTACGATTGGTTCTATGCCGGCGGATCATGGGACTACCATATCTCGATCCACGACGGGCCGGCGAAGGCCGGCACCATCGCGGCCAGCGCCAGCGGCCCGGCGAAGCTCGCGGAGCCCGTGCAATGGGGTAATTTCAGGCTGGAGGTCTATGACCCCGCGACTGGCGTTGCCAGCTCGATGCGCTTCCATGCCGGCTGGTCGGCGAAGCCGGGCAGTGGCGAATCCCCCGACCGGCTGCAGGTCGTCAGCAACAAGAAGAGCTACGAGGCCGGCGACACGGCGCAGATCCAGTTGCGCGCGCCCTTCGCCGGCGAAGTCCTGGTCGCCATCGCGACCGACCGGGTGTTGAGCACGCGGGTGGTCTCGATCCCGGCCGAGGGCAAGGTGATCGAGATAGCAGTGGATCCCAATTGGGGCGCTGGCGCCTATGTGCTGGCGAGCGCGTTCCGGCCGGGCAAGGAGCAGGAGCGCGGGCCGGGCCGTGCCGTCGGCGTCGCCTGGCTGGCGGTCGATTCCGCACCGCGCACCATCCAGGTCCAGATGCAGGTGCCGGACAAGGTGACGCCGCGCCAGCGGGTCGAGATTCCAGTCAGCCTCTCCAACATGAGCGGTGCCAAGGCGTACCTCACAGTCGCTGCGGTGGATGAAGGCATCCTGACGCTGACCGATTTCAAAACGCCGGACCCGGTCGAGTATTTCTTCGGCAAGAAGCGGCTGCAGGTTGAGCTGCGCGATCTCTATGGTCAGCTCATCGACGGCAAGGCGGGACGTCGCGGCCAGATCCGCGAAGGCGGCGATGGCGACCTCGCGCAGCGCGGCGCGCCCAAGAACATCAAGCTGGTCGCGCTCTATTCCGGCCTGGTCGAAGTCGGCCGGGACGGCAAGACCAAGGTGACCTTCGACATCCCCGACTATAACGGCCGGCTGCGGCTGATGGCCGTCGCCTACGATAGGCAGAATGTCGGATGGGCGGAGGCCGGGCTGGTAGTGCGCGATCCGGTGATCGCCGAGATCTCCGCGCCGCGCTTCCTGGCCCCGGGCGACAAGAGCAACCTGTCGCTGACCTTGCAGAATCTGGACGGTGTCGCGGGGCGCTACGACGTGGCGTTCAACTCCAGCGGCGACGTGCAATTGGGCGAGGGGGCGAGCGTCGGTGTCGAGCTGGCGCAGGGCGCCACCACGCATCTGCGCATCGCGATTCTGGGTCAGCGCGTCGGCAATGGCGAGATCACGCTGAGGCTGAAAGGGCCGGGCGACTATGCGCTCGATCGCACCATCGCCATCCCGGTCAGGCCGGCCATCACGCCAGTCACGGAATCGCTGACCATGCGCCTGCTGCCGGGCGAATCCATGACGCTTGACCAGGCGGCACTCGATCCGTTCCTGGAAGGGGCGACCTTGCGCGCGAGTTTCAGCACCACGCCGAATCTCGACGTGCAGACGGTGCTGGCCAACCTGTCGCACTATCCGTACGGCTGCCTCGAACAGACCATCAGCGTCGCCTATCCGATGCTGATCGCGGGCGAGGTCGCCGACCTGTGGGCGCTGGAGGATCGCTATAAAGAGGCCGACAAGCGAGAGCTCGACAAGGCGATCCAGCGCACGCTGAACCGGCAACGTTTTGACGGGTTGTTCGGCCTGTGGACCGCATTCGACACCGGCGAGCCTTGGCTCTCCGCATTCGCGATGGATTTCCTGATGCGGGCGAAGGCGAAGGGCTATCACGTTCCACAATCGGCCATGGATCTCGGCCTGGAAGGCATGCGCAAGATCGCAGCGGGCGAAGGGGGAGAGGGCAGCGGAATACACCGGTACGGCCGCGGACCGTCGGCGCAGGCTTATGCGCAGTACGTATTGGCACGTGCCGGCCAAGCAAAGCTTGCGGATCTGCGTTATGCGGCGGACCAAATGTCGCTGAATTCGGCGCCGGCTTTGGCGCTTGCCCATATCGCGGCGGCCTTGTCGCTCAATGGGGAGCAGCAGCGCGCGGCGACTTTGTTCGATGCTGCGGCGAAGAATGCCGAGCGCCGCGACAATGGCTGGTGGGACTATGGCACCAAGCTGCGTGACTCGGCGGCGGTTGCGTTCCTGATGGCGGAGAGCAAGCAACCGGGCCTCGACCCGACGCCCTTGATCGCCCGGGTCGCTGACATGCAGGGGCAGAGCCGCTGGCTCAGCACGCAGGAGGAGGTCTGGCTGCTGTTGGCGGCTAAGGAAACCGCCGGAGAGGCGACCGGCCTCAAGCTCGACGTTTCCGATGGCGTGAGCGTGGTGCAGGACAAGACGTTCTACATGCCTGCGACCATGGCGTTGCCGTCGGGCAAGACCATCACCAATCGCGGTAGCGCGCCGGTCTATGCCAAAGCATCCGTAACCGGCACGCCGAAGGCGGATCTGCCGCCAGCCGACGAAGGCTTCACGATTTCGCGCACCATCTACCTGCCGGATGGGACGGAAGCCGATCTCTCCAAGGTGAAGCAGAACGATCTGATGGTCGTGGTTCTGACCGGGCGCTCGACCAGCGGGCTCGATCATCAGGCGTTGATCACCGACCTGCTGCCGGCCGGATTCGAGACCGAGATCGCGAGCCTCGCCAGCGCGCGGCAGACCGGCGATTATTCCTGGCTGCCCGAGTTGACCCAGCCGATCTATGCCGAATATCGCGACGACCGCTTCGTGGCGGCGTTCGACGTGTACGACGAGAACAGCGGCAACCAGAACCGGGAATTCGCTTTCGCGTATCTGGTGCGGGCCGTGACGCCGGGCGACTACAAGCTGCCGGCGCCCTCGATCGAGGACATGTACAAGCCGACCTATCGCGGCCGCGGCGCAGCGGGCAAGACCCAGATCGAGGCGGAGTAGGCGATGCGCAATCGGCTGCGATCGGCGGCGATACTCTTCGGCCTTGCCCTCGCGGCAATGGCCGGGGCGGCGTTCGTCGCGGATCGCATGCTCCCGCCGCCGCTCGAACATCTCGCCTCGGTCTCGACCCTCGTGCTGGATCGCGAGGGCCGCGTGCTGCGCGCCTATACGACGGCGGAGGGAGCGTGGCGGCTGCCGGCCGATCTTGCGCAGATCGATCCGAAATTCCTGCGCTTCCTGTTGGCCTATGAAGACCAGCGTTTCCGCACGCATCCCGGAATCGATGCCTTGGCGGCAGGGCGCGCCACCTGGCAGGCGATCAGCCATGGCCGCATCGTGTCCGGCGCATCGACGCTGACCATGCAGCTTGCGCGCCTAATGGAGCCGAGCCGGCGCACGCTCGCCGCCAAGCTCGCGGAAATGGGCCGCGCGCTGCAGATCGAGCGGCGCCTGAGCAAGGACGAGATCCTTGGCGCCTATCTCACCTTCGCGCCCTATGGCGGCAACCTCGAAGGCGTGCGCGCGGCCAGCCTTGCCTATTTCGGCAAGGAGCCAGCGCGCCTGACCGACGCGGAGGCGGCGCTGCTGGTCGCCTTGCCGCAGGCGCCGGAGACTGTGCGGCCCGACCGTTTCCCGCTGGTTGCCAGGAATGCGCGTGACAAGGTGCTACGCCTGATGCAAGAGCGCGGCACGATCGATGAGCGCGCGCTGGCGGTGGCGCTGACCGAGCCGGTCCCGCAGACGCGGCAGGAATTTCCGCTGAGCGCACCGCATCTCGCCGATCGCCTGACGCGCCAGCAGCCGGCGACGTCCACCATCCGAACCTCACTCGACGACGATCTGCAGGGTACCTTGCTGGAGATCGTGCGCCGCTATCAATCGCACCTGGAGCCCAGCGCGACCATCGCGGTGCTGGCGGTGGAGAACACCGGGCGCAAGGTGCGCGCCTATGTCGGCTCCAGCGATTTCTTCGCCAACCGCCGGTTCGGCCAGAACGACATGGTGGCGGCGATCCGCTCGCCGGGCTCGGCGCTGAAGCCCTTCATCTACGCGATGGCGTTCGACGAACTGGCGGCGCATCCCGAAACCACGATGCCGGATGTCGCGTTGCGTTTCGGGGATTACACGCCGAAGAATTTCGACGGCCATTTCCGCGGCCAGATCAGCGCGCGCGAAGCCTTGCAGGCCTCGCTCAACATTCCGGCGGTCGCCCTGCTGGATCGCGTCGGCCCGCTGCGCTTCGTTCAGCGCCTGTCGGAATCCGGCGTGTCCCTGGCATTCCCGACCGAAGCGAAGCTGCCCGGCCTGCCGGTCGCGCTCGGCGGCGTCGGGATCAGCCTGGAAGGGCTGGTGGCGCTCTATGCCGATCTGGCGGACCATGGAAACGCGGCGCCGTTGCGCTTCGAAGACTCATCCGCCGAAGCACCCGCGCTCGAACCGTTGATGTCCGCGAAGTCGGCCTACTACGTCACCAAGATCCTGCTCGACACGCCGCCGCCGCCCAGCTTCCTCTCCGCCGGCAACCGCCGCAACGCGCAGCCGGTGGCCTACAAGACCGGCACATCGTTCGGCTTCCGCGACGCCTGGGCAGTGGGCTACACGCGCGCCTACACGATCGGCGTGTGGGTCGGGCGGCCGGATGGCTCCTTCTCCGCCGGCCGCATGGGCCGCGACAGCGCCGCGCCAATCCTGTTCGAGGCCTTCGATCTGCTGCCGCAAGGCCCCTCGGCATTGCCCGCGCAAGTGCCCGCCGACGTCATCGTTGCGGACAATGCGCATCTGCCGGCCAACCTGCGCGTCTTCCGCGTGCGCCCAGGCTCTTCGGTCGATGATGTTGCGTCGAGCAGAAATGTGCGCATCGCCTATCCGATCGATGGCGCAACGCTCGAACTGGCCGCCGCAGAACAGCCCTTGCCGTCATTGACGCTGCAGGCCAATGGCGGCGCGCTGCCTTTACGCTGGCTGGTCAACGGACTGCCGGTCTACTCCCAGCCCTATCGCCGCCAAGCCCAATGGCACCCAGACGGCCGCGGCCAGGTGCGCGTCACGGTGATCGACCACGACGGCAACAGCGCCAGCAGCGCGGTATGGATCAAGTAAATTGGCTCATCCTGCAGGCGGTGTCGCCAGAGACTCGCTCTCAACGGCAATGAGCCGCTTAGCGACGGCTTCCGCACGCTGCTGTAAGAGTCGCGGATCGGAGGATTCCGCCGCTACGATCTCGCGCGTAGTCAGACCATCTATGTATAAGAGCGCGTCTCGGGCCGTTTCCCGTGTGCCCTCCGGTCTTGTGTCGTCCTGAAACACTTTGACCAGCGCTCCTGCGAGCCTTCGTTCTGGCACCTCGCGAAGGACCAGCGCAGCGCACGAACAAGCCTTAATACAGAGAAAGTCCCCGCCATCGGTTCGGTCCGCTATCGCTGCGAGAATTCGTCCAATCTCCTCTTTTGCCAGACTCAGCCAATTGCAAAGTAGGCTCAAGGCCAGAGCGCGCGTATGCGTCGAATGTGCATTATCCGCGGCGCGCTCGAGCAGTTGCCTGTCTTCCACGGTGACATTGGTTTCGACTGGGTAGTGGTAGAGCAAGTCGACTGCCCAATCGGCCTTTGTCGACGGACCGCTGCGGGCCAAATCACGAAGGTACTGCTTATCGGCCTCGCTCAGCGGCGCGCGCGCTTTTAGGCGTCGTTCGATCGGAGTCAGATGCATTTCGTCAATGCTCTTGGGAGGAATGACGGAGCACAGCACTTGCCGGCTGGGATGCTCAAGTGGGCGGCGATGTTCTAGTCCTTCTTCGCCTTGAACGCGTCCGCTTCCTGTTTCGCCTTGGCGATCTCGTCCTTGCTCATTTCACCTTCGAGCAGAGTGCGCAGGGTCGTCGCTTGGTCGGCGGTGATGCCGTCTTGCGGGCCGCTGCTCAGCGTGCGCGCGGCGATGGTGAGCCATTTGTAGCCCTCGACCGGGTCCTTCACTTGCGGGCTGCGGGCGTAGACGGCGCCGGCCTGGTACTGGCCCTTGGCCGAGCCTTGCTCCGCGGCGCGCTCGTACCATTTGACGGCCTCGGTATCGTCCTGCAGCACGCCCTGGCCGTAATCGTAGATCGATCCGACCAGAAGCTGCATGGAGACATCACCGTTCTCGGCCAGCGGCTGCCAGATCGCGAGGGCGCCCTTGTAGTCGCCGCGGCCGAACGCATCCCAGCCTTCCTGCGCCGATCCCGGGGCCGCCTCCTGGGGCTTCGCCGCCACCTGCGGCGCGCCTGGGATGGGTTCCAGCTTGGGTGCCTCGGCCACCGGCTTGACCGGGACCGCGGCGGGCGCGGGTGCTTTGGCAGGTGCCGGAGCAGGAGTGGGAGCAGGAGCGGGTTCCGGCGCGGTCGCCGGCGGTGTCGCCGCCGCCGCGGCGAATGGCGCGCTGGCGCAGCGATGGTGCTCGATGCCGATCATGGAACTCGGCATTTCGGCAGGGACCGCGACGATGACGAAGGTGTTGGGATCCTTGCGCTCATATTCGTAGCTGTGGCCGACGCCATCCACGCCCGTGCTGGTGACGATGACGCGATCGCCGGAGACTTGGTATTTCGCCGGAAGCGATGCCGCGATCTGGCCGGCATAATAGGAGCGGCTTTCGCCGGCCAAGAATTCCATGCCGCCGCCCGGCGGGCAGCCGAGCGAGGGACCCTGCCACATGCCGATGAGCCAGTTATCGGGATCCGATGCGGCGGGAGGGGCTGGCGGCGTAACGGCCGCCTGCTGCGTTGTCGCCGGAACAAGGGGCGCCGCGTTCGCCGCTTGGGGGGACGCGCCGGTGTCGCCATATTGTGGCGCCTGATCGCTGTCGGTCGCGGCAACGGCAGGCGCCTCGGCGGCGGGCGCAGGAGATGGCGCGGCTTCAGTCGCTGGCGCTTCCGGAACTGGGGACGCCCCGGTGGCCTGATCGTTGCCAGCGACCGTCATGGGCTCCGGCGTCGCTTCGGCGGGCTCGCTGCCGCCCGCGACCGTCATTGGCTCTGCAGCCGGCGCGGCGGTGAATTCGGTGCCTGAGGGCGACAGGGCAGCCGCGCGCTTGATAGCAACCGGATCACCCAGGCTGGCGGCTTTTTCGTACCACGATTGCGCCATCGCCTGATCGAACGGCACGCCATGGCCGCCGGCATACATGTTGGCGAGGTTGCGCATGGCAAGCGGGAGGTTCTGGTCGGCGGCAAGCTGATACCAGTGAACGGCCGCCGCATCGTCCTCGTCCACCCCCAGCCCATGGTCATAGAGCGCGCCCACGGCATTCTCCGCGGTGGCGTCGCCGCCCTCGGCCAAAGGCAGCCATTCATTCAGGGCCGTCCTGAAATCCCCTTTGGAATAAGCCTCTACGCCCGTTTGATAATCCGCTTTCGCAGGAGTATTCAGGGCCAGACCCAGATCCATCATGATAATTGTGAGAACTATCACAGTGGTGCGAGCAAACAGCTTCACCTTTGGCTCCCTGATGGTAAAATGCGGGCAAAATTTGAGCCTGTTTGTAGCAGGCATTTTGGCTTCCGGGGAAGAGATGGTCAAAGCGCTCGTGTGCAAAGAGCCGCGCACGGTAGTGGCTCTGTTTGCGATCCTGGCCGGCTTGTTTTTTGTCGGAGGCGGGACCGCGCGTGCGGCCAGCCTGGTGGTGGATGTCGAGACAGGCCAGGTCATTTCGGCGGACGCGCCCAATCACCTCTGGTACCCCGCCTCCCTCACCAAGATGATGACAGTCTATCTCGCGCTGTCCGAGATCGAGGCCGGCCGCCTGAGCTTCGACGACAAGATCAAAGTCTCGGCGTACGCCGCCGGCCAGAGCCCGGTGAAGTTCGGCCTCAAGGCCGGACAGGTCATCACGGTACGTCAGGCGATCAATGCAACCATCGTCGCTTCCGCCAACGATGCGGCGGTAGCGCTGGCTGAGAAGGTGGCGGGGAGCGAGGATTCCTTTGCCCTGCGCATGACGTCGATGGCGCGCGACCTGGGCATGGCGCGGACGGTGTTCCGCAACGCCTCCGGCCTGCCGAACGATGGGCAGGTGACGACGGCGCGCGATCTGGCGGTGCTGGCAAGCGCGCTGCTGCGGGATTATCCGAAGCATTATCCGCTGTTCAACCAGCGCGCTGTTACCATCGGCAAGCGCAGCCGCGGCACCGTGAACTCCATCCTCGGCAGCTATGCCGGCGCCGATGGCTTCAAGACCGGCTTCACCTGCGGCTCCGGCTACAATCTCGTCGCCTCCGCGACGCGCGACGGACGGCGCCTAGTCGGCGTCGTGCTGGGCAGTCCCAATCGCGGGCAGCGCGTGATAGAGATGACCGCGCTGCTCAATCGCGCCTTCGCGGCCGAAGCTCCGGCCGGGCCGAAGCTGGCGGAGCTGGGACAGGTCATCACCGTAGCGGACAATGGCGCTGCCCCGACCATTCTGTCGGGCGGCTCCTGCAGCGCCGCGCAGATGGCGGGCGAGGAGGGTGGCACCATCACCTCGGCGGCGCGCCTCAGCGGCTGGGGCGTCGTGTTCGGCGCCTATCCTGAGCGCGACAAGGCCGAACAGGTGCTGAAGAGCGCGAAGGACGCCCTGGGCAAGCTGGCCAAGGGCGGCCGCCCGGCCATCGTGCAGAAGGCCTATGAAGGCACCGCCCGCTACAGCGCCATGCTGGTCGGGCTCGACCAGCAGGCTGCCGGCAAGGCCTGCAAGGCGCTGTGGGACAAGAACTCCTATTGCCTGGCCTTGAGCCCGCAGGTCCTGGGAAACCCCGATTCGGTGTGGCGCTGATCACACTTGTGACTTGCGCGGCCGATTGCACTGGCCCACTTTTTCGCTGGTGCAGGCGTTCAACGGCGAGATCATGCCAAGCATGCAAAGACCGGTCGGTCCAATCTCGAAGCTGATCGCCGCTGCATTCGCGGCAGCTCTCCTCGCCGCCTGCACGACACCGGCGCCACCGAAGCCGGCGATGGTTCCGCTCGGCCAGACCGGGGATTTCGGCTATAGCGACCGAGACCTGGGGCACGACCGGATCGAAGTGACCTATACCGGCTCGAACATCCGGGTCTCCTCCAGCCAGGGCAAAGATGATTCGCGGGTCAAGGCCGAGCAGGCCAAGATCCATGATCTTGCGTTGTGGCGCGCGGCCCAGATCGCGGACCAACGTGGCATGCCCGCCATGAAGATCGAGAACGAGACGCGCGATACCGACGTCCAGGTGACGCGGCAATATGTCCAGAGCATCGCGCCCTATTGGAGCCCCTATTGGGGCTACCATCGATACGGATATTGTTGCGGTCCGAGCTGGTTCTACGACGACTACTACTATTATCAACCGGTCCGCCGCGCGAACGCGCAATCGGTGACCACGCTGACAGTCGTGCTGCTCAAGCAGTACGATGCCACAGACAAGTCGCAGCTTGCCGTCCAGGAAACGCTGACCCGCCTGCAAAGCGCCCGCGCCGGCGCCGTATACTGACTCTAGCACCCCAAAGGGAGCAGACGGCTGCGCGGCGCGATCACGCTGAGATCGTCGAGGCTGAGGCAGTGTGTGACGGTATCGCCGCTGCCGAGGGGAAACAGCACCCACTGGAAGACATGATCCGGCTTGCCCTGCCAGGTGACAGTCGAGAGGCCGAATGACGGTGCGCGGCTCTCGGCGACACGCTCATAGAGCAGCCGGTTGAGCGCGACCGAAGTCTCACCCCATCCGGTGTCGTCCAGCCAGCGATTGGAGAAATCCTCTCCCACGATGCGCGCGACTTCCGTTCCCACCACGCGATAGCGCACGCGGAAAGGCTCGTAATGCAGCTCCGTCATCGAGATATAGGGCAACCACGGCACCAGCTCGACCGGGTCGACCTGGTCGCGGCGCGGCATCGCGCGATCGGCGCGCAGAGCATTCCAATGGGCCTCGAGCCCGGAGATGAGCGTCGAGGTGATCTCGTGCCGCTCCAGGAAGCAGATTTGCCCCTGGATCCACGTGCGTTCCGCCATGATGTGAGCCCAGCCGTCCCAGCGCGAGTATAGGGACTTGCGCCGGATCAGCCAGCCCCCTTCAATAGACCGGTGAAGAAGGGCGGGTCGAACGATGACCGAAAAGAGATCACACGCGTTCCGGATGAGCCTCGGCGCCAGGCTACGCACTTATTTTTTCGCGGGAATCCTGATCACGGCGCCGGTCAGCCTGACTATCTACCTGGCATGGCTGTTCATAACGTTTGTTGATGAGCGGGTGTTCAGTGTCATCCCGCAGCAATACAACCCCGAAACCTATCTGCCGTTCTCGATACCCGGAATAGGGTTGCTGCTGGCGCTGATCGGCCTGACGCTGATCGGCGCGCTGACCGCCGGCATTCTCGGGCGCGCCGTCAACGGCTTGTTCGAAGGCATCCTCAACCGCCTGCCGGTCATCCGCTCGCTCTATGGCGCGATCAAGCAGATCATGGAAACGGTGCTGGCCAACAAGTCGGCGGCATTCCGCGAATGCGTCCTGATCGAGTATCCGCGCAAGGGAATCTGGACGCTGGGTTTCATCACCGGCGCGACCGGGGGCGAAGTGCAGGAGCGGGCGACGGAACAGCTTATCAACGTCTTTGTGCCGACGACACCGAACCCGACGTCGGGGTTCCTGCTGTTCGTACCGGAGCGGGAAATCGTACGACTGAAGATGCGTACCGAGGACGGGCTGAAGCTGGTAGTCTCCGGCGGCATCGTCACTCCGTCCGCGGAGCCGGCCGCGCTACTCCCCAATGCAACGAAGGTGGTAGCATCTAGCCAGACGTCAGGGTCTTGATCGTCGCATCGTGGCGGAAGAGATAGAGCAGCATCCGCAAAGCCTCGCCGCGCTCGGACCTCAGTTGCGGATCGCGTTCCACTATCAGTCGTGCATCGTCGCGCGCCATCACAAGCAGGTCGCCATGCACGGCGAGGTCGGCATAGTGGAACTCGGGCAGGCCGCTTTGACGCGTGCCGAGCAACTCGCCGCCGCCGCGCAGCCGCAGATCTTCCTCGGCGATGCGGAAGCCATCTTCGGTCTCGCGCAGGATCTGGAGGCGGGCCTTGGCGGTTTCGCCGAGCGGAACCTGGTAGAGCAGCACACAGTTTGATTTTGCCAGGCCGCGTCCAACCCGTCCGCGCAACTGGTGCAGCTGTGCGAGGCCGAAACGCTCGGCATGTTCCACCACCATCACCGTCGCTTCGGGCACGTTGACGCCGACCTCGATCACCGTGGTCGCGACCAGGATGTCGAGATCGCCGGCTGCGAATGCCGTCATCGCGGCGTCGCGTTCGGCGGCCTTCTGCTTGCCATGGACCAGGCCGACGCGATCGCCGAACAATTGGCGCAGCATGCGGTGCCGCTCGGTCGCGGCGGCCAGATCCACCGACTCCGATTCTTCGACCAACGGGCAGACCCAATAGATGCGGGCACCCTGTGCAATTGCGCGCTTCAGCGCGCCAGCAACCTCATCGAGACGCTCCAAAGGCACGGTGCGGGTATCGATCGGCTGGCGCCCGGCCGGCTTCTCGGTCAGGCGCGACACGTCGATGTCGCCATAGGCGGTCATCATCAAGGTGCGTGGGATGGGCGTTGCGGTCATCACCAGCAGATCGACGCCGGCGCCCTTGTCGGCGAGGGCCATCCGCTGCTCGACACCGAAGCGATGCTGCTCGTCCACGATGGCGAGACGCAGGTCCGCGAAGGCGACGTCTTCCTGCATCAGGGCATGGGTGCCGACGATCAGCTTCAGCTCGCCCTCGGCGAGGCGCCCCAAGGTTGCGTCCCGCGCCTTGCCCTTGTCGCGGCCGGTCAGCAGCGCGATCTCCAATCCCACTGACTTGCATAAGGGCTCCAGGGTCGCGAAATGCTGGCGCGCGAGGATATCGGTCGGCGCCAGCAAGGCCGCCTGGCCGCCCGATTCCACCGCATTCGCCATCGCCAGCAGCGCGACGACGGTCTTGCCGCTGCCGACGTCGCCTTGCAGCAGGCGCAGCATGCGGGTGGATGCCGCCATGTCAGCGACGATCTCCGACAGGGCCTGTTCCTGGGATCGTGTCAGCGTGTAGGGCAGCCTGCCGACAATGCGCCGCCGCAGCGCGCCATCGCCCTTGTTCGACCGCCCCGCCTTGCGCTTGTTCCGCAGCCGCACCAGGGCGAGCGCCAACTGGTTGCTCAGCAGCTCGTCATACGCGAGACGCATGCGCGGCGGCGACAAGGCGGAGAGCTCGCCTTCGCCCTGCGGGTGGTGCGCAGCCAGCAGCGCCTCGGCCCATCCGTTCCATTGCCGCTGCTTGAGGACCGCAGGGTCGATCCATTCCGTGACCTTGGGCAGGCGCTGGAGGGCGGCCTCGATCGCCTTGCGCAGCACCTTGGGCGCGACGCCTGCCGTCATCGGGTAGACCGGCTCCATGATCTGGATGCTGGCGAGCTCTTTCGCCGGCACGATGTGGTCGGGATGGATCATGTTGAGCTCGCCGCCGAAGCGGTCGATGCGGCCGCTGACCGCCCGCATCTGGCCGAGGGGCAGGGTGCGCAGCAGGTAATCCTCGCGCGCGTTGAAAAAGACCAGGTCGATGTAACCGGTCGGATCGGAGCAGCGCACCTTGTAGGGCTGGCGCGGATTGTGCGACTTCATGTGTCGCTCGACCTTGACCAGGATGGTGGCGATCGCGCCGCCCTCGGCGGTCGAGAGATGCGGCTGGGTGCGCCGGTCGATCAGACCGCTCGGCAGGTGCCCGACCAGATCCGCGACCAGCGGGCCGGCCAGTTTTTCCACCGGCTTCGCCAGCCGTTGACCGATGCCCGGCAAACTGGTTATTGGCGCGAACAAGGGATTGAGGATGGTCGGTCGCACCGGTCTGGACTCGCATGGCGGCGATGGGCTGGGCGGCCAAGCTAGCGCGCCGCACCGCGACGGGGAAGGGCGGCGGAACAGGGCAATGACGGATTCGCCGGATCAATTGAACATCGAGCGCAAGCGGCTGAAATTCCGCTCCTGGCATCGCGGGACGCGGGAGATGGATCTGCTGCTGGGGCGGTTTGCGGACGGCCGGCTGGATTCGTTCGACGCCGGCGCGTTGCGGGCCTATGCCGCGTTGCTGGAGCAATCCGACCCGGATATATACGACTGGGTCTGCGGCCGCGGAGAATGGCCAGAGGGCGAATTGCATCCGATCATCGCGGCGCTGACGGAGTTTCACAGCAGTATTTCATCGTGAGTGATCTTCCCTTTGTCATTCCGGCGCCCGGCCGGCACCAGGTCGGTGGCGCGCCCGACGGCGCCGATGCGCTGCTGATCGCGCGCCTGGCGGCGATCGCGCCGGGCGGCGTGCTGCACGTCGCGCAGGACGATCTGCGCATGGCGCGCACGGTCGAGATGCTGGGCTTCATGGCGCCGGATCTGACCGTCATCTCGTTCCCGGCCTGGGATTGCCTACCGTACGATCGCGCCTCGCCCCACCGCGACATCCTGGCTCGCCGCATCGATGCGTTGAGCCGGCTCAGCGCGATGGAAGAGGGCGCGCGCGCCAAGCTGGTGGTGGTGACGACCGTGTCGGCGATCCTGCAGCGCGTGCCGGGGCCGGCCATGTTCGCCGGAGCGACCCTGACGTTGAAACGTGCCGGCCGGCTCGATCAAGCCAGGCTGGTCGAATACCTGGTCGGCAACGGCTATGCCCGCAGCGGCACGGTGGGCGAAGCGGGTGAGTTTGCTGTGCGTGGCGGCATCGTCGATTTGTTCCCGCCCGGGACAGCCATGCCGATCCGAGTCGATTTCTTCGGCGATGAGATCGAGGATCTGCGGCTGTTCGACGCGTTGTCCCAGCGCAGCCTGGGCAAGCTGGACGAGTTCACGCTGAAGCCGATCAACGAGGTCGAGCTGTCGCCCGAAGCGGTCGAGCATTTCCGAACCAACTACCGCAGCGAGTTCGGCACCTCCGGCGCCGACGATCCGCTCTATGAAGCGGTCAGCGCAGGCCGGCATTTCCCCGGCATGGAACATTGGCTGCCTTTGTTCGGGGCTGAGCTGGTGCCATTCGGTTCCTACATGCCGCGCGCCATGGTCACGCTCGACCACCAGATCGAAGAGGCCGTGAACGCGCGCCTGGAGATGATCAAGGATTTCTATCAGGCGCGACGCGATCTTCAGGCAGCGGAGCGGGAAAGCGGCGCGCCGGTCTATCGTCCGCTGCCCGTAGGCCGGCTCTATCTGGGCGAGAATGCCTGGCGCGAGTTCACCGAGAAACGCGTCACGCTTGCGCTCCATCCGTTCCAGCCGCCCGCGGAAGGCGGCTGGCTCAACGCGCTGGGCCGTTTCGGCAAGACCTTTGCCGAAGCGCGCGCCAATCCCGACGTCAATCTCTATCAGGCGGTCGCCGGCTTTGCCCGCGCGGAACAGCAGCAGGGCAGGCATGTGCTGCTGACGGCGGGATCGACGGGCGCGTTGGAGCGGCTGGGACATCTGCTGGCCGAACACGGACTCAGCCAGCAGGCAAGCGTCGAGAGCTGGGATGCGCTCGGGTCGCTGCCGGGCGGGACCCTCGGGCGTGCCATTCTCTCGCTCGAAAGCGGCTTCGCCACCGATCGGGCGTTCGTCGTCACCGAGCAGGACATCCTGGGCGACCGGATGTTCCGCACGGTCGCGAAGAAAAAGAAGGCCGACACCTTCCTGGCGGAACTGGCCAACTTCCATGCCGGCGATTACGTGGTCCACGTCGATCACGGCATCGGGCGCTATGAGGGGCTGGTGGCGCTGGAAGTCGGCGGGGCGCCGCACGATTGCCTGCGCGTCATCTATGACGGCAACGACAAGCTATTCGTGCCGGTCGAGAATATCGACGTGCTCAGCCGCTATGGCGGCGAGGATGCGATCGTCGCGCTCGACAAGCTGGGGGGAGCGGCCTGGCAGGCCCGCAAGGCGCGGGTCAAGCAGCGCATCCGCGACATCGCCGAGCAGCTCATGAAGACGGCGGCTTTGCGCCAGGTCAAATCGGCGGATGTCCTGCAGCCTTCGGAAGGATTGTTCGACGAATTCTGCGCCCGTTTCCCTTATGCCGAGACCGAGGACCAGCAGCGCGCCATCGCCGAGGTCATCGCCGACCTTGCCGACGGCAAGCCGATGGATCGCCTCGTTTGCGGCGACGTCGGATTTGGCAAGACCGAGGTCGCGTTGCGCGCCGCCTTCGTCGCCGCCATGTCGGGCAAGCAGGTGGCGGTGGTGACGCCGACCACCTTGCTGTGCCGGCAGCATTTCAAGACTTTCACCGAGCGCTTCCAAGGCTTGCCGGTGACGATTCGCCAGATGTCGCGCCTGGTTCCCGCGAAGGATCTGGCGGACACCAAGGACATGCTGAAGGCCGGGCGGGTCGATATCGTCATCGGCACCCATGCCTTGCTCGCGAAGGGGATCGAGTTCGCAAAGCTCGGCCTGCTGATTGTCGATGAGGAGCAGCATTTCGGCGTGGTGCAGAAGGAGCGGCTGAAGGAGCTGCGCGGCGACGTCCACGTCCTGACGCTGACGGCGACACCGATTCCGCGCACGCTGCAACTGGCGCTGTCCAATATCCGGGAAATGAGCCTCATCACCACGCCGCCGGTCGACCGGCTGGCGGTGCGCACCTTCGTGCTGCCGTACGATCCGGTGATCGTGCGCGAAGCCATCATGCGCGAGCATTTCCGCGGCGGGCAGATCTTCTATGTCTGCCCGCGCATCGAGGATCTGGACACGGTGGCGGCACGGCTGCGCAGCCTGGTGCCGGAGATCAAGTTCGTGACGGCCCACGGCCGCATGTCGCCGACGCAGCTCGAAAAGGCGATGAACGCCTTCTATGACGGCAGCTACGAATTGCTGTTGGCCACCAACATCATCGAATCCGGCCTCGATATTCCGACCGCCAACACCATGATCATCCACCGCGCCGACATGTTCGGGCTGGCGCAGCTCTATCAGTTGCGCGGGCGGATCGGGCGCTCGAAGCTGCGCGGCTATGCGTATCTCACGACCCCGCCCGGCAAGGCGCTGACCGAGACCGCGCAACGACGCCTTGAAGTCATGCAGACGCTGGATCAGCTGGGCGCGGGCTTCAGCCTCGCCAGCCACGATCTCGACATTCGCGGGGCGGGCAACCTGTTGGGTGATGAACAGTCGGGCCACGTGCGCGAGGTCGGCGTAGAGCTTTACCAGCATCTGCTGGAAGAGGCCGTGCGCGAAGCGCGCGGGACGGAGAAGGTGGCGGCCCAGGATTGGACGCCACAGATCAATATCGGCATGCCTGTGCTGATCCCGGAAACCTACGCGCAGGACCTCAATGTGCGTCTCGGCCTCTATCGCCGGCTCGCGGACCTCGCGACCGATCAGGAGATCGAGGCCTTCGCCGCCGAGCTCATCGACCGGTTCGGCCCGCTGCCGGTGGAAGCGGAGAACCTGCTGCAGGTGGTGGCGCTGAAGCAGCTCTGCCGCTCATCGGGCGTCGAGCGGCTGGAGATCGGGCCGAAGGGCGCGGTGATCGCGTTCAAGGACAATCGCTTCGCGCGGCCGGAGAAGCTGGTGGACTTCATCACCAGACGACAGAGCCTGGTGAGCCTGCGCACCGACCATCGGCTGATCTATCGCCAGGACTGGGCCGATACCAAGGCCCGCCTCAGCGGCGTCAAGAAACTGATGCAAAACCTGGCCGCGATGGCGGCTTAGGCGACGCCCTTCTGGGCATCTTCCTCGCGCGCAAGGTCGAGCATATTGAGCAATGCTTCCGGCTCCTGCGCGCCGGACAGGCCGAACCGGCCGTTGAACACGAAGAACGGCACGCCGTTGATCCCGATGCGCCGCGATTGCAGATCCTCCGTCATCGCGGAATCCAGGCGGCCGCCATCGGTGAGCGCATCGGCAATGACCGCGCCGGAGAGGCCGGCCTCATAGCCGAGATCGGACAGGACCTCAGGATCGCCGATATCGAGCCCTTGGCTGAAATAGGCACCGAAGATGAGTTCCAGCAGTTCCGGCTGCTTGTCTTCCTCGGCGGCGGCATAGAGCAGGCGGTGCGAACGCACCGTATTGGGCGTGCGGACGATGTGGTCGAAATCGAACCTGATCCCTTCCTGCGCGCCGACCCGCGACACCGCTTCATAGAGCCGCTGCGCGCGGTCCAGGCTGCCGAACTTGGCGATCATATATTGCCGGCGATCCATGCCCGAGGCGGGCAGGCCGGGATTGAGCTGGAACGCCCGCCAGCGGCGCGTAAGGCCCGGCTGCGGCCGGAGGCGCAGGGCACGCTCCAGCCGGCGCTTGCCGATGTAGCACCAGGGGCAGACCGTGTCGGAGAAGATTTCCAGCAGCATGAGGAGATTCTAAGGCAATTTCGGCGGGCGCGCTAGCAGCCGGAGGCTATTCGTCGCATCTGACGGACGGCGCGAGGGCTTTCAGCAGGGCGTCGGCCATGGTGTCGCCGATCGAGCTCGGTTCGGGGATCGTGAGGTTGGCGCCGGCCTCCCGCAATTCCTTGGCATGCTCCTCGTCAAAGGCGCGGCTGAGGATCAGGGTCTCCGGCAGCACGTAATGGACAAGCGCCACAAGTTGCACGGCCTTCTCGGCATCATTGATCGCGATCACCATCGCCTTGGCATCGGCGAGGCCCAGAGCTTCCATCACTTCGATCCGCCCAGCGTCGCCGTAATAGACCGGCAGGCCGGCGCGCCGCGCGCGATTGACGTTGTTGGGATCGCTGTCGGTCGCGACCCAGGGGATGCCGGCCTTGTTCATCCGCTCCGCCACCGCCGCACCGATGCGGCCATAGCCGGCGATGATGACGTGGTCGTGGATGCCCTCCGGCACGTAGGGCAGGGATTCCTGGGAAACCTCAGTGCGGCGGGCGATGCGGGGCGCCAGCCGCTGGCCGGCCAGCGCCAGCAACGGCGTCGCCATCATGGACATCACCACCACGATGGTCAGCTCCTGCTGCAGCACGGGCGACAGCAGCTTCTCCCGGCCGGAGAGTGCGAACAGGACAAACGCAAACTCGCCGCCCTGCGCCAGCAACAGGCCCAGGCGCAGCGAACCGGCCGGCGGCATGAACAGGCGCCAGGTCAGCAGGAAGATGATGATGCCCTTGATGACCAGCAGCCCCGCGAGCATCAGCAGGATTTCGAGCCCGTGGCGCGGCAGCAGGTCGGTATCGAGCAGCATCCCGACCGTCATGAAGAACAGGCCGAGCAGCAGGCCGCGGAAGGGTTCGATCTCCGCCGCCACCTGGTGGCGATAGGCGGTGTCGGCCAGCAGCATGCCGGCCAGCAGGGCGCCGAACGCCATGGAAAGGCCGGCAGTGTTCGTCACCGCGCCGGCCGCCAGCACGATCAGCAAGGTCAGCGCAGCGAAGATCTCCGAGCTGTGCGTGGCGGCGACGGCGTTCATCAGAGGCCGCAACACGATCCGCCCGATGCCGAGGATGAGGATGGTGACGATGACGGCCTTGAGGACGCTGAGCCCGATCGCCTCCGCCATCTGGAGCGGCGTGCCGCGCAAAGCGGGGATGAGGACCAGCAGCGGGCCCACCGCAAGGTCCTGGGTCATCAGGATGCCGAGAGCACCGCGGCCGAGGCGCGAATTCAGTTCCTTCCGCTCCGCCAGCAGGCGCAGGACGATCGCGGTCGAGGACAATGACAAGGCCGCGCCCATCGCGATCGAGCTTGGAACGCCGAGCCCGAGCAGGACGCCGATGCCTGCCAGAATGGCGGCGGTGACGGCCACCTGCAGGCCGCCCAGCACGAACATGGCGCGCGGCAACTGCCGCAGCCGCGCGATCGGCAGCTCCAGCCCGACGGTGAACAGCAGGAAGACGATGCCCAGCTCCGCCAAGGCCTGGGGTGCCTGGATGTCGCGGATGAGATCGAGGAAGGCCGGGCCGATGATCAGGCCCGCCGCCAGATAGCCGATGATGGAGCCGAGCTTCAGACGCTCGGCGAGCGATGCCCCGACGACCGCGGCCGTCAGGATGACAAGCGTATCAATGAAAATACCGAGATATTCCCCGTCCATCCGCCCCCGATCACCGTGCCGCAAGAGCGCGCAAAACTCCTCATCGATCCGTTATACGGAACGAATGCAGAATATGCAGCCGGAAAGTGGACACCATTTAGTAGTGTCTGGCTCGCCATCCACAAGAAGCGGTGTGCCGACGAGAGGTCCCTTGATTCGGAACGCGGTTTGCGGTGCTGTGTTTGTCCGACAGTCCCGCAATCGATTGAGGACATGCATGGCTCGCCCATTCTGGCGCGGTCAGCTACGGCTGGCCCTGGTGACTTGCCCGATCAACCTCACGCCGGCAACCACCGAGCGCGACAAGATCCGCTTCCACAAGCTGAATCGAGGGACCGGCAATCGCCTGCGCATGCAGATGATCGATTCCGAAACCCAGGACGTGGTCGAGCGTGACGAGACGGTGATGGGCTACGAGTTCGAGAAGGGCAAATACGTGACGGTGGAGAACGATGAACTCGAGAAGCTGAAGATCGAAAGCTCCGACGTCATCGATATCGAGCGCGTGGTGCCGGTGGACGAGATCGACTGGCTGTACTGGGAAAAGCCGTACCTGATCGAGCCTGATGCGCGCGGCAAGGGCGCCAAGAGCACGCTCGATATCTTCGCCACGATCCGAGAGGCGCTGAAGCAAAAGGGAGTCGCGGCGCTGGGCCACGCGGTGATCGGTCGGCGCGAACGACCAGTGATGATCCAGGCGCGCGGCAAGGGCATGATGCTGACGACGCTGCGCGACCCCGAGGAGATCCGCAAGCCCGAGGAGGCGTTCGACGACATCGGTGACGTCAAGGTCAACAAGGAAAATCTCCAGATGGCCGAGACGCTGATCGAGCGGCTCACGGGCAAGTTCGACCTCGATATGTTTGAGGACCGCTACCAGGAAGCCCTGCACAAGCTGGTCACCGCCAAGCAGAAGGGCAAGAAGATCATCTATGCCGAGGAGCCGGAGCGTGACAGCAACGTGGTGGATATCACCGCTGCGCTGAAAGCGAGCCTGCGTGGCGCCAGCAAGCCGGCCAACACCGACGCCACCGCGAGTACGGCGCGCGGCGGTACTAAGAAGCGCGCGACAGCGCGCTCGAAATCATCTCCCAAACGCGGCAAGCGCGCGGCATAGACGGCAACTCATCGTTCCTATTCGTCCATGACCTTTGGTGACGACCGGGTCACGCATTGTGACAATGCCGTCTCGCGTCCAGATGAGGGTTTGTTCCCGGCGCTTTTCCAGGAACAGCCGGGCCGAGGGCGCGTTTTTACTGCATGTCCAAGCGATCTCGGAATGTCAGCGAGAAGTCCCGCGTTACGGATTCCATCATGGTCGTGGAGCCTGACGTATTGGTGCGCATGACCATTGCCGAGTACCTGCGCGAGTGCGGCTATCGAGTCGTCGAGGCTATCACTGGCGAAGAAGCCCTTCGGATCCTCGGCGCAGGCATCAAGGTCGATACGGTCCTGTCCGCCGTCAAGCTTAGGGGCGCGCTTGACGGCTTCGCCTTGGCGCAGCGCATTCGACGCAGCTTTTCCGACATCGAGATTGTGCTGACCACCGGGGTGTCAATGACGGCAAAGAAAGCGGCGAAGCTGTGCGATCAGGGCCCGCGCGATAAGCCCTATCACCCCGATCTGATCGTCGAGCGGCTGAAGCTGCTGTTCCGGAAGCATCAGCGATCGACGCCGGAGTGAGGCGGGAACAATTTCAGGTTCCGGATGTTTCCGCCTGTTGGGATGTGGAGGGATCTGAAATGGGGGCCGCGGCGGACCAGAGCGAGTTGCAAGGGGGTTTGACGATTCTTCTGGTCGAAGACGATCCGCTCATCCGCATTTCAACCGCCGATCATCTCCGCGACAAAGGCTTCGATGTGATCGAGGCCGGCACAGTGATCGAAGCCGCCACCGTGCTCTCGTCAAGTCCGCAGGTCCGCGCGGTGTTCACCGACGTGGATCTACCGGGTGCCATGGGCGGCCTCTCGCTCGCCGTCTGGATTCACACGCATTATCCGGCAATCCCTGTCATTTTGACGTCGGGTGTGCGCTCGATCGTGCCCGCACTGAGCGGCCAGCGTACCGTTCCTTTCGTGCCGAAGCCCTACGACCTGGATAAGGTGTACCACCTGATCGCCAGCGTGATCGCCAAGGCCTCCTCTTCTCAGGACGACAAGTCCAGCTAGCGCGAAGCCATCGATCGCCGGTTTATTTTTGTCTATAAATCGGGCTAAAACACTGTTATATTCGGCGATATAGAAACCATTTGTAATCCGATTGCCAACGATGCCGACTCTCAGCCATCTCGCCAACCTCATGGCCCTGCTGTTCGGCGACCGGCCGGAGACAATGCAGTTGATCGCTCGCAATCTGCGTGAGGAGGGGCTAGTGGCAACAGGCGGCCGCGGCCGGGGCGGCGCGCGGCAGGAGCCGCAGCACATTGCCAACATGATCATCGCCGCCTGCGCGTCGAGCCAGGTCGCGGATGCCGCAAACGCAGTGTCGACCTTCGCCGGTCTCGCGCGATTGCCGATTTCGGCGCCGGTGACCGGGCGTGGCGGTAAATCCGGGCAGATCGTCCCGCGGGAGCTGGCCTTCGCAGCCAAAAGCAATGCGAAGTTCGGGGACGTCTTGGCCGGCCTGGTAGAGATGGCATCGGGCGGCGGCCTCTACACGGTGCTCATGAATCATGCGGCTGATTTTGTCGATCGCGACCTGCTCCGGGCCGGCGCCAATGCCATCAAGGGCGCACCGCGCGGCAAGAAACCGGAGGTCACGGCGGAGCTCGCCGCCACCATGGCCGCGCACGTGCAAACGCTGATCGACCAGTCCGTTGTCTATCTGACGATCGGCTTCATGCGCCCGATGCCCGGCGCGAAGATCGAGTTCGGAACCAGGAGCGAGGGCGAGGCAACGCCCATGCTGGCGGTCGGTTTCGGCCTGCCTCCAGACTTCGTCGCGAACCCGCGCAACGTCCCCAAGCTGAACGCCTGGCGCCGGATGGATCGCAGCCACCGGGTCACCATCACGCACAAGACGCTGCTGTCGATCGGCCAGGCGATCGCGGCGGAAGAGGGGATGTGACGCGGAACGCAGCTACGCCGTGTCGCGCGACTGAGTATCCATATGATCTGCTGCCGCGATGGTGCGGCACAGCGCCTCGGTCAGCTTGGAGATCCATCCCGCCAGCTACCATCGTCGCCGCCCCCGGTAGATGGCGAGGAGTTCTGGCCAGAAGCGAGGGCATAAAGGTCGCGGGGGAATCTCCGATCAGATCCATCAAGGCAGCATAAGACGCAGTGTCATACCGCGCCTGCGTTCCCATATTCAGCGTCTAACCATTCCGACAACGGAGAACGTTGAATATGCGTGCCATGCCAGATGCTTTCCCCCATCGCCGACGCCTCTTGCAGTTTCTCATTGCCGCATCCACGGCGGCGCTTTTCGGTTGCGCGAACGCGAAGCGGCCGAGCAGCGCCTTTGACTACAGTCGCACGGCAGGCGATGAGAAGGAGGCAGGCAGCGGTGCCGTTGGCAATGGCGGCGCGGGTGGCTTCAAACGCTGATCGTCACTCGAATCAGCGGGCGCACGGCGAGGTTGCTCACCCGGCGTTCAAAACCGGTACTTGAAACCTCGGAGGGTCGCCGGGCCTTGCCGCTCAGGCCTTTTCGGCCAGGAAGCGGACACCGATCAGCGTGCCGCGCGCCCAGCGCAACCCGCAGCGCCTGACAGGGCTGCCCGAGATCTGCAGGTCAAACTCATGCGGCAGCAATTGCTGCGTCGAGAGATCCAGGCGAGCGCCGTCGTCCGACAGATCGCGGACCCGGCAATCCAGAGTGCTTTTCCGTTCATTGAAAATGATCCGGGCGCCCTTGATAACAGTTCGCCTGCCCCGGCCGCGACGATTGGGCGACGTGTCGACGAGTTGGAAAGTCATGATCTGCCTGCCTTGTCCCGTTTCCTTCGGGCTCGTTTCATTCGAGGACGAACACTCAACTTCTCCTCAAATATAAGATTAAAGAGCTGTGAATGCCGCCGGGTTACTTATGGTTAACTATAGATGGGGGTGAGTCGGTCTTGCGTTTCTAGGTGTTAGAGCCGATATGCAGGCCTTTTTTCCGCATAGCTGACACAGCGACAAGCAGCGTACCGCCACCGCCCGTCAGCCTCGTTCGATCATCACGTCGATTCAGGAAACTATCTCTGGGTTGTGTTCAGCGACCGACGCGCCCGTATTGACCGTCAAAATCCTCAATGCCGGCGGCGACAAATCGCGCAGTGCCCGCCGAGCCCTGCTCGGTCAAGCGCTGATTGGCACCAGGCTGACGACAGCCGTGGACCAGTCTATGCTCCGCATGCTGGCCCATGCGTGGTCTGCGCATACGTCTTCCTGCGACCTCGGGGTAGGCGCGACCTGCACCCGCTCGAGCCGAGAAACAACCTCCCGGCAGGAATTTTCGATCGCGACATCCATCCGATCGCCCATTGCGCGGCATCCGGGAAAGTCCGGAAAATGCGCGCACCAGCCGCCACCCGGCTGCGGCGCGAGAACGACGATATACTTTTGAATCATCTGGTGCCTCTCTGCGCTATTCCTGATCGTCGCGGGGGGCCGCGTCAATCGTCCCGCCCGTGAACAAGCCTGTCCGCGGATCGTGCGTCATATCGTCCCCATTCCGACAAATTATCACCGAACCGGTCACGAAATTCCCACATACAGGTCTTGTTACGGAGGGGATACTTCTTCTTCGTGGAAGGACTGGAGAATCATGAAAGGACTTTTGATAGTACCGCTTGTGCTCGTAGCGCTATCAGGATGTGCGGAAAATTCCGCGTATCATGATACGGCGAGCGGCCACACGTTCATTAAGCACCCGACACCGCCCAATAACGGGAAAGTTGGAAATCCAAACGGCGGAGGCCATTTCGGCGGCAGGTAGCGTATCTGCGACCCCAGCCCGCTGCAGCGTCGGTTGGCGGATGGGGTGAGATTCGAACTCACGGTGAGGTTGCCCCCACGCCGGTTTTCAAGACCGGTGCCTTAAACCACTCGGCCACCCATCCGTCAGAAGTCAGATAGGGCAGGGATCGATCCGGGGTCAAGCGAGCCGGCCCGCCCCGAGGCGCGGCCGGCGTCCGCCGCAGTTAGAATTTTGCCCCAATCTGCTCCGATAAATCCGTGGGATTCCGCGGCTTTTCGCGGTTCCAGATGGCGTGAGTTGCGTGGGGCGCGTGGACTTTGGCTTGCCCCGGCTTTCCGGGGCCGTTTCTTGACTGAAGAGCTCAGGTCGGGCCCTAGTCGGCACGACCATCAAATGCAGCTCTCCGTCGCCACAGCGCGTTGAAGCTCCAGCGGCCGATGACGTCGGTCGTGAGAGGGTGCAGTATGTCGCGACCACCTATAAGACGAGGTGGCGTATCGCTTGGCGAGCGGGAACGCAATAAAGCGAAGATTCCGGCACCGACTTGAGGTGTTGTTGCGCCGAGGGGGATTGCATTGAGCTCCGAGCAGAATGCCGGCGAGATTGTTGCGCCCGTCGAAAGGCCCGCCACCGAACCCGCCAAGGCTGGGAAATCCGGCAACCCAATGCGCCGCTGGGTTCTCACCATCCTGGCCCTGTGCGTTCTCATTTTCGCCTATTCGCTGGTTGCCGACCGACTGACGCCCTACACGCCGCAGGGCGTGGTGCAGGCATTCGTCGTCGGCGTCGCGCCGGAGGTCGCCGGCCGCGTCATCGAGGTCAATGTCGAGGACAACCAGAAGATTCCGGCGGGACAGGTTCTGTTCCAGGTCGATCCTGAGCCCTATCAGATCGCCGTGGAAAAGGCCGAGGCCGACGTGGCCGCGGCCGGCCAAAGCATCGGCGCCGATACGGCTGGCGTCAGCGCGGCGCAGGCCAATGTCACGGAGGCTCATGCCAATCTCACCAACGTCAACGAGCAGACGGCGCGCACGCTGGAGCTGGTGAAAAAGGGCGTGTTCGCGAAGGCGCGCGGCGATCAGGCGACGGCTCAGCGCGACACCGCCAAGGCACAGGCGCGGAAGGCCGAGGCGGAGCTGAAACAGGCACAGGAATCCCTCGGCCCTAAAGGCGCCGACAACCCGCAATTGCGCGTGGCGACGGCGGCCCTGGCCAAGGCCCAGCGCGATTTGATCGAAACAAAGGTGCTGGCGCCCACGGATGGCCTGATCACCAATCTGCAACTGACGCTCGGCCAGTTCGCGCCGGCGGGCCAGCCGGTGCTGACCTTCATCGATACGCGCAGCCACTGGATCATCGCCAGCTTTCGCGAGAACAGCTTGCAGCATGTCAAGGAAGGTGCGCCGGTCGAGATTGTTTTCGACGTGCTGCCGGGGCAGATATTTACCGGGCACGTCGAAAGCATCGGTTGGGGCGTCGAGAATTTCAACGAGGGTCAATTCGGCGGCCTGCCGACGATCAACAACCAGAGCGGCTGGATCCGCGATCCGCAGCGCTTTCCGGTGCGGATAGAGCTGGATTCCGAGAAATATCTGGTCGGCCTCCGCCACGGCTCACAGGCAAACGTCATCATCTATACCGGCGACAACAGCATCGCCAACTGGCTGGGCAGGCTCCTGATTCGTCTCGTCAGCGTGCTGACCTATGCCACCTGAGGCAGCATTCGCCCGCGAATCCAGTCGCCAGGCATTGCGTCTGGCGCTGGCCATGGCTATCGGCTTGACTTTCGAGGAAGCGCGCGACCAGCCGTTCCCCTTCATCACCGCGATGTTCGCGGTACAGATGCTGGCGAAGTCGCCTCATCCGCCAACTCTGAAGCAAGGTATTGGCTTCGCCATCGTCTTGGCGCTCGCTTCGTGGGTCGCGCTGACACTTTGCGGCCTGCTGCTGCATCGGCCAGTCGCCTACTTGCTGGTATTGGGTTGTGTTTTCCTTGCCTGCTTCTATCTCCAGGCGCGCGGCAAGGGCGGACCGCTGCCGCAGCTTCTGCTTGTCTGCAATGCCATGCTGCCGGTGCTGGCTGTCCTGTCCGCCGATCTCGCCGTCGATTTCTCCAACATCATGATCGACAGCGCCGTCGGCGCGCCTTTGATCGTTTGGCTGGTGCACGCCATCCTGCCCACGCGTTCCACGGCGCCAGCGGTGGCAAATGCACGGCTGCCGATGCCGAATGCAGACGCGGCCGGCCAAGCGCTGCTGGCCGCTGTCGTGCTGATGTTGCCTTTCACTTATTTCATGCTTCATGCGGAAGAGGCGAGCATCGTCGTCCTGGTCACTTGCATCGGGATCATGAGCCAGGGATCGGACGCGCGCGGCCGCATTGCCGTTGGCCTGACGGTCGGAAATCTCATCGGCGGCGTCGCAGCGACCCTGGCATACGGTGTCGTGACGCTGCTGCCGATCCTGGTCATGCTGTTCCTGGTAACCCTGCTGGCCGGCTTGATCCTGGCGGCGCGATTGTACACCCCGTCGCCGCTGGCACCAGTCTTTGGTGTCGCGTTATCGACATTCCTGATTCTGTTCGGCCTGGGCTTGGCGCCGATCGGCGACGGCAGCGCTGCCGCCTTCGTGACACGCATTGTCGACGTCGCCCTGGCCTGGCTTTATGCGATCGGCGCGATCACTCTGTTTAGCGCAATACGGCGACCATCCGAGGACATTCCAGCATGATGAGGCCTAGTGGGTGGGGACTCCGATGATCCCGAGCGAAGCTAGTCCGCTGACCGCCAATTGGACAGCAACCGCGGTCAACAGGATCCCAAACACAACTTCAGAAATAACCAGACCGGTGGGATTCAGGCGCTTTGAAAGCTTGTCAATGTTGGCGAAGATCAAATAGTCGAACGCCCCAACCAATAGGATCAGCAGTAAGACGAGTGCGGCACTCGCTACCGAGACGACCTCGCCAGATGCAATGATCAGTATCGTGATGCCAACGGGATTCAGCAGATATGGAATCGCGAGCGGGTAGACCGCGATGTGTTTCGGATCCTCTTGAACCGCTGCTTCCTCAACGACCTTCTTACCCGGCCCGGACACCATGTTGATGGCCAGGATCGCAAGGATGATCCCGCCACCGACCGCAACGGCGCCGCCGGTGATGTGGAGGAGGCGCATCAGCAGCGCTCCAAAGACGAATAGGATGAGTGCAGTAACGACCGCCGTCGCAACCATCTGCCGGCCCACGGCCCGCTGCGTCTCTGGATCGAACTTCTTGGTTTTTTCAAGGAACGGCACCAGGGCAATTTTGGGACCCATACCGATAAGCAAGAGCAGAAGTAGTTTTGCCACGAGCTCGAAATTGATCACCGTGAAGTCCATTAGAAGCCTCTCTGTCTCGCGTGGGTCGCAATCTGTATAGAGGTGGCCGTGGCTAAGACCAAGGCGATGCTCCACCAACCGATGGTGGAAGCCTCCTGCCCCGTTCTCGGTTGCCGCCCGCGGGTCGGATAGGGCAGGGACCGATCCGGGCCAATCAAGGCGCCTGCCCCCGAGTCGCTGCCGGCGCCCGCCGCGGCTCCAATTTCGCCACAATCTGGACCGATAAATCCGTGCGATTCCGTGGCTTTTCGCGTTTCAAGGCGGCGTGAGTTGCATGGCGGCGGCGCGGGCTTTAGCCTGCCCCCGGCTTTCCTGGGGCAATTCCTTTACTGACGAGTTCAGACCGGCCGACCGACACCATGTGGACGATCAAACGCCATGTCCTGCCGATCCTGCTGGCCTCCGCTGCCATGCTCGCGGGCTGTACGGAGTCCAAGCTGGTGGTCGACCAGGCCAAGGTCATCACCAATCCCGGCCCGACCAAGCCCGGCCCTTACAAGATCGGCAAGCCCTATCAGGTCAACGGCGTCTGGTACTATCCGAAAGCCGATTACAGCTACAACGAAACCGGCATCGCCTCCTGGTACGGCCCCGGCTTCCACGGCAAGCGCACCGCCAATGGCGAAGTCTATGACGAGAACGGCCTCACCGCCGCGCACAAGACGCTACCCATGCCGTCTTTGGTCCGGGTCACCAACCTGGAGAACGGCCGCTCGATCGAGGTCCGCGTCAACGACCGCGGTCCGTACGCGGCCGGCCGCGTGATCGATATGACTCGCCGGGGCGCGCAGCTTCTCGGCTTTATCGACCGCGGAACGGCCCGCGTCCGGGTGCAGATCATGGTGGAAGAGAGCCAGCAACTGGCGGCGCTGGCCTCGCGGCAGGGTGGCGACCAGGTGCCGCCACCGCCCAAAGCCGCGCCGGCGGGAGAGGTCACGCCCGGAAGCTTGCCCCCGATCGCCGGGTCCAAGGTTTCGCCGGGCAAGCCTCAGCCTGGCGCCCAGCCGGCGGCGCCGACCGCGCAGCCGGGCGCCAATGTGGCGACGGTCGCGGTGCCCCAGCCCGACGGCAAGGTGACCCAGGTCCCCGTCAAGCCAACCAGCATCTACATCCAGGCCGGTGCCTTCCTGCGCCAAGCCAACGCCAACCAGCTGGGCGGGCAGCTCAAGAAGTACGGATCCGTGCGCGTCGCCCAGGTCGTTGTCGAGCGGCAGCACTATTACCGCGTCCGCATCGGCCCGATCGCCTCGGTCGAGGAAGCCGACCGCACGCTGAAGCGCATGATCGCCGACGGCCACCCGGAATCGCGCATCGTGGTGGATTAGCGTGGCTTGACGCTCCGGCGGAATTGGCAGAGTTTTCGCGGCGGATGCCGCGCTGTGATGGTGAGTATGATGTTTCTGCGTCGAGTGTTAGCCGCCCTTGTCCTGATTGCCGCGCCGCTGCTTGTGCCGATAGCTGCGGCCGAGCCGATCGCCACCAACGCCAAGCATGTCTTCATCGAGGACTTCCAGACCGGCGCCGTCATCTATGACAAGATGGGCGAGGAGCGGTTGCATCCTGCTTCGATGAGCAAGCTGATGACGGCCTACATGCTGTTCGACGCCCTGAAGAAGGGCAATGTGAAGCTGACCGACACGTTCCACGTCAGCCAGAAGGCGTGGGCGATGCAGGGCTCCAAGATGTTCGTCGATATCGATTCCGACGTGAAGGTCGAGGATCTGATCCGCGGCATGATCATCCAGTCCGGCAACGATGCCTGCATCGTGATCGCCGAGGGCCTGGCCGGCAGCGAAGACGCCTTTGCCGACCGTATGAATGCCAAGGCCAAGGAAATCGGCCTCACGGGCAGCAACTTCGTCAACTCGACCGGTTGGCCCGACGAGAACCATTATATGACGGCCAAGGACATCGCGACCCTGTCGCGACACCTGATCGTCGACTTTCCCGAATACTATCCCTATTTCGCGGAGACCGAATTCACCTGGCACGATATCAAGCAGGGGAACCGCAATCCGCTGCTCTATCGCGCGGGTTCCGGCGTCGACGGCTTGAAGACCGGCCACACCGAAGAAGCCGGTTTCGGTGTTGCCGCCTCGGCAGTGCGCGATGGCCGCCGCATCATCATGGTGGTGCACGGCCTGAGCGATATGCAGGAGCGCGCCGATGAAGAGGGCCAATTGCTCGACTGGGCGTACCGCGAGACCGGCAACTACACGGTCGCTTCCAAGGGAACGATGCTAGCGGAGGCGCCGGTGGAATATGGCAGCGCGCAGACCGTCCCGCTGACGGTGGGGCAGAACCTCGTGCTGACCCTGCCGAAGGGCGACCGCGAGAAAGTGACAGCGAAGGCGATCGTCCAGACGCCGATCGTGGCGCCGCTGGCCGCCGGGCAGGAGCTTGGCAAGCTGGTGGTGACGGCGCCGAATATGCCGGAATTCACCTATCCGCTGGTGGCCGCCCAGGACGTGCCGGAGGTCAACATCACCGGGCGCATCTTCACCAACCTCAATCGCCTGGTGTTCGGCACGCCGCAATGAACCAAGGAAGTGCGCCGTCACGCTTCATCGTCTTCGAAGGCGGGGAGGGCGCCGGCAAATCAACCCAGGTTCAGCGCCTGGCGGATGCCTTGCGCGCGCGCGGGCAGGATGTGGTGGCGACGCGCGAGCCTGGCGGCTCGCCCGGCGCGGAAGCGATCCGCACCCTGCTGGTCTCGGGCGACACGGCGCGCTGGTCGCCGGAGACCGAAGCACTGCTGATCTACGCGGCCCGCATGGATCATCTGGATCGCACCATCCGCCCGGCGCTCGCCAAGGGCCAATGGGTGATCTGCGACCGGTTCGCGGATTCCACCATGGCCTACCAGGGCTATGGCATGGGCGTCGACCGCGCCTATCTCGAAGAGCTGCGCAAGCGCGTGGTGCGGCGGGACGAGCCGGGGCTGACGCTGATCTTCGACCTGCCTGTCGAGGTGGGACTCGCCCGCGCCGTCGCGAGCCAGCGCTACGAGAAGATGGGACGGGAGTTTCATGAGACGCTGCGTGGCGCCTTCCTGGAGATCGCGGCAGCCAAGGACGGCCTGCGGCGCGTCGTCATCGATGCCGGAAAGAGCCAGGACGAGGTCGCGCGCCAGGTAATGGATGCCGTCATCGCGGCCTATGGGCTGAAAGCCTGATGCCGCCCAAAGCAAAGGTCATCGAGGCTCCCGTCGAAACCGGGCCGGCCTGGACGGAGCGCCTGATCGGCCATGAAACGGCGGAGCAGGCGTTCCTCAAGGCGTTCTCCGCCGGGCGGCTGCCTCATGCCTGGCTGATCTCCGGCCCCCAGGGTGTGGGTAAGGCGACCTTCGCCTATCGCATCGCGCGATTCCTGCTGGCGCAGCCGATGCAAGCGGAGGAGGGTGGCTTGTTCGGTGGGAGCGCGCCGGCCGCGCCGACCAATCTCGAGATGGCAGCCACCCATCGCATCTTCCGACAGGTCGCGCAGCAGGGGCATCCCGATTTCCGGCTGCTGGAGCGCACGCCCAACCCGAAGACGGGCCGGATGCGCACCGAGATCGTCATCGAGGACGTACGCGCCGTGATCGACTTCCTGCACCTGAAGCCGGCGGCAAGTCCCTGGCGCGTGGTGATCGTCGACAGCGCCGACGATCTCAACCGCAACTCGGCGAATGCGCTGCTGAAGATCCTCGAGGAGCCGTCCGCCAATACCGTGCTGCTGCTGCTGAGCCACGCACCCCAGGCCCTGCTGCCTACCATCCGCTCGCGCTGCCGCAAGCTGGTGCTGCAGCCCCTACCACATGATCTCGCAGCGGTCGAGCTGGCGGCGCGCTTTCCCGACGTCAAGGCGCAGGACCGCGACCTGGCGGTGGCGACCGCCGGCGGCAGCCTGGGCCAGGCGATCCGCATGATCGAGCAGGGCGGCGTCGGCCTGCTGCGCGACATCGGCGCGCTGCTGGCGAGCTGGCCGAAGCTCGATGCCGGGCTGCTGCACAAGCTGGGCGACAAGCTCGGCGGCAGAGACCAGGACGCACAGTTCGATCTTGCGGTCGAGCTGCTGGGCTGGTGGTTCGCCCGCTTCGCGCGCATGGCTGCCACCAAAGAAACGCCGGAAACCCAGCTTTTCGAAGGGGAAACGGCCCTGATCGCCCGCATGCAGGCGGCCGCCAGCCTTGATCGCTGGCTCAGCGTATGGGAAAAGGTCAGCCGTCTGTTCGACCGGGTGCGCGCTGTGAACCTGGACCGAAAGCAGGCCTGGGTCGCAGCATTCCTCGCCATCGAAGGCATCGGACGCTAAGCCCCAGGCAGCCCATTAGCGAGCCCCTGTGGAGTTGAGAGCCGATGGCCGAGGCCGAACGCTACTACGTGACCACGCCGATCTATTACGTGAACGATGTGCCGCATGTCGGGCACGCGTACACCACGCTCGCCTGCGATGCGCTGGCGCGCTTCATGCGGCTGGACGGGCGGGCGGTGCATTTCCTGACCGGCACGGACGAGCACGGGCAGAAGGTCGAGAATTCAGCCAAGGCCGCCGGCATGGCGCCCAAGGATTTCACCGACAAGGTGTCGCAGAATTTCCGCGACCTCGCCAAGGCGATGAACTTCTCGAACGACGATTTCATCCGCACCACCGAGGAGCGGCACATCAGATCGTGCCAGGAATTGTGGAAGCGGCTGAAGGATCGCGGCGAGATCTATCTCGGCTCGTACGCCGGCTGGTACGCCGTGCGTGACGAGGCCTATTACGGCGAGGACGAGCTCACCACCACGCCGAGCGGCAAGAAGATCGCGCCCTCCGGCGCCGAAGCGGAATGGGTGGAGGAGCCGAGTTATTTCTTCAAGCTGTCGCAATGGGGCGACAAGCTGCTGAAGTTCTACGAGGACAACCCCCTGTTCCTCGCGCCGGACTCGCGGCGCAACGAGGTCATCAGCTTCGTGAAATCCGGCCTGCGCGATGTCTCGGTCTCGCGCACCACCTTCAACTGGGGCGTGCCGGTGCCGGACGATCCGGCACACGTGATGTATGTGTGGCTCGACGCCCTCACCAATTACATCACGGCAGTCGGGTTCCCGGACGAGAGTGCGCCGAGCTACAAGAAGTTCTGGCCGGCCGACCTACACATGGTCGGCAAGGACATCGTGCGCTTCCACACCATCTACTGGCCGGCCTTCCTGATGGCCGCGGGTCTGCAGCCGCCGCGCCGGGTGTTCGCCCACGGCTGGTGGACCAACGAAGGGCAGAAGATGTCCAAGTCCCTCGGCAATGCGCTCGAGCCGCACGCCATGGTCGCCAAATACGGCCTGGACCAGGTGCGCTATTTCCTGCTGCGCGAGATTCCGTTCGGCAATGACGGCGATTTCTCGCACCGCTCGATGGTGCACCGGATGAACGGTGACCTTGCCAACGATCTCGGCAACCTGGCGCAGCGCGTGCTCTCGATGATCAACAAGAACTGCGACGCCAAGGTGCCGCAGCCCGGTGCGTTCAGCGACGCCGACAGGAAGCTGCTGGGTTCGGCGCACGAGCTGCTGGCCAAGGTGCGGCCGCTGTTCGCAGAGCAGGCGTTCCACCGCGCGCTGGAGGCGATCTGGCAGGTGGTGGGCGACGGCAACCGCTATGTCGACGAGCAGGCGCCCTGGGGCCTGAAGAAGACCGACCCCGCCCGCATGGCGACCGTGCTCTATGTGCTGGCCGAGACGGTGCGGCACCTCGCGATCCTGGTGCAGCCGATCATGCCGGATTCGATGGCGAAGATGCTGGATCAGCTCGCCGTGCCCGCTGGGGCGCGCACGTTCGCATCGCTGGGCGAGGGCGGAGCGCTGAAAGCCGGCGTTGCGCTGCCGAAGCCTGAGGGCGTGTTCCCACGCTATGTCGAAGAGGCGGCGCAATGATTGCGGCTGCGCATTGCCCGACCTCCGCTCGCTCTACTTCCCTCCCCCGAGCCGGGGGAGGGAGAACTGAATTTGGGGAAGCAGGGCTTGAGTACCATCAGCCATGACCTCCACTCCCGAACTCGTCGACTCCCACTGCCATCTCGACTTCCCCGAATTCGCCGCGGAGCTGGATGCGGTGGTGGCACGCGCGAGGGATGCAGGGGTGGGCCGGCTGCTCACCATCTGCACCCGGCTCAGCAAGTTCGACGAGGTGCTGAGCATCGCCGAGCGGTTCGATCGGATGTTCTGCTCGGTCGGCGTTCATCCGCACGAAGCGGCGCACGAGCCGGACATCGCGCTCGAGCGCATCGTCGCGCTGGCGAAACATCCCAAGGTGGTCGGGATCGGCGAGGCGGGGCTCGATTACTACTACGACAAGAGCCCCCATGACCGGCAGCAGGAGGTGTTCCGCCTGCATATCGAGGCGGCGCGCCAGACCGGCCTGCCGCTGATCGTCCATAGCCGCGACGCCGACGAGGATACGGTCGCCTTGCTGCGCGAAGGGGCGGAGAAGGGCGGCCTGAAAGGCGTCATCCACTGTTTCACCGCGACGCAGTATCTAGCGGACGCCGCGCTGGAGATGGGATTCTTCATCTCGCTCTCCGGCATCGTCACCTTCAAGAAGGCCGAAGCCTTGCGCCAGGTCGCGAAGACGGTTCCGCTGGACCGGCTGCTGGTCGAGACGGACTCGCCTTACCTTGCGCCCATGCCGATGCGCGGCAAGCGCAATGAGCCGAGCTTCGTGCGCCACACCGCGACCTATGTCGCGGATATGCTCGGAATTCCATTCGCGGAGCTGGCGGCGCGCACCACTTTCAATTTCGAGCAACTGTTCGACAAGACGACGAAGGCGGCGGCGTGAAGGTCACCATTCTCGGCTGTGGCGGTTCGGGCGGCGTTCCTCTGATGGGACCGATCTGGGGCGACTGCAATCCCGACAATCCGAAGAACCGGCGCCGGCGCGTCTCGATCGCGCTTCGACAGGGTGAAACTACGATCCTGGTGGATACCTCGCCCGACCTCCGCGCGCAGTGCCTGGATGCCGGCATCGCGCAGGTCAGCGCCATCCTCTACACCCACGATCATGCCGACCATACCCAGGGCATCGACGATGCGCGGTTCCTCAAGAAACCGGCGGGGCAGGCGACCATCCCCGCCTATGGCATGCGCGAAACCCTCGACGTGCTGACCGGCCGGTTCGCCTATATTTTCCGCCAGAACGTCGAGGGGTCCGGCCATCTCTACAAGCCGTTCCTGCGCGCGGAGGAAGTGACGGGGCCGTTCGCGGTCGATGGCATTCCGGTGGTGGCGTTCGAGCAGGATCATGGCTTCGGCTCGACCAGCACCGGCTATCGCATCGGCAATGTCGCCTATTGCACCGACGTGGCGAAGTTGTCCGATACAGCGTTGGCGAAGCTCCACGGCCTCGACCTCTTCGTCGTCGATTGCCTGCGCTACGAGCCGCACCCGACCCATGCGCATTTCGACCAGGCGCTGGCGTGGGCGGCGCAGTTGCGGCCGAAGCACACGATCCTGACGCACATGAACCACATGGTCGATTACGACGTCATCAAGGCCAAGTGCCCGCCGGGCGTGGAACCGGCCTATGACGGGCTGGAGGTCGAGGTGCCAGACGCGGACGGGTTTTGATGTCGCAGTTGACAGTCATGAGCGCGCGGCCTACCTAGCCGCTGGCGTCATCGGGACGGACGCTGCCGGGCGTCGCCTGCCGCCCCGGAATTCCATTTTAGGATAGCCAGCACTAGGATCCGGGGGAGGAGGCGAGATGATCACGGCCTTTGTCTTCCATGACGGTTCGCTGACCAAGAACATCCTGTCCGGGACAGCGAATCTCGCCGTCGCGGAAGCCCTGCCGCCGGTCGACAATTTGCCCAGCCACGTTCAGGCTGTCGCTGAACTCGCCGCCGACACCCTGTCGAACAAGGCGGTGTGGGTCGATCTGTGCAATCCGTTGCCGTCCGAAATCGCCTCTGTCGAGCGCGCCTTCGGCATGGAAGTCCCGACCCGTGAGGAGATGGGCGAGATCGAGGCATCCAGCCGGCTCTATACCGAGAACGGCGCGCTGGTCATGACCGCGCCGATCCTGCACCGCGCGACCGCGGAATTTCCGGAAAGCGGCGTCATCACTTTCATTCTGCTGCCGGCGACGCTGGTGACGGTGCGGTTCGTCGATCCGCTGCCGTTCGCGGTATTTGCGCGACGGGCGGAGCGCAATCCCGGCATGGCGGCCACCGCGCAATCCGCTCTGCTCGGGCTGCTGGAAAGCATCACGGATCGGCTGGCCGACGTGCTGGAGCTGGCGCAGGCCGACATGGAGCATGTGTCGCGCGATATCTTCGCCAAGCGCGCCGCCCTCAGCACCGGCACGGCAAGCCGGGAGGCGCGGCGCAAGGCCCCTGATCTTCAGGAGACGCTGCGGCGGATCGGGCGGGTAGGGGATCTAGCCACCAAGGCGCGCGACTCTCTGCTCGGCCTCAGCCGCATCGCGGTGTTCCTGAACGCCCAGGTCGACATGAAGAAAGACATCAAGGCACGGATCAAGACGCTGACACGCGACCTGGCCTCGATCACCGATCACGCGCATTTCCTGGCCGGCAAGGTGAACTTCCTGCTGGACGCGACGCTCGGCCTCATCAATATCGAGCAGAACGCCATCATCAAGATCTTCACGGTCGCGGCGGTCGCGTTCCTGCCGCCGACCTTGATCGCCAGCATCTACGGCATGAATTTCGATATCATGCCGGAGCTGCATTGGCAGCACGGCTACCTGATCGCAATCGGGCTGATGATCCTGTCGGCGATCGTGCCGATGTGGTATTTCCGGCGCCGCGGGTGGCTATGACGGGTCGCGCCGGATCAGCCTCTCGTACATGAACTCATAGGGTACGAAGCCGGCGCGCTCATAGGCCCGGCAGGCCACCCGGTTCACCGCCGGCACGTTGACCTGGAAGCGCGTGATCGGCGCCTGGGCGGCCAGGTGGCAAGCGGCTTTTCGGAAGTAGGCATGGCGATGTGCCTTTCGAGGGCTCCTGTGAGTGCCAATGAGCGATGGTCAGACTCACGCTGCTTGCATGCGGGCGACCACTTCGTCGGTCGACCACACGGCATGAGCTAGGAATCTGTAGTTGATCATTGCTGCTTGGTAGCCGTCACCCCATTCCGGATGCCGGGGTCCCGCAGTCGCATCTTTGATGACCGCAATCTGGAAACCTTGCTCGAGGAACTCGCGCAGATGGGATTCGACACAGATATTCGCCAGCATGCCGCCGAGAATTATCTTGGCAATCCTGCGTTTGCGAAGTTGC
>Ga0207428_10000108_pt1 | contig 115378 bp, 114 predicted proteins | sample RhiMethybrSRZTD1_FD_187600 | JGI IMG/M metagenome (GOLD analysis project Ga0207428, IMG submission 187600) | Populus rhizosphere microbial communities from Tennessee, USA - Rhizosphere MetaG P. TD hybrid SRZTD1 (SPAdes) (version 3) | ecosystem: Host-associated > Plants > Roots > Rhizosphere >... | reverse complement strand
GAGCAGCGCCTCCCGCTCGAGCAGGCCGGTCACCGGCTCGTACGCGACGACTGCGGCGGCTTCGAACGGTTCATCCGGCAGATGTTCGCCGACGTCGCCCCGGAACGCGACCTTCCGCCGCGCACGCGGCGTCGCCGTCTAGGTTTCGGGCATGCGGGCCGCGGTGATTCGTGAGCTCGGGTCGGCTCCCGATCTGGGTGAGGTCGACGAGCCGGACGGCGACGGCGTCATCGAGGTGCTCGCGGCGCCGCTCAATCCCGTCGACCTCGCGGTTGCGTCCGGCGCCTACGTCGCGGGGCATCCGCCGCTCCCGTATGTCCCGGGATGCGAGGCGGTCGGCCGGACCGTGGACGGTCGCGTCGTCTGGGTCTTCGGCGGCGGGTTCGGGCTCCTGCGCGACGGTGGGATCGGGGAGCGGGCGGCGGTCGGAGGCGCTGTCGTGGTCGAGGTGCCCGACGACGCCGACCCTGCGCTCGCCGCGGGGCTCGGGATCGCCGGGCTCGCGGGCTGGCTCCCCTTCGCGTGGCGTGCGCCGCTGCATGGAGGTGAGACGGTGCTCGTGCTCGGCGCCACAGGCTCGGTCGGGCTCGTCGCCGTACAGGCCGCGAGGCTGCTCGGCGCTGCCCGCGTCGTGGCAGTGGGGAGGGACGAGGAGCGGCTCGAGAAGGCCGCGGCGCTCGGCGCCGATGCGACCGTGCAGCTCGGGGCCGCGGACGACCTCGTCGCGGCGTTCCGTGACTCGTCGGGCGGCGAGGGCCCGACGTACGTCTTCGACGCCCTCTGGGGCGAGCCGCTCGCTGCCGCCGTCCACGCCGCCGCGCCCGGGGCGACCGTCGTGAACCTCGGGCAGTCCGCGGGCCCGACTGCCGAGCTCGCCTCCGGTGCGGTGCGCGGCAAGAACCTGAACATCCACGGGCACTTCGCCTTCGGCGTCCCGGCGGAGGTGTTCGCCGAGCACTATCCGCGGCTCGTCCGCCACGCGCTCGCGGGCGAGATCCAACTCGAGGTCGAACGCGTGCCCCTCGACGACGTCACCGAAGCCTGGCAGCGCCAGGCCTCGGGCGAAGGCGCGAAGCTCGTGCTCGTGCCGTAGTCCGCGCGAGCCGAAGGAGGCTCAGGTCGGCGCGAGGAGACGCTGCCTGTCGGGGTCCCAGCGCCAGACGGCAGCTGGGACCACGTGCGTGCCGCCGACCCAGCGGTCGATGCCGAGCTGCTCGACGCGGTCCTCGTCGCCGGCGAGAGCGCACCGGCCGGTCGCCGTCAGACGGATCGGCAGCCCGGCGAACCGCCGACCGTCGCCCAGCGGAGGCGGTGTGGGAAGCTCGTCGCCGTCGGCGGTCTCGACGAGACGCGCTTCGCCGCGGCCGAGCTCCGCCAGCGCGCGGAAGAACCAGCTGTCGCCGAGGAACGGCGCGGGCTCGAGGTCCTGCGCCCCGAGGAACGCCGCGGTCGGGGTCGACGCCCCTGCCTCGATCGTACGCAGCGCCGTGCGCTCCGTCGCCGAAAGGCCGTTGCCCGGCGCGGGCAGCTCCTCGAGCAGGCGCCCGAGCGCCGGCCCGAGAAGCGGGAGCGCGGAGGCGCCGCGCACGGCCCAGTCCGCGAGGGCGACGGGCTCGGGTGCCCCGAAGGCATCCCACACGGCCGACGCCGTCTCGAGCGCGGCCTCGCTCACCTCGGCGCGCGCGGACCACAGCGTCTCGAGCTCCTCCGCGGTCAACTCGCCGAGCCCGCGGAACCCCGGCTTCCCGGGGAACGAGTCGATCACGATCGCGCTCGGCGCCGCTCCCTCCTCGCGCGCCAGCGCGAGCACGTCGACGAGCTGCAGCTGGTCGTACAGGTCGTGCTCGAACCAGAGGATGACCGGTACGCGCCCGGCGAACGCGCGGCGCAGCTGGTCGTCCCGCCCTTCGAGCGAGGAGAGGATCTCCCGCCGGTTGCCCCATCCGCAGGCCGAGAGGAATGCCGCACGACGGCGCCGCAGCTCCGCCCGCGGAACCGCGGGCACGGGCCCGGCGTGCAGGACGTCCTGCCAGGACAGCACCGCGCCGCCGAGGGCCGTGCGGCGGAGCGTGTTGGCTGCGCTCTCCCCGTTGGTCACGTGGAGGATCGCCGGCGGCGCGACAGCCTCCCGGCCGCGGCGCGCGAGGTAGGCGGCGCCGCACGTGCAGTGGTCGAGCGAGTCGCAGGCGCAGCCGACGACCCGCGCGAGCTCCCCGCGCATCCGCCGGAGGCCGGCGATCCGGCCGTCGATCTCGTCGATCTTCGCGGCCATGCGCACCCGCAGCGCCTCCGACGGAGAAGCCGATCGACGCGAGGCTCGGAGATACTCGGCGATCTCGCCGAGTGTGAACCCGACCGCCTGCGCCTCCTTGATCGCGCGCAGGAGCCGCACCGTGTCCTCGTCGTAGCGGCGGTGGCCGCTCGGGTCCCGGTCGGGGGCGGGCAAGAGTCCGCGCCGCTCGTAGTAGCGGAGCGTCTCGACGTTGACGCCCGCGCGCTCCGCGACCTCGCCGACTCGCATGCGCAGACGATAAACCCGTACCTAGGTACGGATGTCAAGCTCTCCGTCGCTAGGCGTGGGTGGCGGCGGGCCGAAGCTCCTCACCGAACTTCGCGCGCGCGACGAACTGTCCGAACCCCGGCTCCACCCTGAGCTCGCCTTCGTCCACGACGACCGTGCCGCGGACGAGCACGGTCTCGACGTCGCCGTTCACCGCGGTGCCCTCGTAGAGGTTGTAGTCGCTCTTCGAACGCTGGTCGGCGACGGTGATGGTCTTCGTCTTCGTCGGATCGAAGATCACGAGGTCCGCGTCGGAGCCGGGCGCGATCGTGCCCTTGCGGGGATACAGCCCGAACAGCTTCGCCGGGTTCGTCGCGAGGAGCTCGACCATCCGGTTGAGCGTGATCCGCCCCTCGCCGACGCCGAAGTGATGGATCATGTGGAGCCGGTTCTCGAGGCCGGGCCCGCCGTTCGGGATCTTCGAGAAGTCGTCCTTGCCCATCGACTTCTGGCCGTCCCAGAGGAACGAGCAGTGGTCGGTCGAGATCGCCGAGAGGACATCAGTGCGCACCGCGTTCCAGAGGACGTCCTGGTTCTTCTTCGCGCGCGGCGGCGGGGTGTAGACGTACTTCGCGCCCTCGAAGTCGGGGCGCTCGAGGAAGCTCTGGTCGATGAAGAAGTACTGCGTGCAGGTCTCGCCCCAGACGTCCCAGCCCTTGTCGCGGGCAAGGGCGATCGGCTCGACCGACTCCTGGCACGAGACGTGGACGACGTAGAGCGGACAGCCCGCCACGTGGGAGAGCTGGATCGCGCGGTTCGTCGCCTCGCCTTCCGTCTCGGGAGGGCGGGTGAGCGCGTGGAAGTGCGGCGCGGTGTTGCCGGCGGCGAGCGCCTGCTTCACGAGCACGTCGATCGCGTCGCCGTTCTCCGCGTGCACCATCACGAGCGCACCCGAGGCGGCCGCGACCTCCATGCTCTTGAAGAGCGTCTCGTCGTCGACCTGGAGCGCGCCCTTGTAGGCCATGAAGAGCTTGTACGAGGTGACGCCCTGCTCGGGCAGCGTCGCGAGCTCCTCGAGCCGCTCCGGCTCGGACAGATCGGTGATCGCGATGTGGTAGCCCATGTCGATCACCTGCTTGCCGCTCGCCTTCGAGCGCCACTCGTCGAGCGCGGCCGCGAAGGTCGAGCCCTGCGGCTGGATGCAGAAGTCGACGTGGCAGGTCGTTCCACCGAAGGCTGCGGCGGTCTGGCCGGACTGCACGTCGTCGATCGTGGTGGTGCCGCCGAACGGCATGTCGAGGTGCGTATGCGGGTCGACGAGCCCCGGCAGGACGAGCTTTCCGGACGCGTCGATCGTCGTGTCGGCCGTGACGTCGAGGTCCTCGCCGAGGAGGGAGATCCGCTCGCCGTCCACGAAGACGTCGCCGACGTAGTCGTCGGTCGCCGTCACGACACGGCCGCCCTTGATCAACACGGACATCGCGGATCTCCCTTCCTCGTCGTCTCTTCGTCCCTACTTCCCGCCGACCGTCACCTTCACGGTCACCTTCTTCCACTTCGCCCCGGTCACGTTGACGTTGGCGGCCTTGAGCTGCGCCACCGCCTTCGCGGCGTACGCGTAGTTCGTCGCGCCCTTCGGCGCCTTCTTGATCACGCCGTAGCTCTTCGCGATGTTGGTCGTCTGCGCGACCGACCCGGGCGGCGGAAGGCCGATGCCGCGTGGGTTCGGCCAGATGAGCGCGTTGATCTCGTTCATCTGCCACGTCTGGTGGCCGCGGCCGAGCAGCGACCCGTTCTTCAGCACGAAGTTCACGCACTCCTGCTGGTGGTCACGGCAGTAGATCCAGCCCTCGAACGACGCCTTCAGGAACTTCACCGCCGTGTCCTGGTTCGCCTTGTCCGAGATCCAGTCCGACCGCACGAAGATGTTGTCCTCGAGCATGCCCGTGCCCACCTTCGGGTCGGCCATGCGGAAGACGTTCAGGTCCTTGAGCGTGTAGAGCTTCCCGGTCTTCGGGTTCTTCGTCTCGAGGACCTGGGCGAGCTCGTTGTACGTCATCGCCGCCGCCGCGTCGACCTGGTTCTTCAGGAAGAGCTGCATGTCGAACGGCTGGTTGACGATCGTCACGTCGCTCGAGCTCGAGTGGTCGATGCCGTTCTTCTGGAGCGCCGCGAACAGCTCCGGCTCGTTCCCGCAGCACCAGACCCCGACCTTCTTGCCACGCATCTTCTTGATCGTGTTGATCCCGCTCGACTTCCAGGTCAGCTCGGTCATCCCCGAGCGGGCGAAGACCTGGGCGATCGAGACGAGGTTCGAGCCCTTCTCCCTCGTGGCGAAGAGGTTCGGCAGCCAGTCGAGGCCGAACTCCGCCGCCTTGCCCGCCACAACGGTCTCTGGCGTGATGCTCGGCCCGCCGACCTTGATCGTGACGTCGAGCCCCGCCTTGTCGTAGTAGCCCTTCTCGAGCGCCGCGTAGTAGCCGGCGAACTGCGCCTGCGTCACCCACTTGAGCTGCAGGGTCACCTTCGTCGCCGCCGGCTTTGCCGGTGCCGCCGTCGCGACAGCGACCCATGCGGCGAACGCCGCACACGCGACCGCTGCAGCGGCGAACCCGATCCGCTTCCGCCTCAACGTCCTCCTCCTCCGGTTCGTGTCCCCATTGCGAAATCCGTCACTCCCCGCGGAAGCCGCGTGACGACGGATGCCAGCTCGTCGTCAGCCGCTCCGCGAGGGCGACGGCTCCATAGAACACGATTCCGAAGGCACTTGCCAGCACGATTCCGGCCCACGCCCGCGGGAAGTTGAAGAGCTGCGTGTCGTTCAGGATGCTGACGCCGAGCGCGTTCGTCGGCCCGCCGAAGTACTCGCCGACGATCGCGCCGATCATCGACAGCACCGCCGCGACCTTCAGCCCGGTGAACATGAACGGCAGCGAGCTCGGGATGCGCACCGACCGGAACGTCTGGAGCTCGCCCGCGCCGTAGGAGCGCATCAGCTCGATCGAGCGCACGTCGACGCTCGTGAGGCCGCGGAGCGTGTTCACCATCACCGGGAAGAAGCAGAGGACGGCGGCGATCGCCATCTTCGAGAATGGGTTGAGCAGCCCGAACCAGTTGTTCGTGATCGGGGCGAACGCGATGATCGGGATCGCGTTGGCGGCGATCGCGAACGGCAGGAGCGCGCTGCCCAGGGCTCGGAAGCGCGCGAGGAAAAGCGCCATCAGGATCCCGAACGACGAGCCGAGCGCGAAGCCGCCCGCGGCCTCCTTGAACGTGTAGAGGCCGTAGTCCCACAGCGTGCCCTTGTCGTCCCAGAACGCCTGCGCGATGTCGGAGGGCTTCGGCAGCAGGAACGTCTCGACGTCGAAGAGCGTCGTGACGCCCTCCCAGAGGGCGATCGCGACGAAGAAGACGAGGATCGCGGGGACCCAGTCCCGCAGGCGGCCGCCGATCTCGCGGCCGAATCCCGCCGGGATCGGCTCGACGACGGTGCTCGTCATCGCTCCTCCGCAGCCGGGGCGGTGTCGCGCGCCGCCCTCCCGCCGTGACCCGCCGCGAGCGCCTCCCGGACCGCGGTGACGAGCTCGAAGAAGCGCGGCTCCTCGTGCGTCATCGCGTTCCGGGGATACGGGAGGTCGACCTCGATCGTCTCGGAGATCCGGCCCGGCCGCGGGGACATGACGACCACGCGGGTCGAGAGGAAGACGGCCTCGGGGATCGAGTGCGTGACGAAGACGATCGTGCTCTCGGCCTTCTCCCAGATCCCGAGCAGCTCGAGGTTGAGCCGCTCGCGCGTCATCTCGTCCAGCGCCCCGAACGGCTCGTCCATCAGCAGCAGGGCCGGGTCGAAGGAGAGCGCGCGCGCGATCGAGACGCGCTGCTGCATCCCGCCCGAGAGCTGCCACGGCCTGCTCGACTCGAACCCCGTCAGCTCGACGAGCTCGAGCAGCTCCGCGACCCGCTGCTTTCGGCGGGCGCGCTCCCAGCCGAGCAGCTCGAGCGGCAGCGAGACGTTCTTCGAGACCGTGCGCCAGTCGAACAGCACGGCGTCCTGGAAGACGATCCCGTAGTCGTGGTCGACACGCGCCTGGTGCGCGGTCTTCCCGTTCACGCGGATCGTGCCCGAGCTCGGCGTGACGAGGTCGCCGATGATCCGCAGGAGCGTCGACTTCCCGCAGCCCGAGGGGCCGATCAGCGAGACGAACTCGCGCGGCGCGACCTCGAGGTCGATGTTCTCGAGCGCCGTCACGCCCGTGCGGAACGACTTCGTCAGCCCCTGGATCGAGACGACGGCCGCGGCGGGCTCCGTCACGCGACGTGCTCCGGGGCACGGCGCAGCACGAGCCGCTCCGTCAGCGCGACGAGGCCGAAAAGCACGAGCCCGAGCACGGCGCACACGATGTTCGTCGCCCAGAGAGCGGTCGGCTGGAGCGAGTAATACTGGTTGAAGTTGACGATCGCACCGCCGAGGCCCTCCTGGATCGAGGCGGGCGTCTCGCCGATGATCGCGCCGATCACGGCCGCCGTCGCCGAGATCTTCAGCGCCGTGAACAGGTACGGCAGCGAGGCAGGGACGCGGAGGCGCCAGAGGACGCTCCAGCTGCTCGCCGCGTACGAGTCCATCAGCTCGAAGGCGCGCGGGTCGGCTGATTTCAGCCCGCGCAGCGAGTTGATCGCGACCGGGAAGAACGTCAAGTACGCGGCGAGCACCGACACCGCCTTCCAGCCCTCGACGCCCTTCGAGCCGAGGCCGATCACGACCATCGGAGCGATCGCCAGGATCGGCACGGTCTGCGACGCGACGACGTACGGAAGCAGGCCGCGCTCGAGGAGCCGCGAGTGGACGAGCACCACGGCGAGCGCGAACCCGAAGATCGCACCGAGAGCGAAGCCGGCGAGCGCCTCCTTCGCGGTGAACCACGCCGCGTCGAGCAGCGGGTGGATCAGCGCCGGGCCGCCCGCGGTGATCGGCTCGCGGAACGCGTTCAGGATGTCGTGGATGTGCGGCATCGTCGTGTCGTCCACGACGAACGGCCACGTCCAGCCCATCGTCTCCCAGAGCCACTTGTAGCCCTCCCACGCGCCCCAGAGCACGGCGACCACGAGGACGAACGTCGCCAGCCGTCCGAGGGCGGGCACGATTCGCGCCTGACGCGTCTCGACTGCGACGGCCGTCATCTGGGCGCATTGCTTAGCACACGCCCGCGCGCGGACGGGCGTTAAGCTCGTTTCCGTGGCGCTCGATCCCGCTCGCGTCATCTCCCGTCTCGAAGAGCTTCGTTCGCTCACCGGGGATGACGACGGCGAGCAGCGCGTTGCGTGGACGGAGACCTGGGCAAAGGGCCGTGCGTGGCTCGCCGACAGCCTCGCCGACCTCCCGCTCGAGACGGAGCGCGACGCGGCGGGAAACGACTGGTACACGCTCCGCGGCGACTCCGACCGAGCCGTCCTCATCGGCGGGCACATGGACTCCGTGCCGAACGGCGGCTGGCTCGACGGCTGCCTCAACGTGCTGGCGGGGGCCGAGGTGCTCCGTCGGATCGCGGACGAGGGAACGCCGCCGGTCACCGTGCGGCTCGTCGACTGGGCCGACGAGGAGGGAGCGCGGTTCGGACGTTCCTTGTTCGGCTCGTCAGCGGCAGGCGGGTCGCTGGCCGACCAGGACGAGCTGCGCGCGCTCGTCGACCGCGACGGTGTCTCGTTGCCCGACGCGATCGGCGCCTTCCAGATCGACCTCGACCGCGCGCTCGAGGCGCGCTCGCAGCTGGAGAGCGCGGCCGCCTATCTCGAGCTCCACATCGAGCAGGGCCCGGTGCTCGAGTCCATGGACCTCCCGCTCGGCGCGGTGCTCGGCACCTTCGGCGTGGAGCGCTGGCGCATCACCTGGCGGGGCCAGGCCGCGCATGCGGGCTCGACGCCGATGGATCAGCGCCGCGATGCGCTGGCCGGCGCCGCGAAGCTCGCGCTCGCGATCCGCGACGTCGCCCGCGAGACGGGTGACGGCGCGGTCTGCACCTCGGGCGGGGTGGTCTGCCGGCCGGGAATCGTCACGTCGGTCGTCGAGACCGCCGAGCAGCTCCTCGACCAGCGGCACCTCGACGCGGGGAAGCTCGCCTCGATGCTCTCTCGTGCGCAGGCGCTCTCACGCCAATTCGCCGAGGAGGAGCGGATCGGGGTCGACTGGGAGCGGATCTGGAGCATCCAGCCGATTCTGTTCGACGACACGCTGATCGGCTTCGCCAACGAGGCGATCCGCGAGGTCGCAGGGACCTCGCACCGGCTGCCCTCGGGCCCGCTCCACGACGCGGCCGAGGTCGCCCGCGTCGGCGTGCCGACCGTGATGCTCTTCGTCCAGAGCCTCCGCGGCCTCTCGCACACGAAGCTCGAGGACACGAAGCCCGAGCATCTCGAGCTCTCGGTCAGGGCCCTCGACCGCCTCGCCACGAAGACGATCGACTGGGTCGCAGCGGGCTGACTCAGAGTCGGTCGCCGCGGCAGGCGGCCTGCTCCAGGTGCCGGGGTCGAACCGGAACCGGTGGTGAGCCGGTCGCTCAGCCTGTCAAGCCTGCGTCTCACCTCGAGATCTCACCTTCCACATCGCGAGAGTAGGCTCCGTCGGCCGTGCGAACCCCGGTTGTGGACGAACTGGCACGCAATCGGCACACATCGGCGGTGGTCGCGGGGCTCGTCGTGGGCTGCTTTCTCACGTGGAACGTCGCCAACGTCGGCGCGGCGGCGGATCCGCTCGCGGAGGCATACGGCGTCTCGCTCGCGGTGGTCGGTCTGCTCACCACGGCGCTGTTCCTCACGCACCTCCTTGCTCAGCTCCCCTCCGGAATCTGGTCGGACCGGGTCGGCCCACACCGCGTGGCGCTCGCGGCATGTGCGTTCGCAGCGGCCGGAAACGCGCTCCTGCTGATCGACGACGAGATCGCGCTCGGGATCGTCGGCAGGCTGGTCGTGGGGCTCGGCTCGGGCGCGGGCTTCATCGCAGGGCTGGATCTCGTCCGGGCGGGCGGCGGCGGACCGGTGCTCCACGGCGTCTACGGCGGAGCGACGATGGCGGGCGGAGGCCTCGCGCTCGTGATCGTGCCTCCGCTGACCGACGCGACGAGCTGGAGGGCGACCTACGTCGCCGCACTCGTGCTCGCCCTCGCGGCGGCTGTCCCGACCGCGCTCGTGCGCGGCCTCCCACGCATCGGCCAGTCGTCGCGCGGCGTCCTCGGTGACCGGAGGCTGCTGCCGCTGGGCCTGCTCCAGGCCGCGACCTTCGGCCTGGCGGTCGTGGCCGGCAACTGGATAGTTCCCCTGCTCGAGCGCCAGGACGTGAGCGCCGCGCTCGCGGGCGCGCTCGGCGGCCTGATCCTCCTCGCGGGGATCGTCACGCGGCCGCTCGGCGGTGGGCTCGCGCTCCGCAGGCCCGCCGAGGGTCGGCGCCTCCTCGCCGGGTCGCTGGTCGCGGTAGCGGTCGGCGCCCTGCTCCTCGCAGCGGGTGGCCCGACGTGGCTCTCGGGGCTCGGCGCGCTGTGCCTCGGCCTCGCGGCAGGCCTTCCGTTCGCGGCGCTGTTCGAGGCGGCGCAACGGCTCCGGCCGGACGCGCCGGGCGCCGCGGTCGCGCTCGTCAACGCCTGCGCGATCTCCGCCGTGCTCGTCGGGACACCTCTTGCAGGCCTGGCATTCGACCTGCCGGGCGACGGCCGGGTCGCGTTCGCGGCAATCGCCGGCCTCGCCCTCGCGGCGCTGCTGTTGACCGGCCGGCTCCCGACGCCGACCGACGCGATTGGCAGCCACGGCGGCGACCGCCGATACTGAACGTCTCGCACACGACGGAGGAACAGCACATGCCACTCTCTTTCGGCGTCACCGTCCTGCCCGACCCGCCCGCGTCCCGGCTCGTCGAGCTGATGAAGCTCGGGGAGGACAACGGCTTCGAGATCGGCTGGACGTACGACTCGCACGTCCTCTGGCAGGAGTCGTTCGTCCAGCTGACGCTGGCGATCCAGGCCACGTCGCGGATGAAGTTCGGGCATCTCGTCACGAACCCCGGGACGCGGGAGCCGACCGTGCTCGCGAGCCTCTACGCGACCATGCACGACATCTCCGACGGCCGCATGGTGATGGGGATCGGCCGTGGCGACTCGGCGCGGCGCTACATCGGCCAGCAGCCGGTCAAGGTGGCCGAGTTCGAGCGGCGCCTCCGGATGATCAAGCCGTTCATGAACGGCGAAGAGGTGCACTGGAACGACAAGGACCTGCACCTGAAGTGGGTCCGCCCGGAGCTGCCGCGGATCCCGATGTGGGTCGCCGGCTACGGCCCGAAGGCGCTCGGCGTCGCCGGCCGTGTCGGGGACGGCGTGATCATCCAGCTCGCCGATCCGGAGATCATCCAGTGGATCATGGGCACCGCACGCGCAGCCGCCGAGGAGGAGGGCCGTGACCCGGCCGAGCTCAAGTGCATCGTCTGCGCACCGAGCCACGTGGGCGCGATCGAGGACGGGCGCGAGCAGACGCGCTGGTTCCCGGCAATGGTCTCCAACCACGTGAAGGACCTGATCGAGCGGTACGGGACGGACGGCTCGGTCGTCCCGCACGCGCTGACCGACTACGTCGAGAAGCGCAAGTTCTACGACTACGACGAGCACTCGCGCGTGGGCGCGAAGCACGGCGAGTTCGTGACCGACGAGATCTGCGACCGGTTCTCCGTGCTCGGCGACGTCGGCCAGATCTCGGAGAAGCTGCGCAAGCTCGAGTCGATCGGCGTCGACCACTACTCGATCTACCTGATGACGCACAACCAGGAGGCGACGCTCGAGGCGTACGGGCGCGAGATCATCCCGCAGTTCGCGGCCGCGGCCGCCTGAGCCGAGCTTGAGCGAGTACATCGACAACTGGCGCTCCGTCGCCGCCGGCTGGGAGCGCCAGCGGTCGCTGTTCTGGGAGTCGACGCACATGGTCTCGGAACGGCTCGTCGAGCTGCTCGACCCTCACGCGGGCGAGACGATCCTCGAGCTCGCCGCCGGTCCCGGCGACACCGGCCTGCTGGCCGCACGCTCGCTCAGCCCGGGCGGGCGCCTCGTGTCGACCGACGCCGCGCCGGAGATGGTCGATGCCGCGCGGCGCCGAGCGTCGGAGCTCGGGCTGGAGGAGATCGTCTCCTTCGCGGTCGAGGACATGACCGCGCTCTCGTTCGCGGATGCGTCGTTCGACGGCGTCCTGTGCCGCTGGGGCCTGATGCTCGTGCCGGACATTCCGGCCGCCGCGGCGGAGATCACCCGCGTCCTGCGGCCGAACGGGCGAGCGGCGCTCGCTGTCTGGGCCGACCCCGACGACAACGACTGGATGACCGCGCCGGGACGGAGCGCGCTCGAGCTCGGGATCGCAGAGCGGCCGGACCCCGAGGCGCCCGGGCCCTTCCGGCTCTCGCGGGACGGCCTGCTCGCCGAGGTGCTCACCGGCGCCGGTCTCGCGGTTCAGACGGTCGAGGACGTCCGCTTGACGTGGCGCGCGCCGGCGCTCTCGACGTGGTGGGACGTGGCGCGCGACACGTCGCGGTCGCTCTCGCTGATCCTGGAGCGCGCAACCGACGACGAGGCGGCCGCCGTGCGTGCGGGCGCCGAGCGCCGGCTCGAGCCGTACGTGCAGCCCGACGGCTCCCTTGCCGTCCCGGGCAGGGCCCGTGTGGCGCTCGCCCGGCGACCGGGCTAGGGTCGCTCGCGTGCCGGACCGCTGGTTCGTCGTCAATGCATCGGAGTCGGCCGCGCGCTGGGTGGAGCGACCAGGCTTTGGCCGGCGGGCGCTGCTCGAGCCCGAGGATGGGCGGTTCCCGCAGGTCGGCATCCACCTGTCGGTGATCGGCCCGGGCGAGCATTCGACGCTCTACCACGCCGAGGAGGCGCAGGAGGACTTCCTCGTCCTGCGCGGCTCGTGCACGGCGATCGTGGAGGAGGAAGAGCGACCGGTGCGACAGTGGGACCTGATCCACTGCCCGCCCGGTACACGTCACACGTTCGTGAACGGCGGCTCAGAGCCCTGCGTGCTCTTGATGATCGGTGCGCGGCGGGGCGGCGGGATCAACTACCCCGTCTCCGACGTCGCCCTGCGACACGGTGCGGGTGTGGCGGTCGAGGTCGACTCGCCGAGCGACGCGTACGCCGGGCTCGAGCCCTGGCGCCCGACCGATCCGGCGCCCCTCTAGCCGGCTCGTCGACGCGGTTCCGAGAGAGTGGCGAGGGCCGGACTTGAACCGGCGACACCACGGTTTTCAGCCGTGTGCTCTACCAACTGAGCTACCTCGCCCCGGCCGGTGAGTCTAGCCGGACGTGGGGGAACCCATGGTTCCCCCACGAGCCCCCTCTTTCTGCGCTGTTCAAGGGAACGTACATGGCCTGCCGGCCGGTCGAGCCGGCCTCCGGCCGCAGCGCCTCGTTCACGGCTCGGGAGCACCGGGCCTGGCCAGCTCCGGCATGGCGCTGAGGTAGCCTCTCGCCGCCGTGGTTGCGACCCAGCGGACCGTGACGATCGTCGGCGCCCCGCTCGACCTCGGCCAGGGACGTCGCGGGGTGGACATGGGGCCGTCGGCGATCCGCTACGCCGGTCTCGAGGAGCGGCTTTCGTCGTTTGGCTGCAGGGTCGTCGATCGTGGGAACCTCACGACGGCGGAGCCCGAGGCGTTGGCGACCGGGGACGAGCGAGCGCGGTTCGTGACCGAGATCCTCGAGGCGTGCGTGAGGCTCGCGGAGCTCGTCGCGGACATCGTCGCGGACGGCTCGCTGCCGCTCGTCCTGGGGGGCGACCATTCGATCGCGCTCGGGACTCTGGCCGGACTGCGCGCCGCAGCCGGCGAGCCGGGAGGCGTGATCTGGATCGACGCCCACGGCGACCTCAACACTCCCGACACGAGCCCGTCCGGCAACGTGCACGGGATGCCGCTCGCCGCCGCGCTCGGCCTGGCGGGCGACGACTTCTCGCATCCGAAGCTCGTGCTGCCCGCTCTCGACCCGCGCCGCGTCGTGATCCTTGGGGTGCGCTCGCTCGATCCTGCGGAGCGCGCCTTGATCCGCGAGACCGGGATTCGCGCGATCACGATGACCGAGATCGACCGCATCGGGATCGAGCGGGCGGTGCTCGAGGCAATCGACCGAGCATCGGGCCCGGGCTTCGTCCATGTCTCGCTCGACCTCGACGCGCTCGATCCCGAGGTCGCGCCGGGCGTCGGGACGCCGGTCAAAGGCGGTCTCACGTATCGGGAGGCCCACCTCGCCTGCGAGGACCTCGCCGAGTCCGGCCTCGTCGGCTCCCTCGAGCTCGTCGAGGTCAACCCGATCCTCGATCGCGAGAACGGCAGCGCGTCGATCGCCGTCGAGCTCGCCGCAAGCGCGCTCGGTCAGTCGATCCTCTAGGTGCGGGAACCCCTGGTTCCCCCACCGACCCCTCCTCAGCGTCGTGCACTGACCGGGCCGCCATTGGCCTCCCGGCCGGCAAAGCGGGCCTCCGGCCGTGAGACCATCGTTCACAGGTCACCGGCTTCACGCTCGGTCGGATCGCGACGCGGCAGGAAGCACGCACCCTCGGCCAAGAGAAGAGCGTCCGGGCCGGCTGACCGCGCCACGAACGCTCTTCGATCGGCCCGAGCCTATCGCAACGGAGCGCTCGGGCCAAGCAGGTGGATCCGGAGGGGCTGACCCGGCCTCGCGTGGAGCATCGCCGCGGCACTCCCGCGGTTGATGGCGACGGACATGTTGCGGTAGCTGTCCTCGTAGAGGATCACGTCGCCCGCCCGCGCGTCGGCGAACGTGCGCGCGGTCACCGCGAAGTACCGCTCGCCGGCCAGCTCGAGCTCGACGCGCGACCCCGGGACAACGCCGACCTGCTCGACATCCTCGCGTGTGAGGTTCAGCGCGATGTTGCCGAAGCTGTCGACATAGAGCATCATCGCGTCGATCCTCTCGCCGGAAAATCGCGGCTGCGGGAGATCGAGGCGGACGAGCGCGTCCGCGGCGAGCGGCGGCCCGAGCTCGGAGAGCGGCACGCCATTCGCGAGGTGGGCCGCGGCCGGCGCGAACAGGTCGCGGCCGTGGAAGGTGCGGGAGATCGTCTCGAGTGCGTACTCGGGGTTCGCGAGCTCATGGACCTCCGCGATTCCGGCGCGCTCGGCCGCCGGCAACAGGAGCCCGTTGTCCGGGCCGACGAAGAGGCGTCCCGCCGCGTCCGAGAGGGCGACCGGCCGCCGCACTCCGCCCACGCCCGGGTCGACGACCGCCAGGTGCACGCCCATGGGCATGTACGGGAGCGTGCTCGAGAGGACGTGGGCGCCCTGCAACACCTCCGTCGCGGGGATGCCGTGCGTCACGTCGATTACGCGGGCGTCCGGCGCGATCTTCGCGATCACCCCGTGACAGGTCCCGACGAAGTCGTCCCGGAGACCGAAGTCGCTCAGGAAGCAGATCACCATCCGGAGCCGAGTCTACGACGCGGCAACCGCACGCTCGACCGCCTCCAGGAGGCTGTCGAGGTCGCTCGTCGCGGCCTCGGCCGCGACCGAGAGCCCCGCGGCGTGGGCTGCTCGCGTCGTCTCGGGGCCGATCGAGACGACGGGAGTCAGGCGATCGACACGGCTCAGTGACCGCGCTGCGGACGGGGATGCGAGGACGACGAGGTCGCACACCGGCCACTCGGTCGGCGTCAACTCGACGGTGCGGTAGAGCGCCACGACGTCGGCTCCGAGAGTCTCCGGGAGCAGGCGGCGGGCGTTCTCCGCACCGGCGAAGAGGACCCGGCCGGGTGCCGGAGGGAGCGCCGCCAGCAGGCCTTCCTGGGTCGATCTCTCCGGGACGAGGTCGACGCGGCCGAAGGCCTCGGCCGTGGCCCGCCCGATTGCGGCGACGCGGGCCGGAGTGCCTCGCATGCGGCGGCGGAGCTCGCGCGCTCCGGTCACGCTCGTGACGACGATCCAGTCGTATCCCCCGACGTCGACCGGGTCGTCTCCGAGGGGCTCGAGAGCGACGAGCGGCACGTGCACGGCGTCGTGTCCGGCGGCGCGAAGGCCGTCCAGGAGAGCGCCCTCGCGGCCCTCCGGCCGGGTCACGGCGATGCGCGCCACGGTCTCTCGGTCGCGGGTGGCGCTGCCACCATCCCTAACCCCCACCCGCCCACGGGGAACGAACGGTACGGCGATCCGTGCGACGTGTCTGTGCCGATCTGGCGCCGTCTCCGTGACGTCGTCTCACGCAGCGACCCGACAAGCTCCGACCGCCTCCACGAGACGGGCGTCATCGTGCGAGCGCCGCGAGCTCGCGGCCGAGGAGGGAGGGGTCGTCGCCCGTCCGCCGCTCGAGCCAGGTGCCGTCCTCCGCCGCGACCAGGGCCGTGAGCGTGACCCCGTCGTGGTGGGCGGCGACCGGGGCGAGACATCCGCCGCCCACCACCGCCACGCAGAGCCGCTCCGCCTCCACTCGACGGCGGGTCTCCGGGTCGTCGGCGGCCGCGACGAGCTCCTCCTCACCCGCGCGCACCTGAAGGGCGAGCGCCCCCTGGCCGGCCTCGGGGAGCATCACGGCGGGGTCGAGGCGCAGTCCGATCTCCGCACCGAGCCCGAGCCGGTCGAGGCCGCACGCCGCGAGGACGACGGCATCCAGCCCACGCTCGCCGCGCTTTCGGAGCCGCGTGTCGATGTTCCCGCGGAGCGGTTCGACCGAGAGCGTCGGCTCGAGCGCGAGGAGCTGCGCACGGCGACGCGCGGACGCAGTCCCGATCCGCATCCCCGGCCGGATCTCGGTCGCGCCGCAGAGGGCGTCGCGCGGGTCCTCGCGCGCGGGATACGCCCCAACCGCCAACCCGTCCACGTCGGTCGAGGTCATGTCCTTCGCCGAATGCACCGCCACGTCGATGCGCCCGGCGAGGAGCGCCTCCTCCAGCTCCTTGACGAACACCCCGCGGCTGCCGATCTCCCCGAACGGCTTCGTCCGGTCCCGGTCACCCGCGGTCGTGATCGGCACGAGCGCGATCTCGACCCCACGCCGACGCAGCGTCTCGGCTGCGCGCTCGGCCTGGGTAAGCGCGAGCCTACTGCCGCGGGAGCCGACGCGGAGCAGCACAGCAGCGTCCTCGGGCTCGCGTCGCCGGCGCGCCGCAGGGGCGTCGGCCGGGTGGCCGGATGCGGACGAACGCGGTAGGGACGAGGAGCGGGAGCGGCCGCCCGGGCCGTGCCTCGAGCGAGCGGGTCACGTCTCGTCCTCCTCGTCCAGCCCGAACAGGTGGCGCACGACGTCAGCATAGAGCAGCCCGTCAGCCGTCACCGCCGCCTCCTTGAGGCGCACGGTGGGCAGGTGGAGCAGCTTGTTGACCATCTGCGCGGTCAACGTCTCGACCAGGTCGCGATCGCCGTCGGCCAGCCGTCCCTCGAGCCGGGCCAGCTCGGCCGTGCGGATCTTCTCCGCGTGGGCCCGCAGCGAGGCGATCGCCGGCACGACCGCGAGCGAGGCCCGCCAGGCGCGAAACCGCTCGGCCTCCTCGGAGACGATGCGCTCCGCGTGCACGGACTCCGAACGCCGGCCCTCGAGCGTCGCGGCGACGACGCCTTCGAGCGCATCGACGTCGTAGAGGAAGCACCCGTCGATCGTCCCGAGAGACGGCTCGACGTCGCGCGGCACGGCGAGGTCGACGATCAGGATCGGTCGTCCGCGCCGCGCGCGAAGAACCGGCGCCAGCGAGTCGGCCGTGAGGACGAAGCCCGGAGCGCTGGTGGAAGAGACGACGACGTCTGCCTCGACCAGAACCAACGCGAGGTCCTCGATGGCGGCAGGGCGCGCGCCGAGGGACCCGGCGAGGCGAGCTGCATGCTCCGGAGTCCGGTTTGCGACGACCGAGATCGTCGCGCCGCGCGAGTGCAGGTTCCGTGCCGTCAGCTCGCTGGTCCGGCCCGCGCCGACGAGCACGACACCGCGCCCTGCGAGCCCCTCGAAGACCTGCTCCGCCAGCGCTGCGGCGGCCGCGGGGATCGACGCCGGGCTCTCGCCGATCGCCGTCTCCACCCGTGCGCGGCGGCCGGCGCGGAGGGCCATGCGAAATGTGCGGCCGAGCAGCGGCCCCGGCGAGCCCGCCTCGAACGCGTCTCTGACCTGGCCGAGGATCTCGCCCTCACCCGGGACCATCGAGTCGAGGCCCGCCGCGACGCGGAAGAGGTGGAGTGCCGCGGACTCGTCCGCCAGCCGGTATGCAGCCGGTGCGAGCGCAGGCGCACCGGAGCCCGCCAGCTCGAGCAGCGCACGATCGGCATGGGTGCCGATGCCGTCTGCCTCCCCCGCGACGTAGACCTCGGTGCGATTGCAGGTCGAGAGGACGACCGCCTCGTGAGCCGGCCCGTCGGAGGCCGCGAGCTCGTGCGCCAGCTCCCCGGCCGCCGCGAGGTCGACCGCGACGCGCTCGCGGACCTCGAGCGGCGCGCGATGGTGCGAGACGCCGGCGAGCGCGAGTCTCATGCCGCGAAGTGGGTCAGTGGGAGAGCGACGACCACGAGAGCGACCCCCGCGAACAGGAGACGGGCGAACCGCCGGCCCCGGACTCCGGCCTCCCAGCGGACGACGAGGGCGAGTGCGTAGAGCACCCAGATGAGCACGGCGACGGTCATCGCAGCGTCCAGTCCGTTGACGTCGAGCCAGCCGAGGCCGACGACGATGCCCGCCGAGAGGAGGATCAGGCCTGCGAGCGTTGCCCGTGCGGCGAGCCGGTCGAGGGCCTCGAGGGACGGCAGGCGGAGGCGGAGGACGCCGGGGTCGTGTCGCTTGAGCCGACGGTCCTCGTAGAGGTACAGGCCCGCCATTGCCGCCGCGACGGTGAAGCTTGCGAGGCCGGCGAGCATCAGCCCGGCGTGGATCGCGAGCGCCCAGCCGTCTCCGCGGGCGCCGAGCGCGGTGCCGCCCCCCGCCCACGCAAGTACGACGAGGCACGCGGCGAGGGGCATCACCGCGAGCCCGACCAGTCGGTAGCGAGGGCGGCAGCCCCACACGAGGTAGCCCGTCACGACGAGCCACGAAAGGAGGTTGAGAGCGCCGGCCCACGTCCCCCACGGGAACCCGTCGGCAGCCCGGGCCTGGGCCACGAGGAGCAAGGTCTGGGCGAGCCAGCCGACCCGGACGCCCCAGATGCCCAACGAGTCGTAGCGCCGGTGGCCGCGCACCTCTCCGGCATAGACCAGCGCCGCCTCGCCGTAGGCGATCACGATCGGCCAGACGAGCAGCTCAGCCATCGGTCGGCTCACCCGCTGCGACCCGCGCGCGCGCGAGGTGCGCGAGCTCGCCGGTCTCGCGCTCGAGACGCGAGAGCTTCGTCGAGATGATCACCACCCAGAACAGCACGAAGACGAGGAACACGCCGTACGCGGCGGCGACGTACTTCTCACCGGCGCTCACGACGCGAGCGCCTCGCGAAGCTCGCGCAGGTTCGCGTCCGTGCGCTTTCCCGCCAGCTCGACGCGGTACATCACGTACGCGAGGAGCGTGATGGCCGCCCACGAGACGCAGAACGCCGCGAACATCGTGCCGGTCATCTGCGGCCCGTCCCGCGTGAACACCGTGGGGTGGATGAAGTCGCTCGCGAGGCGGATCGCGAGGAAGCTCACCGGCACGAGCGCGACCCCGAACAGCGCGTAGACCGCCGAGATCCGCTCGCGCCGGGGCCCTGGCTCGATCGAGTAGCGGAGCATGAAGTACGCGCAGTAGAAGAGGAAGAGGACGAGGAACAGCACAAGCTGGTTCGAGCTCCACGTCCACCAGACGCCCCACGACGCCTTGGCCCAGATGGAGCCCGTCACGAGGGTGAGCGCGCCGAAGATCGTCCCCTGGTGGACGCCGGTGTAGCTCTCGAGGTCGTAGCGGTCGCCGCGCGTCGTCAGCAGGCGGAATGCCTTCCACGCGGCGAGGCCGAAGCAGGCGTACGCGGTCAGCGCGATCGGAACGTGGACGTAGAAGATCTTCTGTGAGAGGCCCTGGTCTGCGTCCTCGGGCGCGACGAAGAAGATCATGGCGACCGCCGCCCCCGCGAGCACGACGGCGAGGGTGGCGAGGAGGGTGAGGGAGGGCTTGGTCATGCTGATCCGGGCGCCTGTCACTCGGTGACGACGTACTCGAACGCCGCCCACGAAAGTATCGCGAAGACCGCGTCGTACAGGCCCAGGAACGCGAGGAACTTCCCGGGCTCCTCCGAGATGCTCGCGCCGACTCCCCCGACGACGATCGGGATCGCGAGCGGGAGGAAGATCAGCGGCAGGAGCACCTCGCGGCCACGCGAGGCGGCGGCCATCGCGGAGACCAGCGAGCCGACGGAGCAGATCCCGACCGAGGCGAGCGCGACGCCCGCGAGCGCGTGCGCGTCGAGCGGCGCGAAGAAGAGCACGAACGCTGGTAGTGCGACCACCTCGGCGGCGACGAGGAACGCGAGCGAGGCGAGCGTCTTCCCGAGCCAGATCGCGCTGCGGTCGGTCGGGGCGAGGACGAGGCCGTCGAGCGCGCCGGCCTCCCGCTCGGGGACCCAGGCCCGCGCGAGCCCGAGCAGCGACGTGAACACGAGCGCCACCCAGAGGAGGCCGTAGGCGGGATCGTCGCCCGCGTCCGCAGGGAGCGCGAAGTGGAACACGACGAGGGTCGCGAGAACGAACAGGAGCATCGCCGGGAGCGTGTCTCGCGCCCGCAGCTCGAGCCGCAGGTCCTTTCGCGCGAGCGCGGCGACGTCGGCGAAGTAGCCGGTCATGCGACCCCGAGCGCGAGGCTCGCGGTTGCGAGCGTGCCCAGCCGCTCCGGCTCGTGGGTCGCCACGACGAGCGTGCAGCGCGGCACGAGCGCCTCGAGCTCCTGGTCGAGCAGCGCCGCCCCCTGAGCGTCGAGCGCGGAGTGCGGCTCGTCGAGGACGAGCAGCTCGGGCTCGTGCAGGAGCGCCCGGCAGAGCGCCAGCCGCTGGGTCATCCCGCGGGAGAACGCGGAGACGCGCTCCCCACGCGAGTCCCAGAGGCCGAATCGCTCGAGCAGCATCCCGATGCGCTCCCGGCGCTCGGGGACCCGGTACAGGCGCCCGAACAGGTCGAGGTTCTCGAGCGCGGTGAGCTCGCGGTAGACGAGCGGCTCGTGGCCGACGAAGCCGACGTGGGCGCGGTCTAGACCGACCTCGATCGTCCCGCGCGACGGCACCGCCAGGCCGACGAGCAGGCGCAGAAGCGTCGTCTTCCCCGAGCCGTTCGGGCCGGTGACCACGAGCGTGCCGCCGCGTCCGAGCTCGAACGAGACGTCGTGCAGGACACGACGCGCGCCGTAGCGCCGCTCGACGCCGCGCGCACGGACGAGCGGGGTCTCAGCCATCGACGCCCGTCCGGGCGACCTGCGCGACCGCGAGCCCGCGCGCCGCGCCGGCCTCGCCAGAGTCGCCCGCGCCGCACCGCTCGCACAACCACCCCCGGGGGCACCCCCGGTGCCCTGAGTTCACGTTACCGCCGAATCTGTGCCGCATGGGTGCCGGCATCGTGCCGGAAGTGTGACGTCCGGAGGGCGGCAGGGGTTCCGAAGGGTCGGGACGCTCGGGAAGGCTCGGGCGCCGGCGGTCTCACAGGAGGCCGACAGGCTCGGAGAGTGGCGGGCCTCGGAGCAGGCTCGATCGCCGCCGTCCCGAAGGGGGCTGAGAGGCGCGGGTGCCGGACCGCTCAGAGGAGCGTGTCGAGCGCCACGAACGCGAGGAACGCGATCGAGAGCACGCCGTTTACGGTGAAGAACGCCGCGTCGAGCCTGCGCAGGTCGTCCGGCCGGACGATCAGGTGCTCGTACAAGAGGAGCGCCGCCACGACCGCGACGCCGAGCCAGTACCAGGGGCCGACGTCGAGCCCGGCGCCCGCGGCGGCGAGCAGGACGACCACTCCGGCGTGCATCGCGCGGGCGCCGGCGAACACGCCGTGGACGCCGAAGCGCGTCGCCCACGAGTGCAGGCCCGTGGCGAGGTCGTGCTCCCGGTCGAAGAGCGCATAGAACAGGTCGAAGCCTGCGACCCAGAGGCACACGGCGCCGCCGAGCGCCCAGGACTGCCAGGGCAGCTCGCCCGTGATCGCGACCCACGCACCGACGGGCGCGAGGCCGAGGCACGCCCCGAGCCAGAGGTGGCAGAGCCACGTGAAGCGCTTGAGGTACGGATAGGCCACGAACATGACGACCGGGATCGGCCATAGCCAGCGGACGATCGGCTCGAGCTGCAGCACCGCCAGGAGGTAGACCGCGAGCGCGACGCCGCAGAGGGACAGGACCTGCGCCCGCGTGAGGACGCCGGCAGGCAGCTCACGCCCGGCGGTCCTCGGGTTCGACGCGTCGAGGTCGGAGTCGATCAGGCGGTTGAGGCTCATCGCGAGCGTTCGCGCGCCGACCATCGCGAGCGTGATCCAGCCCATCGTCCCGAGGCCCGGCCAGCCGTCGATCGCGAGCAGCGCGCCGACGTACGCGAAGGGCAGGGCGAACACCGTGTGCTCGATCCGCACGAGGCGCGCAAGGCGAATCGGGAGAGGTGTCGCCAGCGCGGTCACACCACCTCCTTCGTCTTCGTGACGAGGACGATCCCCTCGATCCGCATCTCCTTGTCGACCGCCTTCGCCATGTCGTAGACGGTCAGAGCGGCGACGCTTACCGCGGTGAGGGCCTCCATCTCGACACCTGTCTGCGAGGTAGTCTCCACCGCCGCCTCGATCGCCACGCCCAGCTCGTCTACATGGAGGTCCACCTCCACGAGTGTCAGCGGGAGCGGGTGGCAGAGCGGCACGAGCTCGCTGGTGCGCTTCGCGGCCTGGATCGCCGCGATCCTGGCGACCGTGAGCGCATCGCCCTTCGGCAGCGCGCGCAGACGAGCCGCGGTGGATTCGGTCATGCGGACGTGGCCCCGCGCGACCGCCCTGCGTCGAGAGAGCGGCTTGCCACCGACGTCCACCATGCGCACCTCGCCCGTCGCCTCGTCGACGTGCGACAGCTCGTTCATCGGATCCTGTTGCCAATTCTGGAGACGGCAGTGCGGATCACGGGCGCATCGTAGCCCGGCCTGCGTTCACGCGACCGCTGCCGGAGCGCGTTCGGCCAGCTCTGCGAGCTCGCGCTCCGCCCAGCTGTCGAGGTCGTGCGAGCGCACGGAGGCGCGAACCGACTGGAGCATCCGGCGGCGCTCGCCCTCCGGGAGCGCGATCGCGCGCGCGAGCGCGTCGGCCTGTCCCGCGACGTCGAGCGGATCCACGCCGACCGTCCACTCGCCGATCTCCGCGAATGCGCCCGCGGTGCGCGAGAGGACGAGGACGCCGTCGCGGTCGTTCACGAGCGGCGCCTCCTTCGCGACGAGGTTGAGCCCGTCCATCACCGGGTTCACGAGCAGCACGTCGTACTCCGTGTATGCGGCGACGGACGCGAGGAAGTCGTCGCGCACGTCGAGCCGGATCGGCTCCCACCCCGGCGTGGCGAAGCGCTCGTTCACGGCGGCGGCCGCGCGCTCGGTGGCCTCGCGGTACTCCGCGTACTCGGGGATCGCCTGGCGCGACGGGTCGAGGAGGGCAACGAGGCCGGCCCTGCCGTGGAGCGAGGGGTCGCGCTCGAGCAGCCGCCCGAATGCCTCGAAGCCCCTGACGGCATTCTTCGAAGGATCCGTGCGGTCGACGCGGAGGACGAGGATCTCCGGCCGTTCCGCGGCGAGCGCGCTCCGGCGCTCGCGGACTCCGTCGTCCGCCGCGAGCGTCACGAACGAGGCTGCATCCACGGCGATCGGGTTCGCATGCGATCGCGTTGCGGCCTCGTCGCCCCGGCCGAGCAGCGCGTCGCAGCAGTCGACGAACGACGACCGCCAGCGCTCGGTGTGGAACCCGATGCTGTCGCAGGCGAGGAGGCCTTCGTGGATCGCGACGGCGAACGACCGAGGAAGCACGTCCCACGCGTCCGGGCGGACCCACGGGATGTGGACGAATTGGGCGATCCTCGCCTGGGGCCGCGTAGCACGGACCATCGCGGGCGCGAGATAGAGGTGGTAGTCCTGCACGAGCACCGGTGCGGACGGCCGTCCGTCGAGCTCGGCCACTGCGGCCTGCGCGAGCGCGCGGTTGACGGCGACGTACCCCCGCTCCCACGCGGGCGTGAGATCCGCACCGGGATCGTGCTTCAGCGCCCAGAGGCCGTGCTGCACGAACCAGAGCACGGGGTTCGCGAGCACCGTGTAGAAGAGGCGGTACGCCTCGGGATCGTGCGCGACGAGCCGCAACCGCATCGAGGCGCCGGACTCGGTCCGCACCTCGCGCGGGCCGGCGAGCGCGACGTCCCGATCGGCGTCGCTCATCGCGCTCGCAACCCACGCCACGTCGTGGCGCTCGGCGAGGGGGGCCAGCGCGGCGACGAGGCCGCCCGCCCCGCGCACCGCGGCGAGTGACCCGTCCGGCGCACGGCGATGCGTGACCGGCCCTCGATTCGAGACGACGACGAGGGGCTCGGGCACGTCTATCGGCCGCTTGGCCGCTCGCCGAGCGTCACGTCGACGGTCGTGCGTCGCGTGCCGCCGCGCAGCACCGTGAACGTCACCGTCTGGCCCGGGAGGAGCTGGGTCGAGACGATGCGAGAGACATCGTCGGTGCTCGTCACCGGTGACTTGCCGATCGCGACGATCAGATCCCCCCCGAGCGTGATGTCGAGGCCGTTGTAGATCTCGGTCTTCGTCCCGCCGCGCAGCCCCGCGCGCGCCGCCGGCGTGCCCTCGTCGACCCGCATCACGAGGGCCCCGCGCTCGGCGCCGAGGTCGAACGTCCGGGCGATGCCCGGCGTCACATCCTGCGTGCGAATCCCGATGTACGCGTAGCGCACCCGGCCGGTCCGCACCAGCTGGTCGAGCGACCGCTGCGCGACGTTGATCGGGATCGCAAAGCCGACGCCCTCGGCGGTGCCCGACGTGCTCTCGATCTGGGCGTTGATCCCGATCACGCGGCCTGCGGCGTCGAACAACGGCCCGCCGGAGCTGCCGCGGTTGATCGGCGCGTCGAGCTGGATCGCGTTCGCCACCGCGAAGCCCGACGTGAGGGAGTCGATCGAGCGTCCCGTCGCGGAGACGACGCCGACCGAGAGCGAGGTCTGCTGGCCGAAGGGGCTCCCGATCGCGGCGACGGGCTCGCCGACGCGGACGGTCGAGGAGTTCCCGAGCGGGACCGGCGAGAGCCGATGGTCGGACGCCGAGACGCGGACGACGCCGACGTCGCTGAACAGGTCCCAGCCGACGATGTCGGCGCGCACGCGGTCGCCGTCGGAGAACTCGACGTAGACGGCGCTCGCGCCGCGGACGGCGCTCGATCGCGACTCCGAGACGTTCGTGATCACGTGCGCGTTCGTGAGCACGAGGCCGTCCTCGTCGACGACGAAGCCCGAGCCCTGCGAGCTCCCGTCCGCGCCGAGGTTCGCGTAGATCGTCACGACCCCGTCGGCGCGACCCGCGTACAGCGCGGCGGGATCGAACGCCGCCGGTGGCACGCTGCGGGTCGGCACGGTCGAGGGGAGCGGCACGGCCTCACGGGTGACCGTCGTCGCGTCGTCGGCGCCGGTCTCGTGCGCGACCACCACCGCGATGCCCGCGCCGAGCGCCGCGGCGACGAGGGCGACGCCCACTGCGGCCCAGAGACGCATACGAGCCACGGTATCAGGGGTGCGTTCGCGCGCCCGACGCGCGTTTCCACGTGAAAACGGCGGGTCGGACGACGCTCAGGAGACCGCTGGAACGGGCTCCGGTGCGACCGCAACCGCAGGCAGGGCCAGCGTGAACGTCGTCCGGCCGTCCTCGAGCGACAGGTCGACCTTCCCGCCCATCCGCTCGGCGAGCTCGCGGGCGATCGCGAGGCCCAGGCCGCTCCCCGACGCCTGCGCGCCCTCGACGCGGTAGAAGCGGTCGAAGATCCGCTCCGCATGCTCGGCCGGGATCCCGGGGCCGTCGTCGGCGACGCTGAGGCGCGCCGCGCCTCCTCGATCCTCCGTCCGGACGACCACCTGCGTGCCGGCCGGGGTGTGCACGATCGCGTTGGCGACCAGCGCCCGCCCGATCTGGAGCACCCGCTCCTCGTCGGCGAGCGCCCACACCTCCGGGTCGGTGTCGAGGGTCAGCACGTGGCCCGATGCCTCCGCGATCGGCTGGAGCTCGTCCAGGAGCGCCCGCGCGACGTCGGCGAGCACGACCTCCTCGCTTTCGACGTGGAGGCGGCCGGCGTCGATGCGCGAGAGGTCGAGCAGGTCGGTCGAGAGCCGCGTCAGCCGCTCCACCTGCTCGCGCGTCGTCGAGAGGAACCCGGCCCGCGTCTCCTCGTCGAGATCCTCGTCCGACATCAGCTCGAGGAAGCCGCCGAGCGAGAACAGCGGTGTGCGGAGCTCGTGCGACGCGTTCGCGACGAACTCCTTCCGCGCGGTGTCGAGCTGCGCGAGCTGGACGCGCATCCGCTCGAACGCGGCGGCGAGCTCGCCCAGCTCGTCCTCGCCGCTGTCGACGACCGGCTGGTCGAACCGCCCCTCCGAGATCCGGTTCGCGGCGCGCTCGAGGCGTCGGATCCGCCGCGCATGGACCGCCGCGGCGGTGCTGCCGAGGATCGCGGCGATCAGCAGCGCGACGCCGGTGGCGTAGAGCAATCGGCGCTTCACCACGCGCACCGTGGCCAACTGGTCCTCGATCGGCGCCGAGAGGAGCAGCACGTTCCCGGAGGTGAGCAGCGGCAGCGCGACCTCGCCGAAGGGCCGCCCGCCCCGTTCGACGCGCCCCCGCGCGATCTGCGTCGTACGGGCGGTCTCGAGCGCGACGGGGTCGTCGGCAACCGGCCGTCCGGAGGACGCCGAGTCCGCCTGCGCCAACAGCATCAGCGGGTTCGAGCCGGCGACCTGGTAGACGACGACCCGGGCGTTGTAGACGAAGGCCGCCCGGGCGACGAAGCTGTCCAGCGTGAGGGGCTGGCTGAAGTCACTCGTCGAGTACGCCGCCGCCACCTCGATCCCGTTGCGCTGCAGGTCGTCGAGCCGGTCGTCGACGAGCCTCCGCTCCAGAGACGGGACGACCATCAGGTAGGCACCGCCCAGCGCGCCGCCGACGATCAGGAGGAGCGCGATCGTGAGGGAGGTCCTGATCCCTCCGGGGAAGCGGAACTTCATGCGGCGTCCCTGAAGCGGTAGCCGGCCCCCCGCACCGTGAGGATCAACTCCGGGTCGCGCGAGTCGCGCTCGATCTTCTCGCGGAGATGCCTGACGTGGACGTCGATCGTGCGCGGCTCGCGGTAGTCGGCGCTCCCGCGAATGCGCTCGAGGAGCTGCCGCCGGCTGAACACCACGCCCGGCTCGGAGGCGAGCAGCGCGAGCAGCTCGAACTCGACGAACGTGAGCGCGACGGGCGAGCCGCGTACCTCCACCGTTCGCCGCGGGAGGTCGACGACGACCTCGCCGCGGTCGATCAGGTCCTCCCGGCGACCTGCGAAATGCGGGTTCGCGGCGCGTCGCAGGAGCGCCCGGACCCTGCTCCGGAACTCGCGGATCGAGAACGGCTTCGTGATGTAGTCGTCGGCTCCGAGCTCGAGCCCGAGCACCTTGTCGAGCTCGTCGTCGCGCGCGGTGAGCATGATGATCGGCACCGTGCTGTCCGAGCGAAGCCGCCGGCAGACCTCGAGGCCGTCGACCTTCGGGAGCATGATGTCGAGCACGACGAGGTCGACCGGCTCCTCGGCGAACCGCCGCAGGGCCTCGTCGCCGTCGCGCGCCTGGACGACCCGGTAGCCGTCCCGCTCGAGCGGGTACGTGAGCAGCGCCTGGATCGAATCCTCGTCGTCGACGAGGAGGATGGTCGAGGAAGAATCCGGCATTTCGTGGTGGGTCACGCCCGGGCGTGCACGCCTGCCCGCGCCTACTATAGCCCCCTGCATGGAGCGCGCCCGCCTCGGCACGACCAAGCGGAGGCCGCGGCGCGGCTCCGTCGAGCGCCCCGTGGACGGGCGTCTCGTGCGCAAGGCGAGCCTCGTGCTCCTCGTCCCGCTGGCGCTCCTCCTGCTGACGCTCGGGCGCTCGGGCCCGCTCCCCGCGCCGGCGCTTCCGCCGGCGTTCGATCGCGAGACGGCGACGACCCTCGCCGCCGACCTGGCCCGGGAGACCCCGAACCGCGTGCCCGGGTCGCTCGGCGCCGCTGACGCGGCCGCCTGGTTCCGGACCAAGCTCGCGCTCTACGGGATCCCCGTTCGCGAGGACCGCTGGCGTCAGGACGTTCCCGGTGTCGGGCGGGTCGAGCTCCGCAACCTCGCGGCCGTCGTCCCGGGCACCGTCCCCGAGACGATCGTCTTCGTTGCTCACCGAGACAACAAGGGTGACACCGCCGGCGCGAATGACAACGCGAGCGGCACGGCGGCGCTCGTCGAGCTCGCTCGTGCCTACGCCACCGCCGGTGCGACGGAGTCGGCGCGAACACCGCTCCACACCCTCGTCTTTCTCTCGACCGACGCCGGCGCGTACGGGTCGCTCGGCGCGGCGCGCTTCGCGAGCCACTCGCCCCTCGCGCGCCGGGCGGTGGCGGCGGTCTCGCTCGACGGGATAGCCGGGAACGTGCGGCCGCGGCTCGAGGTCTCCGGGCTGGAAGGACGCTCTCCGCCGCAGGCGCTCGTGCGCACGGCGAGCGCCCGCGTGGCGGCCGAGACCGGCGAGTCGCCCGCGCTCCCGGGCGCCCTCACGCAGCTCGTCGGCCTCGGTCTGCCGTTCGGCTACGGCGAGCAGGCGCCCATCCTGGCCGACCACGTGCCGTCTCTCCGCCTCACGACGTCGCCGGACGGAGGCGTCCCCCCTGGAGGCGACGAGCTCGCCGAGCTCGACTCCGCCCGGCTCGGTCAGCTGGGGCGTGCCTCGGAGACGCTGCTCACCTCGCTGGACCAGACCGTGGAGCTGCCGACGTCGACGAACGGCGCGCTCTATCTGAGCCGGCGCACCGTGCGCGGCTGGGCGCTCCAGCTCTTCCTGCTCGCGTGCGTGATTCCCTTCGCGTCGGCGACCCTCGATCTCCTCTCCCGCGCGCGCAGGCGGCGGCTTCCGCTGCACGGAGCCTGGCGGTCCCTGCGCCGGCGGGTTGGGCTCTGGCTCCTGCTGCTCGCGATCGTCGGCGTCGCGTCGGTGGTCGGAGGGCTTCCGCGGTCGCCCGCGCTGCCGCCGCCGCCGGACGAGCCGCCCCTCGACTCGTGGCCGCTCGGCCTGCTCGCGATCCTCGCCCTCGTCGCGTTCCTCGTGTGGCTGCGGTCACGCGCGAGATCGCTGGGCCGTGCCCCGGCGACCGCAGAGGAGGAGCTGGCCGCGTACACGGTCGCGTTCGTCGCGCTGCTGCTCGTCGCGGCCGGGACCGCCCTCGTCTCGCCGTACAGCCTCGTGTTCGTCCTCCCCTCGCTCTACGCGTGGCTCTGGCTCCCGCAGGTCCACGACGCGCCCGGCTGGGTGACCGACGTCCTCTTCGGGATCGGCCTCGCCGGCCCCGTGCTCGCACTCGTCGTCCTCGCGGAGCAGCTCGACCTCGGAGCGAGGGCGCCGCTCTACGCCGCGTCGCTCCTGACGACCGGCGTCGTCCCGTGGGGCGCTACCCTCGCGCTGACCGCGTGGGCCGCGATCGCAGGGCTCGTCGGCGCAGTCGCGTCGGCGAGCTACGCGCCGGCCGAGCCGTCGAGGAGGAGGTAGCGCACCGCCGAGCCGGCGGGGAGCTCTCCGGACCCGCGTGGAATGTGGACGAGCGCGTCGGCCGCGGCGGCCCTCGCGATCATGTGCGAGTCCTGGCCCGAGAGCGGGCGCAACGTGACGCCGTCGGCGGTCCGCTCGAGCGAGGCCCGTTGGAAGTCGTCGCGCGACGGCCTGCGCGAAGCCGGGGCGGCGAGCGACCCCGTCGCGAACGGCGGCTCGGGATGCAGTCGGCCCTCGAGCGCCCTGAGGGCCGGGAGGAGGAAGAGCAGCGCGCCCACGAGAGACGAGACCGGGTTCCCCGGCAGGCCGAAGACCAGCGTCCCGTTGCGGGCCCCGAACGAGAGCGGCTTCCCGGGTCGCATCGCGACGCCCCAGAGCGCCTCCTCGACGCCGAGGCGCCCGAGCGTGTCGCGCACGAGGTCGTGGGGCCCGACCGAGACCCCACCCGACGAGACGAGCACGTCCGCCTCGAGGCCACGCGCGAGCGCCTCCTCGTGCGCGCGGGGATCGTCCTCGACGTGCTCCGGCGGGCGTACGATCGCCCCGGCGCCCGCGAGCAGCGCGGCGAGCATCAGGCCGTTCGACTCGTAGATCTCGCCCTCCCGCAGCGTCTCGCCGGGCCTCCGCAGCTCGGTCCCGGTCGAGACGATCGCAACCGTGGGCCTCGCCGCGCAGCGCAGCGTGACCACGCCGCTCGAGGCGAGCGCGGCGAGCCGCGACGGCGTCAGCGGCACACCGGCCGCGACCACGACGTCGCCCGCGCCGACATCCCCGCCGCGGGGCCGGACGTTCGCGCCCGCCGGCGCGGCCTGCGGCACGTCGACGGTCTCGCCCTGGTCGCGGACGAGCTCGATGGGCACCACGGCGTCGGCGCCCTCGGGCACGACGCCGCCCGTCGAGATCGCCATCGCCTCGCCCGGGGCCAGCGCGCGCCCAGCAGGTCGTCCGGCGGCGACACGGGCGACCACGGGCAGCCTCCCCGGCGTATCGGCGGAGCGGAGCGCGAACCCGTCCATCGCCGAGCTCGCAAACCGCGGGAGGTCGATCGCGGCGACCGCGTCCTCGGCGAGCACGCGGCCCGCGGCGTCCGCGAGCGCGACCGGCTCCGCCGGGAGGGGGCGGACACGGGCGAGGACGAGCTCGAGAGCGTCCTCGACGCTTGTCAGCTCGGCCACGGCGGTCACGCTACACACGGGGTACGCTCCGCGCGTGATCTCGGTCGTCGTCCCCGTGCGCGACGAGGAACGCACCGTCGAGCCGCTCTACGACGAGCTTGCGGCCGCGCTCGGGGAGCTCGGTGAGCCGTGGGAGGTCGTCTACGTGGACGACGGGTCGCGCGACGGGACGCATACGGCACTCGTCCGCCTGCACGAGTCGACGACGAACGTCCGCGTCGTCCGCCTGCGGCGCAACGCGGGCAAGGCGGCCGCGCTCGACGCGGGGTTCGCGGTCGTGGAAGGCGACGTCGTCGTGACGATGGACGGCGACCTCCAGGACGACCCGGCCGAGATCCCGCGGCTCCTCGCGACGCTCGACGAGGGATTCGACCTCGTCTCGGGCTGGAAGGCCCACCGGAACGACCCGTTCGCCCGCCGCGCGCTGTCACGGGTGTTCAACACGGTGACGGGTTGGCTCTCGGGCGTCCGCCTGCACGACATGAACTGCGGACTGAAGGCGATGCGCGTCGAGGTCGTCAGGAACCTCGATCTCTACGGCGAGCTGCACCGGTTCGTTCCCGTCCTCGCGCACGACCTCGGCTTCCGTGTGACCGAGCTGGCGGTGAATCACCGCCCCCGGGAGCACGGGCACAGCCGGTACGGCGTCGAGCGCTATGCGCGGGGATTCCTCGACCTCCTGACCGTGACGTTCATGAGCCGCTACCGCCACCGGCCGCTCCACCTGTTCGGAGGCCTCGGCCTGATCCTCGGGACGATCGGCACGGGGATCCTCGTCTACCTCACGATCGAGAAGATCAGCGGAGAGGCGATCGGGCGGCGGCCGCTGCTGCTCCTCGGCGTGCTGCTCGTCGTGGTCGGGATCCAGTTCCTCTCGCTCGGGCTGCTCTCCGAGCTCGTCACGAGCCAGCATCGGGAGCGAGCCCGCGCCACGGACGACCGCCCGTCCCGACTCGTCGACGAGATCCTCCGCTGAAGGCGCTCTACTTCGGGACGTACGACCGGACGTCCCCGCGGAACACCCAGGTCGTCTCCTGCCTCCGCCGCGCGGGCGTGACCGTGGTCGAGCGGCACCGCGAGGTGTGGGGACGGCACAACTGGTCGCCTGGCATCGGCACGCTCGCACGGCTCGGGCGCGCGGAGCTCGCGCTCTCCCGCACGGCGGCGGGTGACGCCGATGCGCTGATCGTCGGGTATCCCGGCCACTTGGACATGCCGGCGGCGCGGCGGGTCGCGCGCGGGAGGCCGGTCGTCTTCAACCCGCTCGTCTCGCTCGCCGACACGCTCGTCGGCGACAGGCGCGTCGTCCCGCGGCGCTCCGTGCGCGCCGCGGCGCTCGGCGCGCTCGACCGGAAGGCCTTTCGCCTCGCCGACCTCGTCGTCGCCGACACCGAGGCCCACGCCGCATACTTTCGCGAGACATTCGGGCTGCCCCGCCAGCGCGTCGAGGTCGCGCTCGTCGGCGCGGAGGACGACCTCTTCCGGCCGGGCGACGCAGAGCCGGGCCCCTTCCACGCGCTGTTCGTGGGAAAGCTGATCCCGCTGCACGGGCTCGAGACGATCCTCGCTGCCGCGGCGCTCGCGCTCGAGATCCCGTTCGTCGTCGTCGGGGACGGCCAGCTCGCACCGCTCCTCGTCGAACGCCCCGCCAACGTGGAGCACGTTTCCTGGATGGACTACGCAGCGTTGCCCGACGCGTACCGGCGTGCCGGGTGTGCCCTCGGCATCTTCGGAACCGGTGCGAAGGCGGCGCGGGTGATCCCGAACAAGGTCTTCCAGGCACTCGCGTGCGCGCGCCCCGTGGTCACCGCGGACACCCCTGCGGCAAGAGAGCTCCTCACACACGAGATCGATGCGCTGCTCGTCCCACCGGGGGACGGCAGCGCCCTCGCCGAGGCCGTGCGCCGTGTCGCGGACGACGGCGGCCTCGCACGACGGCTCGCCGACGGCGGGAGGGCGACCTACGAGACGCGCGCGTCGGAGGCGGTGCTCGGCGCGCGCTGGCGGTCGCTGCTCGAGGGAGCCCTGCGACGATGACGGCCCGTCCGGGGGCGATCGTGGCCGTCGGGGCCGCGGCGTATGCGGCAGGGCTCGGCGCGCTCGCGGTGCTCCAGCACCGCGCCTTCTGGAGCGGGCGGTTCGACCTCGGGAACGCCGTCCAGGCGGTGTGGTCGACCGCCCACGGGGACGTCCTCTCGGTGACCGCGCTGACGGGGGCGCAGATCTCGCGGCTCGGCGCCCATTTCGAGCCGCTCCTGGTCGTGTTCGCACCCCTCTGGTGGCTCTGGCCCGATGCCTCGCTCCTCCTCGTCTGCCAGGCGGGGGCGATCGCCACCGGCGCGGTGCCGCTCTATCTCTTCGGACGCAAGCACCTCGACTCGGACTGGGCGGCCGCCGGCTTCGCGCTCGGCTACCTCCTCTACCCGGCCACGCAGTGGCTCGCGCTCGACGACTTCCACGCGGTGGCGCTCGCGACGCCGCTGCTGCTCTGGGGGTTCTGGTTCCTCGACGAGGACCGCCTCGTGCCGTTCGCCGTCGTTGCGCTCGCCGCGTGCCTGACGAAGGAGCAGATCGGGGTCGTGGTCGCGGCGATGGGGGCGTGGTACATGCTCCGTCCCGGGCGCCGGTGGGCGGGCGGAGTGATCGCCGTCGCAGGGCTCGCCGTGACGCTCCTCGCGTTCGCGTTCGTGATCCCGCACTACTCGATCTCTGGGAGCTCGCGCTTCGAGGGACGCTACGGGGAGATCGGAGGTTCGCCGAGCGGCATCGTCGAGACCGCCGTCACGGATCCGGGGAAGATCATCGCGGCCGTCACGCACGGTCGGGACGTCGCCTATCTGGCCGAGCTGCTGCTGCCGCTCCTCGCGCTTCCGCTGCTCGCGCCGCTGGCGGCGCTCACCGCAGCGCCCGAGATCGCGCTCAGCCTCCTCTCCGACACGCGCACGCAGACCTCGATCCACTTCCACTACACCGCCGGCGCGCTCCCGGGGCTCATGGTCGCCGCCGTGCTCGGGGCGGCGCGGCTCCGCCGGAGGTATGCGTGGGCGCGGCGCCCCGAGGGACGCGCGATCGTCGTCTCGACCCTCGTCTCGGGGTTCCTGCTCGGGCCACTCCCCATCTGGAGCCACGTGCCGCTCGGCGCGGACCTCGGCGCCCGGGAGCATGTCGTCGGAGGCCATGCGCGGGTCGCGGAACGTGCGGTGCGGCTGATCCCGGCCAACGCGCCCGTCAGTGCCACGAACGGGCTCGGAGCCCATCTCTCGGAGCGGCGGCGCGTGTTCAGCTTCCCTGTGCTCGGCGAGGCGGAGTGGGTCGCCGTCGACCTCGAGCGGCCCAGCTACCGCGATCGGCTCGGGCGGGCCGCAGACCTCGAGCGGGCGGTGGCACGGCTTCGCTCGGGCGGCCGGTTCCGCGTCGTGTTCGAGGAGGACGGCATCCTCGTCCTCCATCGCGAGACATAGAGCGCGGTGGTTTGCGACCGCGACAGCGCCCGCCTGCGAGCCAACTACAGCGGGATCGTCTGCGGGAGGAGGTACGCGGTGAGCGCGAGCGCCGCGAGCCGCGACGCGCGCTCCTCCTCCGGCGCCGCGAGCGCGACCGCCCAGGCCAGGTACCACACCGCGAGATACGGGGTCGTGACCAGCACCAGGCATGCCGCCAGGCCGAGCCGGGCGCGACCGTCCAGCGCGTCGCGGGCGAGCCACGCGAGCCCCAGGACGAGAGCGGTGATCGCAAGGCCGAGCGCCACGCCGTGCGGAACGCCGAGCGACTCGAGCCGGGAGGGAACGGCGTAGCTCGTCTCGCGGGCCGCGTTTCCCGCGAGCGGCTCCGCGGCCCGCAGCCAGTCGAGCCCGTAGAGCCAGGTCGCGATCGCGCAGAGGGTGACGGCCGCCCCGGCAAGGCCCCGCCACCCGAGCGGCCGGGAACGAGCGCGCGCCGCGAGCGACGAGAGCGCGAGGAAGACGAGCGGCACCCACTTGACCAGCACCGCGACCACCCAGACGACGCCGGAGAGGTCGTGGCGCCGGCGGAGGGCGAGCGCGACCGCGAGCGCGGCCAGGCCGGCGACGAGAGCGTCGTTGTGGCCGCCGCCCGCGGCGTGCACGGCGACCACCGGGTTCCAGCCGACGAACGCGGCGGCCAGGGCCTTGCGGTTCGCAACGGAGGCGACCGCCAGGCACGCGGCCAGCATCCCGGCTGCCGCCAGGGTCTTGTAAAGCCACGCGGCGGCGTCGGAGGACGAGCCTGCGACTGTCGCGACCGGCTCGGAGAGCCCTGTGAAGACCGGGCCGTAGACCGTGGTCGTGTCGCGCCAGTCGGCCCCGAGATACGGCGCGGCAGGGCTCTCTGGGAAGGCCGACGGCGGGTCCACGTACGGGTTGCCGCCCCCCTCCGCCGCGATCCAGCCGTAGCCCCAGTACGTCCAGGCGTCCGTGGACAGGAGGAGCGGCGCCGCCAGCGGCACGAGCTGGACGAGCGCCGCGACGACGAGGGCGGCCTGCACCCGCGCAGACGTGCGCCGCAGGAGCGCGAGGCCGGCCAGGTACGTGACGAAGGCGCCCACGAGGAGCACGAGGAACGGCCAGGCGGTTCCCTGGTCGGCCGTCCCTCCGTCGCGGGGCACGAGCGGGGAGCCGTCCTGCCAGGCGAGCAGCGATGCCGCACCGACGAGACAGGCGGTTGCGAGGCCGGCGACGAGCGCCGGGCGTTCCCTCACCGGCCGGCGCCGGCGGGCGACCCGTTGCCCTGCGCCTTGCCGCCCTTCCCGCCGGCGGCGTCACCCGTCGTCTCGGTGGTCTTCGTCTCGGTGGTCTCGGGTGTGGGGGCGACGTAGTACGGGTCGTAGGAGAGGGCGTTCGGCCCGCGCTCCCAGGTCGAGAAGACCGCCGGCTGGCTCGGCTCCGGGAAGTCCACCACCGGGGTGCCCTCGAGCGCGGGCGACATGAACCGGCGCCAGATCTCGGCGGGGAAGCTGCCGCCCGAGACGGAGATGCCGTGCACGTCGAGCATCGGGATCTCGCCACGCGTGTAGCCCATCCAAACGGCGGTCGCGAGCCGCGGCGTGTAGCCCACGAACCACGCGTCCGCGTGCTCGTCGGTCGTCCCGGTCTTGCCCGCTGCCGGCCGGTCGAGCGCCGCGCGCGTACCGGTGCCGTAGCGGATGTTGTCCTCGAGGATGCTCGTCACCACCGAGGCGACCCCGTCCGGGACGACGCGTGTCCGGCGGCGGTCGCTGGCCCAGCGCGTGTCGAGCTTCCCGCTCGGGAGGACGACCTTGCGGATCGCGGTCGGCTCGGAGTACACGCCGCCGGCGGCGAGCGTCGCGTAGGCGGAAGCCATGTCGAGCGGCGAGACCGCGATCGAGCCGAGCCCCATCGCCGGCACGAACTGGCCCCGCACGTCGAGCGGGGTCCGCACGCCGAGCCTCCGCGCCATCGACGCGACGCGCGCAGGGCCGACGTCGAGGGTCAGCTGCGCGTAGACCGTGTTGTCCGAGCGGAGCGTCGCGTTCGTGACCGACGTCCAGCCGGTGTAGCTCGAGTCGTACGTCTTGACGCACCACCACGTCTCGTCCTCGCAGCTCCCCGTCTCGTGCGGCCGGTAGGTGAACGGCGCCGAGACGTAGTACGTCGAGTCGGGGTCCATCCCGCGGTCGACCGCCGCCGTGAGGACGAACGTCTTGAACGTCGAGCCCGGCTGCCTCCGCGCCTGCGAGAGGAGGTTGAACTGGTTGTTCGCGCGGCCGGGGACGATCGCGGTCATCGCTCGGATCGCGCCCGAGGCCGGGTCGATCGAGATCAGCGCGGCAGCGGGGTCGTCGCGACGGGTCAGCGTGCCGGAGATCACCTGGCTGGCGAGGCGCTGCAGCCGCGGCTGGATCGTCGTGTAGACACGCAGGCCACCCGACCGGACGGTCTCCGCCCCGTAGGCGCGGACGAGCTGGTTGCGCACGTATCCGAAGAAGTACGGCTGGCGGATCTCCTCGTAGAGGTTCCCGGGACGGAGCCCCGGCGAGCGGCTCCGGCTGGCGCTCGCGAACTGCCGCTGCGTGATCACCCCCTGCTGCAGCATCGCGCGCAGCACCACGTTCCGCCGTGCGACGGCGGCCGCCGGGTCGGCCAACGGATCGTAGGAGGAGGGCGCCTTCGTGAGCCCGGCGAGGAGCGCGGCCTGGGACAGGGTCAGCCGGCTCGCGGAGCGCGAGAAGTACGTGTGCGACGCCGCCTCTGCGCCGTACGCGAGGTTGCCGTAGAACACCGAGTTCAGATATCTCGCGAGGATCTGGTCCTTCGACCACTTGCGGTCGAGCTTCACGGCGAGACAGGCCTCGGTGACCTTCCGCTCGACAGTCCGCTCACTCGAGATGTAGAGCGTCCGGACGAGCTGCTGCGTGATGGTCGAGCCGCCCTCGACGACCTCGCCTGCCTTCACGTCGCGCCAGAGCGCGCGGGCGATGCCCTCCGCGTCGATCCCGCCGTGGGAGTAGAAGCGCCTGTCCTCGATCGCGACCGTGGCGAGAGGCAGCCAGCGGGACATCCGCCGGAGCGGCACCACCTGCCGGTTCCGCTCCGCCGGGATCGCCCCGAGCAGCGAGCCGTCGGCGGCGTAGACGAACGTGTTCTCTCCGATCTTCACGGGACGGAGCGCACCCAGGTCGCAGCGCGGGGCGAAGGTCAGCACGGCGGTCGCGCCGGCGATGCCGGCGGCGGCGAGCACGACCAGGCCGAGCAGCAGGGCGACGAGCCGGCCACGGTGGCTGGACCGCCGCCTGCGGCGCCGTGGGCGGATCGGCGTCGGCGCAGGCCTGCGCCTCGGGCGCGGTCGCCGCGAGGGGCTCATTGGGCGATGGTAGCCATGGTCACCAAAGGGTTCTCCGCGGCGACCCCGGCACCTCGCCGCCGAGCGAGCGACGCGGTATGGTCGCCGCGTGCGCGGCGCCGTTCGCAGGATCGTGGCGCGCGCCCGGAGCCGGCCGCGGTGAGGCCCCACCGCCCTCTCTCGCCATGAGGAGCGCGCTCGCGATCTTCGCCTGGAGCCGGCTCGCGATCTGGTCGCTCGCAGCCGGGACCGTGCTCCTCTTCGACGATCATCTGAACCCGTCGCGCGGCCGCTGGGATACGCCGCGCCTGCACGAGGTCGGCGACTGGTTCGACGTCCTCGCGCGATGGGACAGCGACTGGTACCTGCGCATCGCGGAATCCGGCTACCGGTGGCCCTCGAGCACCGCCGCCTTCTTTCCGCTCTACCCGGCCGTCGTCGCCGGGCTGGGTCGCGTGCTGGACGGGCATTACCTCGTCGCCGGCGTGCTCGTCTCGCTCGCGGCGGGCGCCGCCGCCTTCGTGCTTCTCCACGACCTCGCCCGGAGACGGCTCGGCGGCGGCGACGCACGGCGGGCGGTGCTCTACCTGGCCGTGTTCCCCACCTCGCTCTTCCTCGGCGTCGTCTACGGGGAGGCGCTGTTCCTCGCGCTCGCGATCGGGACCTTCGTCCTCGCCGAGCGGGGCCGGCTCGGCTGGGCGTCCGTCGCGGCGGGGCTCGCGATCCTGACGAGGGCCCAGGGTCTCGCGCTGCTTCCGGCGCTCGCGCTCTTCGCGTGGCGCTCCGAGCGGCGCGCCCGCGCGCTCTGCACGCTCGCCGTCCCCGCGGCCCTGTTCCTCGTCTATCCGATCGTGCTCGAGGCATGGATCGGTCACGGCCTCGCGTTCCTCGACGCGCAGCGGATCTGGGACCGGTCGCTGGCGCCGCTCGGGCCGCTCGGCGGGCTCGTCCAGGCGATCGGGGAGGGAGACGTCGTCGGGCCGCTGCTCGCGATCGCGTTCATCGCGCTGGCGGTCGTGGCCTGGCGCGTGCTCGGCGCGGCGTACGGAATCTACTCGCTCGCCGCCCTCGCGCTCCCGATGGCCTTCCCCTCGGAACGGCTCGGCGGCCTGTACTCCTTTCCCCGGCTCGCGCTCGCGGCGTTCCCCTGCCTGATCGCCCTCGCCGTGCTCGGGCGCAACCGGAAGGTGAACGTGGTGGTCGTCGCAGTTCTCTGCGCGGGCCTCGCCGTGAACGTGGTTCGATGGGCGCTGTGGTACTGGGTCGCGTGACCGAGGTCCCGCGCTCGCGACTGGCCGGCTGGTCGATCCTCGTCACCGCCCTCGCGGCGCTCTCGTACGCGGCCAACCTCGCAGACACGGGCGACACGCCCGACGACCTCCTCTATCGCTGGTCGTCGGCGATCGGCGGGCTCGTCCAGTACGCGATCATCCTGGCGATCGTCCTCTTCATCGCACGGGGCCTTGCGCCGGCCACGCTCGGGCTGGTGCGACCCGCGTCCTGGGCGAAGGCCGCCGGCCGAGTCGCCACGGCGCTGGTCTCGATCTGGGTGATCGGGGCCGTCCTCAACGTCTTTCTCGAGGCGGGGAAGGAGCAGGGCCTCGTCCCGGACGGGTGGGACTCCGGCCGCGCAGCCCCGTTCGTGGCGAACTTCGTCGTCGTCGCCGGGGTCGCGCCGGTCGTCGAGGAGCTGACGTACCGGGGGCTGGGCTTCGCCGCCGTGAGGGACGCGTTCGGGAACGGGGCTGCGGTGGTGGTGACCGCGCTCGCGTTCGGTCTCGCCCACGGGCTCTTCATCGCCCTGCCCGTCCTCACGATCTTCGGCCTGATCCTCGCGTGGGTGCGGCTCACGACCGGCAGCATCTACCCGACGATCGCGCTCCATGCCCTGTTCAACGGGATCGCCCTGATCGCGGCGGTGACGGTGTGACGGCCGAGGAGCGCCTCGCCGAGCTGCGGCGCCGGGTCGGGGAGAACGACCGGGCGATCGTCGAGGCGGTCAACCTCCGGCTGCGGCTCGTCGGCGAGCTGTGGCGACTGAAGGACGAGCACGGCACCGCCCGTCTGGACGAGGACCGGGAGCGGCGTCTCCGGGAGGAGCTCAGGGCCTCGAACGACGGGCCGCTCTCCGACGACGGCCTCGACCGCCTCGTCGACGAGCTGCTCGCGCTCACGAAGCGCGAGCTCGGCGGGGCCTAGAGTTACTCGGGCTCGTCCTCGCCGGTCGCGAACTCGTCGGGCGTCACCCGGTCGAGGAACTGGCGGAACTCGTTCATGTCGACGTCGCCGAGGCTCATCACGCTGCCCGTGTGCGCGAAGTCGGGCTCGTCTCCCTCGAACTGCACGCCGGACTCCTCGATCACGTCGTCGGCCGCGAAGATCTTGGCGTCGGTCCGGAGCGCGATCGCGATCGCGTCCGACGTGCGCGAGTCGATCTCGATCTCGGTCCCCTTGAGCACGAGCGTGATCTGTGCGAAGAACGTGCTGTCGCGGAGCTCGGTCACGGTCACGCGCTCCACGGACGCGTCGAGCGAGTCGATGATCGCGCAAGTCAGGTCGTGCGTGAGCGGCCGCGGCGGGTCCTGGCCCTGGAGTCGCATGAGGATCGCCGCCGCCTCGGGATGCCCGATCCAGATGGGGAGAAACGTCCGTCCCTCGGTCGTTCGAAGCAGGACGATCGGCTGCTTGCCGACGAGGTCGAAGCTCACGCCGTAGACCGTCATCTCCTGCATGACCCGTATCTCAGTGTAGACACGGCCCTCGCGGGTCAAGCCCCGTGATCGGAGGCGCGTCGCAGCGACGGCGACCTGCCTGGCAGATGACCGTCTCGCGCAGAGGAGGTGGGCGATCCTGGATTCGAACCAGGGACCTCCGCCTTATCAGAGCGGCGCTCTAACCGACTGAGCTAATCGCCCGGCGGCCGACGAGTGTAGCGGAGGGACGGGGCGCCTACAGCGACTCGAGCGTCTCGACGAGCTCGGCGAGCCGTGTCTCGTCGCCGAAATGGAGCTCGAGCTTCCCTGCCGAAACCCGCGCGGGGAGGCCGGTGAGCCGCTCGGCCGCGTGCCGCGCCCGCTCGGCCAGAGCAGGGTCGACGGGTGACGACCGGGGTCGGCGGCGGGCGCCGCTCTCCTGCGCCGCCCTTTCGGTCGCGCGGACCGTGAGGCCGTCGCGTGCCGCCCGCCGCGCAAGCCGCAGGCGGCCGTCGTCGTCGGGTACGGAGAGCACGGCGCGCGCGTGCCCCTCGGTCAGCTCGCCCCGGGCAAGCATCCAGAGGACCTCCTCGGGCAGATCGAGCAGGCGAAGCCGGTTCGAGACACCCGCCTTCGAGCGGCCCACGCGCTCGGCGAGGTCGCCGAGCGTGAGCTCGAACTCGTCGACGAGGACCGCATAGGCCCGCGCCTCCTCGACGGGTGAGAGGTCCTCGCGCGCGACGTTCTCGACGAGGGAGAGGAGGAGCGTCTCGCGGTCGTCCGTCTGCCGCACGAGCGCCGGGAGCGTGTCGAGACCGGCCTCGCGGGCGGCCCGCCAGCGCCGCTCGCCTGCGATCAGCTCGTAGCCGCCCGCAGCCCGGGGGCGCACGACCACGGGCTGGAGGACGCCCTGGTGCCTGAGCGACGACGCGAGGCCGGCGGTCGCGTCCGGCTCGAACCGGCGGCGAGGCTGCTTCGGGTTCGGGTGGATCGCGTCGAGGGGCAGCTGGATCAACTCGGCGCCGCCGGTCTCGCCGCCGCCGACGAGCACCTCCAGCCCGCGGCCGAGGCCGCGGCGGGGGCTCGGTGCCTCAGGCGCGCTCGACAAGCTCCATCGCCACCTTCCAGTACGCCTCCGCGCCGGCGGAGCGGCGGTCGTAGGCGATCGCGGGGACACCGTGGCTCGGCGCCTCGGCGAGGCGGATCGACCGCGGCACCGTGGTCGCGAAGACCAGCGAGCCGAAGTGCCGCCGCAGCTCTTCCTCGACCTCCCCGGCGAGGCGCGTCCGTGCGTCGACCATGGTGAGGAGGATCCCCGCCACGCCGAGCGCCGGGTTCAGGCGGCGCTTGACGAGGTCGATCGAGCCGAGCAGCTGCGAGAGACCCTCGAGGGCGTAGTACTCGGCCTGCACGGGGACGAGGACGCGGTCGGCCGCCGCGAGCGCGTTGACGGTGAGCGGGCCGAAGGCCGGCGGGCAGTCGAGGAAGACGAAGCCGTAGCCATCGGTCGCGTCGCCGGCAAGGGCGTCGGACAGGTACCGCTCGCCGCCCGCCAGCGCCGAGAGCTGGACGCTCGTCGCCGCGAGCTCCGCCTTCGCCGGCACGAGGTCGAGGTTCGGGAAGGAGCTCGGCCGTGTCAGCTGGGCGAGCGGAAGCCCGTCGAGCAGGTCGAGCGTCGAGACCCCGTTCGCGCGGCGTCCCAGTCCCGAGGTCGCGTTCGCCTGCGGGTCGAGATCGACGAGCAGGCACCGCTCGCCCGCCTCGGCGAGGCAGGCGGCGAGGTTGACAGCGGTCGTCGTCTTGCCGACGCCGCCCTTCTGGTTCGCAACCGCGACGATCCGGGCCGACACGGGCTCAGGCTACTGGGCAGCCCGGACGCCTTCGGGGCTCATGGGTCCGTCGCGGAAGGGGGCTGCTTGTGCTCGTGGGCGTGTGCGACGAGGCGGTCCTCGCCGGTCCTCAGGTGCCCCAGCGCCGCCCACGCGTGGGAGAGCGCCCGCGCCGACTCGTCCGCGCGAAAGTGCTCGGCGGCCCGGCGCGCGTGGGCGCCCGCAAGGTCGAGCTCGTCCGCTGCGGAGTCGAAGAGCAGCGCCGCCGCCTCGAGCCTGATCTCGTGCTCGTCGTCGTCCACGCCCCCGGGTTCGCGCTGGCGCCCGTCCCTCCTCGCGCCCGTGCGGGGCCCGCCTTGCAACACCGTGTGTTGCAAAGCGTGTCAGGCGAGCGGGCGCTTTCTCGCCATCCCGGGCCGGCGAGGGAACCCGGGCGGCGTCGGCCCGAGCTTCCGCAGGACGACGAGCCCCGCGTCGGCGCTCTCGACTCTCGCGTCGAGCCGCTCTGCGACGGCGGCCAAGCGGGCCGGCTCCGCGGAGGGGCCGACCCAGAGGATCGCGGCGCCGCCCTCGCGCACGAGCGGCAGGCACCACTCGGCGGCGGTCGGTGGATGCGCGAGCGCCTTCGCAACCGCCGCGCCGTACTCCTCGACCGGCTGCTCCTCGGCGCGGCCCCAGACGACGCGGAGGTTCGGCAGCTCGGCCGTCCAGGTCTCGAGGAAGTCGCACTTCCGTCTCTCCGCCTCGAGCAGCGTGACCTCGAGGTCGGGGAGCGCGGCGGCGAGCGGGATCCCGGGCGTGCCGCCGCCCGACCCGACGTCCACGAGCGGGCCCTTCTCCGCCGCGACGAGCGGGACGGCCCGCAGCGCGTCGTCGAGCAGGACACGGCGTGCCTCGGCGGGGTCGCGGAGCGCGGTCAGGCCCGGGGTGGCGAGCATCGCCTCGAGCCACCGGTCGAGGACGCCTCCGTGTCCGACTTCAGTCGGGCACATACGGCCGCGATGCGTCGCGCGAGGATGTCCGACTGGCGTTCGGACACACCAGGGTTCAGTCCGCGGAACGCCGTGGCAAGACCACGACGTAGCGGTTGGGCTCCGTCCCCTCGCTCGCGGTCGTCACCTCGGGATCCTCCTTCAGGACCTCGTGGACGATGCGGCGCTCGGCGGCGCTCATCGGCTCGAGCTCGATCCGCCGGCCGGTGGCGGACGCCTGCTCGGCCGTCCGCCGCGCGAGGCCCTCGAGCGTCGACGCGCGGCGCGCGCGGTACCCCGCCGCGTCGATCACGATCCGGCGCCGCTCGTCGCCGAGCGCACGGTGCGCGATCGCGTTCGCGAGGTACTGGAGGGAGTCGATCATCTGGCCGTGGCGGCCGATCAGCACACCGAGGTCGGCGCCCGACACGGTCGCCCGCACCTCGTCGTCGTCGTCCTCGAGCCGAACGGTGGCGTCGAGGGAGAGCGTCGCGAGAACTCGTTCGAGCAGCTCGCGCGCGATCGCGTGCTCGCCCTCGGCGGCGGGCTCCTCCTCGCCCTCGGTCTCCCGTGGGGCAGGACGGTCGACGCTCGCGAGCACGCGGGCGGGCGCGTAGCCGACGCCGAGCAGGCCCCGCTCGCCCTCGCTGACGACCTGGAAGCGAACCTCCTCGCGATCGATGCCCGGCGCGAGGCGCTCGAGCTCGCGCAGCGCAGCCCACTTCGCCTCACCGACGGTCTCCCCCGTAGCCTCGACGGAGACCTCGTCGCTCACCGTCTGCGGCCTCCTCCGCTCCGCTTGCGCTTGACGCGCCGCGGAGGCCCGGCAACCGTGCGGGCGCCGGAGCCGTCCGGCCCGGGTTTCTGCTGCTTCTGCCCGGACGGCTGCGTCGCGCTCTGCGCCGCGGGCGGCGGCTCGTCCTTCGGCGCCGTCCGCGAGCTGCGCTTCGGAGCGGCCGCGCCGAGGTTCGGCCGCGGCATCAGCCGGCGGGTGACGAAGCCCTGGCCGGTCGTCCAGAGGTTCGTCGTCATCCAGTAGATCATCAGGCCCGCCGGGAAACGGAGGACGAAGGGGATGAAGACGATCGGAAGGACGAGCATCAGGATCCGCTGCGCCTTCTGCATCGAGATCGACATGTAGTACGACGAGGTCAGCTGGCTCGCGACGTAGACGGCGAGCAGCAGCGGGCCCCAGCTCTCGATCGTCGGCTGCGTGATGTCGACGAGCCCGAGGAAGTCGAGGCTCGAGCCGTGGTACTGCGGCTGGTTCCAGACCTCTTTCTCGAAGTCCTTGAGGACGTAGAAGAGCGAGATGAAGATCGGGATCTGCAGGACGATCGGCAGGCACGACGACGCCGGGTTGATCTTGTTCTCGCGGTAGAACTTCATCAGCTCCTCGTTCTGCCGCGCGCGGTCGTGCTTCCAGCGCTGCTGGATCTCCTTCATCTCCGGCGCGTGCGCCTGGAGGTTCTGCATCGAGTGGATCTGCCGCACCATCACGGGCACGAGCACGATCCGGACGAGGACGACGAGCGCCACGATCGACCACGCCCAGGAGAGCCCGGCCGTGCCGTGGAGCCACTCGAGGAGCGAGGTGAGGAGGTCCTCGAGCGGCTTCAGGGGATTGGACAGGCCGACGATCACGCGCGGCTCCCGTGCTCACGGTCGCGGAAGAGCGAGCGGTCTGCGACCTGGTCGACTCCGCCGTGGCTCCACGGGTTGCAGCGCAGCAGCCGCCAGCCGGCGACGATCCCGCCGCGCACGAGCCCGAGCTCGCGGAACGCATCGATCGCATACTGCGAGCAGCTGGGGTGGTACTTGCACGTCCCGGCCGGCGTGAGCAGCCCGAACGTGTAGCGCCAGGCGTGCACGGCCGAGATCCCGAGCCACCTCATTCCTTCACCTTGCCCAGAACCTCGCGTACCTGCTCGACGAGCCAGTCCTGCCCTCGGGTCTCGGCGGGCTCGGCGAGCCCCGGCCGCGCGACGAGGACGTAGTCGCAGCCCTGCGGCGCCTCGTCGGCGACCTCCGGCCAGACGGCGCGCAGCTGGCGCTTCAGCCGGTTCCGCACGACGGCGGAGCCCACGGCCCGTGGGATCGCCAGTCCGACGCGAGCCGATCCGTCCAGGTCCTCGTCCCGCGCGAACCAGTGCAGGGTGAGCGACCGGGTCGACACGGATCGCCCCTGCCGGTAGACCGCGTCGAAGTCACGCGACCGGGACAGGCGATGGCGGCGCTCCACGGCCCGGGGCTAGGCCGAGAGCCGCTTCCGGCCCTTGGCGCGGCGGCGCTTCAGGATCGCGCGACCTCCACGGGTGGCCATGCGCGCGCGGAACCCGTGCTTGCGCTTCCGGCGGCGGACGTTCGGCTGGTACGTGCGCTTCACGAGTGGAGAGGAGCCTTCGCGACGGTTGCTGCCCGCACCCGGCGGGCACGGCGAAGCGGGAGTATAGATGAGCCTTCGGGCACCTGGTTATCCACACCCCGCCGCGGCCGGGCGGCACGGGAAACGGCTGCACACGACGCTCGCCTGTCGCCCGCGGAGGCGCACCCGACCACGTTCTCCACAGCTGTGGAGATCCGTGTGGAGAGAGGAAAAATCCCTGCAAATCGGGCTCGATTGCTCCCCAGCAGGTCTGCGGGAGAGGGCTCTGACGGCTCCTTGGGAGGGTGGTATGCTCGCGCCTCCCGCGACCCCCGAGAGGAGCGTCGAGCACCGCGTTGGAGCACGTCGGCGATCGCACTGCGGAGAGCCTTTGGGACGACGTCTCCCGGCGTTTGCGGGAGACCCTCAACGAGACCACCCACGCGACGTGGTTCGCCGCGGCAGGCGGGGCGCACCTGAGCGACGACGCGTTCGTCGTCGTCGTCCCGAACGACTTCACGCGCGAGTGGATCGAGAGCCACTTCCTCGGCCTGGTGCGAGCGGCGACCCGCGACGCGCTCGGGCACGAGGTGCGGGTCTCGCTGACCGTCGCGGAGGAGCCGGAGCCGGCGGAGGCGGCCGCGAGCCCCCGGCCCGTGGCCACCGCCGAGCCGCAGCTCGGGGCCAACCCGAAGTACACGTTCGACAACTTCGTGATCGGCTCGTCGAACCGCTTTGCGCACGCGGCCGCGCTCGCGGTCGCCGAGGCGCCCGCCCAGGCCTACAACCCGCTGTTCATCTACGGCGGCACGGGGCTCGGCAAGACGCACCTCCTCCAGGCGATCGGCGCCTACGTCAACGAGCACTCGAAGGGGCTCACGCGGCGCTACGTCACGAGCGAGACGTTCACGAACGACTTCATCAACTCGCTCAGGGACAAGCGGATCGAGGGCTTCAAGCACCGGTATCGCGCGTACGACGTCCTCCTCGTGGACGACATCCAGTTCCTCGAGGGCAAGGAGCGCTTCCAGGAGGAGTTCTTCCACACCTTCAACTCGCTCTACGAGGCCGGCCGGCAGATCGTGATCTCCTCGGATCGGCCTCCGAAGGAGATCGCGACGCTGGAGGAGCGGCTGCGCTCGAGGTTCGAGTGGGGGCTGATCACGGACATCCAGCCACCCGACCTGGAGACGCGCATCGCGATCCTCCGCAAGAAGGTGACGACGGACGGCATCACGATGCACGACCCGGAGGTCCTGACGTTCATCGCCGGCCGGGTGTCGACGAACATCCGCGAGCTCGAGGGCGCGCTCACGCGGGTCGTCGCCTTCTCCTCCCTGACCGCTCTGCCGCTCGACGTCGAGCTGGCCGAGCAGGTCCTCCGTGACCTCTTCCCGTCGAACGGCGGTGTTCCGGACGTCACGATCGGCCTGATCCAGGAAGCCGTCTGCGACCGGTTCTCCCTGACGGTCGAGGAGCTGTGCAGCCAGCGGCGGTCACAGGCGGTCGCCTACCCGCGCCAGGTCGCGATGTACCTCTCACGGGAGCTCACCGATGCGTCGCTGCCGAAGATCGGCAAGGAGTTCGGCGGCCGCGACCACTCGACGGTCCTGCACGCGAACGCGAAGATCACGCGAATGATCTCCGAGGACAGGGCTGTGTACAACCTCGTGCAAGACCTCACCGCGCGGATCAAGCATCGTGGATGACTTCCTCGCGCTCGGCGGCCGCGCGGCTTCGCCTGTCGGTCCCGTGGAGAACCAGGCACGCTGGACCCACAGCCGCAGACCGCATGAGCAGTGGGATTCGGTCCGTCTTCCCCGACATCCACACTCCCTAGTACTACAACGAAAGGTTTAGAAGAATCATGATGGAAACCGACACCGTGGTCGGCTCCAACATCCGTGTCACCGTCGATCGCGACGAGCTCGCGGCCGGGCTGGCGCTCGTCTCACGCGCGGCGTCGGCGCGGGGCACCGTGCAGGTGCTCGGCGGGGTCGGCATTCGTGCGACGGACGGACTGTTGGAGCTCGAGGCGACCGACATGGAACTCTCGCTCCGGACGACCGTGCAGGCGACGGTCGAGGGGGACGGGACGCTCGTCGTCCCGGCGAAGCTCCTCGGCGACATCGTGCGACTCCTGCCGGGGGGCGACGTCACGATCGCGCACAAGCCCGAGGAGGGCGCCGCCACGCTCGAGGCGGGCTCGTACTCGTCACGCTTGAACGTGTTCGCCGCAGAGGACTTCCCACGGCTGCCCGCCGTCGACGTGCCGCTGCAGGAGGTCGACGCGACGGCGCTTCTCGACACCGTGCAGCGGGTCTCCCGAGCGGCGTCTCGAGACGAGTCGCGGCCCGTGCTCACGGGGATCCTCGCGCAGTTCGAGGGCTCGAAGCTGACCATGGCCGCGACGGACTCCTACCGGATGTCGGTGAAGGAGACCGAGCTCGAGAGCGGCGGACCGGAGCTCGAGGCGATCATCCCGGCCCGCGCGCTCGACGAGCTCGGCCGGGTCGCCGCCGGCGCCGACACGATCCAGCTCGGCGTCAACGAGAACCACGTCATCTTCGGCACCGGCCGCGCCTGGCTCACGACGAGGCGGATCGACGGGCAGTTCCCGAACGTGCAGCAGCTGCGGCCGGAGTCGTTCGAGGTGCAGCTCGAGCTCAACCGGGCGGAGCTCCTCGATGCCGTCCGCCGCGCCGCGGTGATGGCCCAGCGGAACACGCCGCTTCGCCTGCGCTTCGAGGAGGGGGAGCTCACCATCTCCGCGCAGAGCCAGGACGTCGGTGAGACCCGAGAGTCGCTCGCGCTCCGCTACTCGGGGGAGCCGCTCGAGATCGGGTTCAACGCCGAGTTCCTGCGCGAGGGCCTCGAGTCGGTGACCGCCGACGAAGTGAAGCTCGAGCTCATCAACCCGCTCAGGCCGGGCCTGATCAGCGCCGAGGGCGACAGCTTCTGGTACCTGATCATGCCCATCCGTCTCGCGGGATGACGGGTCGCGAGCGCCCGTCGCGACAAGGCGGCCACACGAGCTGATCGTCGGTGAGGTCTCGCTCCGCGACGTCCGCTCCTACCCTGCGCTCGAGCTCCCGCTCGAGCCGGGGCTCGTGCTGGTGACGGGCGCGAACGGGGCCGGCAAGACGAACCTCCTCGAGGCCGTCCATCTCGCGACGCAGGGGCTCTCGTTCCGCACGCGCCACGATGCGCAGATCGTGCGGCACGGGAGCCCGGCCGCACGGGTCACGGCGCGCGGCAGACGCGGTGCCGTCGAGCTCCGCGTCGAGGTGAGCCTGTCCCGCGACGCACCGAAGCGCATCCGGCTCGACGGCGCGACCGTCGGCTCGGCGGAGGAGCTGCGGCGCAAGGTGCACGCGCTCGTCTTCACGCCCGACCGTCTCGCGGTCGTGAAGGGCGGTCCCGCGGCGCGCAGGGCGTACTTCGACCGCGTCCTCGCACGGATGCTGCCCGCCCGCGCGGATCTGCCGACCGCCTACGCCGCGGCGCTCGGGCAGCGGAATGCCGCGCTCCGGCGCGCCGGCGCAGGTCTCTCGGCGGCCGCTGCGGTCGAGCCGTGGACGGAGCAGGTGGTGGAGCTCGCGGGCGGGCTCGTCCAGGCACGCCGCGAGGTGATCGGCCTTCTCGCGCCCGCGTTCGCGGAGCGTGCGGGGGAGCTCGGGCTCGCCCATGCGCTCGTCGCCTATGAGGGCGAGGCCCCGACCCGAGCCACGCTCGAGGAACGGCTGCCGCGCGACCTCGAGCGCGGGACGACCTCGCTCGGCCCTCACCTCGACGACGTGCGACTGCTCGCCGGCGACCGCGACCTCCGCACCTTCGGCTCGCAGGGCGAGCAGCGCATGGCCGTCCTCTCGCTGCTTCTCGCCGAGGCCGGCGTCCTCACCGACCAGGGTGGGATCCCGCCGCTCCTGCTGCTCGACGACGCTCTCTCGGAGCTCGACGCCGACCGGCGGAGGCTGCTCTCGACACGGCTCGGCAGCGTCGGTCAGACGCTCGTGACGGCGACCGGCGCCGAAGCGCTCCCGCTCGCGCCGGCCCAGCTCCTCGCGGTGACCCCCGGCCGCGTCGAGGCCTCCGCCTGATGGAGCGGCTGGACGGCTCGGTCCGCCGCGCTCTCCGCTCGTCGGGCGTCCCCGATGCCGGCGTGCTGGCCCAGGTGACCCGCGCCTGGCCGGCCGCGGTCGGCCCCGCGATCGCGCGGGCCGCCTGGCCGCAGCGGCTCGCACGGGACGGGACGCTCCACGTGACCACGGTCTCGTCGACGTGGGCGTTCGAGCTCGGCCGGATGGAGGCCGAGATCCGGGCGAAGCTCGCCGCCTCGCTGGGAGACGCGACGCCGCCCGCGCTGCGCTTCGCGCCCGGCCCGGTGCCGTCTCCGCCGGCGGCCGAGGAGGCCCACGTCGAGATGCCCGTGCCGACCGTCGAGGAGGCTGCCGAGGCGGCCGCCCTCACCGCTCGGATCGAGGACCCCGGGCTTCGTGAAGCCGTACGCCGGGCCGCTGCCGCAAGCCTCGCCAGGGGCCGCGGCGACCGTCAGGTCTGATATACTTCACCAGGCCCGCAAAACCGCTGTTTTGCAGGCATTTTACTGTCCAGGAGGGGCATGACGGAGACGGCCTACACCGCAAAGGACATCACGGTCCTCGAGGGCCTCGAGCCGGTTCGGCTGCGACCCGGGATGTACATCGGCTCGACGGGGGCTCGGGGACTCCATCACCTCGTCTACGAGGTGGTCGATAACGCCGTCGACGAGGCGCTCGCGGGCCGCAACGAGTTGATCGAGGTGACGATCCACCCGGACAACTCGGTCACCGTGCGCGATGCCGGAGCCGGCATCCCGGTCGGGGAGATGCCCGACGGGACCTCGGCATTGACCACCGTCCTGACGAAGCTGCACGCGGGCGGGAAGTTCGGCGGAGACGGGTACAAGGTCTCCGGCGGGCTCCACGGTGTCGGCGTCTCGGTCGTCAACGCGCTCTCCGAGTGGCTCGTCGCCGAGGTGCGCCGCGAGGGCAAGGTCTACCGCCAGGAGTTCGCGCGCGGTGAGCCGCAGGGCGACGTCGAGGCCGTCGGGATCTCGAAGGAGACCGGCACCACGATCTCGTTCCTGCCCGACAAGGAGGTGTTCGAGGAGACCGAGTTCTCGGCGGACACGCTCACCCAGCGCCTCCGCGAGACGGCGTTCCTCACGAAGGCGCTGCGCATCCGGCTGACGGACGAGCGTGCCGAGGGCAAGGCCGTCGAGTTCCACTACGAGGGCGGCATCCGGGACTTCGTTGCCTACACGAACGAGCCCAAGGACCCGATCCACCGGAGAATCGTCTACTTCGAGGGCGAGAACGACGCCGGGTACGTCGAGGTCGCGATGCAGTGGAACTCCTCGTACCAGGAGTCGGTCTTCTCGTTCGCGAACAACATCAACACCCACGAGGGCGGGACGCACACGCAGGGCTTCCGCTCCGCGCTGACGCGCACGATCAACAAGTACGCGCGCGACAAGGGCCTCCTCAAGGAGAAGGAGGACAACCTCGAGGGCGAGGACATCCGTGAGGGGCTCGCCGCCGTGATCTCGGTGAAGCTCCTGAACCCGCAGTTCGAGGGGCAGACCAAGACGAAGCTCGGCAACCCGCAGGTCGTCGGGCTGGTCGAGTCGACGGTCAACGCGAGGCTCGCGGAGTTCCTCGAGGAGAACCCGCGCGACGCGAAGCAGGTCGTGCTGAAGGCGGTGGCCGCCTCCCGCGCGCGCCAGGCGGCGCGCAAGGCCCGCGACCTCACCCGCAAGAGCGCGCTCTCGGGGTCGTCGCTGCCGGGCAAGCTCGCCGACTGCCAGCTGAAGGACGCCGACTCCTGCGAGCTCTTCATCGTCGAGGGCGACTCCGCCGGCGGCTCCGCGAAGTCGGGCCGCGACCGGAGCTACCAGGCGATCCTGCCGCTGCGCGGGAAGATCATCAACAGCGAGAAGAACCGCATCAACAAAGTGCTCTCGAACAACGAGATCCAGGCGATGATCACCGCGATCGGCACCGGCTTCGCCGAGGAGTTCGACCTCGAGAAGCTCCGGTACAACCGGATCATCGTGATGACGGACGCCGACGTCGACGGCTCGCACATCCGCACGCTGATCCTGACGTTCCTCTACCGGCAGATGCCCGAGCTGATCGAGTCGGGGCACGTGTACATCGCCGTGCCGCCGCTCTACAAGGTCAAGCTCGGCAACCAGGAGTTCTACTTCGAGAAGGACGCGCAGCTCGAGGAGCTGCTCGTCCGCGAGCGCGTGCACGAGATCGCCGTCACCGACCGGGACGGCGCCGAGGTGAAGCTGACCGAGGCGAAGTGGCAGAAGCTCGGCGCTGCGCTGCACGACTTCGAGGGCTGGTCGTCGCGGCTCCGCGCCGACTTCGGGCCCGCGGCCGCCAACTTCACGATCGAGCATCGGCTCGTCGAGTCCGATGCCGCCGATCCGGCCGCGGCGGCCGAGGCGATCGCGACGCTCCCGCCGAACGGCTACACCTTCGAGGTGGTGTCGTCCACCGACGAGGGCGCCACCGTGCGCTTCGTCGAGACCGAGACGAGCGCCGCGCAGACCGTCACCGTGCCGGCGGAGCTGCTCTCGTCGCCGATCTACGCCAACGTTCGACGGGCGCACGCGAAGCTCGTCGACATCGCGGGGCGGCCTCCCTTCGCGCTGCGGTACGGCAAGCACGCAGAGTCGGCGCAGACGTTCGAGCGGCTCCGCGAGCTCGCGCTCGACCTCGCGAAGCGGGACGGCATCCAGCTCTCGCGCTTCAAGGGCCTCGGCGAGATGAACGCCGAGCAGCTCTGGGAGACGACGATGGACCCGGCGCGCCGGCTGCTCGTCCGGGTCGACGTCGAGGACGCCTCCGCGGCGGACAAGGTCTTTTCGGTCCTGATGGGCGACCAGGTCGAGCCTCGCCGCGCGTTCATCGAGGAAAACGCCCGCGACGTGACGTTCCTGGACGTGTGACGTGTCCGAGGTAGAGACAGGCGCCCTCGGTCCGGGGCGCGTCGAGTCGCGCGAGCTCGAGCAGGAGATGCGCTCGAGCTTCCTCGACTACGCGATGTCGGTGATCGTCGCACGGGCGCTCCCGGACGTCCGCGACGGTCTCAAGCCGGTCCACCGGCGCGTGCTGTGGTCGATGTGGGACGGCGGGTTCCGGCCCGGCCGGCCGTACGTGAAGAGCTCGAAGGTCGTCGGCGACGTGATGGGCAACCATCACCCGCACGGCGACGCGTCGATCTACGACACGCTCGTGCGGATGGCGCAGCCCTTCTCGCTGCGCTACCCGCTCGTCGACGGCCAGGGCAACTTCGGCTCGATCGACGACGACCCGCCTGCGGCCATGCGCTACACCGAAGCGCGTCTCGCGCGGATCGCCGCGGAGATGCTGCGCGACATCGACGCCGACACCGTCGACTTCGGCCCGAACTACGACGAGTCGCGCCGCGAGCCGCTCTCGCTGCCGTCCCGGTTCCCGAACCTGCTGGTCAACGGGTCCTCGGGCATCGCCGTCGGGATGGCGACGAACATGCCGCCGCACCGGCTCGCGGAGGTGGTCGACGCGATCCTCGCGATGATCGACGACCCGGAGACGGACGTCGAGAAGCTCATGAAGCACGTCAAAGGGCCCGACTTCCCGACCGGCGGCTACATCGTCGGCCGCTCGGGAATCCGGGACGCATATCGCAGCGGCCGCGGTCGGATCGTGATGCGCGCGCGCGCCCACATCGAGGAGCTACGCGGCGGCAAGTCGGCGATCGTCGTCACGGAGCTCCCCTACAGCGTCAAGAAGGGCGGGGACACCGGCGTGATCGCGAAGATCGCCGAGCTCGTCAACGACAAGGTGCTGACGGAGGTGAGCGATCTCGCCGACCACTCCGACCGCACCGGGATGCGCATCCAGGTCGAGCTGAAGCGCGACGCCGTCCCGCAGGTGGCGCTCAACAAGCTGTTCAAACACACCCCGCTGCAGACGACGTTCGGCTACAACGCGGTCGCGCTCGTCGACGGTGTGCCGAAGACGCTCTCGCTCCTCGAGCTCGTCCGGCACTACCTCGACTACCAGCGCGAGGTCGTCGTCCGCCGCTCGAAGTACGAGCTGCGCCAGGCGGAGAAGCGCGCGCACGTCCTCCAGGGCTATCTGATCGCGCTCGACAATCTCGACGCGGTGATCGCCCTGATCCGCGCCGCGGCCGATACCGAGGAGGCGCGGGAAGGGCTCCAGGCGACGTTCTCGCTCTCGGAGGCGCAGGCGCAGGCGATCCTCGACATGCGCCTCGCGAGGCTGACCGGCCTCGCGCGCAAGGAGGTCGAGGACGAGTACGCCGACCTCCAGGAGCGGATCGGCGAGCTCCGCGCGATCCTCGGCGACCCCGCCCTGATCGACGGCGTCGTGCGTGAGGAGCTGCTCGAGATCAAGCAGATGTACGGCCGGGACGACGATCGGCGCACGGAGATCGTGGCCGCCGAGGACGAGCTCGAGCTCGAGGACCTGATCGCGGAGGAGGACATGGTCATCGCGATCACCCGCTCGGGCTACATCAAGCGGCTACCGGTGACGTCGTACCGCGAGCAGCGGCGCGGCGGCATCGGCGTGATGGGCATGGACCTCAAGGACGAGGACTACATCGAGCACCTGTTCGTCGCCTCGACCCACGACTACATCCTCTTCTTCACGAACGTGGGGAAGGTCTACCGGCTGAAGGCGCACGAGCTGCCCCTCGGGTCGCGCCAGTCGCGCGGCCGGGCTCTCGTCAACCTGCTGCCGTTCCGGCAGGACGAGCAGGTGCGGGCCGTGATCCAGACCCGCGACTTCACCGAGGCGCGCTACCTCGTGTTCGCGACGAAGAACGGCGTCGTGAAGAAGACGGAGCTCGCGGCGTACAACACGCCGCTCAAGGCCGACGGGATCATCGCGATCAAGATGCGCGAGGGCGACGAGCTGATCGGGGTCCGCCACTCGACCGGCGAGAACGACGTGCTGATGGTCTCGCGCAAGGGCCAGGCGATCCGCTTCCACGAGACCGACGTCCGGTCGATGGGGCGCGACACGTCGGGCGTCAGCGGGATGAAGCTGCGCGCCGGCGACGAGGTGATCTCGGTCAACATCGCGGAGGACGACGCCGACCTGCTCGTCGTCACCGAGAACGGCTGGGGCAAGCGCACCCGCGTCTCCGAGTACCCGGTCAAGGGCCGCGGCACGATGGGCGTCAAGACCGCCCACCTCGTGGAGGCGAAGGGACGCCTAGCAGGGGCACGGATCGTCCGCGAGGGCTACCAGGTGATGCTGATCTCCGACGGGGGCACCGTGATCCGGATGGCCACCGACGGCATCAAGCGCTCGGGACGCGCGACGCAGGGCGTGATCGTGATGCGGCTGCGCGAGGGTGAGCAGGTCTCGAGCCTCGCGCCCGTGGTCGGCACGGACGAGGACGCAGACGAGCTCGACACCGGCGCGCCCGGCGAGGCGCCGTCGCCCGACGCCGAGTAGCGCCCGCGCGGACGCCAAACCCCGCCTCGGCCGCGGGATGCGCATGCGGCTCAGTCGAGGAGCTTGACCACGACCACGACGCCGAGGATCACCGCGGCGAGCACGATCAGCCCCTCGACGACCCCCCGGGTGAGGCTACGGCCGGCGCCCTCGACGTCGTGCGGCCACGCGGCCCGCCGGACGCCCCGCACCGCGGCCGCGGCGAGCAGCGCGAGGACGAGCGCGACGAGGGCGACGCCAGCGACCCGCATCGGCGCGGATCACTTCTCCGGCTTGGGCGCGCGGCCGAGCGTCTCGAGGAACTCGATCGGGATCGGGAAGATGATCGTCGAGTTGTTCGTCGCGCCGATCTCGAGCAGCGTCTGCAGGTAGCGCAGCTGAACCGTGATCGGCTCGTGTGACATCACCGCCGCCGCGTCCTTGAGGCGCTCGGAGGCCTGGTACTCGCCCTCGGCCGAGATGACCTTGGCGCGCCGCTCGCGCTCTGCCTCCGCCTGGCGTGCCATCGCGCGCTGCATGTCGCCCGGGATCTCGACGTCCTTCACCTCGACGATCGAGACCTTGATCCCCCACGGCGACGTCGCCTCGTCGATGATCGACTGAAGGATCTGGTTGATCTTGTCGCGCTCGGAGAGCAGCTCGTCGAGCACGTGCTGCCCGAGCACCGAGCGGAGCGTCGTCTGCGCGATCTGCGAGGTCGCGACCATGTAGTTCTCGACCTGCACGATCGCCGCCTTCGGCTCGACGATGCGGAAGTACGCGACCGCGTTGACCCGCACGGGCACGTTGTCCTTCGTGATCACCTCCTGCGGCGGCACGTTCAGCGTCACCGTCCGCAGGTCGACCTTCTCCATCCGGTCGATCACCGGGATCAGGAGGAAGAGCCCCGGGCCCTTCGGCTGCGGCAAGAGGCGGCCGAGACGGAAGATCACACCGCGCTCGTACTCCCGCGCCACCTTGACGGTCGCGAAGAGGATCACGAGCAGGATGACGAGGATCGCGACGAGGACGATCAGCGCAACGGACATCAGGCCCTTTCGGTCGGGTTCGAGGATCCTACGACGAGCTCGAGCCCGTCCTCGACGGACTCGACGGTGACGTGCTCGCCGGGCACGAGCGGCCGGCCGTCGGGCCTCCGGGCGCGCCACAGCTCGCCGCCGACCGCGACCCAGCCTTCCCGCCTGACGACGGCCTCGTCACCGACGAGCTGCGTCACTCCGACCTCCACGGGGTTCCGCCGCGCCTTCGCGACGCGCGAGAGCGCCACGCCCATCAGCAGCGCGAGCGACCCGGCGATCGCGATCGCGGTCCACAGCGAGACCTGGTACAGGTCGCCGGCGGGGTCGAAGAGCAGCAGCGCGCCGAGCACGAAGGTGATCCCGCCCGCGACGGTCAGCGCACCGTGGCTCGGGACGAACGCCTCCGCGATGAAGAACGCGGCGGCGAGCAGCATCATCAGCACCCCCGCGACCGAGACCGGCAGGACCTGGAGGCCGTAGAGACCGATGATCAGCGAGATCGCGCCGACGGTGCCGGGGAGGATCAGCCCGGGGTTCCACAGCTCGACCACGATGCCGAGGAGGCCGACGGACAGCATCAGGGCGATCACGTTCGGGTCGATCAGGAGGTCGAGCGCGCGCTTCCAGAACGACATCTCCACGCGCTCCACCTGCGCGTCCGCCGTGTGCAGGGCGAGCCCCTTGGGCACCGTCGTCCGCCCGTCGATCTGCTCGAGCAGTGCCGGCACGCTCGGCGCCATGACGTCGACGATCCCGAGGTCGAGCGCCTCGCGTGCCCCGTAGTTCGCGGCGTCGCGCACCATCGCCTCGGACTTCTCCACGTTGCGGCCGTGCTCCCGCGCCAGCTCGCCGATGTACGCGGCCGCGTCGTTGACCACCTTCTTCCGCAGGTCCGAGCCGAAGTTGTCGCCGGTCGAGGTGATCGGGGTCGACGAGCCGATGTTCGTCTGCGGCGCCATCGCGAGCACGTCGGCGGCCTGCCCGATGACGGCGCCGGCGGAGTCGGCGCTCGAGCCGGACGGCGCGACGTACACCACCACCGGCACCTTCACCGCGAGCATCTCCTTCACGATCGCGCGCATCGAGGAGCCGAGCCCGCCCGGTGTGTCCATCTCGATCACCACGGCGTCGTAACCCTCGCTCTGGCCTCGACGCATCTCGTCGACGAGGTAGTCCTGCGTGACCGGGTTGACGTCGTTGTCGAACTCGACGACGAGCACCTTCGATCCCGAGGGGGCGCTCGCGGCGGCGCCCGCGAGCACGAGTGCGGCGGCGACCCCTGTGAGGAAGATGCCGAGCGCTCGCCCGAGGCCCGCGTTCACGACACTTCGAATGTACCAGCGTGGAGGTCGACCGCCGCTCCGCGCGCGGGGTAAGCATTCGGTGAGGGAAGGGGCGCGGGGGTTGCCGCAGAAGGCGTGCTGCGTCACGCTGTTTTCCCTGCATGCTCCGTCGATTCGGTCTTCCACTTCTGCTCGCGCTTCTCTGGCCGGCGCATGCCGCAGCGGGCCTTGCGTCGCTCGAGACGCACGAGCTCGCGTTGCACGGTGAGCGAACGCCGAGCGCGAGCGGGCACTTGACGCCGTTCGAGCTCGTCGGGATCCACTGGCGTGGCCCCGGGGCCCTGGACTTCCGTGTCCAGCGGGCGGCCGGCCGGTGGTCGGTCTGGCGAACGGTGGTCGAGGACGAGGGCGACGCTCCCGACGCGGGGTCGGCGGAGGCCCGCGCGACCCGGGGCTGGCGCCTCGGCGCGCCCGTGTGGGTCGGGAAGGCCCGGCGCGTCGAGGTACGCGTCCACGGGCGGGTGGCGCGCGCGCGGGCGCTGACGGTGCGCAGCCCCGTCTCGAAGGTGCCGCTCCGCGTCACGACCACGGCCGGCGCCCCGAAGATCGTGCCGCGCAGTGCATGGCAGGCGGACGAGTCGATCCGCCGGGCTGCGCCGGTCTACGCGGACACGCTGCGAATGGCCTACGTCCACCACACCGCGGGGACGAACGACTACACGGCTCTCCAGGCTCCGGCCATCGTCCGCGGGATCGAGCTCTACCACGTGAAGGGGAACGGCTGGAACGACATCGGGTACAACGCCCTCGTCGACCGCTTCGGCACCGTCTACGAGGGCCGGTACGGCGGGATCGACCGGAACGTCGTCGGCGCGCATGCGAAGGGCTTCAACACCGGGTCGTTCGGCATCGCGCTGATGGGGAGCTACCAGGCGGCCGAGCCGCCGCAGGCCGCGGTCGACGCGCTCGTCCGCACGCTCGCCTGGCGGCTCGACCTCGGCCACGTCGACCCGTTGTCGATGGTGAACCAGATCTCGTCCGGCAACGAGCGGTTCAACGAGGGGATCCCGGTGCTGCTCCGGGCGATCTCCGGTCACCGCGACACGGGGCTGACGGAATGCCCTGGCCAGCGCCTCTACACGCTGCTCCCGTCGATCGCGAAACGCGTCGCCACGCTCGGTCTGCCCAAGCTCTATGCGCCGCTCGCGGCGCCCGACGAGGCCGGCGGGATCCGCTTCACGGCGCGCCTCTCGTCGTCGCTCCCCTGGCAGGCGACGGTGACCGACGCCGCCGGTGCCGTGGTGGGAACGGGGAACGGCACCGGCGCGGACGTCGACTGGACGTGGCGGCCGTCCGGTCCGATCCCGGCAGGCGCGCGCTGGCGGATCGAGGCGCCCGGCGCGACGCCGGCGCTCGGCACGCTCGGCGCGCAACCGACAACCGCGCTCCAGATCGCGGTCTCGAGCAGCGACCCCCTGACGCTGTCGCCGAACGGCGACGGGCAGGGCGACACAGCGGAGGTCGGGTTCACTCTCGCCGCCGACGCCAACGTCGGAGCGGACGTGCTCGACCCGACAGGCACCGTCGTCGCCCAGGCGGCGCCGCTTCGTTGGCGGCGTGCCGGTGAGCGGACGATCATCGTCGCCGCCGGGCCGCTCGCGGACGGCACGTACACGCTCCGGCTGACGGCGAAGGCGGCCGGCGGCAGGGTCGCCACGGCGGAGCTCCCGCTCCTCGTCACGCGAACACTGGGGCGCGTCACGCTCGACGGGGACTCCTTCACGCCGAACGGCGACGGCAGCCGCGACACGCTCGCGATTTCGATCCCGCTCACCGCACCGGCGACGCTCGCCGTGCGCGTGCTCCGCGACGGGAAGTGGGTCGCGACCCCGCTCGCCGGGTCGTTCGAGGCGGGGACGCAGGTGGCGCGCTGGGACGGGTCGAAGCGCGTCGGCCGAGCCCGTGACGGCGCGTACGTCGTCTCGGTCGAGTCGACAGACGCAGTGGGCGCCGCCCGCGTCGAGCTGCCCGTCCTGCTCGATCGCACGGCGCCTCGGGTGCGGCTCGTCTCCGCGTCGCCTGCCGTGCTGCGCGTCTCCGAGCCGGCGACGCTGGTGGCGCGGGTGAACGGCGCACTGCGCCGGATCTCCGTCGTCGCCGCGGGCGACGTCCGGCTACGGAGGATTTCGGCGCTCAGGACGCTCGTCGTCGTCGCGCGCGACGCTGCGGGGAACCGGTCGGTGCTGCGGCGCCGCTGAGGGCCACCGGCCCGAGTACACTCGCCCCGTGCCCCCCAGCCCGCCCTTCGGGCGGGAGACGATTGCGTCGATCCTCCCGCACCGTGACCCGTTCCTGCTGCTGGACGAGGTGACCGAGCTCGAGCCCGGCACGCGCGTCTCCGCCTCCTACCGCGTCCCCGAGGACGGCTGGTGGTTCGCCGGCCACTTCCCCGAGCGACCCGTGATGCCCGGCGTCCTGATCGTCGAGGCGATGGCGCAGACGGGCGCGGTCGCGGTGCTCGCGGAGGAGGAGAACCGCGGCCGGATCGCGTTCTTCGCGGGGATCGACGACTGCCGCTTCAAGCGCATCGTCTCCCCCGGCGACACGCTCACGCTGGCCTGCGAGATCGACCAGGTGCGCGGGCCGATCGGCCGCGGGAAGGCGACCGCCCACGTAGGGACCGAGCTTGCCGCCCGCGGCACGCTGACCTTCGCCGTGGAGCGTTGATGATCGGCTCGGCGAACGGGGTGCGGATCGGGATCACGGGCCTCGGCGTCCACGTGCCCGACAGGGTCGTCACGAACGACGATCTCGCGCAGTACGTGGACACCACGGACGAGTGGATCCAGGAGCGCACCGGGATCCGCGAGCGCCGGATGGCGAGCGAAGGCGAGGCGCTGACCGACATCGCGCTCCCGGCCGCGCGCGCGGCGCTCGCCGATGCCGACACTGACGCGTCGGAGATCGACCTGCTGATCTGCGCGACCGTGACCCCGGACATGATGTTCCCCACGTCGTCGGCCCTGATGGCAGACGACCTCGGGGCGCCCGCCGCGGCGGCGTACGACCTCCTCGCGGGCTGCACCGGGTTCATGTACGCGCTCGCCCAGGCCTACGGGATGCTGGCGTCGGGGCTCTCACGACGCGCGCTCGTGGTCGGCGGCGACGTGCTCTCGAGCATCCTCGACTGGGACGACCGGTCGACGCTCGTCCTCTTCGGCGACGGCGCCGGGGCGGTCGTGATGGAGCCGGTCGCGCGCGGCGGGTTCCTCGGCTTCGAGCTCGGCGCCGACGGCGGCGGCGGTGTGCATCTCCAGCTTCCCGGGAGTGGCTCGCGGGTGTTCGACCAGCCCGAGTCGCTTCTCAAGATGAACGGCCGCGAGGTCTACAAGTTCGCGACGCGCGTGATGGTCTCGTCCGCGACCGCCGTGCTGAACGAGTGCGGGAAGACGATCGACGAGGTCGACGTCTACGTCCCCCACCAGGCAAACAAGCGGATCATCGATCACGCTGTCGGTAAGCTCGGCGTCCCCCATGAGCGAACGGTCGTGAACGTGGACAGGTACGGCAACACGTCGTCCGGGTCGATCCCTCTCGCGCTCGCGGACGCGCGCGCGGACGGACGCCTGCGCGAGGGCGCGCTCGTGCTGATGACGGGAATGGGGGCCGGGCTCACCTGGGGCTCGGCGCTCCTCGAGTGGAGCGCCCCGAACGGCAGGGCCGCATAGGACGTGAGGACGGGACGCAGAACGGGTACGGCGATGAGAGCGACGGCGAGAGGCACCCAAGGAGGACGGTCATGAAGGTTGCGTTCTGCTTCCCGGGACAGGGCTCGCTCGAGGCCGGCATGGGGCGCGAGATCGCCGAGGCCGTGCCCGAGGCGATGGACGTCTACCGGGTCGGCTCGGAGGCGACCGGGATGGACCTCGCGCACCTCTGCTTCGAGGCACCCCTCGAGGAGCTCGTCGAGACCGAGGTTCAGCAGCCCACCCTCGTCGCGACGAGCCTCGCGATCCTCGCGGCCGTCCGCAAGGAAGGGCTCGAGCCGGACGTGGTCGTCGGCCACTCGGTCGGCGAGTTCGCGGCGCTCGCGTCCGTCGGTGCCCTCGGCACGGGCGAGGCGATCGGCCTCGTGCGCGAGCGCGGCCTGGCGATGGCGGAGGCGGCGAAGCAGCGCCCTGGCGCGATGGCAGCGATCCTCGGCCTCGAGGACCACTACGTCGAGACGCTCTGCCGGAAGATCCTCGGCGTCTGGCCCGCGAACTACAACTGCCCGGGGCAGATCGTCGTCTCGGGGGAGAACGAGGCGGTCGAGGAGTGCTGCGCCGAGGCCGAGAGCCTCGGCGCGCGACGAGCGATCAGGCTGAAGGTCTCCGGCGCGTTCCACAGCCCGCTGGTCGGGCAGGCCGGCCGTGCGCTCAAGCCGGCGATCGACCGGATCCGGTTCGCGGACCCGGTGAAGCCGTTCATGTCGACCGTCACCGCGAAGATCGAGCCGGCGCAGCGGCTCGGCTCGCTCCTCGTCGACCAGCTCACCGCGCCGGTGAGGTTCACGCAGGCCGCGGGGGAGCTCGTGCGCGGCGGCGTGACGACCTTCGTCGAGATCGGGCCCGGCAACGTGCTCTCGGGTCTCGTCCGGCGCATCGACCGCAGCGCGCGGACGATCTCCGTCAACGACCTGGCAAGCCTGGAGAAGGCGAAGGAAGCGCTCGCGTCCCGATGAGCGCGGGCAGCTTCGCCTCGCTCGACGGGAAGGTCGCCCTCGTCACGGGCGCGTCGCGGGGGATCGGGAAGGCAATCGCGCTCGAGCTCGGGCGGGCCGGCGCGGATGTCGTGCTCTCGTACCGCACCGGCCGCGAGGAGGCCGAGGCGGTGGCGAGCGAGGTCGGCGGCAGGGCCGTCGAGGCGGACGTGTCGGACCCGGCCTCCGCGAAGGCGCTGGTCGAGGAGGCCGGCGACCTCGACATCCTCGTCAACAACGCCGGCCTCACCCGCGACGGCGTGCTCGCGCGCATGAGCGACGACGACTGGCGCGATGTGATCGAGACGAATCTCTCGTCGGTCTTCTACACGTGCCGCGCCGCATCACGGCCGATGATGAAGCGCCGAGGTGGCGCGATCGTGAACATCTCGTCGATCGTCGGCCTCCACGGCAACTTTGGGCAGACGAACTACGCCGCTTCGAAGGCCGGGATCATCGGCTTCACGAAGTCGCTCGCGCGGGAGCTCGGGAGCCGCAACGTGCGCGCGAACGCCGTCGTGCCCGGCTACGTGCGCTCGCGGCTGACCGACGCCATCCCCGAGGACGCGACGAAGGCGATGCTCGAGGCGACCCCACTCGGCCGCCTGGGCGATCCCGAGGACGTCGCCGGCGCCGTTCGCTTCCTCTGCGCCGACGAGGCACGCTTCGTGACGGGGGCCGTGCTCCTCGTCGACGGCGGACTCGGGATGTAGCGTGGCCGGCATGGGCGACAACGGATCGGGGCCGGACGGCCGCCGGCGCGTCGTCGTGACGGGCCTCGGCATGGTCAGCCCGCTCGGGAACAGCGCCGAGGACTCGTGGAACGCGTTGGTGGCCGGTGAGTCCGGCGCCGGGCCGATCACGCAGTTCGACACGGCGGGCTTCCCCGTCGACTTCGCGTGCGAGGTGAAGGACCTCGACGTCACGGACTACGTCGACTACAAGGCGTCGCGCCGCATGGACCGCTTCACGCACCTCGCGCTCGCGGCAGCGCGCCAGGCCGAGACGGACTCGGGGATCGACATCGCGAGCGAGCCCGACCGCATCGGCGCCGCCGTCGCGACCGGGATCGGCGGCCTGAAGTCGTTCGAGTCGTGCATCCAGGTGCTCGACGACCGTGGCCCGGACCGCGTCAACCCGTTCTCGATCGTCCAGATCATCCCGAACCTGGCCGCCGGCTGGGTCTCGATGGAGCTCGGGACGAAGGGCCCGCTGCTTTCGGAGTGCACCGCCTGCGCCGCCTCCAACATGGCGATCGGTGACGGGCTCGACGCGATTCGACTCGGGCGGGCGGACGTGATGATCTGCGGCGGCACGGAGGCGCCGGTCTCCCGCGTCGGGATCGCCGGCTTCGGCGCGATGCGCGCGATCTCGCGTCGCAACGACGACCCCAAGGGGGCGTCGAGGCCCTTCGACGCCGAGCGCGACGGCTTCGTGATGGGGGAGGCGGGCGCGATGGTCGTCCTCGAGGACCTCGAGCACGCCCGCGCGCGCGGCGCGAAGATCTACGCGGAGCTGCTCGGGTACGGCGTCTCCTCCGATGCGACGCACGTCTCCGATCCGGATCCCACGGGCCAGAGCCCGGCCCGCGCGCTCGCGATGGCGTTCGCCGACGCCGGCATCTCGCCCGCCGAGGTGGGCTACATCAACGCGCACGGAACCTCGACCCCGGTGGGCGACAGCGCCGAGACCCGCGTGATCAAGCTCGCCCTCGGCGACGAGAAGGCGTACAGCACGCCGATCTCGTCGACGAAGGGCGCCACGGGGCACTGCCTCGGCGCCGCGGGCGCCGTCGAGGCGTCGTTCACGATCCTGGCGCTCGACCGCGGCGTGCTCCCGCCGACGATCAACCAGGAGGTCGCCGACCCGGAGTGCGACCTCGACTACATCCCGAACGAGGCCCGCGCGGAGCAGGTCGAGATCGGCGTCTCGAACTCGTTCGGCTTCGGCGGCCACAACGCCGTGGTCGTCTTTCGCCGCTGGACCGGCTGACGTGGGGGAACCCATGGTTCCCCCACGAGCCCCCTCCTTCTCCGCGGCGACCCGGTGACGGTCGGTTGACCTCCCGGCCGGCAAAGCCGGCCTCCGGTCGCGTTGGTGTCTGATGCCGCATCGGTCTTGCCGGCGACCCGGTTAGGGCAGACGTAGTTCGAGCAGCAGCGTGTCGCGCCAGGCGCCGTCGAGCTGCGCGATGCGCTCGCGCCGGCCGACGACGCGGTAGCCGGCCGCCTCGTGCAGTCTCAGGCTCGCCTCGTTGGCGTCGATGATCGATGTCTGGATCGTCCAGATGCCGTGCCGGGGCGCCTCGGCGGCGAGCGCGTCCAGCAGCGCTCTCCCGACACCGCTCCGCCGCGCCGCTCCGTCGACGTAGACCGAGTGCTCGACCACGCCGCTGTACGCCGGCCGGCGCGAGACGCGGGAGACTGCGACCCAGCCGGCGATCGCGCCGTCCCTCTCGGCAACGAGCCGCGGCGCACCGAGGTGCGCCCTGTCCCACTCCTCCCACGAGGGCACCTGCGTCTCGAACGTCGCCACGCCGCTCGCGAGCCCGTCCGCGTAGATGCGCGCCACCTCGGGCCAGTCGGACGGCTCGAGCGCGCGGACGAGCATCCGGCCAGAGTACGGACGACCGCACCTCCGCGCGCAGCTGCGCGACCTAGGGTGCGGCGCGTGATCGTGACCCGGCCGACACTCGAGCGCCTTCCCGAGGCGCTCACGCTGCTCCAGCTGTCCGACGCGGCGATCTGGGGAGAGTCCGACTGGACCGAGAGCGACCTGCGCGAGGACTGGGACCGCATCGACCTCGACCGCGACGCCTGGCTCGTCGAGGCCGACGGGCGCCTCGCCGGGGTGGCGCAGCTGCTCGACTTCAGGGGCGGCCGCTTCATCGGCGACGCGTATGTCCACCCGGAGCTGACGGGACGCGGGATCGGGACGCGGCTGCTCGAGCTCCTCGAGGAACGTGCCCGCGAGCGCGAGGACGAGTGGCCCGACGAGGAGCGGATCGTCGTGGACTCCGCCCATCTCGTCGGCGACGACCGCGCGCCCGAGCTGTTCCGCCGCCGGGGCTTCGTGCGCGTACGCAGCTTCTTCAGGATGGTCACCGATGTGACCGCGGAGCCGCCGGCTCCCGAGTGGCCGGAGGGAGCCGAGCTGCGGCCCTTCGATGTCGAGCGCGACGGCCGCGCACTCCACGCCGCCATGGAGGAGGCCTTCGCGCGCGAGTGGAGTCACGTCGCCCAGCCCTACGAGGCATGGCGCGAGCGCGCCTTCGTCGTGCCGCGGGTCGACCCGTCGCTCGTCCCCGTTGTCTGGGTCGGGGACGAGGTCGTGGCCTTCTCGCTCAACTACGCCAAGCGCAACGGCGACTGGGGCTGGATCGGGACACTCGGGGTCCGCGAGGCATGGCGGCGCCGCGGGCTCGGGCTGGCGCTCCTCCACGAGTCGTTCCGCCGCTTCCGCTCGCGGGGCGAGACGACCGTCGCGCTCGGCGTCGACGTCGAGAACCCGACCGGCGCGACCCGTCTCTACGAGCGGGCGGGTATGACCGTCCTCTGGCAGGCGGATGTGTGGGAGAAGGAGCTCCGCGCAGCGAAGCCCGGGAACGAAGCGCGGTCCGCGACAATCGCGCGGTGAGCGCACTCCGAGCCCGCTGCCCGAGCTGCCGCACGCTGACGGCGGTCGCGCTCGACGACGGGTACGAGTGCCATAGCTGCGGCGCGACGTACGCGGCGGGCCTCGTCCGCGTGCCCCGCGCGTGGGGATCGGGAGGCGACGCGATGGCGCAGGCTGCCTCGCTCGCGCTCGCATATCCCGAGGCGCTCGTCGTCGCCGAGGCGACGCTCGACGAGCAGTCGGCGGCCCTCGCGAGGGGGCTTCCCACCCGTCCGCTCGTCGTCGGTGGCTGCTGCTGCGCCCATGTCGGCGCGATCCGCGGCCTTGCCGCGCGGTACGACCGGCTCGCGGTCGTGTGGCTCGATGCGCACGGCGACCTGAACACTCCCGACACCTCGCCCAGCGGGAACCTCTGGGGCATGCCGCTCCGCATGGCGATCGACGAGGGCAGCGTCCGCGCCTCCGACGTCGCGCTCGTCGGAGCACGCGACCTCGACCCGCCGGAGGCGGACTATGTGGCCGCCCAGGGAATCGACGACGACGTCGCCCGGGCGCTCGAGGGCGCCGACGCGGCGTACGTCGCCCTCGACGTCGACGTGCTCGAGCCGGGCGCCGTGCCCTGCTTCATGCCTGTCCCACGAGGGCCGTCGGTCGAGGAGATCGAGTCCGTCATCCGCGACGCCGCCGCGCGGGCGAGGCTCGCGGGCCTGGGAATCACCGGTCTCGGCGGGCGCGCCGAGCCGAGCGACGTGCAGCCGTTCGTCGCCGCCGCCGGGCTGTGAGCCGGCAGGTTCTAAGATGCCGTCGATGTCGTCCCGGCAGATCGACGTCTCGATCGAGCACAAGCACGCGGACCCGGAACGCCGCGACGGTGCCGGGCATCCGAACACGTGCCCGTCGTGCGGCTCCCACTACCGTGACGACGAGCTCGCAGAGCACCTGCGAGTGTGCCCGCAATGCGGATACCACTTCCCGGTGCGCGCGCCGGACCGCATCGGCCAGCTGGCCGACGCCGGGACGTTCGACGAGGAGGACGGCGAGCTCCGCTCCGCCGATCCGCTCGACTTCTTCGACCTGAAGCCGTACAAGGAGCGCCTCGCGGAGGCAGAGGTCGGCACCGGCCTCGGAGACGCGATCCTCACCGGTCGCGTCGCTATCGACGGCCACCCGTGTCGCATTGCCGCAATGGACTTCTCGTTCATGGGCGGCTCCATGGGCAGCGTCGTCGGCGAGCGCTTCGCGCGGGCCTGCGAGCGCGCCGCCGAGGACCACGGCGTGGTCGTCTCGGTCTCCGCGTCGGGCGGCGCTCGGATGCAGGAGGGGATCCTCGCGCTGATGCAGCTGCCGAAGACCGTCGCGGCGGTCGAGGAGCTCCACGAGTCCGGGGGAGCGCTGTTCTCCGTGCTCGCCCACCCGACGACGGGCGGCGTGACCGCGAGCTTCGCGAGCCTCGGGGACGTGATCCTCGCCGAGCCGGGGGCGCTCACGTCGTTCGCGGGGCCGCGGGTCGTGGCCCAGACGACGCGCGAGAAGCTCCCCGACGACTTCGGGCTCGCCGAGTCGAACCTCCGCTTCGGCCACGTCGACGCCGTCGTCCCGCGCGCAGAGCTCCGCCCGACGCTCGCGCAGCTCCTCCGGCTCTTCGGGGCGGGCTCGTGAGCCAGGATGCCGAGCTCGGCCTGCGCGACCGGCTCGCGCGGTTGTCGGGGGTGAAGCTCCTGCGCGGTACGAAGCTCTCGGCGGAGCTCGAGCGGCTCGAGCGTCAGCTCGAGCGGCTGCGGGAGGACACGACCGACGAGGAGATCTGGCGCTCGGTCGAGCTCGCGCGCGACAAGAACCGGCCGTACACGCTCGACTACGTCGAGCGGATCCTCGACGACTGGTTCGAGCTCCACGGCGACCGCGGCCGGATGGACGACGGCGCGATCGTCGCCGGGCTCGGCTCGCTCGCGGGACGCACCGTCGCGCTCGTCGGGCACCAGAAGGGACGCGACCTCAAGGAGAACGTCGCGCGGAACTTCGGGATGGCGTACCCGGAGGGCTACCGCAAGGCGACGCGGACGATGCAGCTCGCGGATCGGCACGGCTTCCCCCTCGTCACGCTCGTCGACACCCCGGGCGCGTACCCCGGGATCCTCGCCGAGCAGCACGGCCAGGGCGGCGCGATCGCGCGCTCACAGGCCCTGATGCTGCGGCTCGGGATCCCCACCGTGGCGGTCGTGATCGGCGAGGGCGGGTCGGGCGGCGCGATCGCGATCGCGGTCGCCGACCGCGTGCTGATGCAGGAGAACGCGATCTACTCCGTGATCTCGCCCGAGGGCTGCGCCTCGATCCTCTGGCGGGACGCCTCGCAGGCGCCCAAGGCCGCGTCGGCCTTCAAGCCGGACGCGGCGCACTGCCTCGAGCTCGGGGTGATCGACGGGATCGTCCCCGAGCCGGAGGGCGGAGCCCAGCTCGACCACGACGGGGCGGCCGCGCTCCTCCGCGAGGTGCTCGTCGCGCATCTCGACGAGCTGGCGGACTTCCCGGCGGACGAGCTTCGCCGTCGCCGTCGTGCGAAGTTCCGCTCGATGGGCGTCCTCGCGCACGTCTAGGGCGCGCAACACCGCTCTCCACACTTTCCACAGGCTTATCCCCGGCTCGTTCAGCGGTTATTTGCAGGGCTTTCGCCTGATCGACGCAGATCGTGTTAAGAGCGGGTGAGGAGCACGCGCGTTCTCTCCCTGGCCGAAACGGCCATCATGACCCTGTGCCGGCGCTCGACGACTACCGCCGCAAGCGACATCCGTCGCGAACGCCGGAGCCGTTCGGCGGTCGCAAGCGGGGCTCGCAGCCGGTGTTCGTGATCCAGCGCCACGACGCGCGGAGCCTGCACTACGACCTGCGGCTCGAGCGCGACGGCGCGCTTGCGAGCTGGGCGGTGCCCAAGGGCCTGCCGATGCGGTCGGGCGAGCGGCATCTGGCCGTCCACGTCGAGGACCACCCGCTCGACTACGGCTCGTTCGAGGGCGAGATCCCGAAGGGCCAGTATGGCGCGGGGACGGTCGAGATCTGGGATCGGGGGACCTACGAGCTGCTCGAGGAGAAGCGCAACGGCGGCCTGACCTTCAGGCTGGACGGCGAGCGGGCGCAGGGTGTCTGGACGCTCGTCCCCGCTCATCTCGACGGGAAGGAGCAGAACTGGCTCCTTCTCCGCAAGGACGCTCCCGCGAACGGCTCGGACCTTCGGCCTCAGCTCGCGTCGCTCACGGAGCGGCTTCCGGAGGGGGCGGAATGGCTGTTCGAGCCGAAGTGGGACGGGTACCGGGCGATCGTCGAGATCGACGGCGGCGAGGCGACGCTCACGAGCAGGAACGGCAAGGACCTGACCGAGCGGTTTCGCGAGGTCGCGCGGAACGTGGCGCGCGCGGTGCGCACGCCGTCGGCCGTGCTCGACGGGGAGGTCTGCGCGCTCGACGAGAACGGGACGGCGCGCTTCGAGGCGCTCCAGAGCGGCTCGGGGCCGCTCGTGCTGATGGCCTTCGACCTGCTCGAGCTCGACGGCGAGCCGATCTACGAGCGCCCGCTGCGCGAGCGGCGCGAGCTCCTGGAGGGGCTGCTCGACCCGGCGGTGCGCGGAGTGCGCCTCTCGCCCGCGTTCGAGGACGGCCAGGCGTTGCTCGACGCCGCTCGCTCGCAGGGGCTCGAGGGCGTCGTCGCGAAGCGCGCCGACTTGCCGTACAGGCCGGGGCGGCGCACACCGGAGTGGCGCAAGCTGAAGCTCCGCGACGAGGAGGACTTTCCCATCGTCGGGTACACGCGCGGCGAGGGGAAACGTGCGAAGCTCGGCGCGCTCGTCCTCGGGCGGCGCGAGCCTGACGGCCTCCACTGGGCCGGGAACGTCGGGTCGGGTCTCCGTGATGACGACGTCGGCCGGCTGCGGGCGCTGCTCGAGCCGCTCGAGCGGCCGACCTCACCGCTCGCGCAGGTGCCGAGGATGCCCCGCGTGAAGGCGCGGGACGTGACGTGGGTCGAGCCTGCGCTGTCCGCGCAGGTGACGTATGCCGAGAAGACCCGGGAGGGGCGGCTCCGCGCACCCGTTTTCCTCGGCGTCCGCGACGATGTTCCGGTGGAGCGCCCGCCGATCGAGCCCGAGCTGCGGCGAGGCCGCCGGGTGCTCAAGCTGTCGAACCTCGACAAGCCGTTCTGGCCCGAGGAGGGGATCACGAAGGGCGAGCTGCTGGCGTACTACCGCGACGTGGCAGAGGTCCTCGTCCCGCACCTGCGCAGGCGTCCGTTCACGATGAAGCGCTATCCCGACGGCTGGCAGGGCAAGAGCTTCTTCCAGAAGCAGGCGCCCTCGCACATGCCGGACTGGATCGACCGTGCGCCGTTCCCCGCCTCGACGCGGGAGGGTGAGCAGAAGGTGATCGACTACGCGCTGATCGACGACGACCTCGCGCTCCTGTGGGCGGTGAACATGGGCTGCATCGACATGCACGCGTGGGCCTCGCGCGCCGACCGGCCCGACCGGCCGGACTGGGTCATGTTCGACCTCGACCCCTCGGAGGGGTCGGGCTTCGAGGAGGTGATCGAGGTCGCCCGGCTCGTGCGGCAGGCCCTGGAGGTGCTCGAGCTGGAGTCGGTGCCGAAGACGAGCGGCTCGCGCGGGATCCACGTTCTCGTTCCGATCTCGCGCCGCCACGACTTCGCCGAGGTGCGCGAGTTCGCGGGGATCGTCGCCTCGGCCCTCGCCCGGGCCCATCCCGGGCTCGTCACGACCGAGTGGACGAAGGCGAAGCGCAAGGGCGTCCTCGTCGACGCGAACCAGAACGGCCCCGGGAAGACCACCGCGTCCGTCTACTCGGTACGGCCGCGGGCGGGCGCGCCGGTCTCGACGCCGCTCCGCTGGGACGAGGTGAAGGACGGGCTCGACACGGCGGCGTTCACGATGGACGTCGTGCTCGAGCGGGTCGCGCGCGAGGGCGACCTCTTTGCCCGCGTGCTCGAGGGTGGCCAGTCTCTCGGCGCCGCTCTACGGGCCTTGCGCTAGCGGGCGATCTCCCAGACGTGGCCGCCGGGGTCGCGGAAGCTCGCGGTGCGGATGCCCCACGGGCGATCCATCGGCCCGTTCAGCAGCTCGGCCCCGCGGCGCTTCACCTCTTCGGACATCGCGTCGACGTCGTCGACCGCGAGCGTGAACTGGAATCTGACACCGCCGTCGGGAGGTGCAACCTCCGCCGGGGCGACGAGCGACGGCGCTTCGCGCGTCTCGAGCAGGTTGACGAGCGTCTCGCCGAACTCGAACACGGCCGAGTTGTCGTCCTCGAAGAACACCGGCAGCCCGAAGACGTCTTCGTAGAAGCGCTTCGCCTCCGCCAGATCCTCGACGAACAACGTGATCGCGGCGATCCCTCCGGGCCATGTCGCCGGCGGGACGCCGGCTTGCCGGGTCTCGCTCATTTCGGATCTCCTCTCGTCATGGCGCGCGCAGAGCCGCGCGCGAGCGCCCGGAAGCCAAGACCCCCGGGTACCCGCAATCTCATCGGTGGCGAGGTCAGGCTCGAGTGACGCCGGCTCACATGCTCTCCAAAACCGCTAGGCGGCCGCCGGCGTAGTAGTCGGTAACGGAACAGGGGAGGGGCCAGACGCGGCAGCGACTCCCGTCGAAGGAGACGGGAACCCGAGGGAGGCGCTCGTAATGCACGACGCGGCCAGCACGATGTCACCAGCGCGGGCCTTTGGTCTCGGCCCGGCCCGTGGCGAGGACTACGCGAACGCGTAGACGGCTGCGCCGGGGCCGACCCGTCCGGCCCCGGCGCTTTTCTTTCGTCCATGCCCGGCCGCCGCACGCAGGTGTCCGTGATCGGGAGCGGCGATCACGAGGCGGCCGCGCTGGAAGTGGGGCGGCTGCTCGCGGGGCATGGCTGCGTCGTGATCACCGGGGGGCTCGGCGAGGTGATGGCCTGGGCGCTCCGCGGCGCGCGCGAGGCAGGCGGGCCGACGATCGCCATCGTCCCCGGTGAGTCGCACGCGGAGGCGAACGAGTGGGCCGACCACGTCGTCGTGACGGGCATCGGGCACGCGCGGAACCTCGCCGTGGCGGCCTCCGGCGACGCGGTGATCGCAATCGGCGGGAGCTGGGGGACGCTCGCCGAGATCGGCTTCGCGATGCGGCTCGGCCGCCCCGTGGTCGTCCTCGAGGGCGGGCCGGCCGTCGCGGGTGTGCCGCGCGCGTCCACCCCGGCGGAAGCAGTCGAGCTCGCGCTGTCGCGGCTCGGGCGCTAGCCGGTCGAGCGGCCTGGTCGGACAGGCGCCTTGGTCGCCCAGCGCCCTGGTCGGTCCAGCACTCCCCAGGGGGGAACGAGGCCCCCTGGGAACACGATCGCACGAGACGACGCACGTGTCCGTGTCGACTCTGCGCTGACTTCGTAACGGCGGCTCGGGAAGAAGCGCTAGCTGGTCATGCGCGTGAGCAGTGTCAGGGCCGCCGCTTTGTCGAGGAGCTCGTTGAGGTTCCCGCACTTCGGGCTCTGCACGCAGGAGGGGCAGCCGGCGCGGCACGGGCAGCGCTCGAGGAGCCGCGCGGTGTCCGTCGCCCAGCGAGCGAAGCAGTCGAACCCGCGCTCGGTGAGCCCGACGCCGCCCACATGTCCCTCGTAGACGAAGATCGTCGGCAGGCCCGTCTGCTCGTGGACGTTCGTGGAGAGCCCGCCGATGTCCCACCGGTCGCACATCGCGAACAGCGGGAGCAGCGAGATGAGCGAATGCTCGGCGGCGTGCAGCGCCGAGACGAGCGTCGGCATGGTGTCGATCCCCTCGAGCAGCCACTCGGCGGGCGAGAACCAGACGCCCTCGGTCTCGAACGACGTCTCGGGCAGGTCGAGGGGCGCTGCGTCGATCACGCTTCCGTCCGCGATCGCCTTCCGCTGGAACCCGATCACCTGCTCGCGGACGGTGATGCCCCCGTGGTGGAGCTCGACCCCCGCCACGCGCCGGGAGCGAAGCGACCGCGCGATCTCTGTCGACGTCTCCTTGCGCGCCTGCGTGTACCAGTCGACCGTGACCGGCCGGACGAGCGCCGTGCGGGTCTCGAGGTCGAGGGCGGTCACCGCGTACTGCTCCCCGAGATGGAGGTAGAGGGCGCCCTCGTGCACGGTGGAGAACGCGCGCTCCTGTTCGGCGCTCCCGAGCACGGAGCCTGTCTCCTCGTCGACGATCACGAAGGCGGTCGGGTCCCCCGAGCGCAACGAGATCCGCGCTGCTGGTGTATCGCGGCCGCGCCAGACGTACCCGGCCGGCGTCTGCTCGAGTTCCGGCAGGACGGCGGCGCGCTCCAGCGCCTCGGGCCCCAGGACAGCCGCGTCCGCCGCAGTCAGAGGCCCCTCGTACGCCGCGGCGAGGACGTGGCCGTCCAGGATCCGCGGCGCCGCGTGGTCGAGCAGCGCCGCCTCCGCATTCCGCTCGAGGAGCGCCGGCGGATCGTCGATGAAGAACTGGTCGAGCGCGTCCTCGCTGGCGACAAGCAGCGCGAGCCCCTTCGACCGGCGGCCCGCACGGCCCCATTGCTGCCGGAGCGAGGCGACCGTCCCCGGAAAGCCGACCGAGATCGCGCAGTCGAGCGTCCCGATGTCGATCCCGAGCTCGAGCGCGTCGGTGGCCGTCACTCCGAGCAGCTCGCCCTCCACGAGCCTCCGCTCGACGTCCCGGCGCTGCTCGGGCGTGTATCCGGCACGGTAGGGGGCAAGCCTCCGCGCGGTCTCCGCGTCGAGCCGGTCGCTCGCGAAGCGGTGCACGAGCTCGGCCGCCTTGCGCGACTTCGTGAAGCAGATCACCCGGAGCCCGCGGCCGACGAGCCCGGCGAGGAGCTTGCTCGCGTCGCCGAGCGGGCTCGCGCGCGTCCCGAGCTCGGGGTCGAGCAGCTCCGGGTTCCAGAGCACGACCTCGCGCTCGGCCCGGGGGGACGTGTCCGTCGAGACGACCCGGACGTCGAGCCCGGTCAGCGCGGATGCGAGCTCGGCGGCGTTCGCGATCGTCGCCGTTGCGAGGACGAAGATCGGGTCGGCGCCGTACGCGAGCGCCAGGCGTCGGAGACGCCTGAGGACGTTCCCCACGTGCGAGCCGAAGACGCCGCGGTAGACGTGGGCCTCGTCGACCACCACGACGCGGAGGTTGTGCAGCACGTCGCCCCACCGGTCGTGGTGCGGCAGGATCCCGACGTGGAGCATGTCCGGGTTGGTGAGGATCGCATTCGCGGTCCGGCGGACGTGGGCGCGCTGATTCACGGGAGTGTCGCCGTCGTAGATCGCCGGTCGGAGGCCACGGAGGCCGAGCCGTGCGAGCCAGCGGGCCTGGTCCTGGGCGAGTGCCTTCGTGGGGTAGAGGAAGAGCGCCCGCGCCGTCGGCTCGCGCGCGATCGCGTCGAGCACCGGCAGCGAGAACGCGAGTGTCTTCCCGGAGGCCGTCGAGGTCGTGACGACGATGCTCTCGCCGCGTTCGGCGGCCTCCCAGGCCTCCGCCTGGTGGGTGTAGAGCGCGTCGACCCCGGCCGCCGAGAGCGCTGCGGCGACGTCCGGATGAAGCCCGGCCGGCAGGCGCTCGGTCCGTCCCCCACGAGCAGCCACCAGGCCGCGGTAGGCGACCTCGGGAGCGTCGAGGAGGGCGTCCCAGGCGGCGGGATCGCTCAGGACGCGGCGCCGGCCAGCGCCCGCTCGGCCGCCTCGTCGTAGCGCCGGCGCGGCTGCGCACCGTGGACCGTCTCCGCGGGCTCGCCGCCCGAGAACACCATCACGGTCGGGAGCGACAGCACGCCGTAGCGGCCGGGCACGCCGAGGTTCGCGTCGATATCGAGCCGCGCGACGAGCAGGCGGCCCTCGTACCGCTCCTGCAGCGACTCGAGCCATGGCTCGATCGCACGGCACGGCTTGCACCATGGCGCCGTGAACTCGACGACCACGGGCACCGAAGCCTGCAGGACGTCCTGCTCGAACGTCGCGTCCGTCGTGTCGATCACAGGCGCCCCCTGAGCGCCTTCCAGCGGAGCACCGGAACCTGGCGCATGGCCTCCAGCACGATCGCGCCGCTCATCTTCGACTCTCCGACGCGTCGGTCGACGAACGTGATCGGCACCTCGACCACGCGGAAGCCCGCCCGGAGCGCCCTGTACGTCCCCTCGATCTGAAAGCCGTACCCGCGCGCCGCGATCGCATCGCGGTCGATCGTCTCGAGCACGGCACGGCGGAAGCACTTGAAGCCGCCCGTGAGGTCGCGCACGCCCACGCCGAGGACGATCCGCGCGTAGAGCGACCCGCCGCGTGAGATCAGCCGCCGCGCGAGGCCCCAGTTCTCGGTGCCGCCGCCCTCGACCCAGCGGGAGCCGAGAGCGACGTCGGCTCCGTCCTCGCAGACGGCGATCAGCCGGGGCACGTCGGCAGGGTCGTGGGAGAAGTCGCAGTCCATCTCGAGCACGAGCCGCGCATTGGTCGTCTCCAGCACGCGTGCGAACCCGGCGAGGTACGCGCGTCCGATCCCCTCCTTCCGGGGGCGGTGGAGCACCTCGAGCCAGGGCAGCTCGGCCGCGAGGCGGTCGGCGATCTCCCCCGTCCCGTCCGGCGAGTCGTCGTCGATCACGAGCACCCGGTCGCGCGAGACGTCGAGAACGTCGCCGAGCGCCCGCACGAGCGGCTCGACGTTCTCGCGCTCGTCGTAGGTCGGCACGCAGACGACTGCCCTCACCGGCACGCCCGGAGTCTGCCCACTGGGCGCGACGAGCAGTGTTCTGACCGACAGCTCAGAGCAGTTCCGGCGAGGCCGACGAGGAGGGTGCGGCGGCGGAGCCGCTTGGCGAACAAACCTATGATCCGCGGATGCCGCCGCTCCCCAGGAACAGCGACGTCGCGGACGCGCTCGAGGAGCTGGCGGATCTCTCGGAGGTGCTGGGCGAGCAGGGCTTCCGTGTGATTGCCTACCGCCGGGCGGCGACCCGCGTGCGCGAGACGGCGGCGTCCATCGCGGAGCTCGCGCTCGCGGGCCGCGCGAAGGAGCTGCCCGGGATCGGCGCGACGATCGAGGCGAAGGTCGTCGAGCTGACGGAGACCGGTCAGATGGCTGCGCTCGAGAAGCGGCGGGCGGAGGTCCCCGGCGAGGTCACGCAGTTCCTGCGGCTGCCGGGGCTCGGCCCGAAGACCGCGGCCCGGATCTGGCGCGAGCTCGACGTGACGACGCTCGACGAGCTGCGCGCCGCGGCCGAGCAGCAGCGCGTGCGGACGCTCCAGGGTCTCGGGGCGAAGAGCGAGGAGAAGATCCTCGCCGCGCTCGACAAGGGGTTCGGCGCCGAGCCGGAGCGCCGCGGCCTGCTCGGAGTGGGGCTGCCGGTCGTCCGCGAGGTCGTCGAGGCGCTGCGCGAGCACCCCTCTGCGGTCGAGGTCTCGGGAGCAGGAAGCGTGCGGCGGGGGCGCGAGACGTTCCGCGACCTCGACGTGATCGCGACCGCGACCGACCCGGCCGCCCTGCTCGGCCACTTCGTCACGCTTCCATGGGTGCTCGAGGTCACAGCCCACGGCGACACGAAGGCGACCGTGGTGACGAAGCAGGGCCTGCGCATCGACCTCCGCGTCGTGCCGCCCGAGGACTACGGCAGCCTGCTCCAGCACTTCACGGGCTCCAAGGACCACAACGTCGCGCTCCGCGAGGACGCCCAGCGGCGCGGGCTGTCGATCTCCGAGTACGGCGTCGCCGTCGTGGAGAGCGGCGAGGTCCACCGGTTCGGCACCGAGGAGGAGCTCTACGACTTCCTCGGGTACGCGTGGATCCCCCCGGAGCTACGGGAGAACGGGGGCGAGCTGGCGGCGGCCCGGAGCAGGGACCTCCCCGCCCTCGTCGAGGTCTCCGACCTGACGGGAGAGCTGCATTGCCACTCGACCTGGTCGTCGGACGGGCGCTCGACGATCGAGGAGATGGCTCGCACGGCCAAGGCGTCCGGCTACCGGTATCTCGCCCTGACCGATCACTCGCACTACCTCCGCGACGGCCGGATGGAGGCGCAGTGGCGCGAGATCGACGAGGTGAACGAGCGCGTGAAGCCCTTCCGCGTCCTCAAGGGCGTCGAGGCGAACATCCGGCCGGACGGGACGATCGACGTCGCGGACGAGGTACTCGCCGAGCTGGACTGGGTCATCGCGTCGCTCCACACGGCGTTCGACCGCAGCCCGACGGAGAGGATCCTCGCGGCTCTGGACCATCCGCACGTCGACAGCATCGGCCACCTCACGGGGCGCAAGCTGAACAAGCGGCCCGGAGCGGACATCGACGTCGAGCAGGTTGTCGCGCGCGCGGTCGAGACCGGCACCGCGCTCGAGATCAACAGCCAGCCCGACCGGCTCGACATGCGGGACGTGCACGCCCGACTCGCGGGTGAGGCCGGGGTGCGCGTCCCGATCACCACCGACGCCCACTCGGCCGCCGCGCTCTCCTACCGGGAGCTCGGCGTCGCCCAGGCGCGGCGGGCCTGGCTGACGAAGGAGCAGGTGCTCAACACCCGCTCCTGGCGCGAGATCGCGAAGCTCCGAGGCTGAGCGCCTAGCGCGGCTTCGTCCATTCGGCGACCTCGTTTCCGGCCGCATCGAAGGCGGTCACCCTCACCACCCTGTCGCCCTTGGGTTAAGCCTCGCGCGGTACGGCGAGACGCGTCACGTCCCTAGAGATCCCGAAGCATCGAGAGCACGCCCTCAGTGCCCTCGACGACGAGGTCTGCCGCCTTCAGGAGCGCAGGCGGCGCCTCGGTCGAGCCGACGGCGACCTTCACACCGAGCGCGAGCCCGTCGAGCGCCGCGAAGGCGTCCACGTCCGTGGTGTCGTCGCCCGCGTAGAGGGCGCGGCGGACGCTCGCTCGCCGGACGAGAGCGTCGACAGCGGTGCCCTTGTTCGCCTCGACCGGCGGCCGGACTTCGAGCACCATCCGCCCCCAGCGCGGGACGAGCCCCTCCGCGCGAGCCGCTGCCTCCACCCTCGTCAGGTACGCACGTGCGGCCGCCTCGTCGTCGGCACGACGGAAGTGGAAGGACACGCTGAGCGGCTTGCGCTCGGCCGGCCAGTCGACCCCCGAGGCGAAGACCGCAACCCGGTCGGCCCACTCCTTCGCCTCCGGCGCGAGCTCGAGGCCGTGCTCGCCCACCGCCGCCACCCCCGGGACCCCGACGAGGCGGGTGACCTCGTCGCCGGGCCGACCGCTGACGCAGGCGACGAGCGCGTAGCGCGACGCGAGCCGCGCCAGCTCGCGCCTCGTCTCTTCCGGCACGCGCGCGTCCTCGGGCCGATCGACGATCGGCGCGAGGGTCCCGTCGACGTCGAGGAGGATCGCAGCCAGCCGTGGCTCCGCCGCGAGCCGTGCGAGGAGATCGGATGTCATGGGCTACGTGGAGGGCCTGTCCGGGACTGGTTCAGGGCGTCCCTAGGATACGGCGGGTGCGCCGCGAACCCGCACACAGATGATCGCGCGCCTCGCGCTCATCGGTCTCGTCGCAGGCGTGTTCTCGGCGGTGTTCGGGGTCGGCGGCGGGATCGTCCTCGTGCCGCTCCTGATCTCGCTCGTCGGGCTGGAGACCCACGCCGCGGCCGCGACCTCGCTAGGGGCGATCCTCGTCACCGCCACCGCCGGGGCGCTGCTCTACGCGCTCCGCGGCGAGGTGCGGTGGAGCTACGCGCTGCTGGTCGGGATCCCCGCGGTCGCCGGAGCGGTCGTCGGGACCAACGTCCAGCAGCGCCTCTCGGGCCGGGCGCTGACTCTCGCCTTCTCCGCGCTGCTCGCCGTGATCGGGATCCGGCTGATCGTGCTGTGAACGGCTGGGCGATACCCGCCGCGATCTGCCTCGGGCTGGCCGCAGGCGTCCTGTCGGGCGTGTTCGGGGTGGGTGGGGGGATTCTCTTCGTCCCGACGCTGCTGCTCCTGGGGCTCGGCCAGGTGGAGGCCGGGGCCACCTCGCTCCTCGCGATCGTGCCGACCGCGGCCACCGGCGCGCTCCGCCAGCGCTCGTACGGCAACCTTCGCGTCCGTGCGGCGGTGATCATCGGTGCCGTATCGATTCTCGGGGCCGAGCTCGGAGTCCAGATCGCCACGCGGGTCGACGAGGACGTGATCCGTCGCGCGTTCGGCGTGCTCCTGCTGCTGGTGGCCGCACGGCTCGCGCTCGGCGTGCTGCGCCAGCGTCGGCGCTACCCTGACGTGTCGTGACGAGCGCCCGCGCATCGCTCGTGGTGGCCCTCGCGCTCGGCGTCGCGGTCGCCGGGGTCGCGGGAGCCGCACCGACGGATCCCGCCGCGACCACCACCGGGTCGACGGCCCTCGTCGCCTCCGTGACGCTGCCGGGCGTGCCGGTCAGCTCGACCGACCAGCTCGCGGCCCCGCCCACGGCAAGCACCGGCGGGCCGTTCTCGTATCCGGAGGACGGCTCCGCGCTCCGAGTCGGCGCCTCCACGGCGAGCGCGACGGCGCAGGCCGGGACGTCCTCCTCGGCCGAGGGCACGGTCCGCGCGCTCGCGGTCTCGCTCCTCGGCGGCGAGATCACGGCCGAGTCCGTCGCGGTCCGGGCAGCCGCTGCAGCGGGCGCCGCCGGCGCGACCGGGGACCCCGCCGCGTCGCAGGTCACCGGGCTCGTCGTGCTGGGCCAGCCCGTCGCCGCGACGGCGAACCTCCAGGTCCCGCTCGCAGACTGGGGCACGCTCGAGGTGCTCGGCGAGACGAGCTCGACGACGTCCACGCCGCCCCGTGCCGCGACGAGCGCGGTGAGCGGCCTCACGGTGCGGCTGATCGCCGAGCATGGTGGGCTTCCCGCGGGGTCAGAGCTCGTCGTCGGCCTGGCCACGGCGAACGCTGTCGCCGTGCCGACGCCCACCCCGACGCCGGCGACGCCCGCCACGCCGGCCGGCCCATTGACAGGTGCCGGCGGCGCCGGCAGGGGCGTCGTCCCGGCCCGGCCGGCGACTCCCGCGCAGCCGGTTCGCCCGCCGCCGTCCGCGCCGAAGGAGCCGGGGCACTCGATCCCCGGCGCTCCGCCCGAGGTCGTGCGGTCAGCGCCGGAGGTCACGGCGCGGCTCAGCCAGGGCGGCTATGTGTTCCCGCTCTTCGGGCCCGCCGCCTTCGGCGACACGTTCGGCGCCTACCGAGGGGACGTCGCCGGCAAGTGGCACCACGGCGAGGACCTCGTCGCGCCTGCGGGAACGCCGGTGCTCGCGGTCGCCGACGGCACCCTCTTCTCGGTCGGCTGGAACGACATCGGCGGCTGGCGCCTCTGGCTCCGCGACACCCTCGGCAACGAGTTCTACTACGCGCATCTGAGCGCGTACTCCCCGCTCGCGGTGGCGGGCAAGAGCGTCAAGGCGGGGGACGTGCTCGGGTTCGTCGGAAACTCGGGTGACGCGGACGGGGGCGTCACGCACCTCCACTTCGAGATCCACCCCGTCGACCTCGTCCACCTGGGATACGACGGGGCGGTCGCGCCGTACCCCTTCCTCGTCGCCTGGCGCCGCGCCGACGACGTGTCCTTCGCCGCCGGTCGGCGCTACGTCCCCTCGGCGAGCGGGGCGCCGGTCGCGCTCGCCCGGGCCGGCGCCGTCCTCCTCCAGGCCAGGGACATCTCCACGAGCAGCGGGCTCGTGCCGGGCGCGTTGAAGCGGGCACTCGCAGGTCGCGAGGCCCGCCCCAACACGACGCCCTAGACCGCTAGCCCTTCGCGGCCTTCGGAGCCTTCCCGGCTGCGACCGCGGCGTCCTCGGCCGGGTCGGTCGGCCCGCCGTTGACAGGCGGTGCGACGTCCGGCGCCGCATACGTCTCGAGCGGCTCGAGGTCGTCGTTGCCGGCGATCATGTCCATGATCTTCTCGCGGGTCTGGGGGCCCGTCCACGGGTTGTAGAGCGCACCGGCGATGACCCCCGCGAGGATCAGCATCTTGCGGCCCTTGTGGCTCCTCTTCTTCGCGCCCTGGAGCGTGTTGGCCGCACTCGAAAGATCCTCGAGAGCACGGCGCATGTGCTCCTGAGCCTTCTTGTCGGTCGCCAGCGTCTTCGCGCCCGCCGCGACGCCGTTGCTCTTCGTCAGCGGACCGTAGAGCTCCCGCGCCGCCGACAGCGCGTCCTTGAGATCCTGTCGGAACTCCTCGTCGGTCAACGCGCGCTCGAGGTACGGCTTGATCGTCTCGAACGTGTCCGTCATCTTCGCCGCTTGCTTCTTTGCCATCGCGGCCGTCCTTTCGTCTCGGGAGGTTTCGTGAAGTATTACCCCGCCCGCAACCTTCTACCCTACGGGTCGTGCGCATCGTGACGCGGATCGTGCTGGGGCTCGGGGCGGTGCTCGCCGCGATCGGGTACATCTGGGTCGCCGCCGTTCGCGCGGTCCCGGGCGTGCGGCGCCGGAAGGCCGAGTCTCGCGCGCGGCGCGCGGCAGGCTGAACTTCGGCCGGGTCCCACGAGTACGATCGCCCGTCATGAAGGGACTCGTGTGCGCGGGCGGCGAGGCGACCCGGCTCGGAGAGCTGACGCGCGTCGCGAACAAGCACCTCCTGCCCGTAGGCAGCTGGCCGATGATCTACTACCCGCTCCAGCTGCTCGAGCGCGCCGGGGTCTCGAGCGTGCTCGTCGTGACCGGGAAAGGTCACGCCGGGCAGATGATCGACCTGCTCGGCGACGGACGGCTCGATGCGCGCGGGACCGACAGCCCGCTGCTCTCGCTCGACCTGACCTACAAGGTGCAGACGGAGCCCGGCGGGATCGCCCAGGTGGTCGGCATGGCTCGCGACTTCGCGCAGGGCGAGCACCTCGTCGTCGTGCTCGGGGACAACATCTTCGAGCACGCCCAGTCCGCCGCGATCGCCGCCTGGGCGGCGCGGTCGGGTCGCGCGCAGATCTTCGTCAAGGAGGTGCCGGACCCCGAGAACTTCGGGGTGGTCGTCTACGACGGGGACGGGCACGTCACCGACATCGTCGAGAAGGCGGGCGTCGTCGACACCCGCTACACCGAGCCGCCGTCGCGGCACGCGGTCGTCGGCCTCTACTGCTTCCCGCCCGACGTCTTCGACGTGATCGAGGAGCTCGAGCCGTCGACTCGCGGCGAGCTCGAGATCACGGACGTGAACCGCCATTACGCGCTCGAGGGGCGACTGGACGTGGTGGAGGTGAGCGGCTGGTGGGAGGACGCCGGCAAGCACTGGAGGCACCTCGCCGAGATCGGCCGGCTCGTCGAGGAGACGGGGGCGAACGGGTGAGCGTCGAGGGCGTCCTGCGCCTCCCACTGCGGCGGTTCGAGGACGAGCGGGGCTGGTTCTGCGAGCTCCGTCGCGACAGCGCGCTCCCACGCAGGATGGTGCAGACGAACCTCAGCTTCTCGCGCGCCGGGGTGATCCGCGGCCTCCACTTCCACGAACGCGGTCAGGACGACCTGTTCGTCTGCCTGCAGGGAATGGCACGGGTCGTCGTCCTCGACCGCGAGACCGGGGAGGCCTTCACCGAGGACATCGGGGACGACAACCCCGCGGCGATCTACGTGCCCGGCCGTCACGCCCACGGCTTCGAGGCGCTCACCGACGTCCTGTTCAGCTACCACGTGACGGAGGAGTACGACCCGGCCGACCCGGACGAGCACGGGATCGCCTGGAACGACCCGCGCGTCGCCCACCTGTGGAGCACCACGACACCGACGCTCTCGGACCGCGACGCCGCACCCTGATCACCGGCGCCGGCGGGCAGCTCGGCACGGCGCTCGCGCGGGTGTTCGCGGAGGACGACGTCCTTCCGCTCGATCGGGGCGGCTGGGACGTCCGCGAGCCCCCGCCGCCGCTCCCATGGGTGCCCGGCCTCGTCCTGCACGCGGCGGCCTGGACCGACGTGGACGGCGCCGAGACCGATCCCGAGGGCGCGGCCGCGGCGAACGTGGCCGGGACGTCCCACGTCGCGACGCTCGGCGCACCGCTCGTCGCCTACTCGTCCGACTACGTGTTCGACGGGACGAAGACGGCGCCGTACGTCGAGTCAGACGCGCCCGCGCCGCTCTCCGTGTACGGACGGACGAAGCTCGACGGCGAGCACGCCGCCGGCGCCCAGGCGTGGATCGTGCGGTCGTCGTGGCTCTTCTCCGAGACCGGTCACAACTTCGTGCGGACGATGCTGCGCCTCGGGGCCGAGCGTGAGGAGGTCGCGGTCGTCGCCGACCAGCGCGGCTGTCCGACCTACGTCGGGCACCTCGCCGAGGCGACGAGCACGCTCGTCGCAGCAAACGCGCCGTTCGGGGTGTGGCATCTCGCGGCGGACGGCGACTGCACCTGGGCGGAGCTCGCGGAGGCGGTCTTCGCGGAGGCGGGGCTCGGCTGCCGCGTGCGGCGGATCACGAGCGCCGAGTTCGGCGCTCGGGCGCCGAGGCCCGCCTACTCCGTGCTCCGCAGCGAGAAGGGCGCGCCGGAGCTTCCGCACTGGCGCGAGGGCCTTCGCGCCTGTCTCGCTGCGCTCGGCTACGACTGAGACGACGCGGCGAGCGCCGTGATCCGCTCGAGCCCGCGGGCCATCGCCCAGCGGTGGTTCCAGGCGAAGAGCGGGCGGAGGAGCGGCGTCAGGCGGCGGACGACGCCCTTCCGCACCTCGACGTTCCACTCGAGCAGGGCGCGCGTCCCGTCCCCGGCGGGGGAGATCGACCAGACTCCCTCACCGACGAAGTCCCCGTCGATCCGCGAGACGAGCCGCGCGGGCGCGACCGCCTCGACGCACACGAGCTCCCACCGGAGCCGATACGGGAGGCGCCCGCGCGTCAGGAGGCGGGCGCGCTTGCCGGGTGCCGCCGGCCCCGGGTCGCCCTCGCCCAGCAGGAACGCGTCCCCCCACCATTCGGGGTACTCGCGCGGGCACGAGAGCAGGCCGTAGACCCACTCGGGCGACGCGGGCACGTGCCACTCGTCAACGAACCGGTACGCAGCCACGACTCTGATTCGCATGTTCATGCCAGCCGGTTCACCAGACGCTCGTCGGCCTTTGCGGGGAGGCCGGCTTCGCCGGCCGGGAGGCCAGGTCACGCACGCAAACGACAAGCCAAGAGGAGGGGCTCATGGGGGAACCAGGGGTTCCCCCATGCTCGAACCAGGGATTCCCGCACGTCAACTACCCTTCTGCGGATGCGCGTGCTCGTCACCGGCGGCGCCGGCTTCATCGGCTCGCACTTCGTGAAGCGGCTCGTCGCGGGCGGTGACGACGCGGTCGTCCTCGACAAGCTCACCTACGCGGGAAACCCGGCGAATCTCGAAGGCACGGGCGTCGAGTTGGTCGTCGGCGACATCGCCGACCCGGCCGCTGTCGCGCGCGCCGCCGCGGGGTGCGACGCGATCGTCAACTTCGCCGCGGAGACGCACGTCGACCGCTCGATTCTGGGGCCGAAGGAGTTCGTCTCGACGGACGTGCTCGGGACGATGACGCTGCTCGACTGGGCGCGGGCGAACGGCGCGCGGTTCGTCCAGGTCTCGACCGACGAGGTGTACGGCGACCTCGAGGAGGGCGGCCGCTCGGTCGAGGGCGATCCGCTGCGGCCGTCGAGCCCGTACAGCGCGGCGAAGGCCGGCGGCGACCTCCAGGTGCTCGCCTACGTCCGCACCTACGGCGTCAACGCCTCGATCACGCGCGGCGCCAACACCTTCGGGCCGAACCAGTATCCGGAGAAGCTCGTCCCGCTCTTCGTCACGAACGCGCTCGACGGAGAGCCACTTCCCGTCTACGGCGACGGGCTCCAGGTGCGGGAGTGGCTCCACGCCGAGGACCACTGCGGGGCCGTCGAGCTCGTCCTCCGCGAGGGCGCGCCTGGCGAGATCTACAACGTGGGCGGAGAGGAGCATGTGAACCTCGAGGTCACGAACCGGATCCTCGAGCTGACCGGCGCGAGCCCCGGGCTCGTCCGCCACGTCGAGGACCGAGCGGGGCACGACCGACGCTACGCGCTCGACGATTCGAAGCTCCGGGCGCTCGGGTGGAAGCCGCAGCACTCGTTCGGCGAAGCAGGCTTGCCCGGTACCGTCGCCTGGTACCGCGAGAACCGAGCCTGGTGGGAGCCGATCAAGTCGGGCGAGTACCGCCGCTACTACGAGGAGCAGTACGCGGAGCGGTTGCAGGCCTGACGGCCCACGACCGCCCGTGACCTGGACCGGACGTGGCTCGTTCACTCGCGGTCATCGCCGTCGTCGCGCTCGGCCTCGTGGGCAGCTCTGCGAGCGCCGCACCCGGATCGCCGACGGCATTCGTGCTCGCCGGCGGCGGCTGGGGCCACGGCGTCGGGATGAGCCAGTGGGGCGCGTTCGGCCAGGCGAAGGTGGGGCGGGACTACCGCACGATCCTCGGCCACTACTACCCCGGCACGACGCTCGGTCCGTCTCCGGTCAGCGTCCCGGCCAAGCTGCGGGTGCTCGTCGCCGACGGGGTCGGGTCGGTCTCCGTCACGGCACAGGGCACGATCACGGTGGTCGACGCCGCGGGGACGAAGACGCAGCTCGACGGGCAGGTGACCCTCGGGCCCAAGCTCACGCTCCCCGCAGGGGCCGCCGCCGCGACGCCGAAGCCAAAGCCGGCCTCGCTCTCCGATCCGGTCACGCTCCGTGCTGCAGCTGGTGGCCGCCTCGTAGTAGGCGGGAAGGCGTATCGCGGGGCGCTCCGCGTGGTCAGGGCCGGGAAGAAGCTCCAGCTCGTCAACGTCGTCTCGCTCGAGACCTATCTGCTCGGGGTGGTCCCGGGTGAGATGCCGAAGGACTGGCCTCTGGAGGCGCTGAAGGCCCAGGCGGTGGCCGCGCGGACCTATGCAATCGCGAACCTCGTGAAAGACCGTGCCTTCGATCTCTACTCCGACGCGCGCAGCCAGGTCTACTACGGCGCGAACGCCGAGTCGCCGGACACCACCCGCGCGGTCACCGAGACCCGGGGCCAGGTGCTCAGCTACGGCGGCGCGCCCGCCGAGACGTTCTACTTCTCGTCGAGCGGGGGCAAGACGTTGAGCGCGCTCGACGTGTTCGGCGAGGACCTCCCGTACCTCGTCTCGGTCGACGACCCGTGGGACGAGACGTCCCCGAACCACCGCTGGGAGACCCGGATGCTGGGCGGCCAGCAGCTCGCGCGGCGCCTTGGCCTGCAGGGCGCCGTGACCGACGTCTCGTACCAGCCCGGCACGCCCGGTGCGCCGGCGGAGCTCCGCTTCACGACGACGCAAGGGACGACGAGCGGGCAGCGGCTCTCGGACATCCGCAACCGGCTCGGCCTCAAGTCGCTCGAGTTCAGGCTCGGAATGCTGCGCATCGACCGGCCCGCGGCCGCGACCCAGGCTGCCGGTGTCGTCCGCCTCACCGGCCTCGCGCGTGACGTCGTCGGCGTCGTGTTGCAGCGCAGGTCCCAGGCGGGAGACTGGGTGGAGGTCGCGCCCATCGCGCCGACGGCGGACGGGACGTTCGCTCTCCGTGTCCGTGCCGCGGCGACGACGTCGTATCGCCTGTCTGCGGACGGCGTCGCCGGGTCGCCGGTCACCGTTCGGATCGCGGCGTGAGCGGGCGCGCCCGCCTCGGGCTGCTCGGGGCGGCGGTCGCGCTCGCGCTCCCGGGCCAGGCGCTCGCCGGGCGCGTGCACGCCGGCCTGGAGCCGGGGGCCGACGCGCGCGTGGTGGCGGCCGCGGTCGAGCGCGCGACGGGCCGTCAGGCCGACGTGCTGGCCGGCCTGCGCGTGCTCTCCGTCGATGCCTCGTCTGCCCGGGTCCGCTCCGTCCCCGGCGTGGCGTGGGTCGAGCCGGAGGTCACGCGAAGGCTCGCGTTCACCCCGACCGATCCGCTCGCGACCCGCCAGTGGTACACCACCGCCACGCACGCATACGACGCATGGGACCTCCTCCCGCCGCTCGCGCCGGTCCGCGTCGGCGTGATCGACTCGGGCATCGACCTCTCCCACCCCGACCTCGTGCCGCGGATCGCCGCCGCGAAGAGCTTCGTGGGCGGCAGCGCGCAGGACACGCGCGGCCACGGGACGATCGTCGCCGGGATCATCGCCGCCGAGATCGAGAACGCGACGGGGATCGCGGGGCTCGCGCCGGGCGCGGAGCTGCTCGTCGGGAAGGTCGTGGCGGACAACGGAACGATCTCGGTCGAGGCAGAGGCGAAGGCGATCCGCTGGGCCGTCGACGGCGGCGCGCGTGTCATCAACATCTCGCTCGGCGGCCTCCGAGACCCCAGCGACCCGAGCCGGGACACGTACTCGCGGCTCGAGCAGGAGGCGATCGCCTACGCGGTCCGTCACGGCGTGGTCGTCGTCGCCGCGGTGGGCAACGCGGACCAGGCGCCCGAGACGCCGTGGCGGTTCGCGAGCTACCCGGCGGCGCTGCCGCACGTGCTCGGCGTCAGCGCGCTCGCCAGGAACGGCACGTCGCCCGCGTTCTCCAATCGGGACGCCGTCTACAACGACGTCGCGGCGCCGGGGGAGGACATCCTCTCGACGTTCCCGCGAAAGCTCACCGCCGACCGTCCCGAGTGCCAGGACCAGGGCTACACGCCGTGCGCGACCGACCAGTTCCGCCCCCCGGAGGGAACGTCGTTCGCCGCACCGCAGGTCACGGCGGCCGCGGCTGATCTGCTCGGCGTGCGGCCGTCCCTCCGCCCGGAGCAGGTGATCGCGCTCATCGAGCGCAACGCAGACGACGCCTCGCCCTCCTCGGGCTGCCGGCGCTGCGAGATCGGCCGCGATGAGCTCACCGGCTGGGGCCAGCTCGACGTCGCCGGCGCGATCGCCGCGCTCGATCGCCCGCTGCCACCGCGCGACACGTACGAGCCGAACGACGACGCGGGCCCCGATGCCTACCGCCTCTACTTCCTCGCCGGGGCGAAGGCCCGGTTCGTCCGCGCGTCGACCGACTTCTGGGACGACCAGGACGACGTCTACGCCGTTCGCCTCCGCGCCGGCGACCGGCTGTTCGCCTCGCTCGTCCCGGTGAGCTCGAACGACGTGGTGCTCGCGCTCTGGCGGCCCTCGACGATGTCGGTCACCGACCTCGCGCGCCAGGATCTCCGCGTCCGGCTCTCGAACCGGCCCGGCCGGCGCGAGCGGCTCGCGTACACGGCCCAGCAGGACGGCTGGTACGACCTCCAGGTGCGCCTCACGGCGCCGGCGGACATGCCCGTCGCGTACCGGCTGTCGATCGTCCGCGTGCGCTGACCGCTAGAGCAGCTCGTCCTCGGGGACGTCGCGCAGCACGCGGGCCGGGCTGCCGACGACGACCTTTCCCGCCGGCACGTCCTTCGTGACGACCGCCCCGGCGCCGACGAACGCCTCCTCGCCGACCTCGATCCCGGGGCAGAGGATCGCGCCGCCGCCCACGCGGGCGCCGCGGCGGATCGTCGGCCCCTTCATCGCGGCGAGGCGCTCCTCCGTGCGACCCATGAAGTTGTCGTTCGTGGTGACGACGCACGGGGCGACGAACACGTCCTCCTCGAGCGTCGAGTACGCGGTCACGTAGGCGTCCGCCTGGATGCGCGTGCGCGCTCCGATCGTGGTGTCGTTCTCGACGAGCGCGCCTCGACCGATCACCACGTCGTCCGCGACGTCGACGCGCTCCCGGACGCAGGCCTGGTCGCCCACGATCACACGCGCGCCGAGCGTCGAGCCGGCGAACACGATGGCGCCGGTCGAGATCACCGTCCCGTCGCCGACGACGGCCGGCTCGAGCGGCTCCCGCTTTGCGGTGGAGCGAGGCGAGAGCGTCGGCTGCTTCCCGACGACCGCATGCTCGAGCACCTTCACCCCCTCGCCGAGCACCGTTCCCGGGTGCACGACCGCGGTGGGATGGATCTCAGCGGCCATTCCGCAGGCTCTCGGTCAGCCGGTCGAGCGTGCGGACGACGGCAAGCCCGTCGCGTGCCTCCCGGTGATCGCCCGGCCCGTTTCGGACGAGCTCGAGGAAGTGCTCGAGCTCGAGCCGGAGCGGCTCGTCGTTCGCGATCTTCGGGCTGTAGATGTCGCCCGTGCGGGTGCGCCACTCGCCGTAGCTCTCCGCGGGCTCCCACGGCGCCTTCTCGTACACGGTCACCTTGCGCTCGAGCTCCATGTCGTCGAACACGACCATCTTCTCGCGTCCGACAACCGTCATCTTCCGCATCTTGTGTGGGTCGAGCCAGGACAGGTGCATGTGCGCCACCTTCCCGGACGGGAACCGGAGGAAGCAGAAGACGACGTCCTCGATGCCGTCCTGGAGGTAGTCCATCCCGTAGGCGACCGCCTCGCTGGGCTCCTCGTCGAGGAGCCAGAGGATCACCGAGAGGTCGTGGACACCGAGCGACCACAGCGCGTTCTCGTTCGAGCGGATCACGCCGAGGTTCTGGCGGTTCCCGTACACGCACGCGACCTCCCCGAGCTCGCCCGCGTCGACGAGCTCCTTGACCCGCCTGAGACCGGGGTGGTAGAGGAGCAGATGGCCGGGCATCAGGACGAGGCCGCGCTCCTGCGCGAGCGCGAGCAGCTCCTCCATCTCCTCCGCGTGCATCGCGGGCGGCTTCTCGACGAACACGTGCTTGCCCGCCTCGAGCGCCTGCTTGGCGAGCGCGTGGTGCGTCGGCACCGGCGTCGCGATCGTCACCGCCTCGACGCCCTCGTCCGCGAGCGCGTCCGCGAACGACCCCGTCGTGCGCGCCTCGGGGTAGCGCTTCGCGTACTCGGCGAGCCGCGTCGCGTCGACGTCGCAGATCCAGGCCAGGTCGGCGAGCTCGCCGGCGACGCGTGCGACGTTCCTCCCCCAGCCTCCGACACCCGCGTGGGCGACGCGGATCGCCGTCACAGCTTCCAGATCTTCTCGCTCGTGATCCCGGCGCGGCCGGTCGCGTTCCTGAGGTCGACGACCAGCTCCGCCTCGTCGACCAGCTGCGCGTAGTCGACCCCCGAATGCGCGGTCGCGATCACCACCGCGTCGTACTCGGCGGGAGCGAGCGGCACCGACTCCAGCGCGATCCCGTCCGTGGCGAACGACGGCACGTGCGGGTCGTGGTAGGCGACGTTGGCCCCCGCGTTCTGGAGCAGCGCGATCACCTTCACGGCCGGCGACTCCCGCCAGTCGGAGATGTCGGACTTGTAGGCGACGCCGAGCACGAGGATCCGCGCCCCGGCGACCGACTTCCGCGCGCCGTGGTTGAGCGCCTGCGAGACGCGCGAGCGGCAGTAGTACGGCATGTTCTGGTTGACCTCGCCCGCGAGCTCGATGAACCGCGTCGAGAAGTCGAACTCGCGCGCCTTCCACGTGAGATAGAAGGGGTCGATCGGGATGCAGTGGCCGCCGAGCCCGGGGCCGGGCTGGAACGGCATGAAGCCGAACGGCTTCGTCGCGGCAGCGTCGACCACCTCCCAGATGTCGATCTCCATGCGGTCGCAGAGCTGCGCGAGCTCGTTGACGAGCGCGATGTTGACGGAGCGGAAGATGTTCTCGAGGAGCTTCGTCAGCTCCGCGGCATCGGGCGAGGAGACGCGGTGCACGTCGTCGACCGCCGAGAGGTACAGCGCGGCGGCCGCTTCCGTCGAGGCGACGTCGATCCCGCCGACGACCTTCGGGACGGTCTTCGTCGTCCAGTCCACTCGGCCGGGGTCGACCCGCTCCGGGGAGAAGGCCAGGTGGAAGTCGCGCCCGGCGACGAGCCCCGACTCGTGCTCGAGGATCGGCAGCAGCTCCTGACGCGTGGTGCCCGGGTACGTCGTCGACTCGAGCACGACGAGCTGGCCAGGTCGTAGCCGCTTCCCGATCTCGGCTCCGGCCTCGAGCACGATCGAGAGGTCGGGCTCGCGCTGTCGGGTCAGCGGCGTCGGGAGGGCGATCAGGATCGCCTCGACGTCGCGGAGGACGTCGTAGTCGCTCGTCGCGCCGAGCCCCTGCTCCTCGACGAGCCGTCGGAGCGCCTCGGACGAGACGTCCTCGATGTAGCTCTCGCCGCGCCGGAGCCGCGCGACCCGCGCCTCGTCGACGTCGACGAGGACCACCTTGCGGCCCGCCTCGGCGAAGACATGCGCGAGCGGCACGCCGACATAGCCCGCACCGACGATCGCGATCTCGTACTGCGCCGTGGCCGGACCACCGGCCGACGCGGCGAGCGGCTCAGCGCCCTCCGCCCCCGCCGCGGATGTCGTCTCCGGGCCGCTCACAAGCCGGGATCGTAGCGACGGGGGTGGCCTTGTAACACCGTGTCACTTGCCTCGGAGCCCGCGGCCACCGGCCCGAGGACGCTTGTGGTGATTCACCACGAGCGTTGTCACTCCCCGCGCCTCCCGGCCGGCGCAGGCTGGCCGTCAGCCGGTGACGGACTCGTCGCTCTGGAAGAGGCTGAAGTCGTTGCCCTCCGTGTCGGTGCAGCGCGTGAACCAGCCGACGTGCGGGATCGGCAGCTTCTCGTCCGCCTTGCCGCCGTGCTCACGGACCTTCGCGATCGACGCGTCGATGTCTTCCGTGTCGAAGTAGACGACGATCCCGAACGGCCCCTCGGACGACATCACGGCACCGCCCTGGTCCTCACCCGTTCGGACCATCGAGTACTCCATGTCGGGCATCGCGGAGTCGCCGAACTCCCACCCGAAGACACCGCTCCAGAACCCCTTGGCCCGCGAGGCGTCACTCGCGGGGAGCTCGAAGTGCACGAGCTTGCCGGCCATGGCTGCTCCTTTCCGAGGGAGGCCACATCATGCACGGAGCAGGGCGTCTGCGATCCGCGACGCCGCGTGCCCGTCGCCGTAGAGCGGCGGCGCGCCCGCGGGAAACACCGCGGCGCGAACCGCGGCGACGATGGCGGCGGGATCGTCGTCGACCAGCGTGTTCGCGCCCGCCGCGACCGTGTCGACCCACTCGGTTGAGGGCCGCATCGTGACGCAGGGCACGCGGTACCAGTACGCCTCCTTCTGGAGCCCGCCCGAGTCGGTCGCGATCACACGCGCCTGCGACGCGGTCGACGCGAACGCGAGGTAGCCGAACGGCTCCCGCAGCTCGACGTTCTCTCCCAGCGGGATGCGCTCGGCGTGGAGCGTCGCGGCTGTCCGTGGATGGGCGGGCAGGACGACCGGCTCCTCGAGGCGCGAGAGGCCCTCGGCGATACGCCGCAGGCGTTCGGGTCGGACGTTGGCCTCGCGGTGCACCGTGGCGACGACGTACGAGCCCGGGTGGTGCGGCGGCGGTACCCGCTCTCGCGCGAGCGGCGCGAAGCGCAGGGTCGCGTCGGCCATCACGTCTCCCACGACCTCGATCCGCCCGGTCGCCCCTTCGGCGCGAAGCGTCTCCGCCGAGCGCTCGTCGGGGCAGAGGAGCAGCGCGGCGAGCCGGTCGACCTCGATCCGGGCGCGCTCCTCGGGCATCTCGAGGTCGCCGCTGCGGAGCCCTGCCTCCACGTGCGCCACCCGGAGCCCGGCTTCGGTCGCCGCGCGTGCGCCGGCGAGCGTCGAGTTCGTGTCGCCGAGGACCATCATCAGGTCGGGCCGCTCGTCCTCGAGCACGCCGCGGATCGCGGGAGACAGCCTCGCCACGTCGGCGGTGCGGAGGTCGAGCCGGTACCGAGGCTCGTCGAGGCCGAGCTCGTCGATGAACACCTGCGAGAGCTCGTCGTCCCAGTGCTGGCCCGTGTGGACGACGACCTCGTCGATCCCGGCGTCACGAAGCGCCAGCGAGAGCGGGGCCGCCTTGACGAGCTGGGGGCGGTTGCCGACGACCGTGACGAGCTTCATCCGCGCGCCAGCGTACTCGCGCGTTCCGGCCTGCCCGCCGCGTGCGCGCCGATCCCGCCGATCAGGCGAAGAAGCGCCGTGGGTTCTCGACGAGCATCTCGTCGAGCTGCTCCTGCGTGAGCCCGGCGGCGAGCAGGCGCGGCAGGATCCGCGTCGAGAGGTGCAGGTAGTCGGGGTGCTCGTCCGCGAACAACGGGTTGCCGACCATGAAGTCGTGGAACGTCGCCGCGTCGTGGCCGAGGTGGATCCGGTCGACGTAGCCCGCCTCGACGAGCGCGACAAGCGTCCTGATGCGGTCCTCGTCCGGGTTGAAGTGCTCGATGTTGAATCGGTCGCAGCCGAGGCTCGCACCGGTGTCGGCGATCGCGCGCAGGTAGTCGAGGTCGTTGCTGTCGCCCGCGTGCGCGACCACCACGCGCCGTGGGTCGACCCCTTCGCGAACGAGCGCGTCGAGCGCGACGAGACCGGAGTGCGTCGGCGCGTACGTGTGCACCATCACCGGCGCGTCGGTCTCGACGGCGGCGGCGGCGACGAGCGAGAGGATGCGCGGGACGTCCCCCACGAGCCCGTGGCGGTCGATCGCGCACTTGAGGAACGCGGCCTTGACGCCCGTGTTCCCGATGCCCTCGCGGAGCTCGTGCACGAAGAGGTCGACGATCCAGTCGTTCGTCCGGTATCCGAGAAAGCCCGGGAGCTCGACGAACGCGTACACGCCTGTGGCGACCACGATGTTCAGGTGGACGCCGTCGTTGACCCGCTGGATGCGCGCGATGTCCCGGCCGAGCCCGTACACGGTCGGGTCGACGATGGTCTCGATGCCGCTGTCGCGCAGCCTCCGCAGCGCCGCGATCGCCGCGGCGACACGCACCTCCTCGTCCCAGTAGCTCGCTCCGAAGTGCGTGCCGAAGCTCGCGAGCGCGCCCGGATCGAGGATGAACACGTGCTCGTGCATGAGGGTCGGGCCGAGGGCGTCGAGTGAGACGGGCCCGCGGACCGTCTCGACCGTCCGTCCCTGCGCCCGAGCCGGCGACGCGCTCAGCGTGGTTCCCGGGGATCGCCGTGACGCTGCACCGCGCGAGTATCGCGGCTCGCTCTCGCAAGTCAATGCGGCGCAGTCGTGCCGCGGCCGTATCCTGATCTCCTTGGCACCAGGGCGCTCCGACCGCCTCGCGGGCCGGGCCCGCCGGCAGCTCGGTCGCATCGATCCGCGGAGCGATCGGCCGCACGGGCTCGTCAGGCTCGGGGTCGCCGTCTGCGTCGCGCTCACGCTCGCGCTGGGGCTCGTCTACTTCGTGAAGGCGGTCGACCGGCTGCGCACCGACGCGCGGGCCAACGCGGCCTCGAGCTTCGACGACCGGCAGTTCGGCGGCGGGCTCTCGCTGGGGGTCGACCAGGAGGCGCTGGAGGAGGCTCGCGGCCGGATCCCGGAGCGCGCGCGCTACCGCCTCGTCGTCGGCCCGAGCGCGCCCAACGTCGACCACTTCGCCCGGTACTTCCTGATGCCGCGCCGACCGGATCCCGACGCGCGCTGGGTGCTCTGTTACGACTGCGACCTCTCCCCGTTCGGCGACGAGCTCCACGTCGTCTGGCAGAACGATGCGGGGATCGTGCTCGGCCGGCTGCCCGGATGACCGTTCGCGCGCTGCTCGGGCTGGCCGTCGCGAACGTCGTCGTGCTCGCTGCGGGCGGCTGCCTGCTCTGGGGCGTGCGCGGCCTCCGCTCCTGGGCCGAGGCCGTCCGCCTGTCGGGGCTCGCGTACATGGTCGGCGTCGCGGCTTTCGGGGTCGCGTCGACGGTCCTGCTCGTCGCCGGCGTGCCGTACGGCGTCACGACGATCCTCGTCACCTCCGTCGTGCTCGCCGTCTCGGGGCTTCTGCTCGGGCAGGTCCTCGGGCGCCCTCCGCCGCGGCTCCGCGGCGGCGGCGCGCAGGGGATCGGGCTCGTCGCCGCGTCGTACGTGGCGCTCGTCGGCGTGTACCTCGAGGCGCTGTTCCGCGCAGGTCGGCTGGCGCCGCTCTCCAACTTCGACGGCTGGGCATTCTGGGTCCCCAAGGCGAAGGCGATCTACTTCTTCGGCGGGCTCGACGAGCAGTTCTTCCGTGAGCTCGCGAACCCCACCTACCCGCCGCTCGTGCCCGCCCTCGAGGCCGCGGCGTTCCATGCGATGGGCTCGGCCGACACGGTGACCCTGCATGTCCAGTTCTGGTTCTTCCTCACGGGCTTCGTCGCCGCGGTCGCCGGGGTGCTGGGCCCGCGTGTCCACGCTGCGGTGCTGGGGCCCATCCTCCTCGTCGTCCTCGTCGCACCCCGTGTCGTCGCCCGCTCCCTGGAGCCGCAGGCCGACTTCCTCCTCGACTACTTCTTCGCGCTCGCCGCCCTCCTGGTCGCGCTCTGGCTCGTCGAGCGACGGGCATGGCAGCTCTCCGTGGCCTCGCTGTTCCTCGCCGGCGCGATGCTGACCAAGCGCGAGGGCCAGCTCCTGGCAGCCTGCGTGGTCGTGGCGGCCCTCGCCGCCTCGTGGAGCACGCGGCGAGCCGCCTGGCCGCGGATCGCGCTCGCGGCGGGGTGCACGCTCGCCCTGGCGCTGCCGTGGCGCCTCTGGTTCACCTCCCGCGACCTGACGGGCGAGCTGCCGGCCAGCGGCTTCCTAGGCCTCTTCGACCATCTCGACAGGCCGTGGCCCGCGCTCCAGTCGGTCGCCGGGGCGGTCTTCGACACCGGGCTCTGGCTCCTCGCCGTTCCGCTCGCCGTCGTCGCGATCGTCCTCGCGCTCGTCGCCGGCGCCCGCGTCCTGCCCGCGTACGTGGCCCTGGTCTACGGCCTCGCCGCCACGGGGTTCGTGTGGGTGCTCTGGTCGTTCACCGAGCTCGAGCTCCCCTACGAGCAAGACGAGGGCGTCAATCTGCTCGTCCGCCTCTGCGGCTCGCTCGTCATCCTGTCGGCGGGTCTCGTGCCGCTGCTGCTCGACGCCGCCTGGCGCGGCACGGACGGCGTCGAGCGATCGGGGGACATAGGTACCCCGTCGGGGTGACGACCGCGGGGCAGGCCCTGCGGAAGCTTTGACAGAAGGATCGAGCGAGGGGGCTCATTCTTGCCGCGATCGACAGGAACGAAGGACGGCTCGGACCCACCGGACGGGCTCGATACGGCGCTGACGCCAGGCTGGCACGCACGGCCGAGGTTCGCGACGGCGATCCGTGCTCTCGCTCTGTGCGGGCCTGCTGCCGTCTCCGTCGCGGTCGTCTACCTCGCGACCCGCCTCGTGGGGCCGCCGGGCGGCTCACGCGTGTCGTACATCGCGTGGTGGGCCGGGCTCTCGGTCGCCGCGACCGCCGCGCTCCTCGTGGCGGGACGGCTCTCGCGGAGGCTGTTGCCCCTCGCGGCCCTCATGCGGTTGTCGCTCGTGTTCCCCGACAGCGCGCCGTCGCGCTTCCGGACCGCCCTGCGGACGGGCACCGTGGCAACGCTCGAGGAGCGGCTCGCGGCCGCCCGCCGGGGCGAGACGGAGCGCACGCCGGTTGCGGCCGCCCAGCTGCTGCTGGAGCTCGTCGCCCACCTGGACGACCACGACCCGCTCACGCGGGGGCATTCCGAGCGCGTTCGTGGATACGCGCAGAGCATCGGGCGAGAGCTAGGCCTCGACAGGCGCGAGCTCGACCTGCTCAACTGGGCGGCTCTGCTGCACGACGTCGGCAAGCTCGAGGTCCCGCACGAGATCCTGGCGAAGCCCGGCAAGCCCACCGAGGAGGAGTGGGAGATCCTCCGCGCGCATCCGGCCTTCGGTGCCGAGCTCGCCGCGCCGCTGCGGGAATGGCTCGGCGCCTGGAGCGCGGCGATCGACCAGCACCACGAACGTTGGGACGGGACGGGCTACCCGCACGGGCTCGCGGCCGACGAGATCTCCCTGGCCGGCCGGATCGTCGCCGTCGCGGACGTGTTCGACGTGATCACCTCTGCGCGCTCGTACACGCGGCCGTCATCGGTCGTCGAGGCGAGGAAAGAGCTGTCGCGGTGCGCCGGGACGCAGTTCGACCCGGACGTCGTCCGTGCATTCCTCGCGATCTCGGTGCGGCAGAGTCGTCTCGCCGCCCCGCTCGCGTGGGTCGCGCACGCCGGGATGCTCACGCGGCTGCCCGTGACGCAGGCAGGGAGCCTTTCCGCCGGCGCCGCCGCAGCGGCTGCGGTCGCCGTCGGGGTCGGAGCTGGAGCCCCGGTCCATTCCCAGCCGGCAAGCGCGAAGCAGACGCCCGCGATCCACGAGGCGGCGGCGCGACCGGTCGCGCCGAAGCTCGCCGGGCCAGTCTCGTATCGCCCGCAGGCCGAGCCACCCGACGCGAGCCGAAAGACGGCGCATCCGAGGTCGCATCGGGCCACGCCGCCGCCGCCGAAGGAGACACCGGCGTCGCCACCCCACGTGGCGAAGGCACCGGCTCCTTCGTCCACGGCGGCGGCGGCGTCCCAACCTCCGGCGACGCAGCCGTCTGCGCCTCGGCACTCGGCGGAGTCGCCGACCCGTCCCGCGGCGGTGGCAGCCGAGCCGCATCCGGCGATCGCACCCGCCAAGCAACTCCCCGATCCCGTGGGCGCTCCTGCCGCGCGGCCACCTGTCGCGCCCGCGCTCGCGGATACCGTGACGACGACCGTCGACAACGTCACGGACGGCGTCGCCTCCGCCGTGGAGAACGTGACGACGCTCGTGACACTGCCGCCGCCGGCCGCTCCGCCTCCACCGGCCGCTCCGCCGGCACCCACAGCGGATCCCTCTACTCCGCCGGCCGAACCGGCCCCTCCGGACCCCGCGCCCCAGGAGCCTTCCCCGCCGCCCGACTCGCAGGCCTCGGGCTCGGGCGGTCTGCTCGACGGCGTGCTTTCGCTCCTCGACGGCCTGCTGGGCCCGCGTTGAGCGCCCGGGCACGGGTCGCACCATCGGCCGTGAAGGATTCGAACCTTCGACCTTGGGATTGAGAGTCCGTGACAGCTGGATACCGCCTCATGCAGCTAGCTGCTTCTGGCCTGCAAATCAGCGGGCTCGGCGTGCGACGAGATGCACCGAAATGCTGCCTGCGGAGCTGAGTCCGTACGCCCACCGTACGCGCGCGGCTGGTCAGCCGACCTGCTCGATGATCTCGATCAGCTCGTCGGTGCGGTAGCCCTGCTGGCGGGCGAAGTCGACCAGATCCCTCGCTCGTTGGACGACGGCACCGCGTTCGGGCGTGCCTGCGACCGAGATGCCGCGGCCGCGGCGGAACTCCAGCAGTCCCTCGTCGCGAAGGAGCCGCAACGACCGGAGCACGGTGTTCGTATTGACACCGAGGACGGCGGCTAGGTCTTTCGCGGGTGGGAGATGTTCACCGGGTTTGGCCTCGCCGTCGGCGATCGCGCGGCGGATCTCGGCGGCGACTTGTTGGTAGAGGTCGGTGGGATCCTCCTTGTTCACCTTGACACCGATCATGATGCTAGTAATACTAGCTTAATGGTGGGACGGTGAACAGTCTCGCCGATTCGGTTCGGCAGCGAGATCACGACAGGCTTCTCAGGGCGCTGATCGAAGAGGCATGGCGGCGCGCTCGCCGTCGACGGCGGGTATATGCGGGAGGCGCGCTCTCGATCGCCGTCCTGGGAGCGATCGTCTTCTCCACGTTGCACGGTCCCGCCGAATCGCCGACCGGTCCGCCGGCGGTTGTCCCGGGTTCAAGTGCTCAGGCAAGTTCGAATACTCAAGCACCACGCTTCCTCGCGGCCGAGCACGTCACCCACGGTGTGTTTCACCTCGTCGGTAAGCACGGGGCAGTCGACGTCGCCGTCAGGTTCTCGTCCTCAGGCAGACGCGAATGGGACGTCATTCACGGACGACCCCTCGGAGCGGTGAACACCGGGCAGTACGCGCTGATGGTTGGAGGCGGAGGTCGCGTTGAGGCGCGCGGCCACGCCGACACTTGGAACGCACGCCTTATCGGCTACGTCAGGTCTCCGAAGCAACGTGTCGTGATCGAGCTCGAGGGGCGACCGACCGGCACGTTCGTCATCACCCCGACTCAACCGGGAAACATCAAACGCGACTCAGGCACCCAACGTTCGGGCTGGCTCGGTTAGCGTGACCGTCGCCGCCCCACCGCGTCCGCCACGTCCAAGCGATCCTGTCGACCGCGACGAGCTTGAGGCGCTGGTCGAGGCGTTGATCGAGGAGGCACGGCAGCGCGCACGGCGCAGGCGGCGTAGGAACGGCGCGATCGTGACCCTGGTCGCGCTGGTCGGAGTCGGGCTCCTCGCCTTCCTCGGACGCAGCGCGCAGTCCCAGACGGCGTCGTCCGCGGTCGCCGCTCGGTCGAGCGCCTCAGGCGCGACGGCGACCCCGAGGATCGCCTTCATCAGCGCACCCCAGGGGTTGGGTCAGCGAATCGACGGCGGGCTCTACGTCGTCAACGTCGACGGGAGCGGCAAGCAGCACCTGACGTCGGCGCGGTACTCCACTCCTGCCTGGTCACCCGACGGGGGCAAGATCGCGTTCGGAGTCGGCAGCAACGTCTGGGTCATGAACGCTGACGGCAGCGAGCCGCTGAACCTGACCCCCCAACCCGGGGCGGACAGCGATCCTGTCTGGTCGCCCGACGGTCGGAGGATCGCCTTCGTGCGTGACAACGACATCTGGCTCATGAACGCGGACGGGAGCGGCCAGCGAAGGTTGGCCCGCCACGCCTGGCTCTCTTCCGCTCCTACCTGGTCACCGGACGGGCGGAAGCTCGCTTTCGGCAGCGAAACCGCGACGGCCCCCTTCGGGGTCTCCACCCCGGACATCCACGTCGTGAACGCCGACGGCAGCGGGCAGCGGAACCTGACCCGCAACCCCGCACACGACAGCGACCCCGCCTGGTCGCCGGACGGACGGAAGATCACCTTCGTGCGCAACTTCGAGATCTATGTGATGAACGCCGACGGAAGCGGGCAACAGAACCTGACCCGCAACCCTGCGCACGACCTCGCCCCTGCCTGGTCACCCGACGGACAACGGATCGTCTTCGAGCGCCGGCTCGCACGACGACAGTACGGCCGATGCCCCGGCTGCGGTGGAGCGACGATCTTCGAGGTACACGTGATGAACGCCGACGGCAGCGGACCGCGAAGGCTGACGCGAAACGCCGGGCAGGTCCACGAGGGCGCGATCGGCGCACGGCCTCGCTGGTCGCCGGACGGGCGTCAGATCGCCTTCGTCAGCGGGCACGACGGCAACGCCGACATCTACCTCATGAACGCCGACGGCAGCGGACAGCGCAACCTGACACGGAACGCGCGCGGACACGACACCGTGTTCGCCTGGTCGCCCGCGCGGACGAAGTAGACCCGATCTTCGCGGCGATCGTCCGTAGGCGCTGAATCCGTACCGCCACCGTACGCTCAGCGCCCTCGCGCGCCACGTGACGAGGCGGGAATCCCTGCAGGCGAGTGGGCCGTGAAGGATTCGAACCTTCGACCTTGGGATTAAGAGTCCCCTGCTCTACCAGCTGAGCTAACGGCCCCGCGAGGGTCGAAGGATAGCGCCAGCCCTGTGCCGTTCGACCCGGGTCGGATCCCGTTTCGGGGCTCTCACGGCGTTGGTAGTGTCGCACCGGTGATCCGCAGGGGCGCACTGCTGAAGATGCTCGGGATCGCGGGGGTCGCGGGCGTGATCACGACCGCGATCGCACTCCTGATCCGGTGGCTGCCGAGCTCCGCCTCGGAGGAGATGGACCGGATCACGTTCACGTACTGGTTCGCGACCGTGATCTGCATCGCGATCTTCTCGCTCGTGATCGGCGTGATCGTGTACTGCGTGATCGCGTTCCGGGTGCAGCCCGACGACGACACCGACGGGCCGCCGATCCACGGCAACACGAGGCTCGAGGTGATCTGGACGGTCGTCCCCGCGATCCTCGTGATCGCGATCGGGGTCGTCAGCGCCGTCGTCCTCTCGAAGAACGCGGACGCGGGCGCGAACCCGCTCAAGATCAAGGTTTTCGCGCAGCAGTTCGCGTGGCGCTTCGTCTATCCCGGCGACGTCCGCTCCGACGAGCTCGTGATGCCGCTCCACCGGCACGTGAAGTTCGACATGACCTCCGCGGACGTGATCCATTCGCTGTGGATCCCGCAGATGGGGCAGAAGCAGGACGTCGTGCCCGGCATCCAGACGGAGATCGTCATCACCCCGACCCGGACCGGGACGTTCTCGCTGATCTGCACCGAGCTCTGCGGCCTCGGCCACGCGACGATGCGGGCGCCCGTCCGCGTGCTCGAGCCCGCGGCGTTCCAGACGTGGCTCACGAAGCAGCGCGCATCGTCGGGCGGGGGCGGTGCCACCGGAGGCGCCACCACGGGCGGCGAGACCAGCGGCGGAGAGACCACAGGGGGCGAGACGACGGGCGGCACGACGACCGGCGAGAACGCGGCCCAAGCGCAGCTCGGCGCGAAGACATTCGCCTCGGCCGGCTGCGGCTCCTGCCACGAGTTCCAGAAGGCGGGGACGGACGCGCAGGTCGGGCCGTCGCTCGACGACCTCACCGCAGCCGCGCAGAAGGCGGGCGAATCGGTTCCCGACTACGTCCGCGAGTCGATCGAAGACCCGAACGCGGTCGTCACCGAGGGGTACCAACCCGGCGTCATGCCGCAGAACTTCAAAGACAGCCTGTCCAGCGAGGAGATCGACGCGCTCGTCGCGTACGTGGGCGGGGAGGAGGAGTCCAAGTGACCAGCACCGCGCACGCACCGACGCATCACGAGACCGGCCACGGGGACGCGCCCCGCCGCCGCGGACTCCTGATGCGACCCGGTTGGGTGCGCGCCGCCTGGGTCACGCCCGCCTTCTTCTTCATCGGGATGTACCTCGTCGTGACGTTCCGGTGGATCATGGGCTGGGACCCCGTCTACGACTGGGAGATCATCGTCCTCATCGCCGGGATGGTGACCGCGCCGATCGGCTTCCTCCTCGGGCTCGGAACGTTCGACTACTGGCTCTACTGGATCTCGGGGCGGCCGACGCTCGTCGACGACCACGCGAACCACGGCGCCTATCGCTGGACCGACTACTTCAAGGTCAACACCGACCACAAGGTGATCGGGATCCAGTACCTGGTCACGACCTTTGTGTTCTTCATCGTCGGCGGCTTTCTCGCGATGCTGTTCCGCGCCGAGCTCGCGGAGCCGGGGATGCAGTTCTTCACCACGCAGACCTTCAACGGCCTGGTGTCCGCGCATGCGACGCTGATGATCTTCGTCTTCATCATCCCGGCGTTCGCCGGGCTCGCGAACTTCGCCGTGCCGCTGATGCTCGGCGCGCCGGACATGGCCTTCCCGCGCCTCAACGCGCTCTCCTTCTGGATGCTGCCGGTGGCCGGGACGCTGTTCCTCGCGAGCTTCCTCGCGCCGGGCGGCGCGTTCGCCACGGGCTGGACGAGCTACGCGCCGCTCGCGTCGGAGCAGCCGTTCGGGCAGGTGTTCTTCAACATGGGCGTCCAATGGGCGGGCGCGTCGTCGATCGCCACCGCGCTCAACTTCCTCGTCACGATCATCACGATGCGCGCGCCGGGGATGACGTTCTGGCGCATGCCGCTGCTCGTGTGGGCGAACTTCACCACGTCACTCCTCGTCGTCATCGCCACGCCCTTCATCGCCGGCTCGCAGTTCTTCGTGATGTTCGACCGGGTCATGCACACGAGCTTCTTCACGCCGGACAACGGCGGCTACGTGCTCGGCTACCAGCACATCTTCTGGTTCTACTCGCACCCGGCCGTCTACATCATGGTGCTGCCGGGGTTCGGGATCATCTCGGAGATCATCTCCGTCTTCAGCCGGAAACCGATCTTCGGCTACCGGTTGATGGCGATCTCGCTGATCGGGATCCTCGTGCTCGCGTTCTCGGTGTGGGCGCACCACATGTTCGTCGCCGGCATGGCGGACTGGCTCCGCATCCCGATGATGATCACAACGCTTCTGATTGCCGTCCCGACCGGGATCAAGGTGTTCTCCTGGCTCGCGACCCTCTGGGAGGGGAAGCTCCACCTGAACACGCCGATGCTGTTCGCCCTGGGCTTTATTTCGACATTTGTTATCGGAGGCCTTTCGGGGATCTACCTCGCGGCGGTGCCGATCGACATCCACGCCTCGGATACGTACTTCATCGTCGCCCACATCCACTACGTGCTGTTCGGCGGCTCCGTCTTCACGATCTTCGCGGGCCTCTACTACTGGTTCCCGAAGATGACCGGGCGCATGTACGACGAGCGGCTCGGGAAGCTGCACTTCTGGCTGACGTTCGTCGCCTTCAACGCGACGTTCTTCCCGATGCACTGGGTCGGCCTGGACGGCATGCCGCGCCGCGTGGCGGACTACGCGGGCACGTACGGCGCGATCAACATGGTGATCTCGATCTTCTCGTTCATCCTCGGCGCCTCTGTTGTCGTGTTCGTCTACAACATGATCACGAGCTGGGCGCGTGGCCCGATCGCCGGCTCCAACCCGTGGCGGGCGATGACGATCGAATGGCAGGTCAGCTCGCCGCCGCCGGTCTTCAACTTCGACGAGATCCCACAGGTCGTCGGCAGCCCGTACGAGTACGGCGTCCCCGGCGCGAAGCATGTCGTCCTCAAGGGCGGTGCGCTCCAGGAGACTCCCGCGTGAGCGAGCAGGAGACCAAGCACGTGCTCGTCGTCGCGAACGAGACGCTCGCCGGCGACGAGCTCGTCGACGCCGTGCGCCGGCGCGCCGCCGAGGGGCCTATCCGCGCCGTGGTGGTCGCACCGGTCAACGACCCGCGCTCGGGGTATGTCGTCTACCGCAACTCACGCCGTGCCTCGGCGGGCCGCCGTCTCGACGGGATGGTCGAGGCGCTGCGCACCGCGGGCATTCCCGCGCACGGCGACGTCTTCGAGGGAGGGCCGGTGACCGCGGTCGAGGACGTGCTCGCCCAGGAGCCGATCGACGAGCTGATCGTCTCGACCCATCCCGAGGAGCGCTCGGGCTGGCTCCGCCGCCGCAACGTCCTCGAGGAGCTCAGGCGGCTCGCCGGCGACCGGCCGTTCACGCACGTCGTCTCGGACGTCGCCGCGCGCACCGGCGAGGCCAATGTCCTCGTCGTCGCCAACGAGACCGTGCTCGGGGAGCCGCTCCTCCAACGGATCCGCCGGCGCGCGGCGGAGGGGCCCGCAGCCTTCCTGATCCTGTGCCCGCAGTCCGATCCGAGCCAGGCCGAGCACCCCGAGGCCGAGCGCCGCCTGCGCGCTGCGCTCGCCACGCTGCGCGACGAGGGCCTCGAGGCGCACGGCCAGGTGGCGCACCCCGACCCGTACACCGCCGCGATGCAGGTGATCGAGGACGAGCGCGTCGACGAGGTGATCGTCTCGACGTTCCCGGGCGAGCGCTCAGGCTGGCTGCGCCGAGACGTCGTGGGGCGCCTGCGCAAGGACGCCGGGGTGCCGATCGAGCACGTCGTGGCCGATCTGCCCTCGGGGGCGCCGCTGGAAGGGGCTGCGCGGTGACCAGCCACGCCGAGCCTGCCGACGTCCACGCCCACCACGGGCCGCCCGCCGCGAACCGCAGCTCGCGGCTCGACCCGGCGACCCTGGGGATGTTCCTGTTCATCGCCTCGGAGGCGATGCTCTTCGGCGCGTTCTTCACGGCCTACTTCTTCGTGCGCGTCGTCAACCCGCTCGCGCCGGCGGAGTGGCCGCCGCCGCCGTACGAGTTCCCCGTCTTCGTGGCGGCCGTGAACACGGCCATCCTCGTCACCTCGAGCTTCACGATCCACTGGGCGACCCAGTCGATCAAGCGGAACGACCGGAACGGCCTGCGGGCGGGGCTCGTCTGCACGATCCTGCTGGGAACGGCCTTCCTCGGGACCCAGCTGGTCGAGTACGCGCACGTCGGCTTCAACACGAGCGACGGCGCGTTCGCGTCGGTCTTCTTCGGGCTCACGGGGCTCCACGGCGCGCACGTGGCCGTCGGGCTCTCGCTGCTCACGATCTCCGCCGTGCGCTCCTTCAAGGGCCATTTCTCGGCGGAGCACCATCACGGCGTCGAGATCCCCGGGATCTACTGGCACTTCGTCGACGTGATGTGGATCATCGTGTTCTTCGCCGTGTACGTGCTGTAGGCGGGTTCGCCTGCGACGGGAATCCGCCGGAGAGGTTCGTCCCGTATGACACACAGAAGGAGCGGCCGACGATGAAGAATCCGCTTCGCGACGAAGCTTCCGCCTTCCAGGTAGTCCTGCTCACGCTCGGCGGGGCGGTGCTCGTGGTGCTCGCCGCCTGGATCAACACGTGGCTCGGGCTCGCCGTCTTCATCGTGCTCGTCTGCGCTGCCCTCTGGGCGATCCGCGGCGGCCTGATCCAGCGGCCCCCACAGACCCACGTCGTCCGCGACGAGGGGCCGTCGCGGCGCATCCTCGTGATCGCGAACGAGACGGTCGGCGGCGACGAGCTGCGGACGCTTCTCGAGCGGAAGGCCGAGGGGGTTGCCGAGGAGATGCTGCTCGTCTGCCCCGCGCTCAACTCGCGCGTCCGCACGTGGACGTCCGACGAGGACCCCGCGCGGGCCGAGGCCCAGTCACGTCTCGACGCAAGCCTCGCCAGGCTCGGCGAGGCCGGGGTCAGCGTGCGCGGCGAGATCGGCGACGGCGACCCGCTGCAGGCGCTCGAGGACGCGCTGCGCGAGTTCCCCGCCGACGAGATCGTCGTCTCGACGCACCCGCCCGGTCGCTCGCACTGGCTCGAGCAGGGCGTCGTCGAGCAGGCGCGGCACCGCTACGACGTGCCGATCACGCACGTCGTCGTCGACCTCGAGGCGCGCCAGACCGCCTGATTGCCCGGGGGCTACTTGCCGGCGTTCTGCGAGACGTAGTCGGCGACGGCCTCGATCTGTGCCTCGCTCAGCTGGCCCTTGAACGACGGCATCCCGCCCTGGCCGTTCGTGACGCGGTCGACCACGAGCTCCTTCGGCGGCTTCGCCTCGTCGAGGTTCGGGCCGACGGTGCCGGTCGACCCTGCCGCCCCGAGCGTGTGGCAACCGGTGCAGCCGGCGGTCGCGAAGATCGTCTTGCCGTCGGTCGCGTTCCCACCGCCGCCTCCCGGCTTCGGCGGGTTCGCGGGATCGATGATCTGACCGCTCGCGTCGAGCCCGGCGACGGAGGCGACGTAGGTCGCGACGTCGTCGGCGTCCTGGCCGGTGAAGATGTCCCGCGGCATTCCCGGCGCCCCGGTCGAGGGCGTCGTGACCGCGTACGCCATCTGGTCGCGCACGACCTGGATGATCGTGTCCTCTCCGAGCCCGTCCTTCCGCGACTGGAGGAACGCGTAGTCGAGGTTCGGCCCGATCGTCCCGGTCGTCCCCGCGTCGTTGAGCGTGTGGCAGCTCCCGCAGCCCTGCTTGAACAGCTCCTTGCCGCGGATCGTGTCACCGGAGGAGGCGTCGGTGTAGCCGACCGTGTCTCCGCACGCAGCGAGGAAGAGGCCGGCGACGAGGGCGAGGAGCGCGAGCGCGCCGACCTGCATGGGACGCCGACGCAGAGTGGTTGACAGCGAGCGCTCCACGCGGAGCGAGTCTAGCCCGATGCGTTCTTGCGAAGCTGCTTCAACTGCGCCTGCACGACGCTCGCGTTCGGATCGTCCGGCGCGAGCTTGAGGAACCGCTCGTAGGCGGCGATCGCAGTGGTGGCGTCACCCGTCTGCTGGGCGGCCTGCGCGAGCTCGAGCTGCACGTTCGGGTCGTTCGGCTGCAGCCCGGCGAGCTTCTGGTACGCGTCCACCGTCCCGGCGGCCTCGGATGCGGCCTGCTGGTAGAGGGTGGAGGTGTCGTTCGTCAGCCCCGAGATGACGGCGCTCTCGAGCGGGTTGGTGAACGTGGGCTTCCCGGACTTCGTCGTCAGCGAGGGGAAGGCCGTGCCCGGCGCCCGGAACGCCGCGGCGATCTGCGCCTGCTGGAGCTGCTGCTGGTACTCGCTGGCCCGCGTGAGGTGGAGGCCGGCGAGCTCGCGGTAGGCGTCGGGGGACTTCGGCTTCAGCGTGATCGCGCGATTGAGGGCGTCGATCGCGCCCGCGGTGTCGCCCTCCGTCTGGAGCGCCGTCGAGAGGTCGCGCCACGCCTGGGCGTTGTTCGGGTGCTCCGCGGCGTCCTTCCGCGCGTCGGAGACGGACTGGCCGGAACTCGTGCCGCCCTGGTCGCGGAAGATGTCGCCGATTCCCGTGCCGCCCGCGCCGACGCCGAAGACGACGAACCCGAGCCCGAAGACGAGCGCGAGGAACACGAACATCCACTTCGCATGGCGCCGGAGCCGCGGGAAGAACATCGTGTCCTCGATCGACGGGGCCGTCGAGGCGCGCGGGCGCGGCGCTACTGCAGCATGCGGCTTCGTGCTCTTCGGGCTGCTCTTCTCGAATCGGGCCATGCGGTCGTCCCTCGCCGGTAGCGGTCCTCGCCGGCTACGAGAGTAGCTGCAACGCGCTCCGGAGAGCCCCCCAGCACAAGACTCACAACAGGATCTTCAACGGGTGCAAACGGACTGTCCTCGAGCGACACGACGAAGAGGTCCGCCTGCTTCCCCGGGACGAGCGAGCCGACCTCGCCGTCCATGCCGAGCACGCGGGCGCCGCCCATCGTCGCGAGCTCGAGCGCGCGCGCCGCAGAAAGCGCATCGGGCCGGCCCGCCCGTGCGCGCGCCGCGACGATCGCGGTCCGCGCCTCCTCGAACAGGTCGAACGACGGCGTCGACGCCGGGCTGTCCGTCGCGATCCCGACGGGGATCCCCGAGGCGAGCAGCTCCTCGAGCGGCGCGACGCCGCAGCCGAGGTAGCCGTTCGAGCGCGGGCAGTGCGCGACCCCGACCCCGCTCTCCGCCAGGAGGCCGATCTCCTCCGCGTCCACGTCGACGCAGTGGGCCGCCATCAGCGTCGGGCCGAGGAGCCCCGCCCCGGCCAGCAGGCGGATGCCCGTCGTCCCCGGCGGCGGCACGAGGAGCTCCGCGAACGACGCCCAGTCACCCGAGCCGTCCAGCAGGTACCGGCGCTCCGAGACGCTCTCCCCGAGGTGCGTGGCGATGGGCAGGCCGAGCCCTGCGCACGCCTCGTACAGCTCGAGGGTGCACGTGTACGGGGCGTGGGGAGAGACACCGAGCCGCACGCGCTCGGAGAGGAAGGGCTCGACGCGGCCCCGCAGCTCCTCGAACCGCGCGAGCGCGGAGGCGTCCCGGCCGAACACCTCGAGGTAGACGATCGCCCGCAGCCCGGTCTCGGCCGCGGCCTCGGCGGCCGCGCCGGAGAAGCTGCAGTCGCCGACCGTGGTGATCCCTGAGCGCAGGCACTCCACGGCGCCGTCGGTCGCGATCGCCCGCATGTCGTCGAGGTCGAGCAGGCTCTTGCGCGCGACGTGCAAGCCGATCCACGAAGAGAAGGGGAGCCCGTCGCCGAAGCCGGCGTAGACGGCGTATTCCAGGTGCGAGTGGCAGTCGACGAAGCCCGGGGCGATCGCGCAGCCCTCGAACTGCTCACCCGCGCCGAGCTCGGCCGCCGGGCCGACCGCGGCGATCGTGCCGTCTTCGGCGATCACGACGGCGCCGTCGCGAATCGGGTCGCCCTCAACGGGGACGACCCAGTCGGCGGAGACCACCCTCATGGGTCCGGAAGGAGGGGGCTCGTGGGGGAACCATGGGTTCCCCCACGTAGGACGCAGTCGGCGGAGAGCATCCTCACAGGGCTTCGGCTTCGGCGGCCGACCGCTCCCAGCGGCGCTCCATCACCACGGACAGCCAGATCGACATCTCGTAGAGGACGAGGAGCGGCGCCACCTCGAGCACGAGCGAGACGGGGTCGACGGTCGGCAGGAGGATCGCGAAGACGAGCATGACGACGTACCCGATCCGGCGGTTCTTGCGTAGCCGCGCCGACGTCAGCACGCCGATCCGCACGAGCGCGAGGACGAAGATCGGCATCTGGAACGCGATCCCGAAGGCGAGCATCGTCAGCGCGACGAAGGAGAGGTAGTAGCTCGCCCGGATCTGTACCTGGTAGAGGTCGGAGTCGTAGTCGACGAGGAAGGTCAGCGCCCTGGGCAGCACGATCGTGTAGCAGAACACGAGCCCGGCGGCGAACAGCGCGGTGGCGAGGACGACGAACGCGCCCAGCACGCGCTGCGTGTCCTCCTTCACGGCCGGCGCGAGAAACGCCCAGATCTGCCAGAGGAGGATCGGCAGGACGAGCGCGATCGCCGCGTAGAAGCTCACCTTCAGCGACGTGATGAAGGGCTCCGTCACGCCGAAGGTGACCAGCGGCGTCCCCGCCGGGAGCAGGTCCTTGAGGCGGTCGATGAGGTCGTCGTGGAACGCGTACGCCAGCGCGAAGGCCGGAATGATCGAGCCGAGGCAGATGAACAGGCGGTGCCTGAGCTCCGTCAGGTGATCGACGAGGCTCGCTTCCTCGTCGTGGCCGAGGCGCCGCGGCAGCATGCGGGCCATCGCGCGGCGACGGGGCTAGGAAACGGTGTCGCGCTCGCGGGTCGGGGTCGCGGGGGTCGACGGCTCCGCGGGCGGCAGCTCGGCCATCTCGTCCACGTGGTCGTCGTCCTTGCCGGACACCGATTCCTTGAACTCCCGCATCCCCTTCCCCAGCTGGCGGCCCATCTCCGGGAGCCGCTTCGGCCCGAAGACGAGGAGCAGCACGAGGAGCAGGATCAGGAGCTCCCAGATGCCGATTCCGAATGGCATGCGGAGAGCGTAGCGGTTCCCTGCGCCGACCGGGCTCGGCCGAGGGATGGGGGTCGGAAGCGGCCCGCGGGTACCATCGGAGAGATGGCACTGCTCGAGATCACGAACCTGCACGTCGCGCTGGAGGACGGCACGGAGATCGTCAAGGGTGTCGACCTCGCGGTCGACACGGACTCCAAGCACGCGATCATGGGGCCGAACGGCTCGGGCAAGTCGACGCTCGCGTACGCCCTGATGGGGCATCCCGCGTACGAGATCACCGAGGGCGACATCCGGCTCGACGGCGAGTCGCTGCTCGAGCTCGGGGCGGACGAGCGCGCGCAGCGCGGGCTCTTTCTCGCGTTCCAGTACCCGCACGCGATTCCGGGCGTGACCGTGACGAGCTTCCTGCGCAGCGCGATCAACGCGAAGCGCAAGGCGTCGAACGGCGGCGAGGACGACCCGGTGCCGGTCAAGGAGTTCCGCACCGAGCTCCTCGCTGCGATGGAGCGCCTCAAGGTGCCGCGCGAGCTCGCGCAGCGCTACCTCAACGATGGGTTCTCGGGCGGCGAGAAGAAGCGCGTGGAGATCCTCCAGATGGCGATGCTCTCACCAAGGATCGCGATCCTCGACGAGACCGACTCCGGGCTGGACATCGACGCGCTCCGCATCGTGGCCGAGGGCGTGAACGCGCTCGTCGGGCCCGAGATGGGCGCGCTCGTGATCACCCACTACCAGCGCATCCTCAACTACGTGACCCCCGACCACGTGCACGTGTTCGTCGGCGGGCGCGTCGTCGCATCTGGCGGCCCCGAGCTCGCCCACCAGCTCGAGTCCGAGGGCTACGAGGCGTTCATCCCCGCAGGTGTCTCAGTCGAGACGGAAGGGACGGCATGAGCCAGAGCGAGACCGAGATCATCAGGGACATCCGATCCGACTACGGGTACGGCTGGCACGTCGACGACGTCTCCACGATCTACAAGGCGCCGAAGGGCCTCTCGCACGAGCTGATCGACGTCATCTCCGACCACAAGTCCGAGCCCGACTGGATGCGGCAGTTCCGCCACAAGTCGCTCGACTACTTCCTCGCGCGGCCGATGCCGAGCTGGGGCGCGGACCTCTCCGGGATCGACTTCGACAACATCCACTACTACGTCAAGCCCACCGAGAAGCAGGCCGACAAGTGGGAGGACCTCCCCGCGGAGATCCTGGACACGTGGGACCGGCTCGGCATCCCGGAGGCGGAGAAGAAGTACCTCGCGGGCGTCGGCGCGCAGTACGAGTCAGAGGTCGTCTACCACAAGCTCCACGAAGACCTCACGCGCAAGGGCGTGATCTTCCTCGACATGGACTCCGGCCTCCGCGAGCACGAGGAGCTCGTCAAGCAGTACTTCTCGACGATCATCCCGCAGAACGACAACAAGTTCGCCGCGCTCAACTCGGCGGTCTGGTCGGGCGGGTCGTTCATCTACGTGCCGCCCGGCGTCTCGATCGACATGCCGCTCCAGGCCTACTTCCGCATCAACGCGGAGAACATGGGCCAGTTCGAGCGCACGCTGATCATCGTCGACGAGGGCGCGTATGTGCACTACGTCGAGGGCTGCACGGCGCCGATCTACTCGTCCGACTCGCTCCACTCGGCCGTCGTGGAGATCATCGTCAAGGACGGCGGCCGCTGCCGCTACACGACGATCCAGAACTGGTCGAACAACGTCTACAACCTCGTCACGAAGCGCGCGGTCGCGTACAAGGACGCGACGATGGAGTGGGTCGACGGCAATCTCGGCTCGAAGGTCACGATGAAGTACCCGGCGATCTGGCTGATGGGCGAGCGCGCGCACGGCGAGGTGCTCTCGATCGCGTTCGCCGGCAAGGGCCAGCACCAGGACGCGGGCGGCAAGGTCGTCCACGTCGCGAAGAACACGACGAGCGTGATCACCTCGAAGTCGATCTCGAAGAACGGCGGGCGCGGTGGCTACCGCGGCCTGCTCGAGGTCGCGAAGGGCGCGACCGGCTCGAAGTCGAAGGTCGTCTGCGACGCGCTCATCCTCGACGAGGAGTCGCGCTCGGACACCTACCCGTACATCGACGTGAAGGAGAACGACGTCGACCTCGGGCACGAGGCGACCGTCTCGAAGATCGGCGAGGAGCAGCTCTTCTACCTGATGAGCCGCGGCCTCTCCGAGGCCGAGGCCAGCGCAATGATCGTCTCGGGCTTCGTCGAGCCGATCACGAAGGAGCTCCCGCTGGAGTACGCGGTCGAGATGAACCGCCTCATCCAGCTCCAGATGGAAGGCTCTGTTGGCTGATCGGAATCGGCGTGCCGATTCCGATGTGTTGGGTAGCCCGGTGACGGGCGTCGACTTCGTCGCCGTCCCGTCCACCGACTGGGAGCGATCTCGCGCGTTCTACGTCGACACGCTCGGCCTGCGGCCGGACGAGCACGCGCAGGCGGAGTTCTGGGTGGGCGAGACCTGCTTCGGCATCTGGGAGCCGGCACGGGTCGGCATGGAGTTCGCCCCTCAGCGAAACGGCCACATCGCACTCTCCGTCGACGACGTGGCAGCCGCGCGATCGGAGCTCGAGGCGAAGGGAATCGAGTTCTTCGGCGACATCCTCGACTCGGGCGTCTGCCACATGGCGTTCTTCAGAGACCCGGACGGAAACGACCTGATGCTGCACCACCGCTACGCCCCACGCTCAGAGGGCCGGACGGACTCGTGAGCGAACGGGCCGATCTGCTCGAGCGTTACCAGGCGCTCCCGCTGCCGACGACGAAGGACGAGCACTGGCGCTTCACCGACCTCCGGGGCTTCGACCCCGATGCGTGGAGCGCGGGCGCGATCGAGCAGTCCGAGGTCGCCTCGCTGCTCGACCTCGACGTCGCCGCGGCGGCGACGATCGACGAGACGGCCGTCCGCATCTCCGAGGTGGGCTCCCTGCCCGAGGGGGTGCGCTTCGAGCCCCTGCAGGACGACAACCCGCTCGTCGGCTCGCTCGTCGCACCCGACGACAAGCTCCGCGCCCACAATGCGGCCGTCTGGCAGAACGGGCTGCTCGTCCACGTCGGGCAGGACGTCGTGCTCGAGAAGCCGCTCTACCTGCGCGTCTCGAGCACCGCGCCGGGTGGCTCGCTCTTCTGGCGGGTCCTCGTGGTTGCCGAGCCCGGGTCGCGGTTCACCCTCGTCCAGGAGCTGACCTCCGCGGACGAGGAGCTCGAGTCGTACGTGAACGGCGTCGTCGAGGTGGTCGTGCGCGACGGGGCGAAGGCCGAGATCGTCGACGTCCAGCGGCTCTCGCGGAAAGCGTGGCTCTTCGCCTCGTTCCACGCGAGCGTCGAGCGCGACGCGGAGCTCGACTGGGTCGAGGGCGGCTTCGGCTCGGCCAAGGGCAAGGTGTGGATCCAGAACGACCTGGCGGGGCGCGGCGCGACGTCACGCGTGACCGGCGCGTACTTCGCCGACGGCTCCCAGCACCTCGACTACGACACGTATCAGCTCCACGCCGCCCCCGACACGACGAGCGACTTCGCCTTCAAGGGCGCACTGCGCGACACGGCGGCGACGGTCTGGCGCGGGATGATCCGCGTGGAGGAGGGCGCGCAGAAGACGAATGCGTACCAGGAGAACCGCAACCTCCTCCTCTCCAAGACCGCCACGGCGAACTCGATCCCCGGTCTCGAGATCCTCGCGAACGACGTCCGCTGCACGCACGGCGCGACGCTCTCGCAGGTCGACCGCGAGCAGCTCTTCTACCTGATGGCCCGCGGCCTCCCCCGAGCAGAGGCGGAGCGGCTGATCGTGCGTGGCTTCTTCCAGGACGTGCTCGACCGGATCGAGCTCGAGCCCGTGCGCGAGGCGCTCGGCGCCGCGCTCGAGGCCCGGATCCCGCAAGCCTGACGGCCCCTCGGGCGTGGCACGATGGGGGCATGCCGTGCTCTTGCTGCGCGGGTGAGTCGCTCGACATCTTCGGCGAGAGAGGCGCGCGCCGGGAGCTCCGCCGGTACCTGCGCGACGGGCTCGGCGGGGACGACGCGAAGCTGATCGCGGCGTGGGCCGAGGAAGGTGGCCTCGCCGGCGCGACGGTGGTCGACGTCGGTGGTGGCATCGGCCAGATTCAGGGCGAGCTCGTTCGGCGCGGCGCGGCGACCGGCACGGTCGTCGAGGTCGTCGGCGCGTACGCGCAACCCGCTGCAGAGCTCGCGGACGCCGTGGGGATTGCGGGCCGCTCGACGTTCCTCCTTGCCGACCTGCTCCAGGACTCGAGCGGCGTCGCGCCGGCGGACATCGTCGTCCTGCGCCGCGTCGTGTGCTGCTCGCCCGACGGTCCCGCGCTGCTCGGGATCGCCGCCGGCAAGGCACGCCGCACCCTGCTCGCGAGCTACCCGCGCGATCGAGCCGTCAACCGGGCGTTCTCTCGGCTCGAAAACCTCTTCTTCCGCATGGTGCGCAGGCGTTTTCGCTCGTTCGTCCATCGACCCGACGAGCTCGACCGTGCCGCGGCCCGCAACGGCCTGCGCCGGACGCGCACCTCACGAGGAGTCGTGTGGGAGACGGCGCAGTTCGAGCCCGCGCGCTCCTGACGAATTCCTGACGAAGCGCTCAGGGTCTCCTGACGGGCGCCTCGTAGGGTCGGGACATGCGCCTCTTCGCCATCGGCGGCCTCCTCCTCGCGATCGCGATCCTGATCGCCTAGCGGCGCCTTCCGGGGCGTACGCTTGGCGAGATGGACGAGATCGGCCTCTTCCCGCTCGGACTCGTCCTGCTTCCCACGGAGCAGGTGCCGCTCCACATCTTCGAGCCTCGCTACCGCGAGCTGATCGGGGAGTGCCTCGACCAGGAGGAGCCGTTCGGGCTCGTGTTCGCCGACGACGACGGCCTCCGGCGCGTCGGGACGCTGGCATCCGTCGTGGAGGTGACCGACCGGTTCGACGACGGCCGGCTCAACGTCGTCGTCGAGGGCGGCGACCGGTTCCGGCTCGTCGAGCTCACCGAGGGACGCAGTTTCCATACCGGGACGATCGAGCCGCTCGGCGACCTGGAGAACGACCCGCCCTCGGCCGAGGAGGTGGAGCGCGCGACGGCGGTGTTCTCCCGGCTCGTGCAGCTGACCGGCGCAGAGGTCGAGCCCCCCGACGTCGAGAGCGAGCAGCCCTCGTTCTCCATCGCCGCCCGCTTCGAGCTCGCGCCGGACCTCAAGCTCGAGCTGCTCGAGGAGACGAGCGAGCGACAGCGGCTCGTCAGGCTCTGCGAGATCCTCGAGTCGGCGGCCGCGTCCGTCGAACGCCAGCGGGAGATCGGGGAGCTCGCGCAGACGAACGGCCACGCCAAGCCCAGCTGACCGGTCGCGCGGCTGAGGCCCGAGAGCACGCGGCTACGATGGCCGGGATGGCATCGACGGCCGCACCCGTGCTCGACGCGCACCGCCTGCGCGCGGACTTCCGGGTCTTCGACGAGCTCGTCGACGGCAAGCCGGTCGCGTTCCTCGACTCCGCCGCGTCCACGCAGAAGCCCCGTCAGGTGCTCGACCGAATGCGGGAGTTCTACGAGCACGAGTACGCGAACGTCCATCGCGGCGTCTACCGCCTTGCCGAGCGCGCCACCGAGGGCTACGAAGGCGCGCGGCGGGGCGTCGCCTCGTTCCTCAACGCGCCGTCCGAGAAGGAGGTCGTCTTCACGCGCAGCGCCACCGAGGCGATCAACCTCGTCGCGTACGCCTGGGGGCTCGACAACCTCGGCCCCGGCGACCTCGTCGTGATCACCGAGCTCGAGCACCACTCGAACTTCGTGCCGTGGCAGTACATCGCGCACCGGACGGGCGCAGGCTTCAGGCACATCCCGATCGACGACCAGGGCGAGCTCCAGCTCGACGCGCTCGACGGGCTCTCCCGCGAGGGCAACGTGAAGGTGGTCGCGAACAACCTCGTCTCGAACACGCTCGGCACGATCAACCCGGTCGAGACGCTCGCGGAGTGGGCGCACGGGCAGGGCGCGATCATGGTCGTCGACGCGGCCCAGGCCGCTCCGCACCGTGTCGTCGACGTCCAGGCCCTCGGTGCCGACTTCGTCGCGGTCTCGTCGCACAAGCTCTGCGGGCCGAGCGGGATCGGCGCTCTCTGGGGCAGGCGGGAGCTGCTCGAGACGATGAGCCCCTTCAACCTCGGCGGCGAGATGATCCGCTCCGTCGGGCTCGACCGGACGACTTTCAACGAGCTTCCCTACAAGTTCGAGGCCGGAACCCCCGCGATCGCCGAGGCGGTCGGCTTCGGCGCCGCCGTCGAGTACGTCTCGGAGGTCGGGCTCGACGCGATCGAGCGCCACGAGCACCAGCTCGTCGAGCAGACCATGACCGCACTCGAGGAGCTGCCCTGGATCCGGGTCTTCGGGCCGCCGCCCGAGCGGCGCGCCGGGATCGTCTCGTTCGACGTCGAGGGGATCCACCCGCACGACGTCGCGCAGATCCTCGACTGGGAAGGCGTCGCCGTGCGCGCCGGGCACCACTGCACCCAGCCGCTGATGACCCGACTCGGCGTCGCCGCGACGACGCGCGCGAGCTTCTACCTCTACTCGATCCCCGAGGAGGTCGACCGGCTCGTCGCCGGGCTCCACAAGGTCAAGGCCTCGCTCGGCTGATGTCGGCCCGCGCTCACGTCCCTGGGCTGCTGCTCGCGCCTCGAGCGGCAGCAGCTCCCCGGCGGAGGCCGGCTTCGCCGGCCGCAGGCGGGGAGCGTCCAGGGGCGTGAGCGA
>Ga0207428_10000107_pt1 | contig 115442 bp, 104 predicted proteins | sample RhiMethybrSRZTD1_FD_187600 | JGI IMG/M metagenome (GOLD analysis project Ga0207428, IMG submission 187600) | Populus rhizosphere microbial communities from Tennessee, USA - Rhizosphere MetaG P. TD hybrid SRZTD1 (SPAdes) (version 3) | ecosystem: Host-associated > Plants > Roots > Rhizosphere >... | reverse complement strand
AAGAAGGCGGCAGAGGACAAGAAAAAGAAGGAAGCGGAAAAAAAGAAGAAGGAAGAAGAGAAAAAGAAGCAGCAGAAGAAGGACGACCAGGCCCTCGACACGCTGCTCGCGAACGTGCTCGAGCAGAAGCCGGCGCCTGGGCCGGAGGAGCAACCCAAAAAGAAGAAGGCCGAGGCGAAACCTGCCGAGCCGAGTACCGGACCGCAGACCGACAACGTCTCCGAGATTCCGATGACAGCATCCGAGGAGGACGGCATCCGCGGCCAGATCGAGCGCAACTGGAATCTGGGTAGCATCGCTGGTGCACCCGACCTGACCGGCATGGTGATCGAGGTGCGCATCATTCTGCAGCCAGATGGTACGGTCACCAACGCAAAGGTGATCAACGGCGGCTCGAGTCCGATGTTCAGACAGGCAGGGGAAAGCGCGATCCGCGCGGTGATGATCTCGAGCCCGATTAAGCTGCCTCCGGGCAAGACCTACGACTCGATCGTGCTCCGCTTTCACCCGGATCAGGTGGTGCAATAGGCGACAGATCAAAAGCCCCACAATTGCCACGATCTTGCGGCAGGAACCTCACGGGGTCTTGTTCGTTCCTGCCACGGGTCCTGTAGGCAAGGGTTCAGGGGATCAGTATAAATCTCGGCCAATCGGCCGATTCGGCAAAGTTCCAAGAACGAAATCCAAGAGCTGAGGCATGACGATGGTTTGGACGGTACGGAGTGCTGTAACTGCTGCCCTGGCGGCCACGGTTCTGGCTATGGCGATGCCGCCCGCGAAGGCCGAGCCGGTGATCGATATCACCAAGGGCGTGGTCGAGCCGATGCCGGTCGCGGTTCCGGTGTTCGGCGGAGCCAATCCGGCCGACAATCAACTGGGCGCGGAGATCGCGCGCGTCATTGCCGCCGACCTCGAGCGCTCCGGCCTGTTCGCGCCGATCGATGAGAAGGCGTTCATCCAGCAGGGGCTGACGTCCGACGTACTGCCGCGCTTCCAGGACTGGCGCCTGATCAATGCCCAGGCCTTGGTGGCGGGCTCGGTGAAGCCCGGGGCAAGCGGGAAATACAGCATCGAGTTCCGGCTGTGGGACGTGTTCGGCGGGGCGGAGATGTTCTCCAACTCCTACACCTTCACCCAGGACATCTGGCGCCGCGCAGCCCACATCGTCGCCGACGATATCTACAAGCGCATCACGGGCGAGGACGGCTATTTCGACACCCGCATCGTCTACATCGCCGAATCCGGCCCCAAGGATAACCGCCAGAAGCGCTTGGCCATCATGGATCAGGATGGCGAGAACCATCAGTTCCTGACCAACGGCGCGGACTTGGTGCTGACGCCGCGCTTCTCGCCCGCTGCGCAGGACATCACCTACATGTCCTATTATGGGAATAAGCCGCGGGTGTATCTTTTCAGCATCAGTACTGGCCAACAGGAAGTGCTGGGCGATTTCCCGGGCATGACCTTCGCGCCGCGCTATTCGCCGGACGGCAACAGCGTCATCATGAGTCTGGCGCAGAACGGCAATACCGACATCTACGTTATGGATGTCCGCACCCGCCGCTCAAAGCGCCTGACCGATCATCCCGCCATCGACACGTCGCCCTCCTATTCGCCGGACGGCGCGCGCATTGTGTTCAATTCCGATCGGGGTGGAGAGCAGCAGCTCTATGTGATGAACGCCGACGGCTCGGGCGTGGCGCGCATCAGCAAAGGCCAGGGCCGCTATGCCACGCCGGTCTGGTCGCCGCGCGGCGACCTCATCGCCTTCACCCGCATCTATCAGGGGAGCTTCTATATCGGGGTCATGCGTCCCGACGGGTCGGGAGAGCGCATGTTGTCGCAGGGCTGGCTGGTAGAGGGTCCGACCTGGGCTCCGAACGGGCGGGTCCTGGCCTTCTACACCCAGGACCAAGGCGGCCGTACACAGCTCCATTCCATCGACCTCACGGGCTACAATGAGAGGGTCCTGAAAACCCCGATGGACGGCTCCGATCCGGCCTGGTCACCCTTGCTCAGCAAGCAATAATGCTTTATGTTCCGCGCGATTCCGGGGGTTCTGAGGGCCCGGCGCCAACGCCAACCATCAGTTGCGGAATTTCCGAACAAACCAGCGTCTTTGGTTCCTGGTAGCGGGGCTGAGGGGCGCGCATGGTTTGAGACAAACAAAGAGGATGAGAGGACAAAATGCGTCTTAAGATGATCTCGGCGATGGCTGCAGCGCTGCTGCTGGCAGCTTGCGCCTCCGACGAGGCCGCGACCACGGGCGATGCGAGCGCTGGTGGCGGTACTACCGGTACGAACGGAATTAGCCAGAGCGTCACGCCTGGCACCGCGGAAGACTTCCAGCAGAATGTCGGCGATCGCGTGTTCTTTGACACCGACCGCTATGATCTGTCGGCCGAAGCGCAGTCGCAGCTCCAGAAGCAGGCAGCATGGCTCGCGCAATATCCGGCCACGACCGTAACCGTCGAAGGCCATTGCGACGAGCGTGGCACCCGCGAATACAACCTGGCGCTCGGTGAGCGTCGCGCCAATGCGGTCGCCAATTACCTGACCGCGCTGGGCGTCGATGCCGGCCGCCTGTCCGTGATCTCCTACGGCAAGGAGCGTCCGGATTGCACCGACTCGAACGAAAGCTGCTGGGCGCAGAATCGCCGCGGCGTGACTTCGGTCAACAAGTAAGCAGGGGCAGAGAAGAGCGAGCGGAAGAGGATCGGGCTCTTCCCAATCGGCTCTTTGCCATCTGACACGACTTCCGCCCCCTCCCGGGCGTTCCGCTACCGGAACAAGCTAGGGAGGGGGCTCTGCTTTTTGAGGGGCGCCTCCGCGCTCCGTCTTCCGCGCCAAGCGCGCCGCCGCAATCGCGCCATCAAATCACCATCACAACGCCGCAACCGCGCCGTTGCGCGGCCGCAGCCGTAAGTGAGCCTCTTCCCGTCCGTATCTCCTGGCGTTTTCTCATCCTTCCTATGCGCCGGGCGGATTGTTGCAACGCAACTTGGGGAACACACATGTCGTACCTTCATTTCGTGGCAAACCGCATGACCATAGCGTCGGCGGCTCTGTTGTCGCTTGCCTTGCTGGCAGGCTGCGAGAGCACGGCCAGCACCGAGTCCAAGAATCCTGACGTCGCCAGTACCGACAACGGACCGATCGCTGATCCGGCGGAGCAACAGCTTCCCTTCGGCACAGCGCTTCAGCAGGTCGGCGACCGCGTCCACTTCGCGCTCGATCGCTTTGATCTTTCACCGGAGGCCGAGGCCACACTGCAGCGGCAGGCTGCGCTGCTGCAAAACCATCCGCAGATCGTCATCACCATTCAGGGCCACGCTGATGAGCGAGGGACGCGGGAATACAACCTGGCACTGGGCGAGCGGCGCGCCGATACTGTGCGGAACTACCTGATGGCCCTCGGCGTTTCGGCCGACAGGATCACCGTCATCTCCTACGGCAAGGAGCGGCCGGAGTGTCCGGAAGCTTCGGAAGGATGCTGGTCCCAGAACCGCCGCGGCGTGACAGTCGCCAGTCAATAATCAGAAGACAGAAGTCAGTGGGAGCGCGTTCTTTCACCAGCGTCTTAACCTTCTGACTTCTGACTTCCAACTTCTGACTTCCGGCCGGCTTGAAGCCAAAGCCCCCCTCTGGCATGGTCCGCTCACCATTTTGTGGCGGAATCGCTAGGCGTTAAGCCATGTTTTCGCCTCATTGGCGGCCGACGATCCGGCTGTATCCAAGGCTCCGCCGGGGCGGAGCCGAGCGCAGAGGATGATGAGATGGTGGGTCATGCCATGCGGGGGCGGTTGAACCTTGGCGGCTGGATTGTTGCCGGGAGCCTTGCGCTCGGGCTGGCGATTGGCGTTGCCGGCGCCGCCCGCGCCGACGAGGTCGACGATCTGCGCGCGGAGCTGGAGCAGCTCAAGCAGCAGGTGCTCTATCTGCAGAACCAGATCCCAGGCGCCAGCGCCGGCGGCGGAGGCAGCGGCAGTTTCGCGGCCCAGCAGCAGCTGCAGGCGACGCAGTTCCAGCAGCAGCTCACCGAGCTGACCGGCCAGATCGAGCGGGTGGAGCTGAAGGTCAACGACGTCGCCGCGCAGGTCGAGCGCATGCAGAAGGACACTGAATACCGTCTCAGCGTTCTGGAAGGCGGCGGCGCGGCGGGCGGCGGGGCGGGCACGGGACTCATGGCGGGTGCGGCGGCCGATGGCACCGCTCCGGCCGGCGACACAACGCAGCAGACGGCCGGCCAACAACCGGCGCAACAGCCTCAAGCCCAGACGTCGGAACAGGCGACGCCCGCGCCGGCAAGCGGTCAGCCGGGCGTGCTCGGCACCTTGTCGGCCTCGCAAGCGGCGAACCTGCCGCAGGCGCCAGCCGGTGCTGCGGAGGCTGCTGCGCAAAGGGCAGGTCAACAGACCGCAATGCCGAATGCCGGCGGCGTGCTGCCCGGCGCGACGCCGCGCGAGCAGTACGAATACGCGACCAACCTGATTCAGCGCGGCCAGTATGACCAGGCGGAGATCGCGCTGAAGTCCTTCATCCAGCAGCATCCGAAGGACGAGCTGACCGGCAACGCGCAATATTGGCTGGGTGAGACCTATTACGTGCGCAACGACTTCAAGAGCGCGGCGGTCGCCTTCGCGGAGGGCTATCAGAAATATCCCGACAGCCAGAAGGCGCCGGACAATCTGCTGAAGCTCGCGATGGCACTCGGCCAGCAGGGGCAGAAGGAAAACGCCTGCGTCGCCCTGCGCCAGCTCGAGAAGCGCTACCCCGACGCCTCGGCGAACGTGAAGGACCGCGCCGTCCGCGCCAAGAAGAACTATAGCTGCACCTGAGGCATATGGCCGGCGGCGCGGGAGCCTTATGCCGGATATCGACATCGCAAAGCTGATGGCGCCGCTCGGCCCGTTCGAGCGGCCGCCCTTGATCGCGGTCGCTGTGTCGGGCGGGTCGGATTCCCTTGGCCTGGGGCTGCTGCTGGCGGAGTGGGTGAGAGGGCAAAGTGGAAGCCTCCATGTGCTCAGCGTCGATCACGGGCTGCGTGCGGAAGCGGCTGGCGAATGCGCGCGCGTTGCCGACATCTTTGCTGCAATTCCAGGCTGTTCGGCGCACGTGTTGCGATGGCATGGCGAGAAGCCGGCGCACGGGCTTCAGGCAGCGGCGCGGGCAGCGCGCTATGGCTTGCTGACGGGCTGGTGCCGCGCGCACGGCGTGCTGCATCTGGCCATCGGCCACACGGCAGAGGATCAGGCGGAGACGGTGGCGATGCGCCGCGCCCATGGCAGCGGCACCGCGGGCCTCGCCGGCATGGCGGCCTTGCGGGCGGAAGAGGGCGTGCGCCTGCTGCGCCCGCTGCTCTCGGTGTCGCGACCGGCGATCCGGGCTTGGCTGCAGGCGCGCGGGCAAAGCTGGATCGAGGATCCAAGCAACGATCTCACGAAGTTCGAGCGCGTGCGGGTCCGGCAGAGCCTCGGTGCGAAGGAGGCGGGAGCCTTGCTCGAGCGGGCGCAGCAACTGGGCGGCGTGCGCGACGGGCTGGAGCGTGCCGCCGCGCGCCTGTTGGCCGAGACGGGACAGGTGCATGAAGCGGGCTATGTCTCGGTTGCTCTCGCGCCGCTCTCGGAAGCCGCGCCGGAGGTACAGGCAGCAACACTGCGCCAGATGATCCTTGCCGTAAGCGGCGGCGACTATGCCCCTGATCTTGATGATCTTCTTTCTTCGCTTGGCACCCCGCGAACCTTGGGCGAGTGTTTCGTGCAAACCCTGCAGGGCCGTCTGACCGTTTTCCGGGAGGCTGCCGCGATCGATGCGCCGGCCCCGGTCGCCCCCGGCTGGACCGGCCACTGGGACAACCGGTTCAGCCTGGCGGTCGCCGGCGACCTGGCGCCCACCACCGGCTGGGCCCTCGGCCCGCTGGGCGAGCGGGGCCTGCGCCAGGCCGTGGATAGGTTCGGAATCCGCCTGAGACGCCATCCCATCCCACTGCCTGCCCGGCTGGCCCTGCCGGCCCTGTGGCACGGGGAACACTTGGCCGCGCAACCGCATTTGAACCTGGGACAAGGGCTTGCGGCCGGGGCCGCACCTCGCCATACCGTGACAACATGCGGCTTTACAGTTGCGGCCGGGCGGCCGCACACTATCTATTCATCAGTGCCGTGCTAGTTTGGAATGATTGCAAATCGGGGGATAAATCCTCCCGCCATGCGCCCAAATCGGCTGGCTTTGTCCAGTTAATGAGGATCAATCGGTGAATTTCGGCAGGAATCTCTGGATTTGGGCGGCGGTCATCGTGCTGCTGTTCGTGCTCTTCGAGATGTTCCAGGGCGGCGCCAATCCCGGCAACGCTTCGGAACTATCCTACTCGGAGTTCCTCAACAAGGTTCAGGCGGGTGAGGTCAACAACGTCACCATCAAGGGGCCTGAGATCACCTTCCAGACCGGCAACAGCACCTACACGACCTACGCGCCGGACGATCCGAAGCTGATCGAGACCCTGACTGCCAAGGGCGTCGCCATCAAGGCCGGCCCGCAGGAAGAGAAGAACCTGCTGTTCATCGCCTTGGTGCAGTGGGCGCCGATCATCCTGATCGTGGCGTTCTGGATCTTCATGCTGCGCCAGATGCAGTCCAATGGCGGCAAGGCCATGGGCTTCGGCAAGTCGCGTGCGCGCCTGCTGACCGAGCGCCAGGGCCGCGTCACGTTCGACGACGTCGCCGGCATCGAGGAAGCCAAGACCGAGCTTGAAGAGATCGTCGACTTCCTCAAAGACCCGCAGAAATTCCAGCGCTTGGGCGGCAAGATCCCGAAAGGCTGCTTGCTCGTCGGCCCTCCGGGCACCGGTAAGACGCTGCTGGCGCGCGCCATCGCGGGCGAAGCCAACGTGCCGTTCTTCACCATCTCCGGCTCCGATTTCGTCGAGATGTTCGTCGGCGTCGGCGCCAGCCGCGTGCGCGACATGTTCGAGCAGGGCAAGAAGAACGCGCCCTGCATCATCTTCATCGACGAAATCGACGCGGTCGGCCGCCATCGCGGTGCCGGCCTCGGCGGCGGCAATGACGAGCGCGAGCAGACCCTCAACCAGTTGCTGGTGGAGATGGACGGCTTCGAGGCCAACGAAGGCGTCATTCTGATCGCCGCCACCAACCGGCCCGACGTGCTCGATCCGGCGCTGCTGCGCCCCGGTCGGTTCGACCGCCAGATCGTTGTCCCGAATCCGGATATCAACGGCCGCGAGCAGATCCTGAAGGTGCATATGCGCAAGGTGCCGTTGGCGCCCGACGTCAATGCGCGCACGATCGCGCGCGGCACGCCCGGCTTCTCCGGCGCCGACCTCGCCAATCTGGTGAACGAGGCGGCGTTGCTGGCCGCGCGTGCCGGCAAGCGCGTCGTCACCATGTTCGATTTCGAGCAGGCCAAGGACAAGGTCATGATGGGCGCGGAGCGGCGCTCCATGGTCATGACCGAAGAAGAAAAGCTGGCGACCGCCTATCACGAGTCCGGCCACGCCATCATCAACCTTTCCATCCCGGCTTGCGACCCTCTGCACAAGGTCACGATCATCCCCCGTGGCCGGGCGTTGGGCGTCACCTGGAGCCTGCCGGAGCGAGACCGCCTCAGTTATACGATGGACTGGATGAAGGCGCGGATCGCCCAGGCCTTCGGTGGCCGCATCGCCGAGCAGCTGATCTATGGCGAGACGCACCTCAACAGCGGAGCGTCGAGCGACCTCAAGGCCGCAACCTCTCTCGCGCGCAGCATGGTGACCGAGTTCGGCATGTCCGATAAGCTCGGGCCGCTGCGTTATAACGACAATGAGGAAGAGGTATTCCTCGGCCATTCCGTGACGCAGCGCAAGAATGTCTCGGATGCCACGGCCCAACTGATCGATGAGGAAGTACGTCGCATCGTTGAGGAAGGCGAGGCAAAGGCACGCGAAATCCTCTCCGAGCGTCTGGACGATCTGCACACGCTGGCCAAGGCCTTGTTGGAGTACGAGACGCTGTCCGGCGATGAAGTGAAGGATCTGCTGGCCGGCCATCCGATCCGCCAGGGCGGTGACACCTCCGGCCCGCAGAAGCCGCGCTCCTCGATCCCCACCACAGGCACGGCGCCCAAGCCGACGCCAGGTGGCTTCGAACCCAAACCGGCCGGCCGCTAGCTCGGCCAGTCACGAAACCCCGCCCAACCGGCGGGGTTTCTTTTTGCCATCAGTTCTGCGGATCTATCACGCGCGCCGCCACGCCGGCCGGCGAAGCCGCCTCGCGTCCATCGCTCGGGACGTGGGTGCGGAGGAGGAGGCCGGGGAATTGGCGGGTTCCCGGCTTGGGCTCGAACAGGCGCATCCAATCCTGGCCATGGCGCCAGAGCGCGTAGTTGAAGCTGATCTGGTCGCGCCGGCTTCCGGCCTCGATCTCGCGCCACCAGGAATCCAGTACAGCCGCGGCCGCCGCATGCCGCAGGTTCCAGATCATGAAACTGGTATCGCAGACCGCCAAGTGCCTCGGAACGCCGGCTGCGAGATAGCGCGCGACCTGCGCTGCGATCACCACCAGATCGTCCTTGCGCGCACGCGCGCAAAGATAGGCCTCGTCGTAGACGTCGTGGCGGCGCGGGTGCGGAATGCCGCCGACGGGTAGGCTTGCCGCGTTCAAGCGGGCGATCAGCGGCTTCAGATCGCTTGCGACGATGATGGTGGCATCCATCCAGATCGCGATGTCATGCTCGGGGAACAACAGGTGCGGATGGGTCTTGACGAAACGGGCGGCCCGCACCGGGTCGGCATGGTGATAGGGCAAAGGCCTGATCTCGAACATTCCCAGATCCGATCGTGGCGTATCGCTGAAGCAGACATAGTCGATATCGGGATCGAGCGTCCGGGGCACGCGCAGCGTGTCGTAGTTGGCGGTGATGACAGTGAAGGCGACGATACGGTTGGCGGGCCGCTTGGCGCGGCAATAGTCAAGAATGGCGGCGCCGTTTTCCGGCACGTCCTCCGCCGGTGATCTCTTCGGGCGTGGGCGTCGCCGGCGCGGCCGCGCCAGCCGCAGATAGGCCCCGAGCGGCCCCAGCCGCGCGGCACGCGAATCGCGCTCCAGAACCCAGGCGCTCGAGAACAGCGGGCCGGGGTCGCGGCCCTCGCGCGCGCCGTATTCGAGGAAGTGCGCCAGCGGATTGGCGCCGCTCTCCCGCGCGTCCGGATAGCGCGACAGATACCAGGCAGTATCGAACAGCGGATGCGGATTGCGGCCCTCGGCCGCGCCCTGCCGCAGATAGTGGACGACCGGGTCTTCGTTCGCCTTCGCAACGTCGGGGTTTTGTGCGAGATACCACGCCTTGTCGAACTGCTGGGATCGTTCGATCGACACGCGCTGGCGCCAAAGACGCCGCTCGCGCCCGAGCCTGCCCCACTGGAACGTCAGTATCCACCCGATGCTCTGGAGGCAATGAGCGAGGAACAGCAGCCGCAATCGGCGGCGCAAGCGCCGACTGTCCGCGCGCGATCCAGTCACCGAAGCTGCCAAGCGCCGCCCCAAGCCGTCCAGAGCTCCAGAATGCGGGCGGGTGCATTCGGCCGACCGCGCGATGCATTCCGGATGCCGCTTGCCAAGGTCACGTCTGAATCCGAAAATCGTCTCAAAAGCCGCGTCGGACTGTAACACGGCCGCCGGCGGCGCCAAGCCGGCTTGGCATGACGGAGCCTTGGCCTTTATCGTGCGGCTGCCATGACCCGCTATCTCATCCCGCGCGCATTGATCTCCGGCCCGGCCGCCGTGCGCGCCATCGACGCCGGCGCCGCGCTGCCGCTGGCAGGTGGAACGCTGGCCTTTGCGCTGACGGACGCGATCGAGCGTGTTGTAGGCGAAGAGGGGCGTCGTTGCCCGATGGACCTGCCGGCAGCCCGCGCGTTCGCGCCCGACTTCATCGGCGGCCTCATCAAGCCGCGCGCTGCCTGGGCCGGCTTCGATCTGAAGCGTCCGCTGATCATGGGCGTTCTCAACGTGACCCCTGACAGCTTTTCCGACGGGGGGGACTTCGCCGAAGCCTCGACCGCGATCGATCACGGCCGCGCCATGCTGGCGGCGGGCGCCGATATCATCGATGTCGGCGGCGAATCCACGCGTCCCGGCGCGCACCCGGTCTCGCCGGCGGATGAGGCGGGACGCGTTCTGCCGGTGGTGCGCGCGTTGGCGGATGCGGGCGCAGTGGTCTCGATCGATACCCGCCACGCCTCCGTCATGGATCAGGCTGTCAAGGCCGGCGCAGGGATCATCAACGACGTGACGGCGTTGACCGGCGATGCGGAGAGTGTGCGCGTGGCGGCAGGGTCGGGCGCCGCGATCGTCCTCATGCATATGCTGGGCGAGCCGCAGACCATGCAGCAGGACCCGCGCTATGCCGACGTGACCTGCGACCTTATCGACTATTTCGAGGCGCGGCTGGCCTCGCTCAATATCGCGCGCGAACGCATCGCGATCGATCCGGGCATCGGCTTCGGCAAGAAGGATCCGCACAATCTGCGCCTGCTGGACGAGCTGGCCGCTTTCCATGTCTTCGGCTGCCCAATCCTGCTCGGCGCCTCGCGCAAGAGCTTCATCGGCCGCCTCGGCAAGGGCGAGGCGCCGAAACAACGCCTCGCCGGCACGCTGGCTGCGCACCAGACCGGGTTCGATCGCGGTGCGCAGATCGTCCGCGCGCATGATGTGGCCGAGGCATATCAGGCGCGCGCCATCTGGATGGCGGTGAATTGAGCATGGCGCCGGTCTTCTCCATCGTCATGGCCGCCTACAATCGCGGGCGGCACATCGTCCCGACGATCAGGTCCGTGCTGGCCCAGAGCTTCACCGACTACGAACTGCTGATCGTCGGCGATGGCTGCGACGACGACACCGAGGCGGTGGTCCGGCCGTTTCTGTCAGACCGCGTCACCTGGCGCAACCTGGAGACGCGCGCCGGAAACCAATTCGGGCCGAACAACGCCGGGATCGAAATGGCCCGCGGTCGCTACATTGCTTATATCGGGCATGACGACATCTGGGCGCCGGATCACTTGGCCGCGCTGAATCGGGCATTCAGTGGTGCCGCAGATATCGTGTTCGCTGTCGCTGGTTGCATCTGCTACGGCCCGCCGGGCAGCGGCATCTATTTTGTGTCCGGATTGTTCGAGGATGACAGCGCGAAGTTCGAGCATCACTTTCCGCCCTGTTCCTTCGCGCACCGCCGCGACGCGACCGACCGGTTCGGGCTCTGGCGATCGCCGCGCACCATGAGCCGTATAACGGACGCCGATTTTCTGCTGCGTGCCGCACAGGCGGGACTGAAATTCGTTTCGACCGGAACAATATCCGTGCATAAGATCGCCGCCGATTTCGGGCGCTATCTATGCTACGTCCGGCAGGAATCCAGTGAGCAACAGGCGCTGCTGGAGATGCTTTCGAAGCACGATTTTCCCGCGTTCATCGCGGCCATCGTCGATCACGCGCAGCGGCGCGGCACGTATATGGCGCTAAGGCACCCCGACTATACGCGCATTCCCGAAGGCTTCTTTGCGGATCGGTCCGCCCGGAGCAGGGGACTTGCTCGTCCACCACTCGCCGAGCTCAACGGCAAGTTCCTGCTCGAGCAAAGCGACGAGCGTCGCGCCATGGACTGGGGCGACTTGCGAACCATGCAGTCGATCCGCTACCGCTGGTCCGGACCAAACCCGCGACCGAAGATGCTGCTTCCGGTCAGCTCACGCCGCAAGGTCGACTTACGCATTGGCATCATCGACGCGTCTGATCGCAGGGTGTTGGAAACGCTCACCTTGCGCATCAACGGCGTGGCGAAGCCGTGGACTTTCCATCGCCGGTATGATGGCAGCAACAGGGCCATTCTGCGCTGCGTGACCCCGCTGAAGGATACCGATCACAGCATTATCGAGCTCGACATGACTGGCGGGTCGCCGGTGAAGGAATTATTGTGCGATATTAACGGCAGGCCGGAGCGTCTCGCAGTCAGTCGAATTTCGGTCCGCCCTCTGCCTTGGCACAAGCGGCTCTGGCAATGAATTTGAGCTCGGAAGGAACCGGATCGGCCGCGGCGCCGCGAGCTAACGAATCATTAAGCTTGTCGATTTTGAATGGTGCGATTGAAGGAGCGGCCCGTGGCATTTCTGTATTTCGCAGTGGCGGCGATGATCGTGATTGGTGCGGCCCGATTGATCCTTGCGCGCCAGAAGCCCAGGCCGACGGTCGATACCGAGTCCCCCGAATATTTCCGCGATCATTGCCAGCGGCTGCTCGAGACCAACAAGCTCGACGAGCTTGCCGCCTATGCCCGCGACCGGATCAAGAAGCGTCCCAACCACACCTATGCCCACTGGTATCTCGCCCGCGCGCTCTATCTGCAGCAGAAATGGACCGAGGCGCTGCTGTCGTTCAACGACGTCGCGCGCCTCGACCCGAGCTGGATCGAGGACAGCGTGACGCCCTACGTGCGCGCGATCGAAGCCAAGCTCCTGCCGAAGCAGATGCCGGCCCAGCCGGAAAATCCGGAGCAGCAGCGCACGCTGCACTAAGGCAGCGCCCGCTGCTTCCGCTGGACCTCTCAAGCCTGCCGCATCACCGATTTCGGCGCGGCCATTGAGATGATGTAGTAGGCCACCGCCGCGATCCCGACGCCGAAGAACCAGCCATAGACACCCCACCAGGCCGGCAGCATGTCGGTGAAGTTGGGCAGGATGCTGGAGAAGATGGCGCCGATACCCGCCGCAACGAAAGCGGCCACGTTCCAGCCGCTCTGGAACCTGTACTGGCCGTTCTCCTGGTAGAGCGCGTTGACGTCGACTATGCCTTTCCGGATCAGATAATAGTCGACCATGATGACGCCAAAGATCGGCCCCATGGTGGCGCCGATCACGCCGACGAAATGCGCCGCGCCGCCCTCCCACGGCGCGAATGGGTAGAGCACCAAAGCGATCAGCGCGGCGATGTAGCCGCCACGCTTGAAGCTGATCTGCTTCGGGAACACATTGGCGAAGTCGAACGCCGGGGACACGAAGTTGGCGACCACGTTGATGCCGAGCGTGGCGACGCAAAAGGTCACCGCCGCAAGTGCTGCCAGGAACCAGCTGTCGAACTTGGCGGAAATCTGATCCGGATGAATCAGGACCTCGCCATAGACGGTGAACGCCGCCGTCGTGGTGACACCGGCGACCAGGCAGAACAGGATGAGGTTGACCGGCAGGCCCCACAGATTGCCTTTCCTGACTGTCGCGGCATCCGGTGCATAACGCGAGAAGTCACAGAAGTTCAGATAGAGCGCGGCGAAATAGGTGATCCAGGTCGCCGCCACCGCGAACAAGGCGGCCGTCGATCCGGGCTCGCCCGGGACGCCCGCATCCTTGGTCTTGTCTAGCAGGACGTCCTGCGGAATCTCACCGCCGAAGGACAAGCTGCCGGCCTTGATGGATAGATAGACGGCGAGGATCAGCATCATGACCCAGACGGCTGGGCCGGCCCAATCCTGGAACCTGCGCACCGTTTCCATGCCGCGCTGGATGATCAGAAGTTGCAGCGCCCAGATTATCACGAAGCAAATCACTTCGAGCGTGGAATGGCCGAGAATGTGGCTCGACTGATGGAAGGCGAGCATGCCCTCCGACCGGGTCAGCAGCGCGACGATCGCGCCGGAGGCGGCGGCGGTCTGCGCGCCGTACCAGAAGCAAGCGACGATCGCACGCACCAAAGCCGGCACGTTTGCGCCCCAGATGCCGAACGACGCGCGCGCCAGCACGGGGTACGGGACGCCGGTCTTGACGCCGGCATAGCCCACCAGGTTCATCAGGAAAAAGATGACCAGGGAGCCAAGCCCGATCGCGAGGATGAAGTTGAGGAAGTTGCCGCACAGCAGGAACAGGCTGGCGGCAAGATAATAGCCCCACAGGCTGTGCACGTCCGAGGTCCAGACGTTGAAGATGCTGAAGGCGCCCCATTTGCGTTCGGTGGCAGGCGCGAGGTCTTCGTTGTACAGCGACGGAGACGCGTTCGGAATCATGGCGGCACACCCCTGATCTGCGCTCATCGGATCGGAGCATGCTCACGATCCCCCGATCCCTGAGCAGGAGCGACAAGCATGCGCTTGTAACAATCGAGTCGTCCAGCGTGCCTCGCCCGCTGGCGGAGTCGCGAGCGGTCAATCAGGGCGAATCGCCGCCGCTATGCCACGTCCGCGATGTTGTTCATGATCTCGCTGGCCAGATCCCGGACGATCTCGCGCATGGCCGCTGACTCCCTGAACTCGGCGTCGAGCTTGTCGATGGCGTCGGCTTCGGCGGTGGTCAGCCGCGACCGCAGCATCGCGATCTGGACGAGCATCGGTCGCGGCGGAAACGTTGCGGGCCGAGCCGGCTGCTGGCCCAGCCTTTGCGCCAGCGCGGCGAATTCGTCGTCCCGCGCCATCCTGAACGCATCCAGGATCCGGTCTCGGCTCAACAGCTCTTCATGGGCGCGGAGGCCCGTGCCTGAAGAGTCGGGATCGTTGGCGAACACCGCGTCGCACTTCGCGTGGTAGCGCGCCCAGATCTCGCTCTCGCCTATACGCTTGGCCTCATTCCACTCATTGTAGGCTGACCAGGCGTCGTCACGGTGCCGCCAGCTTTCGAGATGCAGCGCTTCGGCCATCGCCAGCTTTACCTTGGCATCCAGTGCGGCGTTGATGTCGCGCCAGGTCATGTGCCCGTTCGCCGCCAGCAACGCCAGCGCGATCGCGTCGTCCTGGGGTAGGCGAGGCAGCAGGGCGACGCTGTCGGATCGCGGCCAGGTAATATCTGCCGTACGGTCTAGGTCGGAGGTGACAGAGCGACCTGACGCTGGCGTCCACGTCCGAGCGTCGGACGGCAGCCATTGGAAAGATTTAAATCCTGAATTCTCAGATGTTTGCGTGGGGGCCAGACAGCCGCCTTGTGGTGTGCTGGAAACCAGCTTGATCCCCATCTGTCTCACCATTGGCATTTCCGCTCTGTTTTAATGAGATATCCATCGACTTTTTAGCAAGCGACGTGCCAGGGAACGAAAAGAGGGGAGCCGCGTTGAGCATCTCGCCGTTAGGAAACGAGGCGGTATGCCGCGGCGCTTGGCCGCCCGCCGCAATTCAGCCATAACGGCCGCTAGAATTGGGCTACCACACAGGGGAGTCACTCAAGCCACATGGCACGCAAGCTGTTCGGGACAGATGGAGTCAGGGGACAGGCCAATAGCGAACCGATCACGGCCGCGACGGCGCTGAAGCTGGCGCTGGCGGCGGGCGCGCATTTCCGGCGTGGCGACCATCGCCACCGCGTCATCATCGGCAAGGATACGCGGCTGTCCGGCTACATGCTGGAAACGGCGCTCACCTCCGGGTTCCTCTCCATGGGCATGGACGTGATGCTGCTGGGCCCGCTGCCGACGCCCGCCATCGCCATGCTGACCCGCGTGATGCGCGGCGATCTCGGGGTCATGATCTCCGCCTCCCACAATCCCTATGAGGACAACGGCATCAAGCTGTTCGGGCCGGACGGCTACAAGCTGTCCGACCCGATCGAGCTGGAGATCGAACGGCGGATGGAGAGCAACGACTTCTCCAAGTCGCTGTCGCCATCGGCGGAGCTCGGCCGCGCCAAGCGCATCGACGACGCGCCTGGCCGCTATATCGAATTCGTCAAGTCGTCGTTCCCCAAGGGCTGCAACCTCAGCGGCCTCAAGATCGTGGTCGATTGCGCCAACGGCGCCGCCTACAAGGTCGCGCCGACGGTGCTGTGGGAGCTGGGGGCGGAGGTCATCTCCGTCGCCTGCGAACCGGACGGCACCAACATCAACAAGCAATGCGGCGCCGTACATCCGCAGACCATGCAGAGCCAAGTGGTGGCGCATGGCGCCGACCTCGGCATCGCGCTCGATGGCGATGCCGACCGCCTGATCGTGGCGGACGAGAAGGGCGCGGTGCTGGACGGTGACCAGCTGATGGCGCTGATCGCGCTGTCCTGGCATGCGGAGGAGCGGCTGAAGGCGGGCGGCATCTGCGCGACGGTCATGTCCAATCTCGGGCTGGAGCGCGTGCTGGCGGGGCAGGGGCTGAAGCTCTGGCGCGCGCCCGTCGGTGACCGCTATGTGCTCGAAGAGATGCGCAAGACCGGCAGCAACCTGGGTGGTGAGCAATCTGGCCATATCATCCTCAGCGACTTCGCCACAACGGGCGATGGATTGCTGGCGGCTTTGCAAGTGCTTGCGGTACTGGCCGAACGCCAGCGGCCGTTGAGCGAAGTCGGCCGCGTGTTCGCGCCCTTGCCGCAGATCCTGAAGAGCGTGCGGTTCGATGTACGCGGCGGCCAGCCGCTGGAGAACGCCGCCGTCAAGGCCGCGATCGCATCCGGCGAGGCGGCGCTCAATGGCAAGGGCAGGCTGCTGATCCGCAAGTCCGGCACCGAGCCCTTGATCCGCGTGATGGGCGAGGGCGAGGACGAGGTGCTGATCGCCCGCATCGTCGCCGACATCGTCGCGGCCGTGCAGGCGGTGGCCTGACGGCAACAGACCAGACGGTCTTTCGCTCGTTAACCTGTCCAACTTCCTTCATCCCGCGACACCCCGGTGTGCAGGCGTGCATGCACGTATGGCGGGTGGGCTAAACGGCATCGCCTAGTTCCATACCGTCATCGTTCGGTGGCAGCATCCCGATGTTTCAGCCTCACAGCAACCATTGGGGATACCCATGTCGAACTCAATGAAAGGCATGAGCCTTATTACGCTCGAGGAATTTTCCCCCGAACAAGTCCAGGCGCTGCTGTCGCAAGCGATCGAACTGAAGCGCAAGAAGCAGGCGCGCATTTTCCCGCGCTCGCTCACCAACCGGAATTTCTGTCTCATCTTCCAGCGCCCGTCCTGCCGTACGCGCACTGCCTTCGCGATCGCGGCGGCGGACGAGGGGGCGCTGGCCCATGCCATGACGCCGCAGGAGATCCGCTTCGGCAGCGGCGAAAGCGTGAAGGACATCGCGCGGGTGCTGGGGCGCATGTTCGACGGCATCGCGATCCGCTCCTATGACACGCCGCTGATCCAGGAGGTGGCGGAGCATGCCGGCGTGCCGGTGTGGAACGCACTGACCGAGCAGCATCACCCGACCCAGGCGCTGGCCGACTTCATGACGTTGCAGGAGAACGGCATCGCGTTGCCCGGCGCGAAGATGGCCTATGTGGGCGAGGGCAAGGCGAACGTCGTGACCTCGCTGATGGTGGCGGCGGCCAAGCTCGGCGTCGAATTGCGCGTGGTGACGCCGAAGGGCCATCATCCGGAGCCGAGCCTGGTCGACCGCCTGCTCGACTGGCGGCACAACAGCCGCGCCAACATCATCGTCACCTCGAACATGCGCGAAGGGCTACAGGGTGCCGACGCGGTCTATGCCGACATGTGGGTGCCGATGGAAGGCGACTGGGACATCGCCGGCATGGCGCGGGACTTCCGCGGCTATCAGATCGATCGCGAGGCGATGGCCATGACGGAGAACCCGAAGGCGATCTTCCTGCATTGCATGCCGGCGCAGCACAACCTGGAGACCGCCTTCGCGCGCCAGCACCCCTACGCGATCGAGGCGACGGACGAGGTGTTCGACGGCCCACGTAGCCGCGCCATCGACCAAGCCGAGAACCGCATGCACACCATCAAGGCGCTGATGGTATCGACAGTGTGAGGGAAGAGGGCGGCCAGCTTCAGGCAAGCGGGCCCCCGCTGATCAGATGGCCGCAGGGTAATCGCGCGCCTCCGAGCGGCGAGGGAAGGTTTCTCCCCGTCACCGCCGGCGGGGCCGGCCGTTCACGAGCGTCTGCGCGGTTGTGCTCGTGGACGCCCGGACCTGAGGTCCAGGCATGACGGGGAGAGGGCGGTCCGCAGTGGGCTGAACAAGCGGGCCACCCAAGATCTGGTCCAACGCGACGCCCCGAAGAGCAGCAGACCAGAAAGGTTTCACAGGCAGATTGAGCGCTCTCTCAAACAACTATCAAAAATGCACCGGGAAGCCCCTGACAGCACGCGGCGAGACGGGCGAAAAGAAAAGCTCCCCGTCACGGCCGGGGACTCATTGCCGGCCTCGAGTTGTGGCATGACAACTCTCGGCCACCCGGATTCTGCATCCGGGTATGACGGGGAGAGGGCGGCCGCGCCCTGCTGATCGTGGAGCCGCCCAAACTCTGATGGAGCGGCAGCGCCGCTCTGAATTGATTCCCCGTCACGGTCGAGCTGGCCTCGACCGTCCGCGAGCGTCTGCGCGGATAAACTCGTGGACGCCCGGCTACACATGGGCGTGACGGGGAGAGGGCGGCGCGCCTGCGGGCTGGGCAGGCGGCCGTCCATCTCTGAACTCATTCTCCCCGTCATGGTCGCGAGGGGTCGACGATCCACGAGCGTCTGCGCGGTTATGCTCATGGATTCCATCGCTCGGATGGCATGACGGGGAGTTGACGGCAGCTTGGGGACGTGCCGCCAATGCAGGTGCCTAGGGTGGAGGTCGCGAAACAGGTTCTGGAAATCGATCTTGTTCTTGCCCGCGTCGAAGCGAGCGATCGTGTCGGCACCCGGTCGCAGAGCTCTGCATTGGTGTCGATGCGATAGCGGAAGAGATCGTTGCCGGCGGTGCCCAGGATGTCGGCCATATGCGTTCTCCCACACTCAAACGCGACGGCGAGTGGATGACGGCGCGCAGGCGTGCCGCCCCCGCAGCGCAGCAAGTCAACGGATCGAAACCGGGCCGACATCCGGAGACGGGAAGCGAGCCCGTTCTATACAAGCGTTCCTAGATTGTGTTGATACATCCTATAAAGATGCCAGAAGTATCGCTTCAACACGCGATTATTATGTAAGTTACATCATTGTCAAACGGCTCATGTGTGAACCACGTCACAACGCCGTGAAGACTCCCAAATCAATCGCCAGACTGCCCGCGCTGTACACAGCGTCGCGCTCACGCGATGGCCGACCGCATAGCAAGGATCGCGATTGCGCACGCACGGCGAATGGATGGATGCCCGACGCGCAACGTCGGAGCGACGACCCGTCTGTGGGCACGCGTTTAGAAGAAAAGCCTGTTCGCTGCTGAGGGTCGCTCGGCTGTTACCGCGCGCGGGCGCTGCGCCCGACGTTCCACTGGCGGCAGCGCCAGCCGGGCAGGCGGATGGTGGCGGTGGTGCCGCGACCCTTTTCGCTGTCGAGCGACAGCGCCCCGCCGTGCATTTCGATGAAGGCCTTGGTGATGGTGAGGCCGAGGCCGGTGCCGTCATAGCGGCGGGCGAGGGTGCCGTCGATCTGGCCGAACGGCTCGAGCGCGCGCGGGATCTCCTCCGGCGCCATGCCGATGCCGGTGTCGCTGACGCTGATCAGAAGATCGCCGGCGCCGTCGCGCTTGGCAGCGATTCGCACCTGGCCGCCGGCCGGCGTGAACTTGACCGCGTTGGACAGCAGGTTCAGCAGCGCCTGGCTGAGCAGCTTGCGGTCGGCATAGATGCGCGCGATGTCGGTGCCGATCTCCGAGCTCATGGCAAGGCCGGCCTTCTGTGCGCGGATATCCAGCAGGCGCTTGGCCTCGTCGATGGCTTCGACCAGCGCGAAATCCTGTTCCACGATCTCGAACCGGCCGGCTTCCACCTTGCTCAGGTCGAGGATGTCGTTGATCAGCGAGAGCAGGTGCTGGCCGCTGCGGTGGATGTCGGCGGCATAGCTGGCATATTGCGCGACGCCGACAGGGCCGAAGAACTCGCGCTCGATCACTTCGGCGAAGCCGATGATGGCGTTGAGCGGCGTGCGCAGTTCGTGGCTCATGTTGGCGAGGAACTGCGACTTGGTGCGGCTGGCGACCTCGGCCTGCTCCTTGGCGAGGCGCAGCTCGCGCTGGCTGCGCGCCAGTTCGTCGCCGCGCTCCACCAGGTCGCTGACATCGGTATAGACCGTGACCATGCCGCCCAGGTGCGTGCGCCGGTCGCTGATGCGCAGATGCCCGCCATTCAGCATCCGCATCTCCACATGGCCCTGGCCATTGCGATGCTGCTGGCTGCGCAGCAGGGTCCATTCCTCCTCCCGCCCCTCGGAATAGTCCGGCGCCCTCAGCACCTGGCCGGCCTCCAGCTCCAGCCGCAGGACGTCGTCGAACGTCATCTGCTCGATGTCGGCGTCGTACGGAATGCGCAGATAGGTGCGCGCCAGCAGGTTGCAGAAGCGCAATCCGCCGTCCGGCGCGTAATAGACCAGTCCGTCGGTCATGCCGTCGGCCGCGTCCAGCAATTCGCGCCGCGCGGAGGCGGCCTGCTGCTCGCTGGCCGAGAGGCGCACCGCGGCGCGCTTCTGGTCGGTGATGTCGAGCACGAAGCCGTCCCAATGGACCCGGCCGCGCTCCGGATCCGGCGCCGCCCAGGCGCATTCCTTGAACCAGCGCAATTCGCCGGTCCTCGGATGCACATAGCGGTATTCGTGGACATAGGGCTCGCCCAGGTCCTTGCGCCGGCGCTCGGCCTCGCGATAGGCGGGCAGGTCGTCGGCATGGATGCGTCCCACCCAGGTGCCGATGTCGGCCAGCCGCGTCGTCGGATCGATGGCGCCCATCATCTCGACTGCGTCGCGGCCCCAGCAGTGCACGGCACCGCCGGTGAAGCCGTAACTGTCGTCGCCCGGCGTGCCCTGATAGACCATGATGTTGTGCATGTTCTCCAGCAGCGCTTCGACGCGCCGGAGCTCAGACCGCCGCGCAATCGCCGCCGCATGCCGGCTGACGCACAGATGCACGAGGCCCGCCGCGCCGGCCAGCGCATCCTCGCAGGTCAGCGACGCGGGCTCCGATTTGAGGAAGGCAAAGATCTTGCCGCGGTCGGTGGATTGAGGCCCCTGGACCAGCGCGGTCCGCAATTTCAGGTCGGGCATTGCGTACAGGATCGCTTCGTCCGGCACCGAGGCGGAGGCCGCCGCGACGCGCTGCAAGGCGTCCGGAGTTCCGCGACTGGCGAACAGGATCGGCTGCTCGTGCAGGCCGGTGATGGTGATGGCGGTATGTGCGATGCCGTCGACCGCGCACAGCCGGTCGCAGACCAGCTGCAACTGGGTGTCGAGTTCCGTGCAGCGCGCAAGCTCGCGCGCGAGCTCGGCGAGATCTCGCATCCCGTGCATCCGCCTTTGGCCTACCGTCCTAATTCGCTACAAAGTTCTGAAAACTCTGCGCCTGGATAGGTTAATAAACCCTAGCTGAAAGGCTTAGGCTGGCCGGGTGAATGGGCTTGCGCAGCGGATTTAGCGGGCGGGCTGGGGGAATTCCATCTCAGGGTCAGAAAAAGGCCAGGTAGCGCAGGAGCAGAGCCACGCCCAGCCCGACCGCGATGGTCGCCATCAGATTGCGGGTGAGGAGCGTGGTGAGGATCGCGGCGCCGGTCGCGAACAGATCGGGATTGAGCCATTGGCTGCCGTCCGGCGCCTGGTCCAGATGCAGGGCCGCCGGCACGATGATGGCCGTCAGGACGGCGACCGGTGCGTGGACGAGGCTGCGCTCGATCAGGCGTGGAATTCTGATTCGATCCGCCCCCAGGAAGATCGGACACCTCAGTGCGAGATTGATGAGTGCCATGCCCGCGATGATGATTTCTACACTCATGATCTCGACCTCGGGGCCGTGCTCCCGCCGAAATGTCGATCCACCAGCATCGCGATCCAGATCGCAAGGATCGTGGCGATGGTCAGCCCCAGCTTGTAAGGCAGGACTGCCAGCAGGGCGGCAAGGATTCCGGCAACAGCGGCTGCGACCTGCGAGCCTGGCGTGCGCAACCTCTGCACCACCATCCCGATGAATGTCGCGATGGCTGCGAATTCAAGGCCGGATCCAGCCAGCCCGTCGACCAGCCCTCCGACCAGCACGCCGATCGCGGTCCAGCAATTCCAGTTCACGTGCATGCCGACTACGGAGGCCAGAAAAGCCCAGTGGGAATTGCGAGTGACGCCGAGCCGCTGATAGCGATCCTCCATTGCCGCAAAGGTTTCGTCCGTAAGGCCGGCGGAGAGGACAAATCGCCATGGCAACGAGAGGTGCCGGACATGGCTGACCAAAGTCGCTGCATAGAGCGTGTGACGCAGATTCAGCATTAAAGTCGCGAGCCAGATGATCCATGGTCCGGCGCCGACCGCGAGCAGCGAGATCGCGATGAACTGAGCCGAGCCGGAGAACACGAACAGCGACAGCGACATCGTCTGCAGCATGGACAGGCCCTGCGCCGTCGCCAGCGCGCCGAAGATCACGCCGAACGGTGCCGCGCCCACCATGAAGGGCAGGGTGACCTTGAGCCCGCCGAGAATCTCCGCGCGACGGCTCGGCGCGGCCGCCGGCATGTCGGCGGCCGCCTGCACTGTGGTCCCATCAGACAAGCGAGAAATCCACCCGCGGCTTTTCGCGCGCCAGGCGCGCCACGACGTCGAGCCCGCGCGCGACCGTGTCGATCGAGCCGGGCGCGCTGATGCTGATGCGCACGCCGTTGCGGCCGCTGCGCGACAGCGAGAAGCTGCTGGTGGGGCAGACCGCGACGCCGCGGATGCGCGCCTGCAAGGCAAAGGCGTCTGCCGGCCAATCGTCCGGCAGGTCGAGCCAGCCATGCATCGCCGTCGGATGGCCGTAATAAGGCAGGCCAGCCAGGATCTCGCGCGCCGCCGCCTGGCGACGGCCATACTCGTCGCGCCGCTTGGCGGAGATGCGCTCGCCCTCGCCGTTATGGATCCAGCGCGCGGCGATCTCCGCCGCGAGCGGGGTTGCCAGCCAGGTGGAGTGCCGCACCGCGTCGTTGATCAGCGTGCTATCGTCGGTCATCGCGCCGAGATAGCCGACGCGCAGGCCGGGCGCCATCGACTTCGACACGCTGGTGCAGAAGACCCCGAGCTCCGGCGCGAAATTGACCATCGGCTGCGGTGCGTTCGGCACCAGGAACCCGTAGACGTCGTCCTCGATGATCTTCACGCCGTAACGGCGCGCGACCTCCGCCAGCTCGCGCCGGCGCAATTCGGGCACCACCAGCGAAGTCGGGTTCTGCAGGTTGGTGACGCAATAGAGCGCCTTGATGTTGCGGCCGCGGCACGCGGCCTCGAACGCGTCGGGCAGGATGCCGTCCTTGTCCATCGGCAATCCCTGCACGCGGAACCGCAGGAAGTCGCCGAGCCGGCGCAGTCCCGGCCAGGTCAGGTTTTCGGTCAGCACCGTGTCGCCCGGCTCGGTCAGCGCACCCAGCGCCACCATGATCGCATGTTGCGCGCCGGCGGTGATCAGGACGCGGTCGGGATCGACTCGCACGCCGAATTTCGACAACAGCTTGGCGCCCGCTTCGCGATGCGCGCGGTTGCCGCCATTGGACTGATAGTTCAGCAGTGCGCCGGCGGTAGCGGCGTCGGACAGTTCGCGCAAGGTCGCGCGCATCATGCCTTCGTATTCGCCGCCGGCATCCAGATCGGTCGGCGTATTGATGCTGAACTCGATGACGTTCGAGTGCATCGAAGCCGCGGCGACCGCGCCCGGTATCGGCGCATTGGCGCGGATGCTGGCGCGCACCGTGATGTCGCTGCGCACGAAGGTGCCGCGTCCCACTTCGCCGCCGATCAGGCCGCGCCGCTCCGCTTCGCCATAAGCGCGCGTCACGGTGCCAACTGTCACGCCGAGTTGATAGGCAAGCTCGCGGTGCGTGGGGAGCCGGTCGCCGGGTGAAAGCCGGCTGCTGCGAATATCGAGGGCCAGCGCATCCGCAATCGCCAGATAGCGTGGGCCGCGGTGACTGCTAAGGTCAGGGATCCAAATTGTCATGAAGACAATGTTTGCGTTGACGCAAAACAATGTCAATAACAATATGAGATTTCAGGGAGGCAATTGGGACAATCTGACGTTTTTTGATGCTGGAGAATGAGAGATGTATCGGTACAATGACAGTGACAAATCGGGTTCATACTTCGTGCGTCCCTCGCGGACCAAGGCCGACACCGGCCTTGTCACGCGCTTCTTCGATCAAGTTTTCACGTGGCTCGACCGTGCGCGCCAGCGCCGTCATCTGGGCGAGCTCGACGACCGGCTGCTGCGCGACATCGGCCTCAGCCGCAGCGAGGTCGAGCATGAGGTTTCACGGCCGTTCTGGCGCGCCGATCGCGCTTAGCGCATCGCGATGATGGCGAGATAAGAACGCGGCGGGCGGAAGAACCGGCAGCAAGCCGGCAAACGCCCGCCGCGTTCTCCCGTCGCCCGCAAACCATCTGCCTCGAGTGTTCTTCATGTATGTGCCCGATCAATTCAAGATAACCGAGCCGTCGGACGTACTGGCGCTGATGAAGGCGAATCCCTTCGCGGCGCTGGTGAGCGGCGATGCCGACGGGCTGACCGCGACGCATCTGCCGACCGTCACGCGGCAGGAGGGCGAAGCGCTCTTCGTCGAGTGCCACTTCGCACGCCCGAACCCGCACTGGAAGCGGCTGGCCGCCAATCCCGATGCCGAGATGCTGATGATCTTCTCCGGTCCCGACGCTTACATCCGTCCGGGCTGGTATCCCTCCAAGGCCGAGCATGGCAAGGCGGTTCCGACCTGGAACTATGCGATCGTTCACGCGTACGGCCGCGCCGAGATCGTCGAGGATGGCGCCTGGCTGCTGCGCCACGTCACCGAACTCTCCGCGCAGCAGGAGAGCGCGTACGAGATGCAATGGAAGACCAGCGATGCACCGGCGCACTACCTCGCCGCCATGATCCGCGGCATCGTCGGCATGCGATTCACGGTCTCGCGCTTCGATGCGAAAGCGAAAATGGGCCAGAACCGCGACACGCGCGACGCGCTAGGCGCCGCCGACGGCCTCGCCGCGCGCGCCGAACGTTCGGACCTTGCGGTGTCGGCGATGATGCGCGTGGCGCGGAGTTAACTGCAGGTCGCGCATGTCAACACACCGCGCGTTTTCCGTCGCCTCACGGGATCGATCCTGATCGGCGCGGGCGTGGCGGTGGCGGCGCGGTGAAATTACAAAGGAAAAGCTTGCGATGACGATGCCTTTTTTCCAGGTCGATGCATTCGCCAGCCGCCCCTTCACCGGCAATCCGGCCGCGGTGATGCCGCTGAAGGAATGGCTGCCCGACCAGACGCTGCTGGCGATCGCGGCAGAGCACAATCTGGCCGAGACCGCGTTCTTCGTACCACAGGGGCGGGACTTCCATTTGCGCTGGTTCACGCCCACGGTGGAAATGCCATTGTGCGGACATGCGACGCTCGCCAGCGCGTACATTGTCCTCAATCATCTCGATACGTCACGGGACAATGTTGTCTTCCATACCCTTTCGGGCGCGCTCTCTGTGGCGCGCGACGGCGATCGGCTGGTGATGGATTTCCCCATCAGGCGGAACGAGCCGGCCGCGATCTCCGAACTTGCGCCGGTTGCCGAGGCGATCGGCGCCAAGATCATCGACCTGCGGCGCGGCTGGACCTACCTGGCGGTGGTGGAATCGGAAGATGTCGTCAGGGCGCTCAAGCCCGATATCGCCAAGATCGCTGCCTTGCCGCTGGATGTGGTGGTAACCGCGCGCGGGGCCAAGGCGGACTTCGTCTCGCGCGTGTTCGTGCCGAAGGTCGGCATCCCCGAAGACCCGGTGACCGGCGCGGCGCACTGCCTGCTGGTGCCTTATTGGTCGGAGGTCCTGGAGCGCAAGACCTTCTTCGCGCGCCAGCTTTCCGCCCGCGGCGGCGAGCTCTGGCTCCGCCTCGAAGGCGACCGGATCAAGATGGCCGGCCACGCCGTGCTGACGGTCACCGGCGAAGTACACGTCTGACGCGCTGGATACAGGGCAGGCAACGTCAGTTCGGACTCACACAACCCGTCCCATGGAGAAACCCCGAGCCAGGTGGTTCCTCATGAAGACGATGAGCGTCACGCCGGGGATCAGGCCCAGCACCCCCGCCGCTGCCAGCAGCGGCATATCGGCGGCCAGAACACTACCCGCTCGCGTCATGATGCCGTTGATCGGTTTGGCCTCCACGACGGTCAAGCCATTGGCAAGCAGCGCCTCCACCCAGGAAAACATGAAGCAGAAAAAGGCAGTGACCGCGATGCCGGGTGCAATCTGAGGGAGGAGGATCTTCCGGAAGTAGCGGATCAAGCCGTAACCATCGATCCGGGCGCTGTCGTCCATTTCGCGCGGGATGCTTGAAATGAACCCCTCGAGTATCCACACCGCGATGGGCACATTGAAGAAACAATGAGCGATGGCGACCGCGATATGCGTGTCGATCAGATTGAGTTCGGAGAAGATCTGGACAAACGGCACAAGCAGGATGGCCGGAGCCATCATTCGAAAGGTCAGGAAGCCGAAGAACAGGATGCGGTGGCCAAAGAACCGATATCGCGAGAATGCGTAGGCGGCAGGTATGGCCACCGTCACGGAGATCGCCACGTTGATCAGCACGTAGATCACGGCGTTCAGGTAGCCGAAGTACCAGGACGGATCGTCGAAGATGACCTTGAAGTTCTCCAGTGTCGCGGCCCGCGGATAAGGAATGAAACTGCTCTCGATCTCCTTGGTGGTCTTGAGGCTGATGATGAACAGCCAGTAGATCGGCACGAGCAGGAAGCCGACGTAGATGGCGGGAGCGAAGGAGCTTCTCTTGTTCATGAGCGGACTGAGCCGGTTTCTGTGCCCCGCTTCGGCGTAACGAGGGTGAAGAAGGCCCACGACACACAGAGAACGATGAGGAAATAGACGATCGCCATCGCACCGCCTTCGCCGAGGTTGAACTCGACCAAGGACGTCTGAACCAGCTCATGCGACAGGAACGTCGTCGACACGCGCGGGCCACCATGCGTGACGACATAGGGCTCGGTATAGATGATGAAGCTATCGACGAACCGCAAAAGGACAGCTACCAGCAGAACGACTCGCAGCTTCGGAAGCTGGATGTACCTGAACACCGACCAGTTGCTCGCGCCGTCGATGCGTGCGGCCCGGTAGTAGTCATCCGGAATGGCGCGCAGCCCGGCGACGCAGAGCAGAACCACGAGGCTTGTCCAATGCCAGGTATCCATCGCCGCGAGCACCAGCCACGCGGTGACGGCCTTGTTCATGTTGAGGTTGAGACCGACGTAAGCCAGCACTTCATAAAGCAGGCCGGCCTTCGGCAACGCCAATGCTGTCCAGAGGTATCCGACGACGATGGAAGGCGTGAGCAGCGGGATGGTCATGAGCACGATGTAGACGGCAGCCATGACTCCCTTTGTCGGCATGCGCAGGGCAATATAGACGCCCAGGGGAACTTCGATCGCCAGGACCAGCGCGGAGAAGCCCAGGCTGCGAGCCAGCGCGGCGTGGAATTCAGGTGCGGCAAGGATCCGCTTGAACCAGTCCGCCCCAACCCAGATGAAGCTGTTCCCTCCGAACGTGTCGTGGACCGAATAGTACGCCACAAATGCCATCGGAAGAACGCCGCACAGCGTCAGGATAGAGACTGCCGGCAGCAGCAGGGTATAGCCGAGAAGGTTCTGGCGTTCCGAGTTCATTCCCCAAGGCCCCCGAACGACCTTCAAGCCGAAGCCCCTCTTATCACAATTAACTCGGGTCCGCCTACATCGCGCCTTGCGAGGGCCGGCAGAATTCGGCTACTAACCTGTGCCCAAGGCCCCGGATCGCAGGGGCCGGGGCGCTGGCTAACGTACACTCGAGATCGCGCCCGCCATGGCCAACGGCAAGGACCATCAATATCTGCTGCCCGCAGGGCTGAAGGACGGCCTGCCGCCTGATGCCGCGTTCGAGGCGGCCATGGTGGAGCGGCTGATGGCCAGCTTCGCTGCCTGGGGCTATGAGCGGGTCAAGCCGCCTTTGATCGAGTTCGAGGACGCGCTGCTGTCCGGCATGGGCGAGGCCATGGCCGCGCATACCTTCCGCCTGATGGACCCGGTGTCGCAGCGCATGATGGGCGTGCGCGCCGACATGACGCCGCAGGTCGGGCGCATCGCGGCCAGCCGCCTCAAGGGTGCGCCCCGCCCGCTGCGCCTGTCCTATGCCGGCCAGGTGCTGCGCGTGAAGGGCGAGCAGATGCGCCCCGAGCGCCAGATCGGCCAGGCCGGGATCGAGATCATCGGCACGGAAAGCGCCGGCGCCGATGCGGAGGCCGTGCTGCTGGCGGCCGAGGCGCTGCGCCAGGTCGGCGTCGCGGCTCTGGTGGTCGATCTCAACGCGCCGATGCTGGCGGTCTCATACTTGCGCGATTCCGGCATTGCCGATCCGACGCCGATCATCGCGGCGCTCGACCGCAAGGACGCGGCGGCGGTGAAGGAGCTGGGCGGCGCCCTCGGCCCGACCTTGCAGCAATTGATGAACGCGATCGGCGCGCCGCCCCAGGCGCTGGACCGTCTCGCCGCCATCGCGCTGACACCCGGCGCAGCGGTACAGCGCGATCGCCTGGTCGAGGTGGCGAAGCTGGTGCAGGCCGCGGCGCCCGATCTCAGCCTCAGCATCGACCCGACCGATCATCGCGGCTTCGAGTACCACACCGGCGTGACGTTCTCTCTGCTCGGGCGCGGCGTCGCCGGCGAGTTCGGGCGCGGCGGCCGCTATGTCAACCAGGCGGGCGAGGACGCGACCGGCTTCACGCTTTATCTCGATACTTTGTCGGCGGCCTTGCCCGCGCCCAAGCCGGCGCGCCGCATCCTGCTGCCGCGCAACATCTCGCACGACGCCGCCTTGCGCCTGCGCCAGGAAGGCTGGGTTACCGTTCACGCGCTCGGCGGCGCAGAGGACGAGAAGGAAGCGCGCCGCCTCGGCTGCTCGCATCTCTGGCGCAACGGCGCCGTTCAAATGCTTTAAGGGGAATCTTTAGTATGGCGAATGTAGCGGTCATCGGCTCGCAATGGGGCGACGAGGGCAAGGGCAAGATCGTCGATTGGCTTTCCGAGCGCGCCGATGTGGTGGTGCGCTTCCAGGGTGGCCACAATGCCGGCCATACCCTCGTCATCGGCAACAAGACCTACAAGCTGAGCCTGCTGCCCTCGGGCCTGGTGCGGGGCAAGCTCTCGGTCATCGGCAACGGCGTGGTGGTGGATCCGTGGGCGCTCTTGAAGGAAATTGCGACTCTGCGCGGGCAGGGCGTTGACGTGACGCCCGATGTGCTGATGGTGGCGGAGAACGCAGCTTTGATCCTGCCATTGCACAGCAAGCTCGACCTGTTGCGCGAGGAAGCACGCGGCGGGGGCAAGATCGGCACCACCGGCCGCGGAATCGGCCCGGCCTATGAGGACAAGGTCGCGCGCCGCGCCATCCGCGTGTGCGACCTGCTCGACCCCGACGCGCTGGAAGCGAAAGTGCAGGGACTGTTGCAGCACCACAATGCGCTGCTGCGCGGCCTGGGCGCGGAAGAGGTGAACGGCGCCGAACTGCTCGCGCAGTTGCGCGAGGTTGCGCCCAAGGTGGCGCCGTTCGTGAAGACCGTCTGGCGCAAGCTGGACGAAGCACGCCGGCGCGGCGACCGTATCCTGTTCGAAGGGGCGCAAGGTGCGATGCTCGACGTCGATCACGGTACTTATCCCTACGTCACCTCGTCCAACACCGTCGCGGGCCAGGCCGCCACAGGTTCCGGCATTGGCGTCGGCGCGGTCAGCTATGTGCTCGGCATCACCAAGGCCTACACGACGCGCGTCGGCTCGGGCCCGTTCCCGAGCGAGCTCACCGACACGATCGGCCAGACCCTCGGCGAGCGCGGCCACGAGTTCGGCACCGTGACCGGGCGCAAGCGCCGCTGCGGCTGGTTCGACGCCGTTCTGGTGCGCCAGTCCGCAAAGGTCGCCGGCATCAACGGCATCGCCTTGACCAAGCTCGACGTGCTCGACGGGTTCGAGGAGCTGAAGATCTGCGTCGGCTACGAGATCGAGGGCAAGCGCTTCGACTATCTCCCCTCCGCCGCGCATCTGCAGGCCGCGGCCAAGCCGGTCTACGAATCCATCGAAGGCTGGTCCGAATCCACCAAGGGCGCGCGCTCCTGGGCGCAACTGCCGGCGACCGCGATCAAGTATATTCGCCGCATCGAGGAACTGATCGAGGTGCCGGTTGCCTTGCTCTCCACCAGCCCCGAGCGCGACGACACAATTTTGGTGACCGATCCGTTCGCAGATTGAAGTTCCCATATCCTGCGAGCTCAGCGAGGTCTTGGCACATGACGCTGTCCGCTGCATCCAAGAGGTGGATCGAGGCGGCCAAGGCGCTCGCCGTAGATCCGACTGCCGCAGTTCCGTGTCCGGAATGTGGTAAGGATGACTTGGAAGTGCAGGATGTTAAGCACGACGATAAAGGAAGGATCTCGCGCATACTGCGTTGTCCCACCTGTAAGGGGCACAATGAGATTCTCATGACTTGGAAGCCACATTGATGACTCGTTTCTCGGTTTCTCAACTCGCCGGCAGTGCGCTGGAAAATGCGAAACAAGTGGTCGAGAAGCTTGATGCCGCTTCCTTTGAATCCTTTGCCCAAGCCATCGCTGCCGCCAAAACCGTCGCCCTCCACGGTCTCGGCCGAGAGGGGCTGCAGATGAAGGGGCTTGCGATGCGACTCTTTCATCTCGGGCTCGATGCGCATGTGGTGGGCGAGATGACGACGCCGCCGGTCGGCGCGGGCGATCTGCTGATCGTGTCGGCCGGCCCCGGCGATTTCGCCAGCATCGCCGCGCTCATGACGATCGCAAAGGATGCCGGTGCCAAGACTGCCGTCGTCACTGCTCAGCCTTCAAGCCACCTTGCGAAGTCGGCCGATCATGTCCTGCACATCCCGGCCCAGACCATGGCCGACGATCAGGGGGCGAAGGCTTCCGTGCTGCCGATGGGCTCCTTGTTCGAGCTCAGCCAGATGCTGGTGTTCGAACTGCTCGTGCTGCGCCTGCGCGACATCACGGGTGAAACGGCCGCTGCGATGCGTGGGCGGCACACCAATCTGGAATAGGCGCTCCGGCGCCCAACGGCTCAATCCTTACCCTCCGTTAACCACTTCCGGTCATAACCTAGGATCGGCTCACCCTTTGTGAGTCCGGCCGGGCAGAAGGCCCTGCCGCGAACTCTTGGCGCAAAGCGCGGTTGGCGATGGCGGACGATCAGATCCTGTTGGACGGGCGATACGAGATTGCGGCGGACCGGCGTCTGCCCAAGCTCGATTCGGCAGGCGCCGAAGCCTTCGCCGTCAACGACCGCAACGAGCCCGGCCGGCCGATGTTCGCCCTGATCACGCCGGGCCACCTGCCGTGCCGCTATCTCAGCGTCCTTACCAAGAAGCCGCCCTCCGATGCGCCCGTCATGTGGCCGCGCGGCGGCGGCGTGGTCGATTGGCCGATCGCCTCGAATGGCGGCCCGGTGGTGTGGGGCCGGCGCCCGGCGCTCATCTTCGATGTCCCGAAGGGCGAGCGCGTGTTCGGCAGCGACGTTGCGCCGCCCTCCGCGATGACCGAGCCGCAGCTGGCCCGCCAGGTCATCACACCCCTGGCGACCGCGATCCGCGAGATGACGTCGCTCGGCATCCCGCACCGCGCGATCCGTCCGGCCAACCTGTTCTACCAGTCGGGCAGCCAAGGTCCGCTGATGCTGGGCGAATGCTTCAGCATGCCGCCGGGGTTCGCCCAGCCTGTGGTCTATGAAACCGTCGAGAATGCGATCGCCGATCCCTACGGCCGCGGGCCCGGCCTCAATGCCGACGACCTTTATGCGCTCGGCGTGCTGATCCTGCAACTCCATGTCGGGCACGATCCGACCGAAGGCATGACCGAGGAAGAGGTGATCTCGGCCAAGATCACCGCGGGTTCGTTCGCCGCGCTGGCGGGGCGAGAGAAGCTCTCCACCTCCATGGCCGAAATCCTGCGCGGCCTGCTCAACGACAAGGCTTCGGACCGCTGGACGATGCGTCATCTCGGTGCCTGGGGTGTCGGTCAGCATTTCACGCCGACCATGCCTTATCTGCCGCAGCGCGCCTCGCGCCCGATCCGCTTCGGCGACAGCGATCACATGAACAAGCCGGCGTTGGCCCACGCCATGGGGCGGCGTTGGCCGGAGACCATGAAGCTGGTCGACAGCAGCGACTTCGACAATTGGATGAAGCGCAGCTTCAACGACGACAAGGTCGCCGACATCATGCAGCGCCTCGCCAATTCGGCCGCCGCATCTGGACCGACCGCCGCCATCAAGGATCGCTACGTCTCGCGGCTCATCATCTGGATGAATTCGCAATCGCCGATCTGCTATCGCGACATCCGCGTCAACATCACCGGCATGGCGACGATGCTGGCCAACGTGCTGGACGACCAGTCGCTGCTCAACCAGTTCATGGAGATGCTGCGCGGCAGACTGGTCCAGACCTGGATGAACGAGCAGCCGTCCTTGAATTCCGATCAGCTCCAGATCCGCCGCATCATGGAAGAGATCGAGAAGCACATCGAGAGACCCGGCGTCGGCCAGGGGCCGGAACGCGCGCTCTATGAGCTGGACCCGCTGGTTCCGTGCCGTTCACCGATGGTCGCCGATTTCTACGTCATCAACATGCGCGACCTGTTGCCGGCGATCGACGCGGCTTTGCCGGGGCTGGGCGAGGGCACGATCCCGCTCGACCGCCACATCGCCGCCTTCATCGGCGCGCACCTGCGGCGCTCCATCGATCGCGAGCTCGGCGCCATCGCACAGACCGTCGAGGAGGCAGATCGCAGGGTCGCCATCCTGCGACTCCTCGCTATGGTCCAGCAGGCCTTTCCCAATCGCAAGCTTCCACGCTTGGCGGACTCCATCGTCGCCATGCTCGCGCCGGCGCTGAACAGCTTCCACCACGCCACCGCGCGCGCGGACGTTGAGCGGCGCATGCACAAGCTCGGCAAGGAATGCGATTTCTCGGGGCTGGCCTTGCTGTTTGATCCCAGTGGCCCGTATCGCCGTTCGGACAGCCTCGGCTTCACGGCCGCCAGGCGCGCCTATGTCGCGCTGAAACGCGAAGAGAAATGGCTGGAGCAGGGCGGCCTGACTCATCCGGTGCGCACGCGCCTGATCGGCCAGCGTGTCGCCGCCATCGCTTCCGCTTTCGTCGCCAGCGCGGCGGTCGCGGCCTACAGTGTCTACGCTCTGTTGTGAGGAATTGATCGTGGCTAAAGAAGCGCCCGCGAAAGCCAAGACCGCCGCCGCGCCCAAGGGCTTCAAGCCAGCCCTGCTGCTGGTGCTGCTGCTGCCGGCCGCGATCCTGATGGCGCCGATGGCGATCGTGCTGGTCGCGGCCCTGGTGCCGAGCGTGGTGGCGCGCATCGTCGATGCGGGCCCGGGGCGCTATCTCACCTTCACCGTCTTTAGCCTCAACCTGGTCGGCGCGCTCTATTTCGTGCACGAGCTGTTCGCGCTGGGGAACAGCCTGGATGTGGTGGCGGTCGTGCTGCAGGATTCCATCGGCTGGCTGGCGGCGTTCAGCGGCGCGGGCTGCGGCTGGCTGCTGTTCCTCGCCATGCCGCCCCTGGTCGCCAAGCTGGCGGAGGCGCAATCGGCGCTGCGAATGCGCCGCGTGCATCGCGACCAGGCCCAGTTGACCAGCGAATGGGGCGAGGTGGTTGCGGCGAAGGACTAAGGTTCCGCCGCTGTCACAGGAAGGGCGGATTGCCCTCCGGATCATCTGCCCACGCTAGCGCCAGGGAAGTGCGCTTCACCGGATCGGCGATCGCCGCTCTTTCGGCACTGTCCGCCGGCAGCCAGCCTGGAAGCTGATAGGCCCAGGGCAGCGCCGCTTCCAGCAGGGCTCTTAGCTGCTCATGGGTGAAGCTCTGCCGTCGCGCGATCGCGCCATACGTCTGCAGCATGCGACGCCAGCCCGCGCGCTTGCGCTCATCGCTCCACACGCGCCACCCCTTGGAGACCGAATCCGGCCGGTAGCGGGAGTGATAGATTGCGCGCCCCACGCGCTTGCAGTTGCCGAGCAATGCCAGCTCGAAACAGTAAAGCGTCTCCGCAAGGAACCCGCCGGTGCCAAGTTCCCGCAACCGCAAGCCTCGGCGCAGAGCCTCGATCCGGGTCAGGCCACGAATGGGAACCGAATTGAGAGGCTGCGCGAAGAAGCCCAGCGCCCGTTCGAAGTGTCCACCCTCCAGGCTGACGACGCTGGTATCCGACGGCTTGCGACCGAAATGCTTCAACAACGGATAGGCGCACAGCGTCTCGGGCGATCTACGCAAGCAGCGCATGAGACGCGCGATGTAGTCCGGCTCGATCAAATCGTCATGAAAGATTATGAAGTAGTATTTCGACCGAACCTGATCGAGGAGATAGTTCACGTTCCCTGGCCAGCCGAGCCGCGTCGGCTGCCGGATCAAATTGAAACGGGGATCGGCCAGGAACGGCCGGCACACTTCGTCCGTGCCGTCGTCCGACGGGTCGAGCGAAATCAGCACCCGGATGTTGCGGTAGGTCTGGACCGAAATCGACTGCAGGGTTTCGGCGATGACGTCGGCCGAGTTGTATGCCGGCAAGCAGATCGTCACCAGGTCACGCTCGCGCCACCGCCGTCGAAGACGCTTGATCAGGCCATTCCGGGAATCGACACCGCCCCCGCTCATCGCGCCTCGATCGATGGCAGAAGCATGTGGTTCCTATGATCGTGCTCCCGGCATATCCGATCGGCCAGCAGATCGGCGAAATAGGGCGCCATGCCGTATTTCCCGGTGTCGATCGAATGGTAGCGGCCGGCGCTTCGAATGCCGATGTCGCTCCGGTGGTGCAACTCGCTCTCAGGGTCGGCGATGCCGGTCCTGCCCCAGGCGAAGATGTAGCCGCCTTCCACGTCCACCTTCGCTTGCGACAAATCCAGCGCGCCTACCGACGGTATGATCCCAGCCAGCGCCTTCATCGTCGCGTCGAACGTCCTTTGCCGTGTCGCATGGTCGATCATCGGCGCCATGTCCGGCGGCTGAAGATCCGCCCATTCGCCCAGCTTGCACGCCGGATACCATGACAGATAGCGTCGGCCGCCACCGAAATCCACGACATCGCCGTACTCCCCCAGCATGATGGTGGTCGAGGGCAGCAAGGGGGCGGACGCTCCCGCCGTATGGATGGCAAGCTTGTAGCGGTGCAACCACGGTCGGTCCGGCTCCATGCCGACACCGGCATCGACCTGCAGGCGGTTTTGCCAGAGGGCATTCACCACGTGATCGTACGGGCCGAGCGTCCCTTCGCCCTTGACGGCGACCGCGGGCGCGCCGGACGGGTCAAAGAGAACGCGTTCCACGCGGCTGTTCGGCTGGAACTGGATTCGATCGTGCTCCGCGATGGCTTGACGCAGCATCCGCGCGACGATCACAGGATCGACCGACAACTCAATCGTGCGGAACGCTGCCATCGTCTCGCCATCGTCGTACTCGGCGCGGCGGTCGCGCTCTGACATCCGTTCCCAGACGAAGTCGGACTCATGACCGAAATAGGAGAGTCCGGTCGCGCGGCGTGCGGCTCGATAGCGCTCGGCCACCGTGTCGAAATGCGCGCTGACGGCATCCACGGAAAGCTGGCTGGTGCGGTGGACGACGTAGTGGAAGGGGCTGGACAGGAGCTCCGCCGGGCGGTGCCTGTTGGTCAGGCGCTGCAATGCCGTATCGAAGTGGAGCGCGCCACGCAGTAGGATATCGGTCGTGCGGCTGGTCGCATCCTTGGCGTAAATAAGCCCGAGATGGATCTTGCCCTCGTTCCACAGGCTCGCCTGGCTAACCGCCTCGGATGCCTGATCGAACAATTCAACGCGGCAACCGCGCGCCGCCAGCGCCAGCGCGGCGCATGTTCCCTGGATTCCGGCCCCCAGTACCCCGATTGTTTTGTGTGTTCTGCGATTCGATTGCATTGGGACGAATAGTGCGGACGGGGGATAAGCGTGTCAATTATCGATGGTCGGGATCGGCTGGGGTGGCATCGATTTGCCGCAGTGCATCTCTGACCCGCGTATCCTCGATGAACTTGCCGCTTGCAAGGCCCGCCGCGATCTGCTCCCGCGTCGGCGCGCGGTCGCTGTAATAGTCGCCAAGCCCGCCGTCGGAAGCATGGTCATGATATATCTGCTGCCAGTGGGCGCCCGTGCCTGCGGTGACACGGGTATTCGCCCGCAGCGCCGCGGTGCCCTGGCGAATCTTCCGTTCGAACTGGGCCGCGCTCCGCAAGGGGAAATGCAGGATCTCGAGCGGATGATCCGACCGCCCGGCCAGGCGCTCGCCGCGCCGCTGGACGTGATGATTGCCGTCGGCGACGCGAATATCGGGATGGGCGCGATGGCATGCCTTGGGCCGCAATGGCGTGCCGTGGATGGACTCGCCGGTCGCCAGGCGAACCAGCATCGCCTCGAAGAATTTTGCCCCGGGATCGCGCGCGGGCGCCATGTCGAATCGCGGGACCGAGAGGCACTCCACGTCGCGCGGTACGCGTTCTAGTGCGGCGCGCACCGTGCCGTGGCGGGAAAGCCAGAACTCGTCCGCGTCGTTGTTGATGACCCAGTCGGCATCGAACCGCTTCGCCGCCATCTGCGCCATGCGCGTCACCCAGACGGCCTGGTCGTGGGTCTGGCTCGGCTCGCGGATCAGGTGCAGCTTGCCCTGCCGCGCGAAGCGCTCCAGCAACAGCGGCGTGCGATCGCGCGAGGCGTTGTCGGTGGCGATGACGAAATCGATTCCCTGCGCCAGGTGATAGGCGATGTTGTAGCCGACGATGTCTTCTTCATCCCGGCACAACAGGGTCATGACGATGCGCGGGCGGCGGCGAAACGGCCGCTTCACCATGCGCACCAGCGACCGGGCTAGCGATCTCGGCTTCATGCGATTCGCGACCAAAGAAAAACCCGCGCCAACTGGTAGCGCGGGCTTGACCGTGTGTCGATGGGGCCGGTTAGTTGGCGGCCAGCTTTTCGTCCAGCGCGGCATTGCGGATGGCGCGCTGGACCTTGTCGAAGGCGCGCACCTCGATCTGGCGCACGCGCTCGCGGCTGATGCCGAACTCCTTCGAGAGGTCCTCGAGAGTGGTCGGCTCGTCCTTGAGGCGGCGCTCCGACAGGATGCGGCGCTCGCGCGGATTGAGCAGCTTCAGCGCGCGGTCCAGCAGCTTCTGCCGGCGCCCGAATTCCTGGCTTTCGGCCAGCATCGTCTCCTGGCTGTCGGTCTCGTCGACCAGCCACTCCTGCCATTCGCCTTCGCCGTCCATGCGGACCGGCGCGTTCAGCGAATGGTCGGGCGCGGCCAGGCGCCGGTTCATGTCGACCACGTCGCTCTCGGGCACGTCGAGGCGAGTCGCGATCTCCTTCACCGTCTCAGGGCGCAGGTCGCCTTCTTCCAGCGCCTTCAACTGGCCTTTGACGCGGCGCAAGTTGAAGAACAGCTTCTTCTGCGCCGCGGTGGTGCCGATCTTCACCAGCGACCAGGAATGCAGGATGTATTCCTGGATCGCGGCGCGGATCCACCACATCGCATAGGTCGCGAGGCGGAAGCCCTTGTCGGGATCGAAGCGCTTGACGGCCTGCATCAGGCCGACATTGCCTTCGGAAATGACTTCGGACATGGGCAGGCCATAGCCGCGATAGCCCATCGCGATCTTGGCCACCAGGCGCAGATGGCTGGTGACCATCTTGTGCGCCGCCTCGGTGTCCTGATGCTGCTGCCAGCGCTTGGCCAGCATGAACTCTTCGCTCTGTTCCAGCATCGGGAACTGGCGAATCTCCGCTAGATAGCGGGCGAGATTGGAGTCACTTACAAGGCTCGGAAGGTTTCTTACAGCCATATCGTCCCCTTATGGTGCCCATTGGTGGACATCATAGAACAGCCCAGTCCCTATCCCATTACGATTGCCGCAGGGCTGCAGATGAGTCCCTGCATGGCTTCCGAAACAGAGTAGATGTTAGATGGGCTTACATTGCACATATTTCAAGACCTCGGTGTCGCACGTATGAAAGTTCGCGATATCCGCCGCCAAATGCCGTCGGATCGTCGAGGATGCGACGGGTTGCCGCAACATCGCGCCCTGCGCCATGGCTTTGCCGGACACCAGCGAGATGGTCACTGCTCCGATGGGCGCCGCGCAGAAAGAACGCCTGTCCATCATCGAGGTGCTTCCCATGCTTCGTCTCCCCATACATTGAACGTTCGAAGCGGTCGGAAACAACCATACTTAGGTCTTAGCGGGATAACGCTGAGGATAGTTGCTTGAGGTCCGGCGGCAGCGGTGATTCCCAACGCAGCTTTTTGCCCGAGCGCGGATGATCGAATCCTAGAATCGCGGCGTGCAATGCCTGGCGCGGAAAGGCGACTGCTGCAGCAGCCGCAGTGGGCGGAAGCGACTTGCGCCGCGCCGGCGTCACGCGGCCATAGATCGGATCGCCGATCAGCGGATGGCTGATCGCCGCCAGGTGCACGCGGATCTGATGCGTGCGCCCGGTCTCCAACTGGCAGGTGAGCTCGGCGGCGCCGAGGCCGAACACCGTCTTCACCTGATAATGCGTGACGGCGTGCTTGCCGCCGGACTTCACGATGGTCATCCGTTTCCGGTCGATGCCGTGGCGTCCGATATTGCCTTCGATGGTGCCCGACTTGGGCGAGGGCAGGCCCCAGACGAAGCAGCGATATTCGCGCTCGATCGTATGGGCGGCGAAGGCGTCGCTGAGCGCCTTGTGCGCAGCGTCGTTCTTGGCGGCGACCACCAGGCCGCTGGTATCCTTGTCGATCCGGTGGACGATGCCCGGCCGCTTCACCCCGCCAACGCCACTCAGGGAATCGCCGCAATGCGCGATCAGTGCGTTGACCAGCGTGTTGTCCGGATTGCCCGGCGCCGGATGCACCACCATCCCGGCCGGCTTGTCGATGACGATCAGGTCGCGGTCTTCATAGACGACCTTGAGGTCGATCGCCTGGCCGCGCGGCACGGCATCGTCCGGCGGCGGCACCGTCAGCTCGAGAAGCTGGCCTGGTTTGACCCGATAAGAGGGGTCGTCTAAGGTCTCGGCCGCGCCGGCCGGTTTGTCCGTAGGCTTGGTCATCCGCAAATTGCCCTGCTCGATCAGCGCCTTGATGCGGCTGCGCGAGAGCTCGGGGAAGGCCGCGGCCAGGCAACGATCAACGCGCTCACCGCCCTCCGCGTCGGTGACGCGGTGGCGGGCGGGACCCCGATCCTCGGTATCGGACGGGTCGCTGTTGTTGAGCGCGGTCATTGGGATGGGACGGGACGTGCCGGAAGCTGGGGTGGAGCATCAGTTACAGCAGCGCGGGCGACTGCTCAAGGGCGTGGTCGTCGGCCTTTGCGCGGTGCTGGCGATCTGCGCGATCCTTATCACGACCGCCATCGTCTATCGCTTCATCGAGCCTGCGCCGCCGGCCGAGCTGCCGCCGTTCGGCGTCTCGGCGCTGCCGGTGCCGGTTGGCTGCTCCGTCGACTACGTGATGGCCGAAGGCGACCGGCTGATCCTGCAGATCGGCGGCAGCGACGAATGCCGCCGCATCCTGATCGCCGATCTGCGCACCGGCAGCCTGATCGGCCAGTTCCAGTTCCCCAATCAATGACAGCACAGGCAGAGACATGAATTTTTGCAGCGACAACGCAATCGGCGTGGCGCCGGAGATCATGAGCGCGCTGGCGGAGGCCAATCGCGGTCCGAGCATGCCGTATGGCGCCGACGACTGGACGAAGCGCGTGGAGCGTCGTTTCGCCGAGATTTTCGAGCACGATGTTCGAGTGTTTCCGGTCGCAACAGGCACCGCCGCCAATGCCTTGTCGCTCGCGACCCTGGCTCCGCCCTATGGCTCGATCTATGCGCACGAAGAAGCGCACGTCATGGTCGACGAGTGCGGCGCACCGGAGATGTTCAGCGGCGGCGCAAAGTTGCGGCCGCTGCCGGGCGCACACGGCAAGCTGAACGCCGAGACCTTGGCGCGCGCGCTGAAGAGGGAGCATAGCAGCGACGTCCATCAAGTCATCCCCGCCGCCGTCAGCGTCACCCAGGCGACCGAGGCAGGCACCGTCTATCAGCCGGCCGAACTGCAAGTGATTGCCGAGGTGGCGCGGAGCAACAAGGTGCGCCTGCACATGGACGGCGCGCGGTTCGCCAACGCGCTAGCGTTCCTGGGCGTTCCGGCCCGGCAGGTGACGTGGGAAGCGGGCATCGACATCCTGTCTTTCGGTGCCAGCAAGGGCGGGGCCATGGCGGCCGAGGCGGTGGTGTTCTTCGATCCCGCCTTGGCCGAGAATTTCGGGCACCGGCGCATGCGCGCCGGTCACCTCGTCTCCAAGATGCGTTTCGTCTCGGCTCAGCTCGAGGCGTATCTCGCCGACGGCCTGTGGCTGAAGCTCGCGCGCCATGCCAATGCCATGGCGCAGCGTCTGGCGCAGGGATTGGGTGCAACCTTGCCGCGCCTGCCGGGCAGCCGCCTGCTGCACCCGGTGGAGGCCAACGAACTGTTCGTGCAACTGCCGGCGCCGGCGATCGCCGCGCTGCGCCAGGCCGGTTTCGACTTTTATGATTGGCCCGCCGAGGAGGGGGCGGCGATCCGATTGGTCACGGCCTTCAACACCGAGACCGCCCATGTCGAGCTGTTCCTCAAGACCGTCAGCGAGTTGGCCAGCCGCGCAGCATAAGGGCAGCAGTGCTTTTCAAAGGATAATATCCCTTTCGGTCTAAAGTCTTAAGACTTAAACGCCGCCGTTCTACAACCCAATATTAACCATTCCGGCCCAGGATTGCCCCCTTGTGTCTCGCGAGACAGTTTGGCGAATGGGGATGAACTGGTCATTCCTGCGTGAAAAAGTGCGCTTCGATTCCTGGTCTCTGCCGTACTGGTTGGCGGTGGGCCTGGGCGCGCTCGGCTATTACGCGCTGTCCAAGCTTGGCCTTCAGTTTTTCAGCCGGGATCTGGGCGTCTCTCCGGTCTGGCCGGCATCGGGCCTTGCGGTCGCGCTGATCCGCTTGTTCGGCCGGCGCATGTGGCCGGCGATCTTCCTCGGCGCGCTGATGGCAAGCATCTTCGGCCAAAGCCAGCTGGTCGCCATCATCAGCGCGACCGGCAGCACGCTCGAAGGCCTGGTCGGCGGCCTCATCGTGCACCGCCTGGTCAGCCGGTACGGCGACAACTTCATCATGGCGCGCGTGCTCGGCATCGTGCTGGCCGCCTTGTGGGCGACACTGATCGGCACGGTCATCGGGGTCAGTGCAGCGTTCTTTTTCGGCGGGCTCACGACCGAGCATCTGGGCGCAGCCTGGTTCACCTGGTGGGTCGGCGACGCGCTCGGCATCCTGATCGTGACGCCTGCCTTGTTCGCGTTGCGCGCCCGCTATGCCAGCAAGCTGGGCCTGCGCGCGACCGCCGAGCGGGTGGCCGCACTGGCGCTGGCGACACTATCGGTGTTTCTGCTGAGCCGTATGGGCGGCGGCGCATCGGTCGCGATCTTCCTCGCCTTCCCGATCGTGGTGCTGGCCGGCCACTGGTTCGGGTTGCGCGGCGCGGCCTGGAGCGTCGTGACGGTCGCGATCCCGCTGACTGCGCTCACCGCGATCGGCGCCGGCCCCTTCGTCGAGGCGACGCGGAACGACGGCCTGCTCAACATGCAGGCCTTCCTGGCTGTCCTTGCCCTCGTCTCGCTGCTGTTCGCCGACCTGAAGCCGCTCAATCTCCGCCTTCCTGTCGCCGTGCTGATGGTCGGTGTCGCCGTGTCGGCGGGAGCGTTCGTCGTCGAACTGCGCGCGATCGGCCATCTCGACGATTTGCGCTTCGAGCAATTGGTCCAGACCGCGTCGGACCGCGTGCGGGAACGCATGGCGATCTACACCAACGCCCTGCGCGCCGGCGCCAGCATGTATCAGGCGAGCGAGCGCGTGACCCGCAAGGAATGGCACGAATTCACCGCCTCGCTGGCGCTGACGGAGCGCTATCCCGGCGTGTACGGGCTGGGCGTTGTAGTCCCGGTCGCGCCGCAGCATCTTGAGGAGTTCCTGGTTTGGGAGCGTTTCGACGGCGCCCCGAACCTGGAGCTAAAAACGTATCCCGGCGTTGCAAATCCCCGCGGGCCGAACGACGAGCATTTCATCGTGCTTTACCTCGAGCCGGAGCGGCAGAACAGCGCCGCCATCGGCGTCGACATGGCGTCGGAGGCCGTGCGTCACGATGCCGCCGTCCGGGCGCGAGATACCGGCCAGCCCGCCATCACCACGCAGATCTCCCTGTTCCAGGATCCGCTCCACCGTCCGGGCTTCCTCTATTTCCTGCCGGTCTATAAGGGGCTCGAGCCGATGTCGACCGTGCAACAACGGCGCGACCGCTTCCACGGCTGGATATTTGCTCCGTTCCTGACGGGAGATTTCTTCCGTTCGGCCCTCAGCGATCTCGCCGGCCAGATCCACGCGGAGGTCTTCGAAGCCGATTCGACCGATTCGGATCGCTTCCTGCTATCGACCGCTTCCGCCCGGGCCGAGAGCGCAGCGGAAGGCGGTTGGCGCGCGGTCACGACGCTCTCGCTGGTCGATCAGCATTTCACCGTCCGCTGGCATGCCGGTCCCGGCTTCGCGCTGGAAAGCCACCGGAACGCGGTGCTCGTCAGTTGCACCATCGTGTTGCTGGCGATGCTGCTGGCCGCGCTGATTGCGAACCTGCAATCGCTGCGCCAGCGCGCGACCAGTCTCGCCGAGGAGATGACCAAGGCGCTGGCCGCCAGCAATGAGCGGTTGCACGCCGCCATCAGCGTCATGGAGGATGGTTTCGGGCTGTTCGACGCGGATGACCGCATCGTGCTCTATAACGAGGCGTTCATGGACGAAGGCAGCCGGAAGGTCTTCGGCAACGACGTCAAGGGGCGCAAGTTCGAGGAGATTGCTCGCGCCTTCGCCTATCACGACATGCCGGTCACCGATCCCAATTTCGACCGCGAAGCCTGGATCACGAACCGGATGGAGCTGCATCGCAACCCGCCGGCCTGGACGATCGAGCAACAGTGGAGCGGCGGGCGCTGGATGCGGATCAGCGAGCGGCGCACCTCCGACGGCGGCTATGTCGGCATCTGGACCGACGTGACCGAAATCAAGCTGGCCGAGCAGCGGCTGACCACCGCAATCGATGCAATGGATAGCGGCTTCGCCTTGTTCGACGCCAGCGACCGCCTGCTGATCCACAACAAAGGCTTCGTGGATCACAGCGTCGCCAGGAACTTCGGCGGCGACGCCAGGGGCCGCACGTTCAAGGAGATCATCCGCGCCTTCGCCAACGACGACGTGACCGCGGTGGAAACCGCGGCCGAGCGCGAGGAATGGGTCGAGCGCCGCCTGGAGCGTCACCGCAACCCGCCACAGGAGCCGTTCGAGCAGCAATTGACCGACGGCACCTGGGTGCGGGTGTCCGAACGCCGTACCGCCGACGGCGGCTATCTCGGCACCTGGACCGACATCACCGCGCTGAAGCGGGTCGAAACCCAGTTGCGCGATGCGATCGAGAGCATCAACGAGGGCTTTGCCCTGTTCGATGCCGATTTGCGCTTCGTCGTCGTCAACAGCCGCTTCCAGTCGCTGTATCCGGTCTCCGGCCACCTGGCCACATCCGGCGCGAAGCTGGAAGACATGCTCCGCTACGGCGCGGAAAACGGCGAGTATCCGGGTGTCGAAAGCGCTGAGGCCACGGAGACCTTTGTCAAGCTCTGGATGTCGTGCTTCGCCAGTGGAGAGGCATTCGTCGGCGAAGGGGAACTGATGGGCGAGCGCTGGCTGATGGTCAGTCACCATCCGACCAGCAGCGGCGGTTATGTCAGCGTCCACGCCGATATCACCAGCCAGAAGCAGCGCGAGACTGAACTGCAGGAAGCCAAAGAGGACCTGGAAGCAAGATCGGGCGAACTGATGGCGCTGGCCGGCGAGCTGGAGGCGGCGCGCCGGGTGGCCGACATGGCCAATCTCAGCAAGTCGCAGTTCCTCGCCAACATGGCGCACGAACTGCGCACGCCGCTCAACGCCATCAACGGCTTCTCGGAGCTGATCCTCAATGAGGCATTCGGCCCGATGCAGCCGGTCAAGTACAAGGAATACGTGGAGTTCATCAGCCAGGGCGGCGTGCATCTGCTGTCGCTGATCAACGACATCCTCGACCTCTCCAAGATCGAGGCCGGCAAGATGGAGCTGCATGTCGAAGCGGTGCCGACCGAGCAGGTGGTCTATCAGGCCGCCGAATCGGTCCGCAAGATGGCGGACGACCGGAGCGTGGAGCTCAAGTCCGACGTCGCGACCGACTGCCCGATCCTGCATGCCGATCCGCGCGCGGTGCGCCAGATCCTGCTCAACCTGTTGTCCAACGCCGTCAAGTTCACGCCGCCGAGCGGCTCCGTCACCATCGGCGTCACGCGCAACGGCGGCGATGGCGTCCACATCTCGATCGCCGACACCGGCATCGGCATGACCGAGGCGGAAGCGGCCAAGGCGTTCGAGCTCTATGGCCAGGTCGAATCCGACCTCACCAAGAAGACCAAGGGCACCGGCCTCGGCCTGCCTCTGGTCAAGTCGCTGGCCGAGCTGCACGGCGGCTCGCTCCGGCTCATCAGCGAAAAGGGCAAGGGCACGATTGTCACGGTCTTCCTGCCCTGGCACTCCGACCTGCCGATCGGGCTTAGCTAGTTCCCGAGAAAGAAGTTCGGCAGCGCGAGCGAGAAGCTCGAGACGTACGTCACCAGGAACAACGCCGCCAGCAGCGCGCCGTAGAACGGCAGGATGGTGCGCATCACGTGCCCGACCGAGACCCCGCCGATGGCGCAGCCGACGAACTGCGTGGTGCCGACCGGCGGCGTGTTCAGCCCCAGCGCGCAATTGATCAGCATCAGCATGCCGAACTGCACCGGGCCCATGCCGAACTGCATGCAGATCGGCAGGAAGATCGGCGTGCAGATGAGGATGGTCGCCGCCATGTCCAGGAAGGTGCCGAGCAGGAACAGGATGAGGTTGACCAGGAAGAAGATCATCATGGGCGAGGTCGAGATGCTGGTCAGCGCATCGGCGGTGAGCTGCGCCACGCTATAGAGGCTGATGAGATAGCCGAAGGTGTTGGAGATGCCGATCAGCAGCAGCACGATGCCGGTGGTCTTCACCGCCTTCGCCGCCGCCTTCAGCAGATGCTCGATCGTCAGGCTGCGGTAGAAGAAGAAACCCAGCAGGATCGCATAGACGACTGCGACCGCCGCCGATTCCGTGGCCGTGAAGGCGCCTGACAGGATGCCGACGATGATGATGACGATGACGAACAGCCCCGGCAGCGCTGCTCCGAAGGAGCGGAGAATCGGTGTCCAGCCCGGGAACACACCGGATGGATAGCCGCGCTTGATCGCGACCAGATAGGCCGCGACCAGCATGCAGATCATGAGCAGCGCAGCCGGCAACAGGCCGGCCAGGATCAGCGCGGCGATCGAGACCTTCCCGCCGGCCGCCAGCGAATAGATGATCATGTTGTGGCTGGTCGGCATCAGGGCGCCGACCAGCGAAGCATGGGTCGTCACGTTGACGGCATAGTCGGCGTCGTAGCCTTCCCGTTTCATCATCGGGATCATGACCGATCCCATCGCCGAGACGTCGGCAACCGGCGAGCCGGACACGCCGCCGAACAGGGTGCAGGCGACCACGTTCGACATGCCGAGCCCGCCGCGGATATGGCCGACCAGGTTGCGCGCGAAGGTGACGATGCGATTCGCGACCCCGCTATAGAGCATCAGCTCGCCCGCAAATGAAGAACGGAATCGCGAGGAACGAGAAGATGTTCATGCCCGCCGTCATGCGCTGGAAAACCACCGCCAGCGGCAGGCCTTCGTACAGGATGGTGGCGACGGCGGAGAGGCCGATCGCGAATGCGACCGGCACGCCGATCAAAAGCAGCAGCACGAAGCTGATGCAGAGGATGGTCAGTGCCAAGAGGGAACGACCTTCTCCCCCGCGATCAAAGCGAGGATGTGCTCGACCGAGAACAGGGCGATGAGTGCGCCGGCGATCACCAGCGGCACGTGATTGATGCCTTCGGGCAGGCCGAGAATCGGGATCTTGTACATCATCACCGAGGCCGCGAGCACGCCGCCGTGCCAAGCCATCAGGATGCCGAACAGCCCGACCAGGACATGAATGATGTATTCGAACCAGATGCGATGGCGCTCCGGCACCGCGAAGGCGATGACGGACTCAAGCCCGATATGCCCGGCATCGCGCACCCCGACCGCCGCGCCCAGCATGGTGACATAGAGCACGAGCACCAGTGCCAGGCTCTCCGCCCAGGTCGGCGTGTCGTTGAGCACATAGCGCCCGAACACCTGCCAGGCCACGACCACGACGATCGCCAGCAGGCCGGCGACGGCCGCGTACATGCAGAGCCGCGCGATCCAGGCGTTGATGGGGGTCAGGAAGTGCAACATAGACACATTCTCGGTGAACCCCTCCCCCAAGTTGGGGGAGGGTAGGGGTGGGGGTTGTTCTCTCGTGCGAAGACTGAGCCGAGTTGAACCATCGCCCCCTCCCTGACCTCCCCCGGCTCGGGGGAGGGGAAATACTCTTGCAGCGAAGTGTAGCTTACTCCGTCGCCTGGATCTGCTTGATCAAGTCCTGCAGCTTGGGATCGGCGGCGAACTTGTCGTAGACCGGCTTGGCGGCGTCGACGAAGCCCTGGCGGTCGATGTCGCTGATGATGGTGGCGCCGCCGGCTTCGACGGTGGCGCGCGACTTGGCTTCGCGCTCGTCCCACAGTTGGCGCATATACGGCACCGATTCCTTGGCCGCCTTGCGGATGATGTCCTGCTCTTCCTTGCTGAGCGTGTCCCAGATCACCTTGGAGAACACCAGTAGCTCCGGCGACATCGAATGTTCCGTGAGGCTGTAGTTCTTCGCGACTTCGTAATGGTGCGAGGATTCATAGGACGGCCAGTTGTTCTCCGCCCCGTCCACCACGCCGGTCTTCAACGCGGTATAGACCTCGGCATAAGGCAGCGGCGTCGGGTTGCCGCCCATGGACTGGATCAGCGTCACCCACATGTCCGATTGCTGCACGCGCAGCTTCATGCCCTTCACGTCGGCGACCGACTTGATCGGCTTGCTGGTCGTGTAAAAGGAGCGCGAGCCGCTGTCATAGAAGGCGAGGCCGATGAAGCCCTGAGATTCGAGCGACGCCAGGATCTGATCGCCCACCGGGCCGTCCAGGCACTTGCGCATATGCGCCTTGGATTTGAACAGGAACGGCAGGGCCGGCACGATGGTCTCCGGCACGATGTTGTTGAAGGCGGCGACGTTGACGCGCACCATGTCGAGCGCCCCCAGCTTCACCTGCTCGACCGTGTCCTTCTCGGAGCCAAGCGCGCTGTTGCCAAACACCTTGATGGTGTCTTTGCCGCCGGTCTGCTGCGAGATGATTTCGCTCATCTTCTTCACCGCCATCACGGTCGGATAATCGTCCGGATGAACGTCGGCGGAGCGGAATTCCTTCGCGAAGGCCGGGCTTCCGAGCGCAAGCGCAACGGCCGAGGCAGCCAGAATCCGAGTCAGTTTGGTCATTTGGGGTCTCCTCCTTATCGGCGGGCGATTACGTTGATCGCCGCTCGTCATGTCCCTGCATGCGGGCTTACCGCCCTTGTTGTCGTATCATCATACAACTAGATTTTTACAGGATCAATCCAGTGATTTTACGCACCGGATATTGCCTTCAGTTGTCATACATCTGGTTTGGTGCTAAACGAAACAACAGATTTGGAACGGGAGGTGCCTCAGGTGTCGGCTTTGCGCCAACGGGAAACGCTGACCTCGCAACTGGTCAAGGCGCTGACCGAGCGCATTCGCACGGGCGAATTGAAGCCCGGCGACCGCTTGCCGACCGAGCAGGACCTGATCGAGGAATTCAAGGTCAGCCGCACCGTGGTGCGCGAGGCGGTCTCCAGCCTGCGCGCCGCTGGCCTGGTCGCGACCCAGCAGGGTGTCGGCGCTTTCGTGCTGCAGGCCGAGTCCTCGCCGCCCTTCCGCATCGACAACGCGAATCTCAATCTGTTGAAGGACGTCATCGCGGTCCTCGAATTGCGCATCGGCATCGAATCCGATGCGGCGGCCTTGGCGGCGCAGCGCCGGACCGAAGCGCATCTCGCCGCGATGCGCGAGGCGTTGGATCGCATGAGCGCCGCCATCGACGCGTCGGAGGATGCGGTGGCCCCGGATTTCGATTTCCACCGCACCATCGCGGAGGCGACCGGCAACCGCCACTTCACCCACCTGTTCAGCTATCTCGGCGCGCTGCTGATTCCGCGCGCGCGGCTGCAGACCTTCCGGTATTTCGCCGCCGACCGGACCGAGTATCTGCGCCGCGTCAATCGCGAGCACGAGGACATCTACCAGGCGATCAAGCGCCAGGACCAGGAAGCCGCGCGCTCCGCCATGCGGCTGCATCTCAGCAACTCGCGGGAACGCCTGCGCGTCGCCATGACCGATGGCGACAGCGGCGCCTGAGCCAAGGAATTGCAATGGACCCACTTGAACTGAAAGCCGTCCTCGGCAGCGGCCTGATGTCTTTCCCCGTCACCGACTTCGATGCGGGCGGCGATTTCAAGCCAGCCGGCTACCGGGCGCGCCTGGAATGGCTGATGCCATACGGCGCGACCGCCTTGTTCGCAGCCGGCGGCACCGGCGAGTTCTTTTCCCTCGCGCCGGACGAATATTCGTCCGTCATCGGCACGGCGGTCGAGACCTGCAAGGGCAGGGTGCCGATCATCGCCGGCACCGGCTGCGGCACGCGCCAGGCCATCGCCTATGCCAGGGAAGCGGAGCGCGTGGGCGCGGCGGGGCTGCTTGTCCTACCGCATTACCTGGTCGAGGCGGACCAGGAGGGCATCTCGCGCCACGTCGCGGCGATCTGCAAGTCCGTGAAGATCGGCGTCATAGTTTATAACCGCAATGTCTGCCGCCTCGGGCCGGACGCGCTGGAAAAGCTGGCGGCACAATGCCCGAACCTGATCGGCTTCAAGGACGGGATCGGCGATCTGGAGCTGATGGTGGCGGTGCGCCGGCGCATGGGCGAGCGCTTCTGTTATCTCGGCGGCCTGCCGACCGCCGAATTTTTTGCCGCCCCCTACAAAGCGATGGGCGTTCCGGTCTATTCTTCCGCGGTCTTCAATTTCATTCCGAAGACCGCCATGCAATTCTATCGCGCCATTACGGCGGACGATTCCAAGACCGCCAATCGATTGTTGGATGAATTCTTCATGCCTTATTCCGCGATCCGCAACCGCCGCGCCGGCTATGCCGTCAGCATCGTCAAGGCCGGCGTAGACCTGGTCGGCCATTCCGCCGGCCCCGTGCGCACGCCGCTGCTGGATTGCAGCACGGAGGAGCGCGCGGCGCTGAAGGCGCTGATCGACAAGCTCGGCCCGCAATAACGGAGGAGAACGCATGCAACGCGTCCTGCTCACGGGGGCGAGCGGTGGGATCGGTACCCGGCTGCGCACGCTGCTGCCGCCGCATTATCCGCGTCTGCGCCTCAGCGATATCAAGGCGCCGGAGGATCTGCGGCCGGAGGAGGAGTTCGTCGCCGCCGACCTCGCCGACATGGCGCAGGTGGAGCGCGCGGTCGAGGGCATGGACGGCATCATCCACATGGGCGGATTCTCGGTCGAAGGGCCGTGGGAGACCATTCTCGCCGCCAACATCGCCGGCACCTACAACCTGTTCGAGGCGGCGCGGCGCAAGGGCGTCAAGCGCGTGGTGTTCGCCTCCAGCAACCACGTCGTCGGTTTCTACCCGCGCGATCAACGCCTGACCACCGACGTGACCGCGCTGCCCGACACCCGCTACGGCGTCAGCAAGGCGTGCGGCGAGGCGATCGGGGCGCTCTATGCCTACAAGTTCGGCCTCAATGTCCTGTGCCTGCGGATCGGCAATGTCGACGACGCGCCGCGCGACGTGCGCAAGCTCTCGATCTGGCTGAAGCCGGAGGATCTGGTGCAGCTCATCTGCATCGGGCTCGAGCATCCCGATTTGCGCTACGAGATCTTCTACGGCGCCTCCGACAATGCCCGCGCCTGGTGGGACAATGCCGTCGCCTATCGCTACGGCTATAAGCCGAGCGGCGATTCCGAGAGCTTGCTGGAGGTTGCATTCCAGGGCCAGACGCAGCTGCGCGCCGACCACGTCGGCGACTACTACCAGGGCGGTCCCTTCGCCTCGCAGGAGTTTGAGGGCGGACTGGAGCGCGCGCCGGAAGGCAAGGTGCGATGACCACTATCGCTCGCATCGACACCATCCGCCTCGATATCCCCTTCGGCGATCATTATGACGGGCCGCGGGTGAAGCCGCGCGGCTGGACCCAGCGCGACGTTCTGCTGGTCCGGGTCGAGACGGCGGACGGCATTGTCGGCTGGGGCGAGGCGTTCGCCTATGCCTGCGCGACCGCGACCGAGGCTGCCATCCGCGACATGTTCTCACCGCGCCTCATCGGCCAATCCTGCCACGACATCGCGGCGCTGAGCCGCGAGATGCAGCGCCAGCTCCACATCCAGGGCCGCTACGGCATCACCATCTTCGCCTGGTCCGGCATCGAGATGGCGCTGTGGGACGCTGCCGCAAAGCGTACCGGCGTCTCGCTCGCAACCCTGCTCGGCGGCAGGCGGCGCGGCAGCGTGCCGGCCTATGCCAGCCTGGTGCGCTATGGCGGCGCGCGCGAAGTGCGCGACGTCTGCGCCAAGGCGATGGCCGACGGCTATCGCGACGTGAAGCTGCACGAGATCGCCTACGAGCCGATCGCGGCCGGCCGTGATGCTGTCGGGCGCGATGTGCGCCTCACCACCGACGTGAATTGCAATTGGAGCCTCGCCGAGACCGAGGCGATGCTGCCGCAGATGAAAGCGCTCGATCTCTATTGGGTCGAAGAGCCGATCTGGCCGCCCGAGGATTTCGACACCTTGGCGAGCCTGGAAGAGCGGTTCGGCGTCGCACTCGCCGCCGGCGAGAATGCCTGCACGGCTTTCCAGTTTCAGAATCTCATCCCCGCCATCACCTTCATCCAGCCCAGCGTCACCAAGGTCGGCGGCATCCTCGAATTCATGAAAGTGGTGGACGCCGCGCGGCTGGTCGGCAAGCAGGTCATGCCGCACTCGCCCTATTTCGGCCCCGGCTGGTGGGCCACCCTGCAGCTCGCCGCCCACGCGCCGGAAATCGGCCTGATCGAATATCTCTACATCCAATCCACCGGCGGGATCGGCAAGGACATCCCGCTGCCGAAAAAGGGCATGATCGCGATTCCCGACACACCCGGCTTGGGCTTCGAACCGGACATGGATGCGATCGAACGGTTCAAGGTGGGGTGAGACGTTGACATCTTACCTCCGTGGCACTCCCTCTCTCCGTCATCCCAAGGCTTGGCCTTGGGATCCACGAGTTTGCCTGCGACGACTGGATTGCGCTCATCGAGACTCGTGGATGGCAAGGCCAAGCCTTGCCATGACGGACGAGGGAGGCGAACCGTGATGCTCACCCGCACCCTCACCGGTGCGCCGCCGCGCCTGAAGGCGCCTGCGGGCACCTGCGACACCCACATGCATTTCTACAGCCGCGCCTATCCCGCGCTGCCCGGCACGCTCAACCCGCCGGACGCGACGGTCGCGGACTACGCTCAGGTCAAGCGCTGGCTCGGCATCGACCGCTCGATCGTGGTGCAGCCCAACGCCTATGGCGACGACAACCGCGCCACCATGGCGGGCGTGCAGGCGCTTGGGCCCAATGCGCGCGCGGTGGTGGTGGTGAAACCCGGCATCGCGGATGAAGAGCTCGATCGCCTCACCAGCAACGGCGCGCGCGGCATCCGCTTCATGAATTTGCTCGGCGGGACCCTGACCTTCGCGCAGATGGATGAGATGGCGGCGCGTGTGCAGCCATTCGGCTGGAGCGCGATCGTGCAGCTCGACGGCCGCACCCTGCCGGAGCATGAGGCGCAGCTCCGCCGCCTGCCGCTCAACTACGTCATCGACCATTGCGGCAAGTTCCTGGAGCCGGTCGCGCCCGACCATGACTCCTTCAAGACGATGCTGCGCCTGGTGGAGACCGGCCGCTGCTGGGTCAAGATCGCCGGCGCCTACGAGTTCTCGAAATCCGGCTGCCCGGCCTACGAAGACGTCGCCCGCCTGATGCGCATCCTCATCAAGCGGGCGCCCGAGCGCGTGATCTGGGGCAGCAACTGGCCCCACGCCCTGGCGGAGAAGATCGGCTACCCCAACGACGCCGCCTTGCTCGACCTGCTGCTGGATTGGGCGCCCGACGAAACCGTGCGTCGCCGCATCCTGGTCGACAACCCGGCCGAGCTCTACGGATTCAATCTCTGAGCAGGCGGCCTTAACGGCTTGACCCTGCGGCAAAATCCACGTTTCGGGCAGAGCGGGGGCGGACCGCCACAAACCGCTTGATCGGCAGCCTTGCATCCCGTATCAGATGCGGCGGCCCGCAAGGGCCCCATCCCAAGCCAGCGACCCCATCGTCTAGTGGCCTAGGACATCAGCCTCTCACGTTGAGAACACGGGTTCAAATCCCGTTGGGGTCGCCAATAATTTCAATTGCTTGAGTATTCAGGATAGGCGGCGCTGGTGGATGTTGCCCAAACTATTGCCTAATAAACGGCGTGCAAATCCGCCTTCAGGGCAGTTACTTGTGGGGAATCGGCACAACAGAGTTTGGGTACAGCGGAGTGACCATCCCATCGACATGGCTCACGGGAAAACGCCGGGTAGCAGACGATGCATCAATGGACTGAAGCTGGTCTCAGACGATATCCAACTTTTCGGTAAGCCGCCGCTGGCAATCGCTGCCGCGCGCTTCTCGGGCTTCATTGCATCCCAATAAACAAGCTGGCATTGCAGGCCAGATGTTAAAGCGAGCCGCCCCGGGGCGTTGCCCTTGATATCGTCGCCGCTACCTTTCTCGTTGATGGAGCCGGAGGTCGCACGGCGCAGATCCGACGGCTGCAAGCTCGGCGGGCGTCGCGCTTGGCAAAGTCATGAACCTATCCATGAAATCTCGTCCCAGCGAAATGGCGCATACGAGGCCGGTGATGAGTACTGCAGTTGGAATATCACCCCGTTTTGAGAGAGCGGGGCAAAGAGGTCGTGCACGAACATGATTTAAGGCTCCTAAAAGAGCGCCCGGTAATTGATCGCTCTTGCGATATGCAACGCCGATCCAAACGTCCGGTCCCAGTGCCGGGGTAGAAATAAGAAACCCGCCAGTTGCCCAGCGTCGTCAAGGGAAACGATGACGAGTGTCGACTACGGATTTCATGTCAAGCTGGGCCAAGACGTAAGCCGGCATCAGGGTCGCTGGATGTGGCGCATCGCCGCGCGTTCCATGACCGCATTGCTGCGATTGTAAGCTCTCTACGATGAACCTATTCGCCTCTCTTACCATCCTATGCAAAAAGTCGATTGTACTCCGCTTCCGGGACACCGTATGCGCCGTTGGCAGTTGCCTTGAGACCCTTGCGATCGACGATAGTGATGACGCCCCGATGGATCGAGATCAGGCCAGTTGTTTCGAGGATGTTGAGCGCGACGGTGACGCCGGAGCGGCGCACGCCAAGCATGACGGATAGAAACTCGTGCGTAATATTGAGATCGTCTGTTTCGAGACGGTCATGAGCCATCAAGAGCCATCGCGCTAAACGCTCCTCGATGCTGCTGCGGGCGTTTGCCTTGGCCGTCTGCGTCGTCTGAATGAGGAATGTGTGCGCGTACAGGAGAAGAAGAGATTGCAAGGTAGAGCTTTTCCGCATTGCCCTTCGCAAATTGTCAGCAGAGATTCTTTGCCCTGCGCCCGCGTTCTGCACAAATGTCTCGTTGGGCGACTGGTCAGTTCCCAGGACAACGGCTAGGCCTGTCATCCCTTCCCACCCGATTATGCCGACTTCGACATGTTGATCGGGCGCGCTATCGGCCACAACGGACACAAAACCGCTGTCGGGAAAGTATATCTCCTCGATCAACCGCCGAGCGGTTTCGAGGTGCTTCCGAAGCGGAAGATCGACTGGCTTGAGATGTGGTGTAAGCAGCCTCAGGTCGTCGTCCGCAAGCGCGGAGAGGATCTTGTTAACAAACGGCGGGGCTTTGGGCATTTCTCTCACCTCAATGGGCAAGAGCACAAAGCGTCTTGCGTCCGCCTGAGCCCTCGGGAGCAATCACCCAACCGACCCGCACTTTTCAGAGCCAAGAGCTGAAATAAACAGCAGAATCAACAGCTCGGTTATACCGGAGCATTTTGGAGAGGTGCGGCGACGCCTGGGGCGGTGCTGCAAAGGGCTCCGATGAGGGGGCGACAGTTAACAGGTCACACACCATTGAGTTGCGCAATGATGAATTGTGCTATGTCATTTGGTGTTGTGTCGGAAACCGTACAGAGCTTAAGCTGATCCGATCAACGGGCCCCTAGATCGTAGTAATCCCTTCCGTCACTGGCCCGCCTAATTCGCCGAAACAAGGCGATCCTAATCACCAAGGGAAAGGCCACCTGCAGCGCTCGTGTTGCAGTCGGGGCGTTCACGTGCGAGCGCAAGCGAGGTGCCTTCCATGGCTCACTATGTTGGCGTCTTTGTGCCGCTGGAACAGGGTGGATGGCGAGCACTGTTCCCCGACGTTCCCTATTGCGAGGTCGAGGAAGAGAGCCTGGATCTGGCAATATTTCGGGCTGCTCATGCGCTCGCAGAAGTCAAGCAGTCGAGCGACAGACCATTGCCGCTACCACGCGATCTGTCAGTCATTCGGGCAGATGTTGACTGGGCGTCGAGCCGGAAGGTGGATTGGTCGTGCTCAGTTGTCACCATGATTCCCTTGCGAGCGTAGTGTCGACATAGTGGCGTTGGATTGACGTTCTTGTCTCCGATTGAATTGCAGCGACCGACCCCGTTTCCCCCGGCACTCGGTCGTCAGGCGGCGAAGTGCCAGTCGGTTGCCCCCTATTGGCCTTCGCTGCCACCACGCGTGTAACTGGAGGCGTTATGACTATCGCCGATCTGATCGCAAAGCTGTCCCGCTATCCGGCCAATGCACGAGTGACGTTGCTAGATCCTGACAAGGGGTGGCTCCTGCCGATCGAAGTCACACTTCTGCCGGCCGAGGACTCTATTCGCGAGGTGAATTTCGTCGCCATCACTGCGGACAGTGGAAGCGATGAGATTGAAGGTCAGGCGAATAGACCGATGGGCAGCCGAACAAGCACGCAGCCCCTCACGCTGGTTAGTCGCACCACGATTTTGCCTTAAAGGCGCTTCTGGAACCTTCAAAATGGCCCATTACAGATTTGAGATCCTCGACGCGAAGGGCGATATCTCCGAAAGGAGGTATATTGAGTGCGACGACAAGAACGCTGCGCTCGAGAGGGCTGGTATCGTTCTCGCTCAAATCAGCAGCGCTAGTGGCGTTGATGTATGGGATGGGGGATTCTTGGTCCGGTGCCTCAAGAAGGCGGTGCATAGCGCGAAAAGACGGCGTACGGCCAGACCGCCGCAACCGGATTGTATCAACCTGCCAAGTCAATGACGCCGTCGTTCGGCGCGGCTAGACGCCACCTCTTCCGGTGATCCAAGCCGACCGACTATTCGGCTATCTTCCCACGCCTCTACCAACGGCTGCTTACCGTTACATGGGATGCGTTTTGTTCTTGGACCAATCTCAAAAGGCTTCACAATGAGAAAAAGGCCAATAGGCGAACATGTCGACCTGACCGCAGCGCAGCGTCGCGAACTGGAGAAGATCGCGTGCGCACCAAGCGGACACCCTGAGGGCAAGGGAGCAGAATGGTCGGTCCGTGTGCGCCTCCAAGCTATTGGACTTCTTGAGCTTCGGAGAATTTTCGAGTTTCGGCTCGGCAAGCACGTAAATCTGCACGACAGAAATATGTGGTTTGTCACTGAAGCTGGCTATGCTGCGCTCCGTCTAGTCGCTCTCGCGATCATGATTGTGATATTGACCGTCAAATCATGAGAGCATTTTTGGGATGACCCCGATTCAGCCGTCGGCGGGCGCCATGCTAGGCAAGCAATTCGCTTGCCCTTATCTGACGTCGGGCCTTTGTCCCCCAAGACGAGGCGCGCCAGAATGCCGCCCTCGACCCTCGGGAACCTTCGCTCCGCACCACCATTAAACCTGCGGATATTTGCAAGTCATTCGCGAGGGACAGCATGGACAGCGTCAATCTCAACGGTCTTTCCATCCTGGTGGTCGAGGACGAGGCCGTGACTGCGATCGATACCGCCTGCACCATTGTTCGGGCGGGCGGCACTGTCGTCGGACCGACCTATTCCCTGAACGAGGCCTTCGAAGAGATTGAGCACGCGCGGATCGACGTCGCGCTTCTGGATATCAACCTGCGGAACGAGCGGGTCTTCCGCCTGGCCGACACGCTCGCTGACCGGGGCGTGCCGATCGTGTTCCTGAGCGCAGAAGTCTGGCCGGTCATTCCCGAGCGTCACGCGGGATGCTGGCGAGTCAGCAAGCCGATCAGCGCATCGAGCATGATCGCCGCGCTGCGCAGCGCCACAACTCCCGACCAGTCGCCAGCTTACGCCGTGTAGCGACGTGACCGGCTGCGCCGTCGGCGGCCGCTGAGTTTCAGCCGCGCGGGCCGAGCATGCGATCGACCGCGCTCTTTATGTCCTCGAAATCATATGGCTTGGTCACGACCGGCGCCGCGGCGAAGCGCGCTTCGATGTCGTTCATGCCCCCGCCGGTCGCAAAGGCGAACGGCACGGCGCGTTGATGAAGGACGTCGGCGACCGGATAGGAATTGCCGTCGCCGACCGATATGTCGAGAAAGGCGCCGTGGACAATCGTCTCATCGATGATCCGCAGCGCTCGCGCCACCGATTCTGCCGGTCCTGCCACCTCGCAGCCCAGCTCCGCCAGCCATTCCTCCAGCAGGGCGGAAATCAGGGTGTTGTCGTCGAGAACAAGAATCCGCGGCATTCCTCGGCGCTCTCCTCTGGGACGGTGGTCGCATTGCCATCTCCCGCATCCCACCCGTATCATCATCGGTGGGCCGGCGGTCGAATTCCAGGGTCAACTGCCGGGATCAACGGGGGAAGGGCGGATTTGTTGCCATGCGATCGGAGATAGGGAACTGGATCGTCGGGCACAGCCGGCTGACCTTCGTCGCGGCGATGGGCCTGGTATTGGTTGCCGGCCTGTTGGCGGCGGCCATGGCGCTCAATGCCAGCAATGTCCAACGGCAGGTGGAAGAGGCTTTTGTCGTCCGCGCGGCCGCGCGCGATCTGCTCGACATTGCCCAGGACGCCGAAACCGGACAACGCGGCTTCCTCCTCACGCATGAGCGCAGCTATCTCGAGCCTTTCGAAAAGGCCCGGGTGGAAGCCGATGCCACTATCGCTCGGCTGGAAGAGCTGGTGACCGACCATCCCGCGATGCACCAGCGCGTGGATCGCGCCGATCAGCTGCTGACGGCGAAGTTCGCCGAACTGCACCGCACGATCGAGCTGGCGGACGCGGGCAATCTGGACGCCGCTATCGAGATCGTCAGATCCGACCAGGGCAAGCATCTGATGGATGATCTCAGGGCGGAGGTCGGCAGCCTTACGGACGAGCAGTACAGCCTGCTGCTGCTCCGCCAGGACGAAGCCGAGACGCTTCGTCGCTGGATGCTTGCCTTGATCGTCGTCAGTCTCGTGCTGGCGCTCGGCGTTTCCGGTTTCCTGGTGTACTACAGCCAGCATTTCATCACGGAGCTTTCCAAGCGCACGCGCGAGCTTGAGGAGGAGGCGAAGCGTCGCCGCGTCGCGGAGGAGACGCTCCGGCAATCGCAGAAGATGGAAGCCGTGGGCCAGTTGACAGGCGGCATCGCCCACGATTTCAACAACCTGCTCACGGTCATCATGGGAAACCTGGATACGCTGCGCCGGCGCCTGACGCAAAGCCCGACGGATCAGACCATCGGCGGCCTGGCGGAGCGCCTGCTGAAGCCGCTCGAGTCCGCGGTTCAGGCATCGCGCGGCGCCGCGCAACTCACGCACCAGCTGCTGGCCTTCGCGCGCAAGCAGCCGCTGAAACCGGTTGCCGTCGATCTCAACCGGTTGATCTCCAGCATGTCGGACATGCTGCGGCGAACGCTGGGCGAGGCGATCAGCATCGAAACGGTGCTGGGTGGCGGCCTGTGGGCGACCATCGCCGACAATAATCAGCTCGAGAACGCCTTGATCAATCTCGCGCTCAATGCGCGGGACGCGATGTCGACGGGCGGATGCCTGACGATCGAGACCGCGAACGCATATCTCGACGATGCCTATGTGGCGCTGTTCGGCGATGTCGCGGCCGGCCAGTACGTCATCCTCAGCGTGACCGACACCGGAGCAGGCATCGCGCCCGACGTTCTTGAACGCGTGTTCGAGCCGTTCTTCACCACCAAGCAAGTGAGCAAAGGGTCGGGCCTTGGGCTCGCCATGGTCCACGGCTTCGTCAAGCAGTCGGGCGGCCATGTCCGCATCTACAGCGAGGTCGGCCACGGCACAACCGTGAAGATCTATCTGCCGCGCCTGATCGCGGCGAGCGCGGTTGCGTCGGCGCCGGCCGAGCGCGCGGAGCCTCCGGCGTTGCGTCCCGCGCGGCCCCAGGAGGCGGTCATGGTCGTGGAAGACAATGACGGCGTCCGCGAGTATGCGCGCGGGGCGCTGCAAGAGCTGGGGTATTCCGTGCTGGCGGCGCGCGACGCGACCGAGGCACTGCAACTGCTCGACGGCGTCACGCGCGTCGACCTGCTGTTCACCGATGTCGTGCTACCCGGACCCATGGGTGGCCGCATCCTGGCCGACAAGGTGCTGCAGCAGCGCCCAGGTCTGCCGGTACTGTTCACCACCGGCTATACGCGCAACGCCATCGTCCATGACGGGCGCCTCGACGCCGATGTGCACCTGCTCGGCAAGCCCTACACGCAGCAGGATCTCGCGCGCAAGATACGCGAGCTGATCGACCAGAAGAGCGGAGTGCAGCGTTAGCGCGGCGAATGGTCAGCCGGCTGGCACGCCTGCCGGCGCGGCGTCTTCGAGGGTCTCTGCCGGCGTCTCGCTCGCGCGCTCGCGGATATGCTCCGAAATCCCGCGCGCGATCTCGCGCTCTCCCATGATGATCAGGCTGGCGCCGAGCTTGCTGAGGTACTCCACCTCGGCGTCGGAGTGGGCGCGCGCGATGATGTCGAGGCCGGCATTGGCGGCGCGGGCGCGCTCGATGAGGTTGCCGCTTTCGAACGGGTTGGGAATGGCGCTGATGAGGAAGCGCGCGCCGGCGACATTGGCTGCCTCGAGCATGGCCGGCATTGCGGCGTTGCCGAGGATCACCTCGATTCCGCGCTCGCCCAACTTCTCGGCGATCGCCGGGCGCTCCTCGATCACCAGATAAGGCTGCCCCATCTCGGCGAGGGTCTGTGCGACTAGGCTGCCGACCCGGCCATGGCCGACCAGCACCGCATGGCCGGTGAGGCTCGTGTGCGGCAAGTCGGGGATTTCCGCCTCGCCGGCTTGCTCTGCCGGCGTGGCACCCTCGCGGGTCTTGTGCCAGCGGGGCAGCAGCCTGTCCGCCGCCACGAACAGCAACGGGTTCACCAGGATCGACACCATGGCGCCCGCCAGGATGAGATCGCGGCCGGCCTCGGGCAGCAGCTCCAGCGCGATCCCGAGGCCCGCCAGGATGAAGGAGAATTCGCCGATCTGCGAGAGCGTTAGGCCGAGCGCAACGGAACTCTGGACCGAGTGGCGGAACAGGCGCGCGATCGCGAACACGCTGGCGGCGTTGCCGGCGAGGATGATCAGCACCGTCACCGCGACGAGCAAAGGCTGGCGCACGGCGATGGTCGGGTCGAACAGCATCCCGACCGAGACGAAGAACAGGACGGCGAAGGCGTCGCGCAGCGGCAGGGTCTCCTGCGCTGCGCTTTGGCTCAGCTGCGATTCCGCCAGGATCATCCCTGCGAAAAAGGCGCCGAGCGCGAACGAGACACCGAACAGCTCCGCCGCGCCGAATGCGACGCCGAGGGCCATCGCCAGCACCGCCAGCCGGAACAATTCGCGCGAGCCGGTGTGGGCGATGTAATGCAGGATCCACGGAATGACCCGCCTTCCGACCAGGATCATAAGCGCGAAAAACGCCGCCAGCTTCGCCAACGTCAGCCCGAGCGCGCCCAGGAGCGTATGCGGCTGGAAGAAGGCGAGGGGGCCGCTGATGGCGCCCTCGACCGCCTTGTCGTCCCCGCCCAGCACCGCCGAGAAGGCCGGCAGCAGGATGAGGGCGAGGATCATGGCGAGATCCTGGACGATCAGCCAGCCGACCGCGATGCGACCCTGCTCCGACTGAAGCTGATGCTTGTCCTGCAGCGTGCGCATCACCACCACCGTGCTCGCGACCGACAGCGACAGGCCGAAGATGATGCCGGCGCCGAGCGGCCAGCCGATCGCATAGCCGACGCCGATGCCGAGCAGTGTCACCAGAGCGATCTGGGCGAGCGCGCCGGGAATCGCGATCTTCCTGACCGACAGCAGGTCGGCGAGCGAGAAATGCAGGCCGGAGCCGAACATCAGCAGGATGACCCCGACCTCGGCCAGCTCGCGCGCCAGGGTCTGGTCCGCGACGAAGCCCGGCGTGAAGGGGCCGATCATGATGCCCGCGACCAGGTAGCCGACCAGCGGCGACAATCTCAGCCGGTTGGCCACGGCCCCCAGGACGAAGGCAAGCCCGAGGCCCGCGACCAGCATGGCGATGAGTGGTGTGTGCATCTCTCCCGGTCGCGTTTTAGGGGTGATTCGGCGGCGTGCGGATGATCATGCCAGTTTTCGCACAAACCCCGGCCGCCTGTCGAACCTCGCCGTTACGATCCGTTACAAAGATGCTGTTGATCCCACGGCCGCTGCATGGTCCGTTTCGATCCATGTGAATCCAGATGCTTGGGATAGAGGCCACCATGATCAAAATCGCGCCCGTTTTTGCGCTCTTGGCCGGAGCGATTCTGCTTTCGCCCATCCACGTCGCCCTGGCCATCAGCACGGAATCGACCACCGGCGATTCCGGCAGCAACGCCCAGGTCGCCGACCCCGACGACCAGATCGATGAGATTGCGAACCCGAGTTCGGGCACTGACGGCAGCGCCACCATCGAACTGCCGCCGATCGACATGCCGGGCGATTCCGACGATTACACCCCTCCGGCGGATTCGGAAGGCGACCCGGCTCCGGATGCGCCCGCGCCCGGTTCGAGCAACTAGCGCCAATATTGTCCGGCGCGCCTAGCCGCGCCCGACGAACGGCATCTTGGTCGCCATCACGGTCATGAACTGAACGTTCACGTCGAGTGGCAGCCCGGCGATGTGGAGGATGGCGTTGGCGACGTGGGCGACGTCCATGGTCGGCTCCGCCACGATGGTGCCGTTGGCCTGCTTGATGCCCTTCCCGATGCGCGCGGCCATGTCGGTGCGCGCGTTGCCGATGTCGATCTGGCTGCAGGCGATGTCATAGGGCCGTCCGTCGAGCGAGATCGATTTGGTGAGGCCGGTGATGGCGTGCTTGCTGGCGGTATAGGGCGCCGAATCCGGCCGCGGCGCGTAGGCGGAGATCGAGCCGTTATTGATGATCCGGCCGCCCTGCGGGCTCTGCTTCTTCATCTGCCGGAACGCCGCCTGGGCGCACAGGAACGAGCCGGTCAGGTTGACATCGATCACGCCGCGCCACTGCTCGATGGTGAGGTCCTCGAACGAAGCGCCGACGCCCGTGCCGGCATTATTGAACAAGACGTCGACGCGGCCGAACGCCTTGACCGTCGCGTCGAACAACGCCGCGACCGAGGCAGGATCGGCGACGTCGGTCGCGACCGGCAGGGCATTGGCCCGGTGATCGCCCGCCTGGCCCACTGTCTGCTGGAGCGCGTCGAGTTTCCGTCCGGCCAGCGCCACCTTGTAGCCGTGCGCCAGCAAAGCCAGTGCGGAGGCCCGCCCGATCCCCGATCCCGCGCCGGTCACCACCGCGACTTTAGACGTTGCCATCGCTGCCTCCCTGCTTGTCGATGTCGACAAGCTAGCGGGCCGGGAGGCAAGTGAGAAGCCTTATGGAGAACGCCCGCCCTCTCTTGGCGAACATGCGGGGCGGGCGTTGGCTATTCCCGCGCCGTTCTACGACGCTACCCGCATGTGTTGGCCTTCGGCGAATTCCTCGATCATCTTGCGGCAGAAGTCCGGCAGATCGTCGGGCTTCCGCGAGGTCACCAGGCCCTGATCCGTCACCACCAGTTCGTCGACCCACTTGGCCCCGGCATTGCTGAGATCGGTCTTCAGGGACGGCCAGGAGGTCATGCGCTTGCCCTTGACGCCACCCGCGTCGATCAGCGTCCAGGGTCCATGGCAGATCGCCGCGATCGGCTTGCGGGCCTGCACGAAGGCGCGCACGAACGCAATGGCGCGCGGTTCCAGGCGCAGCGCATCGGGATTGATGACGCCGCCCGGCAGGACCAGACCCGCATATTGGGCTGCATCGACCTCGTCGAGGGTCTTGTCCACCGGGATGCGGTCGGCTTTGTCGTGATGCCTGAAACCCTGGATGGTTCCGGATTTCGGCGCTATCACATGCACCTCCGCAGCGGCGGATTTCAGTGCCTTGACGGGTTCCGTCAACTCGACCTGCTCAAACCCGTCGGTTGCAAGGACGGCGATCAGCTTGCCGCGTAATTGTTGGGCCATGATGGACATCCTTCTGCTGGATTGCGTGCCTCTTTAACTGGGTGAAGCTGGAACCGTTGCAGATCGAAGCCAGATTGCCGCATGGCTGATAAGATGTTTCATGAAACGCAGCGCCGCGCTCCTCGTCTATAAACGTGCGCCCGATGGCATCCAGGTGTTCCTGGTCCATCCGGGCGGGCCGTTCTGGGCGAAGAAGGATCTCGGCGCCTGGTCGATCCCCAAAGGCGAGTTCGACGAAACCGAAGACGGCCTCGCCGCCGCCAGGCGCGAGTTCGCGGAGGAGGTCGGCCAGGCGGTCGAGGGCGAATTCATCGCACTCACCCCCGTCAAGCAGCGCGGTGGCAAGATCGTCCACACCTGGGCGGTCGAAGGCGAGGTGGACGAAGCCGCGATCAAGAGCAACGAATTCGAGATGGAATGGCCGCCGCGCTCCGGCCGCAAGGCGCACTTCCCGGAGATCGACCGGGGGCAATGGTTCCCGGTCGCGGAAGCCGCGCGCCGCATCCTGCCGGCCCAGGCGCCAATCCTCGAGGAACTGGTGGCGATGGCCGCCAAGGGAAGAGAGCAGTCATCTTAGCCCATCCGACTTACGCCAAAATGTAAGCAGGGCTGAGGACAAAGAGAACTCACCTCTATTTTCCAATCTCCTAGGGATTCCCGTAAGTCCAACTTAACGAAGCGATCGGCGCAGGCTGCGATTTCCTCACGCCTGTCGGGCATCAGTGCAACACGCTAGTGATGGGCCTGGGCGCCGCTTCGGCGACTATGCGTCGCTGCTGGTCATCCTGGTGGCGGTGCCCGCCTTGCTGGCGGTATGGCCGGCGCGCTAGAGAACTCCGATCCGCTCCTAGCGCACGGGTCCGTCTTGGCCACCATCATCCTCCTCAACGGTGTCGGCAGCGTCGGCAAGAGCTCGATCGCCAAGGCGCTGCAGGCCATCACGGCAGAGCCGTTCCTGCATGTCGAGATGGACGCGTTCCTGAACATGATGCCGGAGCGCTATTGGGATCATCGCGACGGCCTCACCTTCGAGGCCGTGCAGCAGGACGGCAAGCCCGCGATCATCATCAAGAGCGGCCCGGTGGCGGAGCGGACCTTTCGCGGCATGCGCCACGCCATCGCCGCCATGGCGGGCCAGGGCAACAATCTGATCGTCGACGACGTCATGCTCGAGGATGAGATGTCGGAGTACGCCGCACTGCTGTCCGGTTTCACGTTTTACATGGTCGGCGTGTTCGCGCCGCTGGACGTGCTCGAAGCGCGCGAGCGGCAACGCGGCGATCGCCTGATCGGCCTCGCGCGCTGGCAATATGACCGCGTTCACCACGGCAAGCGCTATGACCTGGAGCTCGACACCAGCAGCGCGACGGCGCCGGAATGCGCCAACCTGATCAAGCAGAAATTCGGACTTTAAATGACGGGGTGCTTCGCCAGCACCCTGCTCAGGCGCCGGGGCCTGCGCTCTCGCCGGAGAGACGGTTGAGATCCGCTGTGGTGTCTTCGATCATCTGCTTCAATCGCGGATCCCGCGCGTCGGCTGTTGCGGCGAACAGGCGCAACAGATAGAGCGCCTTCTTCGCCGCCTCAGTCCAGTTCGCCGCCGGCGCGGTGAACAGAAACTTTTCGAGCTCGGCCCTGCTGTCGCGCAACGCCGCCTGGTCCGCTTCGACTTCGGAGCGATGCCGCCTCGCATCGGTTGCCTTCTGCGAGGCCATGCCGCGATGCTCGTCGAGGAGAACCGGCGGCGTCTTGTTGTCGTTATCCGGCACGATCGCGGTTGGCCCGTCAGCTCGCTGCGGACTTCACCAGCGCGTCAGCGCACTTGCTCGCGAGATCGCGGTTCGGGCCGTCGGAAGCGGGCATGGTGGCCCAGCCGCTGCTGATGACGAAGTCACGCTGCTCGTAGGACGACTTCATCGCGGCCAGCTGGCCGAGCTTCGCGGTCGTATCCGGGTCAAGCTTCGATTGGCTGACGCAGATCGGGATGAGCGCGTCGACCACGGCGACATCGGCCCTCTGCTGTGCCAGGCGCTCGGCAGAGCCGCCGGAGTACCAGCCACCTTGCGAAAAGCCGATGATCATCGTGGCGATGGCGCCAACGATCGCACCGGTAATGCCCGGTTTGGTCCATGTTGGGATTTGCATTGGAGAACTCCTTGGCCACGGGCAGCGGCGAAGCCGTTGCTCCGGGTTCTCCAGCATGCGCCACTATCCGCGGCGAAGATAGGAGAATAGCGGCGCGATCCTCGTCGCGTCGCGACGCTTATTCCTTCGGCTTGGTCTCGGCCTTCGCCGCGCGGATCGGCTCGGCGGGTTTGGGCGGATGGCGAAACGTCTTGAACAGATCGAAGCCTTCATTCTGCGGAAGCTTCTTGGCCCCCGGCGCCCCGGCGTACTTGTTGGTGATTTTGTCGCTGGACATTGGAGCGGCCTTTCTGGCGGGTGCGTTCATGGTGATAGATGGTCCACATCGCCCTGAATAACAATGCTTTATAATATGTTTAGCTGATCTGCCGCGCTCGATGGGGGCGTCACAATCCCTCCATGCGAACCGCTAATCGACTGTTGTTGCAGGTTTCTTTCGCGAAATGGCCGGCATGATTGCAAATTGGGCCGAAAAAGGTCATGTTACGGCCACTCAACTCGTTATGGGTTTGACCCCGTCTTTCCCTCTCTTCGCGAGAGCAGACTCGGCTTCATCCGTTCCGTAGTTTGGCCCGTTGTGCGATCGCGCACGGCGGCACTCTTGCTTTCTAGAGGTTTGAAATGTCTACCGGTAAGGTCAAGTGGTTCAACGCCCAGAAGGGTTTCGGCTTCATCCAGCCCGATGGCGGCAGCAAGGATGTGTTCGTTCACATCTCCGCGGTCGAGCGTGCCGGCATCGGCATGCTGAGCGAAGGCCAGGCGGTCAGCTTTGACGTCGTGCAGGAGCGCGGCAAGGAATCTGCGGGCAATCTGAAGCTGATCTGACGATCGGGTGGGGCGGCTTCGGCCGCCCCTGATTCCTCGGCTCTCCAAAAAGCCGCGGACGCGGACGCGATGGCGACCGCCGTTTCTCTTAGCTACCAAGGTGAGAACTGCATCATGAACAAGTCGACAAGCCAACGGTCCGAAGAGGCCCGTCGCCAGGCTCAGGCCGCGTTGATCGAGGCCCGGCAGCAGCAGGATGCGCTCCTGCAGGAGCGCGCCACGATGTTCGCTTCCGAAACGCAGAAAGTCGAAAATCTGCGCGCGCAGCGTCTCGCCAAGATCGAATCGGATAGGATTGCCGGCAAGGCGGCGGATGCCGAAGCCGAAGCGCTGCCGGCCGCCCGGCGCCGGCGTCTGCGGGCCGCCTGAGGCGGCGGACCATCGGTCACGGAGCGGCATCCGGCAACATTCCGCCCCTAAGGGCGTTCATACTAGAACAGTGACTTGCACTCCTCAGGCGGAGGTCAACAAGCTATGCCGACTGCCAACTCGACGATGATGAGTCTGGGTACTGCCGCGCCAGCCTTCGATCTGCCCGATCCGAAGGGCCGCCGGCACGCACTGAAGGATTTCGCGGAAGCGAAGGCGCTGCTGGTCATCTTCATGTGCAATCACTGCCCCTTCGTGAAGCACCTGAAGAAAGCGCTGGTGAGTTTCGCCGCCAAGCATCAGCCGCGCGGTCTCGGCATCGTCGCGATCAACGCCAACGATTGGTCGCGCTATGCCGACGATTCCCCGCAGAAGATGCAGGCGGACATCGATGCCTTCGGCTATCCGTTTCCCTATCTGGTCGATGAGAGCCAGGAGGTGGCGAAGGCCTACGGCGCGGTCTGCACGCCGGAATTCTATCTGTTCGATGGCGCGCGCAAGCTGTCGTACCACGGCCGTTTCGACGACAGCACGCCCGGCAATGGCCGCCCGGTGACCGGCGAGGATCTTTCCGCCGCCGTCGAGGCCGCCTTCGCCGGCGAGCCTTACCCGCGCGAGCAGACCCCGGCGATGGGTTGCTCGATCAAGTGGCGCTAGGGCGCTACTCCGCCCGGATCACCACCAGCCGGTCGGTTCCGGATTCCGCGCCCCACACTTCGCCCGGCCGGCCGAGTAATTGGCGCACCTCGGCGTCATCGCGGTCGCTGGGGAAACTCTCGAACGTCTCGACCTCCGGATCGAAGCGCACGATGGCGTTGGCGCCGAAATCGGTCAGCCACACCTTGTCCTTGTCGTCGACATAGACGGCATAGGCCTTCGGCCCGTCGCCCGGCAGGCGCCAGCTTCGCCAAGTGCCTGACGCAGGGTCATAGGCGGAGACCTGTCCCGCGTTCCATTCACTCACCCAGATGCGCCCCTTGGAATCCGACCAAACCCGGCGCGCGCCCTGATCGTTGGTTGGCGGCTCGATGATCGTTGCCTTGCCGGTTGCACCATCGATGCGCGCGATGTGGCTGCCGGCGAGCGACGCATAATAGATGGTGCCGTCCGGCGTCGCAGTGATGCCGTATGGCCCGCGTCCCTCCGGATCCTTGTACACCGCCATCTTGCCGGTGGCCGGATCGAGCGATCCGTAGATTCCGTTCTGCCCGGTGAACCACAGGATGCCGCCTTTGCCGAACGCCGCGGTATTGAGGTTGGCGTAATCGTCGGAATCGGGCAGGGGATAGGTCTTGACCGCCAGGTTCGCCGGATCGACCCGGACGATGGCGTTGAGCCCGCCATCCGTCACCCAGGCTGCCCCATCGGGCCCGACGATGACCCCGTGCGGTGCGGAGCTGTCGCCGAGCGGGATCTGCTTGACCTCCCCGTTCTTGGGATCGAGCCGGCCCAGCGCGCCCTGGCCCTGCGCGGTGTACCAGACCGTGCCGTCCGGCGCCGGCGCCACATCATGCGGTCCGGCGCCCTCGGGCACCGGAAAATATTGCACGGTTTCGGCGTTGGCGGACGAAGCCGCGAAGCAACCCAGTATGGCGAACGCTGCGATCATTCTCATGAGGGCCTCCTCCGACGCGGGGCGCGATAACACTGACATGTGTTGTCGCCGGCCGGTCCGCAATGGGATTACGGCCGGATTGCAACACCTCACCGGCGCTCCGGTTGACTCTAGGCAAGTCGCTTCAACGGCAACCGGAGCAGGAGGTTTCGTCATGCAGATTAAGGAAGTCATGAGCCGCAACGTCGTCCTCGCCAGCCCGCGCGAGACACTGAGCGAGGTCGCGCAGATTATGGGAGAGAAGGATATCGGATTCATGCCGGTCGGCGATGGCGACAAGATCGTCGGCATGATCACGGACCGTGACATCGTAGTACGCGGAGTTGCCGCCGGGAAGGGTCCGGGCACGCCGGTCTCCGAAGTCATGACCCGCGACGTCAAATATTGCTTCGATGACGAGGATATCGATCACGTCATCCTCAACATGGGCGAGAACCAGGTGCGCCGCCTGCCGGTCATGAACCGCGAAAAGCGCCTGGTCGGTATCGTCACCTTGGCCGACGCCGCACTGGAGCACGATCCGGTGGTAGTGGGAGAAGCACTTCTGCGCGTGGTCGAGCCCGGCGGGGATCACTGCCAGTCGGCCGCATAGAGCTTTCAGGGGCCGCGTCGTCGCGCCAAAAGACGCACGGCGCGGCTCATTTCTTCAGCCTTCGATCGACCTTCACGATCAAGTTGTGCGCGTCGAACGGCGCGCGCACTTTTTTGTCGTTGTCGAAATAGACGAATACGTCTCGCGTCGCGCGCCTGGGCGCCGGCTTGTCCATGACCCGCTGGGCGTCCTTGTGTTCGCGGCCGGCGGCCCAGGCCGCGACGCGATTGGCCCAGCGCTCCAGTGACGCATCGTCATAGCCGCTGGCATAGAGCTCTTCCGAACCATGCAGCCGGCAATAGACGAAGTCGCTCGTCACATCCATCAGCAGCGGCCACTCAACAGTGTCGGCGCATACCAGGCCGATCCGGTATTTTCGCAGCAGCGCGACGAACTCCGGGACCACAAAGCTCTGGTGCCGGATTTCCACGGCGTGGCGCAATCCGCGTTTGGACCCCGCCCGCAGAAATGCGCGGCCTGTGACGCGTGCATCATGCCCGCGCGCGAGCCGCGCCGCCTGCTCGGTGTCGCGCGGCAGCAGCTTGAAGAACGCCTCGAGCTTGTCGGGATTGAAGCGGAAGCTTGGCGGGAATTGCCAAAGGATTGGCCCCAGCTTCCGCCCCAGCGCAAGCACGCCGCTGGCGAAGAAATTCGCCAACGGCTTTTCGATCCGCGTCAGCCGCAGCATATGCGTGATGTAGCGCGACCCTTTGACGGCAAACACGAAGTCCGCGGGCGTCTGGCCATGCCAGGCCTGGAAGTTCTCCGGCCGCTGCAGCGAATAGAAGGTGCCGTTGATCTCGACAGTTGGAAACTTCGTTGCCAGGAAAGCCAGCTCGTCCTTCTGGCGCAGCCGGTCCGGATAGAACGCGCCGCGCCACGGCCCGTAGCGCCAGCCGGAAACGCCGATCCATACCTGCCCGTGTTTCGCCATGCGGAAGCAACACGAGATCGCCCCCTATGATCCGCGCAAAAGAAAACGCCGCGCTCCGAGCCATCGGAGCGCGGCGTGTGGAGGAGGAGGCGCTACTGGATGGTGGCGCCGACCACAGTGTCCCATTGCTTGGTGATCGTCTCCTTGGCCTTGGTCTGCACGTCGAGCGGTGGGAACAAGGCGGCGTCATAGGCAGCGGCCGGCGGCAGCTTGTCGAGCATCGCCTGCGGCACCTTCTTGTTCTTCACCAGATCGAGGAAGCGGATCGGGTGGCAATAGCCGCTCAGCCAGATCAGTTGCGATTCGTCGGAATAGAGATGCTCCATCCACAGCTTTGCCGCGTTGGGATGCGGTGCATAGGCGCTGATCGCCGAAACGTAAACCCCGGCGACGATGCCGGTCTTCGGCACGATGACCGCGACTTTCGGGTTGCCGTTGAGCGTGTCGCGGTCGGCGAGCGCCAGATAGTCCCAACGCGTCACGATCGGCGTCGCACCCTGCGCCAGCGACGAGGCACCGCCGCTGACCGGCACGAAATTGCCGCTCTTGTTGAGTTCGGCGAAGAACTTCAACCCGGCCTCCGGCGCCTTGTCGACATCGCCGCCGGTCGCCGAAAGGCCGGATGCGAACACGCTCTGGATCGATTCGTTCGACGTGCGCGGATCGCCGTCCAGCGCCACGGAATTCTTGAATTCGGGTTTCAGCAGATCGGGCCAGTCCTGCGGCGGATTGGGGATCAGGTCGGTGTTCACCTCGAAGGCAAGCACGCCGTAGTAGTTGCCGTACCAATAGCCCTCGGGGTCCTTGTTGCCTTCGGGGATGCTGTCCCAGGTGGAGACCTTGTAAGGCTGCAGCAGACCGTCCTTCTTCGCCGACGGGCCGAAAGACAGGCCGACATCGATGACGTCGGGATTCTGCGGGCCCTTATTGTCCTTGTTCGCCTTGATCGCTTCGATCTCGTCGCCGGACCCGGCGTCAGGATTGAGTTCATTCAGCTTCAGGAATGGATACTTCTTCTTGAAGAGCTCGATCGAATCGCCGTATTTGCACCAATCGTGAGGCACGGCGATGATGGTAAGTTCGCCTTCCTCTTTCGCCCCCGCGATCAGGTCGTCCATCGTTTCGGCCGCAATCGCATTGTCGGCAGCGAGAAAAGCGGCCACGGACAGCGCGCTCATGGCGGTCCGCAGGAACCACGCACGTTTCATGCAATCCCTCCTTCCGAAAGCCGGCGACGGGCGCGTGCCCATCGACCCTGTCGTTAAGTGTTATGTTTTTGATCCGGCTGGCCGCTGAGGCAGGATCGCGGCCGGGCCAACTCCGCCATTTCGTTCATCGCTGCCAACTGGACCGGAACGCTAACATGCGCCCTGTTGTCCTTCAATGCACAACTTTGTAAGTTTACACATCTATTCCGTCATAATTGGGTAACTTGCCACATGACCGATACGGGAAATTTCGGGTATAGAGACGGAGCATGAAGATCAAGAGTGGGGACGTCATGAGTGGAACACAGAGGTTGTCCAAACGGGACCGCCAGCAACGGATTCTGGCCGAGCTTCGGGTGTCGGCGACGCTGCGCATCTCGGAGCTGGCGAGCGAGCTCGGGGTTTCCTACGAGACCATCCGCCGCGACTTGGAGGAGATGGGCGAGAGCGGCCTCATCAACCGCACCTATGGCGGCGCGGTTGCACGGCCGTTCGGCTTCGAGCCGGCCTGGAGCGAGCGCGCCAACGCCATGACGGCCGAGCGCGAACAGATCGCCGCGCTGGCGATCCGCTTCGTGCGGCCGGGCGAGGTGCTGATGATCGATGCCGGGTCGACCACGCTGCATTTCGCGCGGCGCCTGGCGGCGGAGATGAAGGACCTCACCGTCATCACCAACAGCTTCGCCGTCGCGCAGGCGCTCGCGACCAATCCGTCGATGACCGTGATCGCCTGCCCCGGGCGCTACGACGTGCAGGAGGGCGGCGTTGCCGGGCCGGATTGCATCGCTTTTCTGGGCCGCTACAACGCCAATCGTGCCGTGATCGGCGCCAGCGGCCTCACCATGGAAGGTCCGAACGAGGCCAACTCCAACTCCGCTGCGGTCAAGCGCGCGATGTTCACGCGCGCGCAGGAGCGGATGCTGCTGATCGATCATCTCAAGTTCGGCCAGCCGAACCTGGAGGTCGTGTGTCCGCTGCAGGAGGTCAACCGCATCGTCACCGACAAGGCGCCCTCCCGCGAGATCGCGCTCGCACTGCGCAAGGCGGAGATCGAGCTGAATCTCTAGCCGCGTTCGCCGTATTTCTGCGCTCTGCCGGGTCACCTTGAAGCTATAGCGCTCAAACGTGCCGGCGCTGGCCGACATCCGCAAGCCGCTCTCAATTCTCTGGTCTTATGCTTAATCCCTACGGGTCTGCGCAGGGTTGACACGTTGGAAGCCTGGCAGCAGAGGCAGATGATCGTCGCGTAAGGCGGCCAACCGTCACAGGTCCGTGATGCCGGCTTGTCTGACGCCGGCTTTGCGATCAAACTATCCAGATGAGACGCGGGTCGTTCCGACAGTTTTTCGTGCTGATGCTCGGGCTCCTGGTGGTCATGGGCATGAGCTTTTCTGTCGTCGAGGCGAGCAATATGGCCGCGGGCATGACCATGTCGGGCGAGACAATGTCCGTGAGCATGGATCACTGCAGCTCGTGCAAGGTCAATTCGGATGGCGCGAAGATGATGACGTGCGGCGCCACCTGCGTGGCACCGATGAACGCGACGGTACCTCAGTTCGATGTCCTGCTTGTCGAACTGCCCGTGGATCACCCCGTTTCTCAGTCTCCGACGCTGTCTGGCTGGACCGCGTCCCCCAATCCTCACCCGCCGAAGCTCATCGCGCTTATCTGACGCTTCATCGTCCACTGCTGGACGACAAGGCGTTGAAGCGCGCGTATTTCTTGAACACGTGCGCTGGTCTGTCCGGTTCGCCACTGACCGGTTACGCGTGACCCCGAGGATTACGGGTGATGATGGATTTCAATTTTTCAATATCTCGCCGCAGCGTTCTGCTAGCCGGTGCGGGCGCCGCATTGACCATGACCACGCCGTGGGCGGCATGTGCGGATGGCGCGCGCGAGATCCGGATCACAGCCGCGCCAGGACGAGCGGCCCTCAGCGGCGGGAATAATCCACCGACCGACGTACTGGCCTACGATGGCGAGGTGCCTGGTCCCACGCTGCGCCTCAAACAGGGGGAGCCGGTGCGGATCATCGTCGAGAACAAGCTCGACCAGGACACCACAGTTCATTGGCATGGCATTCGGTTGCCGAATGCCATGGACGGTGTGCCTGGACTGACGCAGCCGCCCATCAAGCCCGGCGAAAGCTTCACCTACGAGTTCACGCCGCCCGATGCCGGCACGTTCTGGTATCATCCGCATGCCAATAGCCTGCAGCAGCTCGGCCGCGGCCTTGCCGGTGCGCTGATCGTCGAGGCGCCGGAGCCCTATCCGGTCGACCGCGAGATCCTGTGGATGATGAGCGACTGGCGCCTCAAGCCGGACGCGCAGATCGCGGGCGGATTCGGCAATGGCATGGAAGCCGCGATGTCCGGCCGTATCGGCAACACCGTGACGATCAACGGAACTGTGCCCGGAGATGAGCCCGTCCGCGCCGGCGAGCGCGTTCGCCTGCGCCTCATCAACAGCGCGCTTGCGCGCATCATGGCCCTGAAGTTCGAAGGCCATAAACCCGTGATCGTCGCGCTCGACGGACAGCCGTGCGATCCGCATGAACCTGACGAGGGGCGCCTGCTGCTCGGCCCTGCCATGCGCATCGATGTGGTCCTCGACATGGTGGGCCAACCGGGGCGGCGCTATCGGGTCGTGGACGACTTCTATGACCAGTTTGCCTACACGCTGACCGAACTGGCCTACGACGACAAACCGGTCGCACGGACTACACCGCTCGGTGCGGTTGCCAGCGTGCCGCCCAATCCGTTGCCCCAGCCAGACATCGCGACCGCCGAGCGTCATGTGCTCGCCCTGCAGGGCGGCATGATGAGCGGCATGATGAACGGCGGGATGATGGGCATGGGTGGTGCGCCGTGGTCCATCAACGGCATGTCCATGACCGGCGATGGTCAGGCCGACATGCCGCCGCTGCTCACCCTGCAGCGCGGCCGCAGCTACGTGCTCTCGCTCCGCAACGAGACCGCCTGGTGGCATCCCATGCATCTGCATGGCCATAGCTTCCGGGTCATCAGCCGGAATGGTAAGTCGAACCCGCGGCGGGAGTGCAGCGATACGGTGCTCATACCGCCGAAGGAAACCGTGGATATCGCGTTCGTGGCCGACAATCCCGGAAATTGGATGCTGCATTGCCACGTCATGGACCACCAGGTAGCCGGCCTCATGACCGTGCTCAGGATCGCGTGAATCTGACACTCCAGCAGGGAGACCTACGATGAAACGCTTGACCAGGATTGCAACGATAGTGACAGCAATCGCTCTGCCATGGCCGGCACTCGCCGATGCCATCCATGCGAAGCTCTACAAGAATCCGGAGTGTGGTTGCTGCGAGAATTACGCGGCGTACCTGCGCCAGAACGGCTTCGAGGTGGAGGTCATTCCAAGCTACGATCTCGCCGAGATCAGCAGCGAGGCCGGAGTGCCCTCGGAGTATGAAGGCTGCCATACGACCTTCATCGAGGGTTATGTCGTTGACGGGCACGTTCCGATGGCCGCAATCCAGAAGCTGCTGAAGGAGAAGCCATCGATCGCCGGCATCACGCTGCCCGGCATGCCGGTTGGATCGCCTGGGATGGGCGACGATCCGACCAAGACCTTCACGGTCTATGCCGTCACGAAGGACGGCGCCAAGCCGACCGTCTTTTCGTACGATTGATCGCCAAAACCAGGCCGTCCCCGTGAACCTGAAGGGCAGGCTGATCGTCGGCCTCATCGCCGCTGTCTTTGTCGGCGGCGCCGCGGCGTATGTCGAACTTGGAAAGCCTCCGTCAATCCTCCTGAAGCCGGACGACCCGGAGGTGGTGTCGCGCGGCGCAGGCATCTATCGAACCGCGTGCGCTTCATGCCATGGCGCCAACCTCGAAGGTCAGCCGAACTGGCAGGACCGCAGACCCGATGGGCTCCTGCCGGCGCCGCCGCACGATGATGGCGGCCATACCTGGCATCACCCGGATGCCGCGCTCTTCCAGGTGACAAAGTCCGGCATGCAGAGCTTGGCCGGTGCGGAATACAAGAGTGCCATGCCGGCGTTCGAGAGACGCCTGTCCGACGAGGACATCATCGCCGTCCTCTCCTTCATCGAAAGCAGGTGGTCGCCGGAAATCCGCCGACGGCATGCGATGGTCAACCAATCGGCGGATCGATAGCCACTACGTTGCCACGTGGGAAGGATGATGCGTTCATATGTCGCTGAAGCAACAAGCCCCCTTTTACTGCGGGCGGAACAATATATCGATGCGCCGAGGGCATTGGACGAATGGCGGTGGCGAGGTTCACGTTGCTGTGATCCAGTGCCTCCCGGCGAACGAATGCTATATGGTAGGCCCATGCGGGTGAGCTTTGTTCATATGCTGGTTGCGCTGCTGATCGCGATCTTCGCGATCGGATCGCCGCTGCCTGCTCAGGCGGATTGCGCGAAGTGCGACGACTGCAGCGTCCAGGAGCCGGCGAAGAATGAGAAGAATGAAGCGCCGTGTCAGCAGAAGGGTCTTGCCTGCCAGATTGCGCAAACCTGCGCGACCCAGCTTCAGAAGATGCCCGTGCATGCCGTGACCGTCGGCGCCTTGTCCTCCGGCGAGGCCATCTTCGGCGAGGCGGATGACATCGCGGTCAAGCTGGCCCTGCTCAAGCCAGAAACCTCACCTCCTCGAGCCTGATCCCACCGCAATAACGGCGCCGCCATGGCGGCGTCATGGAGTCATGTCACCAGCCGACGCCACGCGCCTTCGGCCGTGACGGCGATGGGGTATCTACAATGTTCGATATGCATGTGCGCTGCCGAGCGACCAGGCTCGGCACTTCATCAGTCGCTCCGACGGGAGCTTCGTGATGAGGACCGTTCTCTGGATATTCGTCGGATTGCTGCTGCTGGCCGGCGGCATCATCGGCGGCATCTACATCACTGGCGGCCCCGCCGCGCTGGAGCGGATCGCCGCCGGCGACCTGCCGGCGACAGGCGCCGCACCCATGGCCGAAGCGGCGACAACACCGCCACCATCATCATCAACAGCAGCACCGGCATCACCACCGTCGCTGTCCACTGCCGGGAATGGTGCCAAGATCCTATTCTATCGGGATCCCATGGGTCTGGCGGAGATTTCGCCGGTGCCCAAGAAGGATTCCATGGGCATGGATTATCTTCCGGTCTTCGATACACCAACCGGCGCTCCGGCGGCGGAGATCAGCGGCAAGGGCAAGATCCTCTACTACCGCAATCCGATGGGCCTGCCGGAGGTCTCCTACGCGCCGAAGAAGGACTCGATGGGGATGGATTATATCCCCGTCTACGAGAACGAGGCCGGCGATGAGGGCAACGTCGTCCGGATCAGCCTCGACAAGGTGCAGAAGCTCGGCGTCAAGACCGAAGCCGCGGCTGTCCGCACTTTGACCCGCGCCATCCGGGCGACCGGCACCATCCAGCCGGACGAATCGCGCCAGGTCATCGTGACCTCCAAGTTCGATGGCTGGGTTCAGGACCTGAAGGTCGGCAAGACCGGTGACGCGGTCGAGCGCGGGCAGACCATGCTCGAGCTCATCAGTCCGGAGCTGCAGTTGGCCCAGCAGGAGTACATCCGCCAGAAAAGCATCAGCCCGGCGCGCGCCGAGGCGGCGGCACAGCATCTCAAGACGCTCGGAGTTTCCGGCAAGCAGATCGCTGCGCTCGACGGGCTCGAACACACGACGCCCACTATCCCAGTCGTGGCGCCTGCAGGCGGGCAGGTCGTCGAGAAGATGGCGATCCAGGGCGCTCGCGTCGCCGCCGGCGAACCGCTCTATCGCCTGGTGGATTTCAGCCACGTCTGGGTCATCGCCGAGGTCTATGAGCAGGATCTGCCGATGGTGCAGATCGGCCAGGCGGCCGAGGTCGCGCTGGACGCCTACCCCGGCGAGACGTTCAAGGGCGCGGTGAGCTTCATCTACCCGACCCTGACGCAGGCTACCCGTACGGCCAAGGTCCGTGTAGAGCTCGACAACCCGGACGGCAAGCTCAAGGCCAACATGTTCGCCGCCGTCCAGCTCTCCGCCGATATGGCGAGCGCCGGAGTTCTCAGTGTTCCGGACAATGCCATTCTGGATACCGGCAAGCGTCAGACCGTGCTGGTCGAACGGGGCGAGGGTCGCTACGAGCCGCGCGAAGTCAAGGTTGGCCGGCGGGCCGATGGCTATGTCGAGATTCTGGACGGCGTCGCCAAGGACGAGAAGGTGGTCGTCAGCGCCAACTTCCTGATCGATGCCGAAAGCAACCTGCAATCAGCTTTGAAGGCCTTCACCGCCGGCGAACAGCCGGCACCGGAGGCCAAGCGATGATCGCCGCCATCATCCGCTGGTCGGCCAACAACCGGCTGCTGGTGCTGCTGGGCGCTGCGTTCCTGGTGGCCTGGGGTATCTATGCTGTCCGGCACATTCCGCTCGATGCCATCCCGGATCTCTCGGACACCCAGGTCATCGTCTACACCGAGTATTCCGGCCAGGCGCCGCAGGTGGTGGAGGATCAGGTCACCTATCCGCTGACCACCGCGATGATCAGTGTGCCGAGGTCGAAGGCCGTCCGCGGCTTCTCCTACTTCGGCGTGTCGTTCGTCTACATCATCTTCGAGGACGGCACCGACATCTACTGGGCGCGCAGCCGCGTGCTCGAATACCTCAACTTCGCCCAGAAGAACCTGCCGGCCGGCGTGACCCCCTCGCTTGGCCCCGACGCTACCGGCGTCGGCTGGGTCTACCAATACGTCGTGCAGGGTGCACAGAAATCGCTGGCGGAGTTGCGCTCGGTCCAGGACTGGTACGCCCGGTACCAGATCGCCAAGGCCTCGGGCGTGGCCGAGGTCGCCAGCGTTGGCGGCTTCACCCAGCAATACCAGGTCGTGGTCGATCCGCAGCGCCTGCGCGCCTATGGCATCTCGCTCAAAGAGGTTCGGGACGCCATCCGCAGCAGCAACATGGACATCGGCGGCCGCACGATCGAGATGACCGAGGCGGAATATGTGGTGCGCGGTCGCGGCTATCTCACAAGCATCGAGGACCTGAAACAGGTGGTGCTGAGGGCCGAGAACGGCACGCCGGTCCTGCTGCAGGACGTCGCCCGGGTCGAGCTGGGGCCGGATGAGCGGCGCGGCATCACCGAGCTCAATGGCGATGGCGAGGCCGTCGGCGGCATCGCGCTCCAGCGGTTTGGCGAGAATGCCCTCGATGTCATCGAGAACGTCAAGGCGAAGATCGCCGAGATTGGCAAGGGCCTGCCGGAGGGCGTCTCGATCCGGTCGGTCTATGACCGCTCCGAGCTGATCTTCCGCGCAATCGACAACCTAAAGCACACGCTGATCGAAGAGAGCATCGTCGTCGCGATCGTGTGCTTCGTGTTCCTGCTGCATATCCGCAGCGCCCTGGTCGCGATCATCATGCTGCCGATCGGCGTGCTGATCGCCATGATCGTGATGCAGCTGATCGGCGTCAGCTCCAACATCATGAGCCTCGGCGGCATCGCGATCGCGATCGGTGCCATGATCGACGCCGCCATCGTCATGATCGAGAATGCCCACAAGCACCTGGAGCATGCTCCGCCCGGCAAGCCTCGCGCGCAGGTCATCATCGACGCCGCGGTCGAGGTCGGACCGGCCCTGTTCTTCAGCCTGCTGATCATCACGGTGTCGTTCCTGCCGGTCTTCGCCCTGGAGGCCCAGGAAGGCCGAATGTTCCATCCGCTTGCCTTCACCAAGACCTTCGCCATGGCGGGCGCCGCCGTGCTGTCGGTTACGCTGGTGCCGGTGCTGATGCTGATCTTCGTGCGCGGGAAGATCATTCCGGAGGCCAAGAACCCGCTGAACCGGCTGCTGATTTGGATCTACCGCCCGGTCATACGCCTGGTGCTCAGGGCCAAGACCTTGACCATTCTGCTGGCCTTGGTCGCCTTGGCGGCGACCTGGATCCCGGTCAAGCAGCTTGGCTCGGAGTTCATGCCGAACCTGAACGAAGGCACGCTGATGTTCATGCCGACGACCCTGCCTGGCCTGTCCGTCACCAAGGCGGCCGAACTACTGCAGACTCAGAACAAGATCATCAAGTCGTTCCCGGAAGTGGAGTCCGTGTTCGGCAAGGCCGGGCGGGCGGCAACCGCCACCGATCCGGCGCCGACCGAGATGATCGAGACCCTGATCAATCTGAAGCCGGAGGATCAATGGCCGGCCGGGACCACCATCGACAGCCTGATCGCCAAGATGGACAGCGCCCTGCAGCTGCCGGGCGTCAGCAACGCCTGGACCATGCCGATCAAGGCCCGCATCGACATGCTGTCGACCGGCATCCGTACGCCGGTCGGCATCAAGGTGATTGGCACGGACCTCGCCGAGATGGAGCGCCTGGCGCGCCAGATCGAAGCCGTCGTCCGGCGGGTGCCGGGCACCACCAGCGCCTTCGCTGAGCGGATCGGCGGCAGCTATTACCTCAACATCATTCCGGACCGGACGGAGCTCGCCCGCAACGGTATCTCGATCGCCGCCTTCCAGGAATCGATCGGCATGGCGCTCGGCGGAGAGGCGGTGACCACCACCGTCGAAGGCCGTCAGCGTTACAGCGTCAATCTGCGCTACCCCCGCGGCTTCCGCAGTGATCCGGATTCGATCGCCCGGGAAGTCCTGATCGACGGCCCGACCGGCGCCGCCATCCCGCTTGGCCAGCTGGCCAAGATCGAGCTCAGCCAAGGCCCCTCGACCATCCGGACCGAGAACGCGCTGCTCGCGCTCTACATCTATGTCGACATCCGCGGTCGGGATCTCGGCGGCTATGTCGCCGAAGCCAAGCGCGCGGTCGAGCAGCAGGTTCAGTTCCCGGCCGGCTACTTCGCCCAGTGGAGCGGCCAGTTCGAATACCTGGAGCGCGCCGAGGCGCGCCTATCGGTTGTCGTGCCGGTGACACTGCTGATCATCTTCCTGCTACTCTATCTCAACTTCCGGCGGCTCACTGAGACCATGATCGTCATGCTGTCGCTGCCGTTCGCGTTGGTTGGCGGGTTCTGGCTGATGTACTGGATGGGCTTCAACATGAGCGTCGCCGTCGCCGTCGGCTTCATCGCGCTCGCCGGTGTCGCCGCCGAGACTGGCGTCGTGATGCTCATCTACCTCGACAGCGCGCTAAAAGAGATCACGGAGCGGCGCGCAAGCGAGGGCCGGAGCCTCACGCGATCGGATCTGTATACCGCGGTAATGGAAGGCGCGGTCGAACGCGTGCGGCCGAAGATGATGACCGTCGTCGCCATCATGGCCGGCCTGCTGCCGATCCTGTGGAGCCACGGCACCGGATCGGAGGTCATGCAGCGCATCGCGGTGCCGATGATCGGCGGCATGGTATCCTCGACGGTTCTGACGCTGATCGTGATCCCGGCGGTCTATGCGCTGGTCAAAGGCGTTGGTCTCGAACGGGCGCCGAGCACAGCCATGGCTCCCGCGCGCTGACCGGCCGTTAAAGAAGCTCGTCGATGACCTTGAGCCATGCTGGAAGACAGATTTTTCGTTGGTCAAATCGCTGCAGGACGGTTCGACGAGCTGCTACCCGGAGCTCGGCGTATCGCTTCTGGTCCAGGCACGCTTCGATCAGCGCCTTCGACAGGGCGCCGACGTCGAAGAAATCGTGCAATAGTCCGTTGGCGCCATGCTCGATGGCATCGCGAACCGGTGGGGTATCCGAGCCAAGGATCAGGCATTCGCACGCCATCGCTTCCAGCGCCGACCAGGACAGCACGAATGGATAGGTGTAGTAGACGTGGGCCCACGACAACGAAAGAGCGGCCAGCATCGTCTCGTATGGAACCTTCCCCGTGAACGAAACACGGGACGGATCCAGCCGATCGCCTAGCTCCCTCGTCATGTAGGAGTGCCAGGTCCCATCCCCCGGCGCCTTCCGGCCATAGCCTCTGGCGTTGTCGCTTCCGATCATCAGCACGTGGACGTTCGGCACCGCCTGCAATAGCGCCGGCAGGGCGCGCATCATGATGTGGAATCCGCGCATCGGCTCAAAGGCGCGATTGATGAAAGTCACGACCGGCGTGCCGCCGTCGAGTTCTTTGACGCCGCCAATCCTCAGCTTGGCTCCGGGCAGGCGCTTGACGCGATCGGTATCGACACCTTCATGGATGACGAGCGCTCTGTCGCGCAGGGCTGCCGGGAACGTGCTCGCCTGGAAAGGCGTCGGGCAGACGATGCGGTCTGCGTCCGCATATGCCATGGCCATCACGGCATTCTTCGCATGAACCTTGAACCCGCTTTCGATCCCAGGCTCTTCGAATTCCGGGTCGAACCCCAGATCGCCGCCCTTGGACCGATAATAGAACTCGCCGACCAGGATTTGACGCGCGTGGGGAAAGATATCTTTCATGAAAGACATCTCGCCCCACGCCGGATGACCGATGATCAGGTCCGGCTCAAACCCCGCTTTTTTCAATTCCAGCGCACGATCCACGGCTGCCCGGCCGCGTACGAGATCGGCTTCGGCGCGCACGGCGAGACCGAACATGCCCGCGGTCGAAGAACGGCTGCACTGCCATAGCAGCAACGGAATGCCATCTACCTGCCGCCCGCCTTGCGCGATTGCGGCGCATTGATGACCGGCGGAGATGAGGGGAGCCAAAAGGAATTCGAAGCGGCCCGGGAAGTTATTGTGGACGAAAAGGATTCTAGCCATTCGCCGTCCGGAGCGCCGGTTTGCCAGTCTGCGTGAGCACATTTCACGCGTTGTGTTGCCGGGTCAAGTCCGGCAGCCGGGCGCATTCCCCCAGGGATCGCTCGCCGCTGGGTGCTTGACAAGCGGAACGCTCCGGCGTCTATTTGCACATATGTTCGGTATCTGAACTAAAGTTCAGACAACAAAAAGACGACGGGAAACGCTCCAGGTGCAGGGAAACGATCGCAGCCTCGCGGCGCGTGCGGCGTGGCTGTCCTTCATCGGCGGGTATACGCAAGAGGAGATCGCGCAAAAGCTCGGTCTCTCGCGCGTGAAGATCAACCGCCTGATCGCGGAAGCGACCGAGGCCGGCTTGGTGCGCGTCTTTGTCGAAGGCAATGCGGCCGAGTGCGTGGCGCTCGAGGATCGCATCGCCGCTCACTGGAAACTGGATTTTTGCTCCGTGTCTCCCACGGTCGGCGAAGGCCCGCTGCCGCTGCGCACGTTGGCGGCAGCGGGCGCTCACTATCTGCACGGCGTCTTGGAGCGCGGCGAGGCGAAACTCATCGGCATCGGCCACGGCCGAACCCTGGACGAGGTCGTCAAGTACCTGCCGCGGGTCGACCGGCCGGAGGTGCGTTTCGTCTCGCTGCTCGGCAGCCTGACGCGCCATGCCGCAGCCAATCCGTTCGACGTGATCCACCGCCTGGCGGAAGTCACCGGCGCGGAATGCTATTTCATGCCGGCGCCGTTCTTCGCCGATTCCATCGCGGACAAGAAGGTGCTGCTGGCACAAAAAGGGCTGAAGGATGTTTTCTCCCTGGCGCGCGCGGCGGAGCTGTATGTGGTCGGAATCGGCGAGATCGGCGCGCACGCACATATGCTCGCGACCGGCATGATCACGGACAAGGAACTGCGCGAGGTGAAGCTGGCGGGCGCGGTCGGCGAAGTGCTCGGGCGGTTCCTGGACAGGAACGGCCGCGCCGTTGGGGCGGAGCTGAATGACCGCGCGGTCGCCATCAAGCTGGAAGAGATCAACGGAAAGCCGGTCGTCGCGATCGCCGGCGGCGAGAACAAGCCGCAGGCGATCACGGCGGTACTGGAAAGTCGCGTGATTAAAGGCCTGATCACGGACGAAGCCACTGCAAAGACCATCGTCGAGACGATCGACGCCGGTGCCAAAGCAGGGGGCCTGCAAAGGGCCAAACGATAAGCGATACGGAGAGGAGACAGCACCATGTTTGAGAAAGGGCGTGATCTAGCGGCTGCCTTCGTCAGGAAGCAGGTGAGCCGTCGTGAACTGATCCAGCGCGCCAGCCAGCTCGGCCTCGGCGTCGCCGCGACCAGTTTCTTCGTCAACCAGGCGATGACCCAGGCGATGGCTGCCGACTTCGACTGGCAGAAGTTCAAAGGCACCAACCTGAAGCTGCTGCTGAACAAGCATCCCTACGCGGATGCCATGATCGCCGATCTCGACAATTTCAAGTCGATGACCGGCATGAACGTGACGTACGACATCTTCCCCGAGGACGTCTATTTCGACAAGGTGACGGCGGCGCTGTCGTCCGGCTCCAGCGAGTACGACGCCTTCATGACGGGCGCCTACATGACCTGGACCTATGGTCCGGCCGGCTGGATCGAAGACCTCAACGACTATATCAAGGACGCCGACCGAACCAATCCCAACTACAATTGGGACGACGTGCTGCCGGGCCTGCGGGCATCGACCGCGTGGGACGGCGTGCCGGGCAGCGAGCTCGGCTCCGCCGATGCCAAGCAATGGTGCATCCCTTGGGGCTACGAGCTCAACAACATCTCCTATAACCAGAAGATGTTCGACAAGGCCGGCGTGAAGCCGCCCAAGAACCTCGAGGAGATGGTGGAGACCTCCGCCAAGCTGACCAAGGATCTCGGCGGTCCATACGGCGTCGGCGTGCGCGGCTCACGCTCCTGGGCGACCATCCATCCGGGGTTCCTGTCCGGCTATTCCAACTATGGCCAGCGCGACTTCACCGTCACCGACGGCAAGCTGAAAGCCGCGATGAACACCGCGGAATCCAAGGCCTATCACGAACTCTGGGTGAAGATGATCCAGGAATCCGGCCCGAAGAACTGGTCGACCTATACCTGGTACCAGGTCGGCACCGACCTCGGCGCCGGCGCTTCGGCCATGATCTTCGATGCCGACATCCTCGGCTACTTCATGAATGGCGGCGACAACAAGGAGAAGGGCAATATCGGCTACGCGCCCTTCGCCGCCAATCCGAAGGCCTCCGCCCCGACGCCGAACGTCTGGATCTGGTCGCTGGCTTTGTCCAGCTACTCGAACCAGAAGGACGCCGCATGGTACTTCATGCAGTGGGCCTCTTCGGTCGAGCATGACCTGTTCGGCGCCCGCAAGATGGACTTCGTCAATCCGGTCCGCGCCTCGGTCTGGAAGGACGAGGAATTCCGCGGCCGCATCGACAAGTCCTATCCGGGCTATCTCAACCAGCACGACACCTCGGCGCCGGGAGCCAAGATCTACTTCACGGCCCAGCCTCTGTTCTTCGACCTCACGACCCAGTGGGCCGAGACCTTGCAGAAGATGGTCGCCAAGGAAGTGCCGGTGGATGAGGGGCTGGACCAGCTCGCATCCAGCGTGGACAAGCAATTGAAGGACGCCGGGTTGGGCGGTTGAACCTCCCTGAGCAACGGCAGCCCGGACCCTTGCCGGGCTGCCGTCCTTTTCAATAGGACTGGCGCCTTGGAAATTTAGGCCAATGGCTCTCACGGATTCGGTAAGATCGAGCATGACCACCGCGCAACCGCAATCGCAGACCGCGACCGCGCCCCGGAAACCTGCCCGGCGCTGGTCGATGCGGCGCGCCTTGCCATACCTGTTGAGCCTGCCGGCCTTGCTGGTCTGCATCGGGATTCTCATCCCGTTCTTCACCGCGGTCTATTACTCCATGATGCGCTTCCGGCTGAACCTGCCGATGATGAAGGGCTTCATCTGGTTCGACAATTACATCTCGTTCCTGAGCGACGGGGCATTCTGGAACACCATCTCGATCTCGCTGATCTACGCCTTCGTGACGGTGACGGGCGAATTGGTGCTGGGCCTCGGCATCGCGCTGCTGCTGGTGCGCCCGACGCGCCTCAACAACGCCGTCTCTATCATGCTGCTGCTGCCGCTGATGACGGCGCCGGCTTTGGCCGCGCTGATGTGGAAGCTGATGACCAATCCCAATTTCGGCATCCTCAGCTATCTGGTTGGCCTTATCGGCTTCACCGATTTCCGCTGGGCCTCCGATCCCAAGACCGCCTTGCTGACGGTCGTGCTGGTGGATGTGTGGGTCTATACGCCCTTTATCATGATTCTGTTGCTGGCGGGCTTGCGCTCGCTGCCCAAGCAGCCGTTCGAGGCCGCGGCGCTGGATGGCGTGCCGCGCTCCTTCGTCTTCTTCCGCATCACGCTGCCGATGCTGATGCCCTACATCATCACCGCCAGCCTGTTCCGGCTGCTCGATTCCATCCAGCAGTTCGACATCATCTATTCCATGACCCAGGGCGGGCCGGGCGACACCCTGATGGTGTTCCAGGTGCAGTCGTACCTGGAGTTCTTCCAATACACCAATGTCGGGCGTTCGGCGGCCTTGCTGATCGTGCTGTGGGCGATCACTTATGCGCTGTCCAACCTCTTCATCAAGCATTGGCTGAAGCTGCGCGAACGCGCGCACGGGCCGGCGTGAGGATGCTATGAACCAGATCTCGACCCTGGAAAGGACCATCCGCGGCGTGCTGATCGCCCTGGTGCTGCTGTTCTTCCTGTTCCCGATCTTCTGGATCCTCCTGATGTCGTTCCAGAACAACGACCAGATCCTGAGGATTCCCCCCAGCCTGTTCTTCGAGCCGACGGTGCAAAACTACACTGCGCTGCTGACCGGCACCCTGAAGACGACAGCCGGCAATCTCGACATCGCCTTCATGCGCAACCTCGGCAATTCGCTGTTGCTGTCCGCCTGTTCCGTGGCTCTATCGCTCTTGCTGGGCGTGCCGGCGGCCTATGCCTTCGCGCGCTACAAGTTCCGCCTGGGCGAGAACATCGCCTTCACCTTGCTCTCCTTCCGCTTTGCGCCGCCGCTGCTGGTGCTGCTGCCGCTCAGCCTGTTCTTCAAGCAGTTGCATCTCACCGACACCTATATCGGCCTGATCTGGGTCTACCAGCTCATCTGCCTGCCGCTGATCCTGTGGATCGTGCGCGGCTATTTCGAGGACATCAGCCCGGACATCGAGCATGCCTATCGCATCTCCGGCCACGGCTGGTGGAAGACCTTCCGCAAGATCGCAATTCCCCTGGCGCGTCCGGGCATCGCGGCGGCCGGCCTGCTCGCCTTCATTTTCGCCTGGAACAATTTCATCTTCGCGTTGATCCTCGCCTCTGCTTCCAAGCAGCCGGTGACCGTCGGTGCGCTCGCTTTCGTCACCGCCTCCGGCATCCAGTACGGCCAGATCGCCGCTGCGATCGTGCTCTCCGTGACGCCGACCTTGCTGCTGGCGCTCTATGCCCAGCGCTACCTGGTCGAGGGTCTCTCCCTCGGCGCGGTGAAGGGGTGACGCGATGACCAGCCTCGAACTGCGCAACGTCTCCAAAGGCTTCAGATCCGGCAAGGTGCTGGAGGATGTCTCGCTGTCAGTCAATGCCGGCGAGATCGTGGTCGTGTTCGGTCCCTCCGGCACCGGCAAGACCGTGCTGCTGCGCATCGTCGCCGGGGTCCAGGATCCGGACGGAGGCACTGTCGCGATCGACGGCGAGGATGTGACCGACGCCTCGCCCGAGGCGCGCAATGTCGGCATGGCGTTCCAGAACTTCGCCCTGTTCCCGCATTTCAGCACCTTCGACAACATCGCGAGCCCGCTCGCCGCACGCGAAACACCGGCGGCCAAGCTCAAGGACCAGGTCGGCGCCATCGCGCGCATGCTGAAGATCGACCATGTGCTGGGCCATGCGCCGCGTGAGCTCTCCAACGGCCAGAAGCAGCGCACCGCCCTGGCGCGCGCGCTCGTCGCGCAGCCCAAGGTGCTGCTGCTCGACGATCCCCTGCGCAATGTCGATGCCAAGCTGCGCTACGAGATGCGGCTGGAACTGCCCCGCCTGTTGCGCACCTTCAATGCCGCCGTCATCTACGTGACCCAGGATTACAAGGAGGCGATGGCCCTCGGCGACCACATCGCCGTCCTGCGCAACGGGCGCATCGAGCAGTGGGCCGCCCCGTCGATCGTCTATCGCGAGCCGGTCTCCGTTGAGGTGGCGCGGCTGTTCGGCGACCCCACCATCAACCTGCTGCCCTGCAAGCTGACGATGAACGGCGTCGGCGGCCATGTCACTTTGTTCGGCCGCAGCGTTCCAATCTCCGGCGCCTATGCCCATGCGGCGGGGCGCGATTTGATCGCCGGCTTGCGTCCGGAGCACGTTATCGTCACCGAGGCCGAAGCGCCGGACGCGGTTCCCTTCGAGCTCGACGCGGTCATGCCGGTCAATGTGCGCAGCGTGCTCTATCTGCGCGGGGCGGCGGGCGAGGAATTGCTGGCGACTGTCGGCGAGAGCGAAGCCAGCAAGTTCGGCCGTGGCCATCGCAAGGTCTGGGTGCATTTTGCGCCAAACGATCTGCTGCTGTTCGACGCGGCAAGCGGCCAGCGGATCGCGCCGCAGGTTCATTGAGGAAAAGGTCATGGCACAGCTTCTCCTCGACAACGTCTCCAAGACCTATCGCCCGCGCGGCAAGGAGCCGGTGCAGGCCGTCAGCCAAGTCAGCCTCGAAGTGAAGGATGGCGAGATCGTCGCCCTGCTGGGCTCCTCTGGCTGCGGCAAGACCAGCATGCTGCGCATGATCGCCGGCTTCGAGGACGTCACCGCGGGCGCGATCCGCATCGGTGGCAAGGAAATCCATCTGCTGCCGCCGGCCCAGCGCGATGTCGCCATGGCGTTCGAGGGCTATTCGCTCTATCCGCCTTTGAAGGTCAAAGAGAATATCGGCTTCGCCCTGTTGCGCGAGCGCGGCGCCAGCGCCGATATCGAGAGGCGCGTGAACCATATCGCGGAGCTGCTGGAGATCACCGACATCCTCGACCGCTATCCGACCGTGATCTCGGCGGGACAGCAGCAGCGCACCTCGCTCGCCCGCGCGCTGATCCGCCGCGCCCCGGTTTCCCTGTTGGACGAGCCGATGTCCCAGCTCGAGCCGCAGTTGCGCGCCATCCTGCGCGCGCGGCTGAAGGACTATCTGATCGAGCACAAGATGACGACGGTGTTCGTCACCCACGACCAGACCGAGGCGATCGCGCTCGCCGACCGGATCGCAGTGATGGAGAAGGGCGAGCTGCAGCAATTCGGCACGCCGGCGGAAATCAAGCAGAGGCCGAGCAACCTGTTCGTCGCCAGCTTCATCGGCGAGCCGCCGATGAACATCTTCGACGCAGCCCTGGCAGCGGAAGGCAACGCCACTGCCATCAGCGGCCTGGGTCCCAACGGCCAGCCGGCGTTCCGTCTGAAGGCGCCGGTTGCCGAGGCGGGGAATGGCAAGCGCGTGCGCCTCGGCATCCGCCCGCATCTGATCGAGATCGGGACCAACGGGTCCGCCGATGCCACCGGGCGCGTCATCACCAATCATTGGCTGGGCGACCAGAGTCACATCTGCTTCGAGATCGGCGGCTGTTCCGTGGTCGGCGTGACCGACCGGCCGATCGAGGCGCAGGCGGGCGATGCGCTGCCTGTCCGTTTCCCACTCGGCGCCGTTCACCTGTTCGACGCAGAGTCCGGCCGTGCCTTGGCCCATGGCCTTGGACAGCGGAGCCAGTGACGATGGCGCGCGACCTCATCCTCGCGATCGATGCCGGCACGTCGGTCATCAAGGTGCTGGCCTTCGACCTTGACGGCAACGAGGTTGCGGCGGCATCCCGGCCCAACGCCTATCGCACCAGCCCGGGCGGCGCGGTCGACCAGGACATGGCCCGTACCTGGCACGACACCATTGCGGTGCTGCACGAACTGACCGAAAGCAACGCCGGCGTTGCCAGCCGCGCGGCCGCGCTCGCCGTGACGGGGCAGGGCGACGGCACGTGGCTGGTGGACAAGGCGGGCGAGCCGGTGGCGCCCGCCTGGCTGTGGCTGGATTCGCGCGCCGCCGGCCTGGTCGAGGAAAAGGCCGCCAGCGGTGTGCGGCACCGCATGTACGAGCATACCGGCTGCGGCCTCAACGCCTGCAACCAGTCTTCGCAGCTCGCCTGGATGGAGCGGCACACGCCGGAGGTGCTGGATCGCGCCGTGACGGCGCAGCATTGCAAGGACTGGCTCTATTTCGGTCTCACCGGACAGCGCGCGACCGACGTGACGGAAGGCGTCTTCACCTTCGGCGATTTTCGCACCCGCCGTTACGTTCCCGAGATCCTGGACTGGATGGACATCGCCAAACGCCGACACCTGCTGCCCGATCTGGTCGATGGCACGCGCACGACGCACGCGCTCACCTCGGCAGCGGCGGCAGCGACCGGCCTGCCGACCGGGCTGCCGGTCTCGCTGGGCAGCGTCGATGTCGCCTGCTCCTCGCTCGGTGCCGGCCTCTATGAACCAGGCCGCAATGTCGGCTGTTCGATCGTCGGCTCGACCGGCATGAACATGCGCTTCGTGCCGAACGCAAAGGATATGACGCTGGCGCCGGAGCCGGGTGGCTACACCATGGCCTTTCCGGTCGATGGCGCGATCGCGCAGATGCAATCCACCATGGCCGCCACCATCAATATCGACTGGATCGTCGAGATCGGCCGCGATGCCGCCCGGGCCTTGGGCCACGAGGTCGATCGCAAGGATGCGCTGAAGGCGCTGGATGCGCGCGTGCTCGATGCCAATCCGAACCTCGAGATCTATCACCCCTATATCCTCGAAGCCGGCGAGCGCGGGCCCTTCACCAACGCGAATGCGCGCGCGCAATTCATCGGCCTCACGCACCGGACCAACTTCATCGACCTGGTGCGCGCGGTCTATGACGGGCTGGTGCTGGCGGCGCGCGATTGCTACGCCGCGATGGGCCCGCTGCCGGAAGAGATCCGCATCGCAGGCGGTGCTGCGCGCTCCAAGGCGCTGAAAGTGCTGCTGGCGAGCGCGCTCGGCGTGCCGGTGCGCGAAAGCGTGCGCGAGGAATCGGGCGCGGCCGGCGCCGCCATGATGGCGGCCATCGCCATCGGTGCCATCCCCGACATGGCGAGCGCCGTCGACAAGTGGGTGACGCCCAGCCTGCGCGGCATCGTCCAGCTCGATCCGGCCTTGAAAGCCCGCTACGACCAATTGTTCCCCATTTATGTAAAAGCGCGCCAGGCGATGCCGCCGGTCTGGGCCGACCTCGCCGCCGCGCGCAACAGGATTCATTGATGAACAAGTTCAAGATTGCCGTGATCGGCGACCAGTTCATGAAGGCCAGCGCCTTCACCGACGCCCTCGCCAAGGTGCCCGGCCTCGATGCCGACGTGCGCACCATGGAGTTGCCCTGGCCGGACCAGCCGATGCGCCATGGTTATGTCGATGGCGGCCTGCCGGGCCTGCGCGAATATCTCGGCGAGCCGGACGAGATCGTGCGCTTCGTCGACGGCGCTGAGATCCTGATCAATCACCTGGCGCCGATCAATGGCGACATCCTGGACCGCTTGCCGGCCTTGAAGCTGATCGCGGTGTCGCGCGGCGGGCCGGTCAATATCGACGTTGCCGCCTGCAAGGCGCGCAAGGTGAAGCTGGTGAATACGCCCGGTCGCAATTCCTCCGCGGTCGCCGAATTCACCATCGCCGCCATCCTCGCCGAGACACGCCTGATCCGCGCCGGCCACGAATCCCTGCGGCAGGGCATCTGGCGCGGCGATCTCTATCGCTTCGACAAGATCGATGCCGAACTGTCGGAGATGATTGTCGGCCTGATCGGCTACGGCCATATCGGCACCAAGGTGGTGCGCCTGCTGAAGCCGTTCGGCTGCCGGATCCTGGTCTGCGACCCCTATGTCCCGCTCTCCGCCGAGGATCGCGCCGACGGGGTGGAGCAGGTCGATCTCGACGCGCTGCTGACGCAAAGCGACGTGGTCAGCCTCCACGCCCGCGTGACGGAGGAGACCAAGGGCTTCCTCGCCGCGCCGCAATTCGCGCGCATGAAAAAGGGGGCCTATTTCATCAATACCGCGCGCGGGCCGATGGTGAATTACGACGACCTCTACCAGGCGCTGAAATCGCGCCATGTGCGCGGCGCGATGCTGGAGACCTTCTGGTTGGAGCCGCCGCCACCGGATTCGCCCTTGCTGAAGCTTGACAACGTCACGCTGACGCCGCACATCGCTGGCGCTTCCACCACCACCGTGCGCATCGCCGCCCGCATGATCGCCGAGGAGATCAGGCGTCATGGCGCTGGCGAGCCGCCGCTCAATCCTTGCTGAGGACCCGATGAACAAACAGGAACTGGAACTGCGTAAAGGGATCATCGCCGCCTGCCGGGCCATGAACGCGCTCGGCATCAACCAGGGCACGTCAGGCAATATCAGCGCGCGCCATGGCGGCGACATGCTGATCACGCCCTCCGGCGTGCCGTACGAAGATCTGAAGCCCGGCGACATCGCCGTGATGCCGATCGACGGCGAATACGGCTCCTGGAAAGGTCCGCTCAGCCCATCCTCGGAGTGGCGTTTCCACCTCGACATCATGCGCTCCCGCCCGGATGTCGGCTCGGTCGTCCATACCCACAGCACCTACGCGACGACACTCGCGATCTGCGGCAAGGAGATTCCGGCCATCCATTACATGGTGGCGGCCGCCGGCGGGCCGAACATCCGCGTCGCGCCCTACGCGACCTATGGCACGGAAGATTTGTCCAAGCATGCGCTGAAGGCGCTCGAGGGCCGCACCTGCTGCCTGCTGCGCAATCACGGCGTGATCGCGACGGGATCGAACGTGAAGCGCGCGCTTTGGCTGGCGGTAGAGATCGAGACCATCGCCAAGCAATATTACCTGTCGCTCGCGGTCGGCGACGCCCAAATCCTGCCCGACGACGAAATCACCCGCGTGGTCGAGAAGTTCAAGAATTACGGTCCGAAAGCGAAGCCGGCCGCATTGAAGAAAGCTGCGGCGAAGTCCAAGCCGGCGGCGAAGAAGTCGGCCAAGCACAAGAAATAGAGGATGAGGTGTCGTCATTCGCTCCCCTGTCATCCCGGGCAGTCGCCTCACGCGAACGCGTGAGGCGACGTGATCCGAGACCCATGCGGCCTCGGCGGGTGAAGATCGGGAGCGTTTGGGCGCCGTGCGCCGACTCCATGGCGCGCGCGGGACGATCGCATGGGTCCCGGCTCGCGCCGCCTTTCGGCGGCTTGGCCGGGATGACAGGGTGGGGCGCTGGTGGACGAAAATGATACCCGTGACCACCTATGATCTCCTCGTCATCGGCGGCGGCGTCAATGGCGCGGGCATCGCGCGCGATGCGGCGGGGCGAGGACTCTCTGTCCTGTTGTGCGAGAAGGACGATCTGGCGCAGGGGACATCTTCGCGCAGCGGCAAGCTGGTCCATGGCGGGTTACGCTACCTGGAATATTACGAGTTCCGCCTGGTGCGCGAGGCGCTGATCGAGCGCGAGGTGTTGCTGGAGGCCGCGCCGCACATCATCTGGCCCATGCGCTTCGTGCTGCCGCACAGTCCCGAGCAGCGGCCGGCCTGGCTGGTGCGCCTCGGTCTTTTTCTCTACGACCATCTCGGCGGCCGCAAGAAGCTGTCCGCAACCCGCGCCATCGACCTCAAAAGCGATCCGGTCGGTGCGCCGATCAAGGAGTCCTTTGCCAAGGCGTTCGAATACTCCGATTGCTGGGTCGACGATTCGCGGCTGGTCGTCCTCAACGCTCTCGATGCCCAGGCACGTGGCGCCGAAATTCTGACCCGCACCGCTGTCATCTCGGCCAAACGCGAGGGTGATGCCTGGAGCGTCGACCTGGCCGATGCCGCCGGCCAGCGCCGCCAGGTCCGCGCGCGCTGCATCGTCAATGCCGCCGGCCCGTGGGTGGAGGAGGTGCTGGGCGGCATCGACGGTTCGTCCAGCAAGCGGCGCGTCCGCCTGGTGAAAGGCAGCCACATCGTCACGCGCAAATTCTGGCAGGGCGACCAGGCCTATCTGCTGCAGAACCACGACAAGCGCGTGATCTTCGTCAACCCCTACGAGGGCGATCTCGCGCTCATTGGCACCACCGACATCCCGGTAGAGGGCAAGCCAGAGGACGCACGCATCGATGAGGAGGAGATCGGCTATCTGCTGGCGGTCCTGGCGCGCTATTTCGCGCACCCGCCCACCCGCGCCGACATCGTGCACAGCTTCTCCGGCGTGCGCCCGCTCTACGACGACAATGCGGAGAACCCGTCGGCGGTGACGCGCGATTACATCTTCGACATCGATCCGAAGCTGCCCAACGCCACGCCGCCCATCCTCTCGATCTTCGGCGGCAAGATCACGACCTATCGCAAGCTGGCGGAACACGCCCTCGACAAGCTGTCGCCCTTCTTCCCGGCCATGGCGAAGGCCTGGACGGCCCGCGCCCCGCTGCCCGGTGGCGATATGCCGGCAGCCGATTTCGGTGCCTGGCTCGCCGGATTCCGCAAGCAATTCCCGTGGCTGCCGGAGAAGTTCGCTCATCACTATGGCCGGCTCTATGGCACGCGCGCCGCATTGCTGCTGGAGGGCGCCAAGAATCTCGGCGATCTTGGCCGGCATTTCGGCGCCCTGTTTTACGAGCGGGAGGCGCGCTTCCTTCTCGACACCGAATGGGCGCGCAGCGCGGAAGACATTCTCGACCGCCGCACCAAGCACGGCCTCCATCTGAGCGCCGCCGAGCGCGCCGCTTTCGAGCGCTGGCTGCTGGGTTTGAACGCAACCGCCGCGCCGGCGCCGCTGCGCGCCGCCCCATGAATCCGCTCTTTCTCGGCATCGATATCGGCACCAGCGGCGTGCGCGCCTGCGCGATCGACGGCGGCGAGCGCGTCGTCGGTGCGGCTTCGGTCGCTCTGCCGCCGCCGCGCCAGGATGGCGCCGCCATCGACCAGGAGCCGGAATTCTGGTGGCGCGCGACCTGCGACGCGATCCGAACGCTCGGGAAATCGATCGATCTCGGCCGGGTCTGGCGCATCGCAATCGACGGCACTTCGGGCACGCTGCTGCTGACGGATGCCGCCGGCCGCCCTTGCTCGCCGGGCCTGATGTATAACGACGCGCGCGCCACGCGCGAGGCCGCGCGCATCAAGGCTGCGGCACCGGCCGAAAGCGGCGCCCATGGCCCAAGCGCCGCGCTGGCGAAATTGCTCTACCTGCTGGGCACGAGCATCCGTACGCAGGCGCGTCATGCACTGCACCAGGCCGACTGGATAGCGGGCCGTCTCGCCAACCGCTTCGGCGTGAGCGACGAGAACAACGCGTTGAAGCTTGGCTACGACCCGGTCACGCGCTCCTGGCCCGGCTGGCTGGATGCGCTGGAGGTGCCGCGCGATCTCCTGCCGGAGGTCCTGGTGCCGGGCAGCGCCATGGGCGCGATCAATCCGAAAATCGCTGCGACGCTCGGCCTGCCGCAGACCGCCATCATCTGCGTCGGCACCACGGACGGCGTCGCTTCCTTCATCGCGACCCGCGCTGCGGCGCCGGGCGATGCCGTCACGTCCCTCGGCACCACCCTGGTGCTGAAGCTGCTGTCGGACAGGCCGATCTTCGCGCCGGGGCAGGGGGTCTATTCGCACCGCCTCGGCGATCGCTGGCTGGCCGGCGGCGCGTCCAACAGCGGCGGCGCGGCACTGCTGGCGCATTTCAGCGCGGACAAGATGGCGGCGCTGACGCCGCTCATCGATCCCGCGCGCCCGACCGGCCTCGATTACTACCCGCTGCCAAAGCCCGGCGAGCGCTTCCCGATTTCCGATCCGGCGATGCCACCACGCGTCACGCCGCGTCCTGCCGACGATGCGCAATTCTTCCAGGGCCTGCTGGAGGGGGTTGCCGCGATCGAGGCGCTGGCTTATCAGGGGCTCCGGGACCTTGGAGCACCGGCCTTGCAACGAGTCATCAGCATCGGCGGCGGCGCGCGCAACGCCGCCTGGACGGCCATCCGCCAGCGCACGCTCGGCGTGCCGGTCAGCGTGGCCGAGGAGACCGAGGCCAGCTTCGGCGCCGCTTTGCTCGCGCTGCATGGCGGTCCGTCATGAGTCCCTTCGCCACCGCAACCGTCGCAGGCCTCGGCGCAATTGCCGATCGCTTCGACCACGTGCTGCTCGACCAATGGGGCACCCTGCACGAAGGCAAGGCGGTATTCTCCGAAGCGCGCGATTGCGTCCGCGCCTTGCGCGCGGCCGGCAAGCGCGTGCTGATCCTCTCGAACTCCGGCCGCCGGTCCGACGACAATGCGGAGCGTCTGGCCGATCTCGGCCTTCCGCCCAGCGAGCATGACGGCGTCCTCACCTCCGGCGAGGTGGCCTGGCACGGCCTGCACGACCGCTCGGCGCCGCCCTTCAACCAGCTTGGCCGGCATGCGCTGCTGATCGCGCGCGGCAACGCGCTCTCGATGATCGAAGGGCTCGATTTCGTCGCCGTCACCAATCCGACGCGTGCCGATTTCATCTGGCTCGCCGGCCTCGACGACCTCAGTACCAATCCCGAGGATTGGCGGGAGGAGCTGGAAGCATTCGCCGCGCGCGGCCTGCCGATGCTGTGCGCCAATCCCGATCTCACCATGTTCACGTCGCGCGGCCTGCTGCCGGCGCCCGGCGCCCTGGCGCGGCTCTATGCCGAGCTGGGCGGCACTGTGCATTATGTCGGCAAGCCGCATCCCGCGATCTTTGCCGCGGCGCTGCGGAAATTGGGCAACGCAAAGCCGGAGCGGGTGTTGGTGGTTGGCGATTCCCTCGATCACGATATCGAAGGCGGGCGGCGGGCCGGCATGCTGACGGCGCTGATCACGTCGGGCGTGCACGCCAAGGCACTGGCCGGCGCGCGCGATATGAGCGCGGCAATTCGCGATCTGGCGGGCGATCCGATGCGGGTGCCCCAGTGGGCGATCCCGCGATTGATCTGGTGAGGACGGAACGATGACGCCGCCGGCGGAACTCCAGGCACTGCGCGACGTCTCCGCCCGTGTCGGCCGCGACATCACCCTGGTGCAGGGCGCCGGCGGCAACACGTCGCTGAAGCAGGACGGCGTGCTGTGGGTCAAGGCCTCCGGCGCCTGGCTGGCTGAAGCGGAGCAACGCGACATTTTCGTGCCCGTCGATCTGCCCGGAGCCTTGCGCGCACTCAAGGGCGGCATCGAGAAAATGCCGGTCGCCGACCCGGCCGCGACATTGCGGCCTTCGATCGAGACCTCGTTGCACGCCTTGCTGCCGCATCGCGTGGTGCTGCATGTCCATGCCGTCAACACCATCGCCTGGGCCGCCTGCATCGGTGAGGAGCACGAGATGGCGCTGCGTCTGCAGGGCCTGGCGTGGGCGCGCGTGCCTTATCGCAGGCCAGGCCTGCCCTTGAGCCAGGTGGTGGCGGAAGCGACCGCAGAGCAGAAGCCCGATGTGCTGATCCTCGGCAATCACGGCCTGCTGGTGGGCGCAGAGGATTGCGCCGCCGCGGAGGCCTTGGTGCACGAAGTCGAACGGCGGCTGCATCTGTCTGCGCGGCCTGCGCCGGCCGGCAACCGCTCCGCGCTCGAAGCCGCCTGCCGTGGCACCGACTATCGCCCCGCGACGGACGAGGCGTGCCATCGCCTCGCCACCGATGCGCGAAGCCTCGCCATCGTGACCGCCGGCTCGCTCTATCCCGATCATGTCGTGTTCCTGGGCCCGGCCATGCGCGCATTGGCGGAGGGTGAGCGCATTGCCGATATCCTCGCTGCGAACGAAGCCGCGAACCTGCCGCCTCTGGTCGCGCTGCTGGTTCCCGGCGCCGGCGCGATCGTTCGTTCGGACATTCAGCCGGGCGCGGAAGCGATGCTGATCTGCCTGGCACTGGTGGCCGAGCGCTTGCCGGCGGATGCCGAGATCAGCTACCTGCCGGCAGAGGAGGAGTTGGCGCTGCTCGACTGGGATGCGGAGAAGTATCGCAAGGCCTTGGCCACCGGACGGGCGTCCTAACACGACGTATTTGTGACCGGCTTTCGCAAAAAGCGTCGCATGCTAGAATGCCGCCTCGTCGAGATCGGGGAGCAAAATGGTTCGCAGGCTCGCGCCAAGCTACGACAAACCTTTCGACTGCCACGAGATTCCGATCGTCGAGGCCACGCCCGAGACGCTGAAGGGCTATGGCGTGCTGGTCGACGATTTTGCCACCGCCAAGATCGAGATCGTGCGCTGGCCGGCGCAAGGCTGGCGACCGGTCGATCCTGACACCGGCGATGAAGGCGGCACCACCGAAGGCCAGTTCTCCTTCTATTGGAAGGGCGAGGTTCTCTACGGCCAGAACGAAGCGGTGAATGACAGCTATCTGATCGGCTGGACCCGCGATCCGAAGCAGGCGTCGGAACAGATCGAACGGCCGGATCGCTCGCGAATCCTGGTCTGGCACGCCAACTATCATCCCGATGGCGGCCAGCTTTTCTTTCCGAAGGAGCGCAGCCCGTTCATCGTGCCGCTCGCCTTGCCCGGCGACGACCTGACGCCCGACAAATTCGTCGGCTTCTATTGCGACGGCAGCCGGGGCCTCTATTTCCATCCCGGCGTCTGGCACACGCCGGCATTGCCGTTCTCGTCGACGATGGTGTTCGACGACCGGCAGGGCCGCGTGCATGCGCGGGTGAGCTGCCACTTCGTCGAAGAGTTCGGCAAGTATCTCTCGGTCCCGCTGCGCGCGCCTTAGAGGCCGGCCAGGCGTTCGCGCCGTCGTTCCTGGAGCTGGGCATAATACCTTGCCAGGGATGGGGCGATCTCGATCGCGCGCTTGATCAGGACTTGGCTGTCCGCGTCCCACAACGGCCCGTTCGTGCTCAGTTTATGCTGGAGATCGCGCAACTCCCGCAGCGCTTGCGGCCTCTCCGCCAGTTCCGGCGCAATAGTGTGGACCGTGATCGCCTCGTGCTTACCTTTGACGCGGATCGTTTCCAACGGTACCAGTGGCAGGCGGTCGCCGATCTGCCGGGCGGTCTCCGGCCCGACTACGATCGAGACGCCCAGTTCCTTGGATGTCGATTCCAGGCGCGAGGCCAAGTTGACGGAATCGCCCAACGCCGAATAGTCGAACCGCTGCTCGGAACCCATGTTGCCGACCACGCATCGCCCGGTATTGAGCCCGACCCCGATGGCGATGCGGGGCAAGCCCTCCGCCGACAGCTCTTGGTTCAGCGCCGCGATGGCCTCGATCATGGCAAGGGCCGCGCGCGCGGCCTTCAGCGCGTGTTCCGGCTCCTCCAGCGGCGCATTCCAGAATGCCATGATGCAGTCGCCGATATACTTGTCGATCGCGCCTTTCTCCGCCAGCACGCAGTTGGAGAGCGGCGTCAGGATGCGGTTGACGAGCTGCGTCAATCGCTCCGGATCGGCCTGCATGCCTTCGGAGATGGTGGTGAAGCCACGCACATCGCAGAACAGGATGGTCAACTCCTTCACCTCGCCACCGAGCTTCAGCAGGTCCGGGTTGCTCTGCAGCCGCTCCACCATCTCCGGGGCGAGGTAATGGCCGAACATGGTCACGATCCGCTGCCGCCGCGCCCGCTCCTCGAGATAACCGAGGGCCGTCCGTCCCACCGACATCAGCACCAGCGCGGTCACCGGAACGACCGGCGGCAGCCATAAGCGACCGAACTGCAGCAGCGCGAAAGAAAAGAGGAGAATGATGACAAGCCCAGCTGCTGACCACAGAGCCGCGCGCCATGGATGAAACTGGCGCAGCAGATAGCCGGTTGTGATTGCGATCAGGAGGGCCAGTAAGATGGTGAGCGGGACGGGTGCTGGTTGGATCCAAAGGCCATGACGAAGATTGTCGAGAATGGTCGCATGGATCTCGGCTCCGAATGTCCAACCTTCGCCGCGGCTTGTGTAGCTGGTGGGAAATGCATCGGCGCTGCCGATCGCAACGTCCGCCTGGGTATCCTGACCGAAACCCACGAACACGACTTTGCCCTTGAACGGGTTGTTCGGAAGGTAGGTCTTCCAGTCGGAGGCCTGATAGTAGGAGAAGGTCGGGTAGCTCCGGCGGGGTCCAAAATACTGGATGAGCGCATCCCTGGGTGCTTCCGCCGACTGCTGCAGCAACGCCTGTAACGCCACCTTGGCAAGGGCGTCAGGCTCAGGCGGTAGCCGCCGCGCAACTCCATCCTCCAAAGGAATCTTGGCGAGGCCGGGATGGGCTCCGCTTTCGAGCAGGCCCGGGATGGGGAGGATGTGTCCAGTGCCTTCGACGTTCTCGTTCGATATGTCCGCCACATCTGCCGCGAGCACGACGTCCGGCCCCATGGCACGCGCGAGCACTGCATCGGCTGACGGATCAGGCGCCGGCTCGGCGAAGACCAGATCGAGCACGATGCCGCGCGCGCCTGCGGCCCGCAGCTGGTCGACCAGGCGGGCGTGGAAGTCGCGAGGCCACGGCCATTGCCGTTGATATTCCGCGAAGCTCGGCTCGTCGATCGCGACCACCACGGAGCTCAGCTCCGGTTTCGGCGGCGCGAGCGTGGACAGAAGATCGAACGACCGCAGCTCCAGCTGCCGCCATTGCGTGGTCAGCGACAGAATGACCGCTAGGATGACCGCGCCGACTCCAAGCCCCAGAGTCTGAAGCCAGCTCGCGCGCTCCGCATTGGGTCGCTTGCCCGTCAATTCACCCACGTCGGCTCAAAATCGGACATGGCCGCTCAAGATTACCGTGCGGCCGGGGGCGGGGATATCCTCGGCCAGGTCGAAATCCTCGTCGAGCAGGTTGATGGCATCGAGCGAGAAATTGAGCCGCTTGTCCCAGGGCTGCCATTCGATCGAGAAATTGGTGATGGGAACGGCGTCCAGCTCGTCGCCGTCGACGGCGCCCAGCCGTTCGCCGATCACCGTCTCGCTCAAGGTGACGGTGATTTGCGCCGGATGCACCCAGCTGATGCCCGCATTCGCCAGCCAGTCGGGCACCAGCGGCAGCCTGCCGTCGCCGGGGCCGTCGGTGATCTCGGAATCGAAGCCGCTCGCATTGGCGAAGGCGCCGAAGCCATGGCCGAACCAGACGTTGGTGCCGGCACTCACGCGCTCGATCCTGCCATCCTCCGCTGTCAGGGGCGCGAGCCTGTCCACCAGGCTGGTGTCGAATGCCTTCACGTCCTGATGCTCCAGCTCGATGAAGGTGAACAGATGCTCGTTCCACTCCGCGTCCCAACGGGCAACCACGCTCTTCACCTCGCCGCCTTCATCGGTCGGCGTGTCGCCCGGCGTCAGGCCGACCACTGTGACCGGTGCCAGCGAGGTCAGGAAACCCTGGTCCGACCGCTCCTGATAGGCAAGGCGCAGCCATTGCCCCTCGGCCGGCAGCCAGGCGATGCCGGCATAGGGCTCAAATCTGGTCTTATCGACATTGAACCCGTTCTCGACATGCGCGACGGTGAAGCCGCCTTGCAGCATCAGGCTGTCGGCGATGGTGGTGGAGACGTCGAAGAAGGCATTGCCCTGCAGCGGCGTTGAATCGAGATCGTTTTCCAACGTCCCGAACGGGGCGCCGAGCAGGATGAACTCCTCGCGCTGGCTGACATCGCGGTCGGTGCTTTGGCCTTCGACGCCATAGCGGAAGGTGACGCCGCCCAGATCGACATTGTGCGACAGCCCGACGAACAGCTTTTCGTCCCGAGTGTCGATATCGTTGAAATCGAACGTGCTGAAGCCGAAAGCAAGATCGTGATCGACACCGGCGTCCGTATTGCCATAGGCGACCACCGCGTTCATCAGGTTGCGCGCGCCGAATGAATGGCTGTAGCCGATGCCAGCCTGATAGGTCGTCTGGTGCCCGTCATCGTCGGTCGTGCTGGGCAGCGTCACGTCCGGAATATCATCTTCCGCGTGCGCGAACTGTCCCCACGCCACCAGCCGGTCGGTCAGCGTCAGCTCCGCGCCCAGAAACAGGTTGGCGCTGTCCACCTCGTCCAGTGCGCCGAGCGTGTCGCCGTCGGCCTCGTTGCGTGCATAGTTGGCGAAGAACGCCACCGGGATCGGGCCGTTCATGAAGCCCTGCGCCGTGCCGTCGGCGCTCCAGGCCGCTTCGCCTTCATCGTCGAAGGTGACGCTGCCGCCGGCTTCATTGTCCAGGAACGGCCGGCGATAGAGGTCGGTGAAACGGTTGCGGGCCGCGACCGACAGCGGCTCGAGCAGCAGGCCCTGGATCAGCGCCGGCTGGCTGGTGGAGAACTCGATCCTCTGCTGGTTGATCGCGACCGGCGCGCGCGAGGCGGTCACCTGATAGAACTGGCTGCCGGCGTCGAACGGGCTGAACAGCAGATCGCCATAGAGCCGGCTCCAGTCGGTGAGGCCCAACGTATCGAACGCCGCTGTCATGTAGGAGCCGGCCGACTGCGTAGCCGCGAATGGATTGTAGATGCCGCCGCGCGCGCGATAGCGCTCGAATGCCTTGCGGGCATTCACGATTGCATCGTCGATTTCCGCGCGATCGAGGGCGATCACGGTGCGGACCAGCGGCGCGATCGGATCGGCCGGGTCCAGCTGCTCTGCTGCGTCGATCGACTGATACGCCTGCGCCAGGTCGCCGGCCTCGTATTGCTGGATGGCGAGGCCCAGCGTTGACTGCGCCATCAGCGGATTGGCGGCGACTGCGTTCAGGAAGTCGTCCCGCGCCGCCGGTAGGTCGCCGCGCTGGATATGCACGCGCCCCTTGGCGAGCAGCGCGACGTAGAAGGACGGATCGAGCGCCAGGGCCTGGTCGGCCATCGCATCCGCTTCGTCGAGATTGTTGGTGTCGACCAGCACGATCGAATAATTGGCGTGCGGCAGCGGGTCTTCGGGATCGAGGGCGATGGCGTGTTCGAATGCATCGCGTGCGCCGGCCTCGTCGCCGTCGTTATACAGCACGAGGCCGAGCTCGTTATAGAGGTCGGCATCGCCGGGCGCCGCCGCGATCGCGCGGTTGAGCGCGTTTTTCGCCGCCGGCGCGTTCCAATCGTAGTCCGACGCGATGTTGGCCTGCACGCGCAGCGTCTCCGGGCTGTCCGGATCGATCTCTATGGCGCGGGTGGTCCATTGCCGCGCTTCCGCTTCGTGCCCCAGCAGGACCTCGATCTGCGCCGCGAACAGCGCCAGATCGACGTTCTTCGGGTAGCGCGGCTGCGTCTCCTTGATGATTGCGAGGGCCTGCTCCAGATCGCCGGACATAGCGCTGAGCCAGGCGCGCGACATGGCGCGTATCGGCCCGTCGGGATAGGAATCGAGCTTGGCGCTGGCCTGGCGTGCTTCGTCAGGCCGGCGGCCCAGCAGCAGCGCCATATAGCGGCCGAACTCGGCCAGATACTGATCATCGCCGCTGAGGCCCGGGATGGCCGCGGCGAATTTGGCTTCGGCGCCAGACCAGTCGCTGCGCTGGCCGGCCAGCAATCCTTCGACCAACGCCAGGCGTGCCTCTTCTTCCGCGCTCAGCGACCCAGCCCCGCGTGCCGCCGTCACCGCCTGCTCGGCGGTGGCGCGACCGTCGAACGCCAGACTGATTTGTGCCAGATCGATCCAGTCGGCTTTCGTGCGCGCGTCCGCTGGCTTGGCCAAGATTTCCGCCCGCCGTGCGCGAGCCTCGGTGCCCGACGGCGCCGTCGCCAGCCCGCGCATCGGTGCGAGCGACGAGAAGATATCGCGGGCGGCGACGTGATAGAGCACCTGCTCTCGACCAGGCGCCTGCGTCAGGAAAATCTTGGACGGCGCCTTGCCGATCGCGGCGATGGCGGCTTCGCCCGGCCCGACGCTGACACTGCCCTGGGCATTCTGCAACTGCACCACGCCAGCCAGCACGATCAGCCGCGTGCTCTTGTCCGGCAGCACTTCCAGCGTCCAGTCGGTGCCGCGGATCGCCGCGGTTGCCGCCGGCGTTTCGATGTCGACGCCGGTGCCGCCGGTCGTGGCGCGGGCCCAGACGCGCCCGGAATCCAGCTGCAGTTCCGCCGTTCCGCCTTCCGGCAACGCCTTCACCGTCAGCTCGGAATTGCGGTGCACGCGGATCATGGTCTCGTCGGCGAAGCGCAAGGCGAGGGTGCCGGCCGGCCCGGTGCGCAGGGCATCGCCGGCCAGCAGATCCTGGGTGGCCTCTGCGATCCGCCAGTCGGCTTCGTTGACGAAGCGCAAGCCTTCATCGCCGTTGACCGTGACGATCTCGCCGGCAATCGGGGCGGGACGGGGCTCGACCGCCAGGGCCGGCAGCGCGCCGACGGTCGAAAGAGTGGCGATCGAAAGACCGGCGATCATCGCGCAGCGTGACACCGCGTCCGCTCGGCCAATGAAACGGTGCCCCCTTGCCATGACTCCCCCCGCACATGCGCCGAATCGCCACAGACTGATCGGTCTCAATAGGCGAACAGGGAGGCAAAATCAAACCGCCCGCGAATGCGCGTGACCGCTCGGAAACCGCTCCCTAGCGCCGCCCGCCGACCTCGTCGATGTGATAGAGCATATCGGCCGGGTCCTCGAAGACGCGATAGGCGCCGCTGCGCTCCAGCTCCTCGCTGCCATAGCCCCCGCTGAGCAGGCCGATTCCGAGCGCGCCGCAGCGCCGGGCCGCCAGCATGTCCCAGATGCTGTCGCCCACTACGCACGACGCTCTGATATCGATCTTGAGCCGTCCCGCCGCCTCGAGAAACAGGTCCGGGTCGGGCTTGGCATATTTCACCAGGTCGCGGGTGACGATCGGCACGCGGTCGAAATCGACACCCAGATTCTCGAGCACCGGCCGCGCGGTCTCCATCCGCCCGCTGGTGGCGATGGCCCATGGAATCTTCGCATCGGTCAGATAGGCCAGCAGCTCCTTCGCCCCCGGCAGAGGCGGGATCTTGCGCGCGCGCTTCAGGTAGGATTCGGCATGCAGGCGGCGCAGCCGGTTGACGCGCTCCTCGCTGATATCGAGCCCGGTCTCGCGCAGCAGCATATTGGTAAACAACCCGCCGCTCATGCCGATCTTGCGGTGCACACGCCAGACCGACAGCTCGATGCCCTCTTCATCCAGCGCGTCGCGCCAGGCCAGAACGTGCTCGTACACACTATCCACCAGCGTGCCGTCGAGGTCGAACAGGAATGATGTTTGCAGTCGTGGCATGGCTCAACACTCCCTCATTAGAATCATTTAAGCTAATTGTGCCGAGACATTATCGATACCAACTTGTCTGTATAAAAGACGGTCCTACACATTCACGTGCCGTTAATGCAACGAACATTATAGCCAAGACCTTACGCATTGGGATATGCACGTCCTAGCTGCGCGAACTCGCCAGCAGCGGAGTATTCTTTGCACGATAATTCGGAAGCCATCAGGACGATGGGGCGACGGGACGCACGCGAACGGATTTTAGAGGCAGCGTATGCCCTGTTCGCGCATCAAGGCACGCGCTCGGTTGGCGTGGACGCCATTATCGAGCGGTCCGGCGTCGCCAAGATGACGCTCTATCGTCATTTCAAATCAAAGCAAGACCTCGTGCTCGCGTTCCTGGATCGGCGCGAAACGCTGTGGACCGAGGATTGGCTGATCCGCGAGGTCAGCACCCGTGCCAGCGCTCCGCGAGAGCGGCTCCTGGCCATCTTCGACGCGTATCACGATTGGTTCCAGACCCCAGATTTCGAAGGGTGCTCGTTCGTCAATGTGCTGCTGGAATACCAGTCCGACAGTCCACTGCGCATCGCGGCGGCGGGCCATCTGGCGAAGGTGCGCGCCTTCGTGCGCGATCTGGCGACCCAGGCGGATATCAAGGATGCGGCGGTCTTTTGCGGCGTCTGGCATGTGCTCATGAACGGCTGCACGATCGCGGCCGCAGAGGGCGACCGCCAGGCCGCCTTGAATGTCAAGCGCGCCGCCAAGGTCGTCCTCGACCATTGGGCCGAGGGGTAGGGCGTCTTGGCAGCGTTTTTCTCTCGTCATCACCGGGCCGACACGCAGTGTCGCGACCCGGCGATGACGAAGGAGAGCTAGGTGGGCTGCCCGAATTTGAATGCCGTCACCTGCCGATAGGTCTCGCCCGGCTGGAGCACGACCGGTGAGAAATGCCGGTGGTTGATGGAATCGGGGAAGCGCTGCGGCTCCAGGCACAGGCCGCGATAGGGCAGATGCGGCTCGCCTTCGTACGCATCGTCCGACGGCGGAATCCGGATGCCTTCGTAGAACTGCAAGCCGGGCTCCGTGGTGGAAAGATCCGTCGCCAGATCGCCGCTGGGCGAGACGAGACGGGCCGCTACCGGCAGGTCCGAAGCCTTGGCGTGCGGCAGCCAGCCCTGGTTCAGGACGAAATTGAAGTCATAGCCTGACGGCGTTTCGGCGCGGATAGGCCGCTGCGTGCGGAAATCGTAGACCGTGTCGGCCACCTTGGCGATCTCGCCGGTGGGTACGAGATATCGGTCGACTGGCGTGTAAAAATCCGCCGCTACCATCATGCGATGATCGCGCACGTCGCTGCCAGGCTGCAGCGTGAAATAAGAATGGTGGCCGAGATTGGCGACGGTCGGCGCATCGGTGGTCGCGGTCAGCTCGATGGTCAGGGTGCCCGGGCCTTCGATCGCATAGGTGCAGCGTGCGGTCAGCGTCCCGGGATAGCCTTCATCGCCGTCCGGTGACGTCAACTCCAGCGTCACGGAATTGTCCGTGCTGCCGGCGAGCCGCCAGACGCGCTTGGAAAATCCGTTCGGCCCGCCATGCAACTGGACGTGGTCGCCCTCGTTGATGGACAGCTTGTAGTATTTGCCGTCGAGCGCGAAGCCGCTGTCGATCCGGTTGATGCAGCGGCCGACCGTCGCGCCGAGATAGGCCCCGCCTTTGACATAGCCCTCTAGCGACCGATAACCGAGCACGACGCGCCGCCTCTTGCCGCCGACCGGCACGATCAGGTCACGCAGGATCGCGCCAAAGGTCAGGATGGCGGCCTCCGTGCCGTCGGCACCCTTGAGGCGGATTTCCTGCACAGTCTGGCCGCCGAAACGGCCGAATTCAGAGATCGACATGGCTGATTGGTCCCGTTGCTTTTCCGTCATTTTGACAGGTTTGGAGGCTTGACTCACGGCCGCTCCGCGGCCACTGATAAAACATATAATACTACAAATACAAACCCCGGATCGCCGGGGCCTGGGAGGGCCCGAAGTGCAGGTCAAACGCAAGCCGTCGCGCATGTTTTCGCAGCGCAGCATCCATGGCCGCATCGCACACGAGATCGGCCTGCAGATCCTGCGCGGCGACCTCGCGCCCGGCGAGGTCCTGCCCAGCGAGATCGACCTCGGCGTCGGGTTCGGGGTCAGCCGGACGGTCCTGCGCGAGGCGATCAAGGTGCTGGCCGCCAAGGGCCTGGTCGAATCTCGCACCAAGATCGGCACCCGCGTCAAGGCGCGCGATCAATGGAACATGCTCGACCCCGATGTCCTTTCCTGGAGCCTCGCCTCCCACGACGCGGAAGAGTATGCCCTCGCGGTCTCGGAAATGCGCCGGGTGGTGGAGCCGGCCGGCGCCGCACTCGCGGCACAGCGCGCGACGCCGGAGCAGATCGCCCGCATCCGCGGCACCTTCGAAGCGATGGAAGCAGCGGGGGAGAAGACCGAGGAAAGCGTCGATCACGATCTGCGCTTTCATCTCTCCATTCTGGAGGCGACCGGCAATCCATTCCTGGTCTCCATGGGCCATGTGATTGAATCCGCGATCGCCTTCAACATCAAATTGTCCGTGCAATTCCCGAGCTTGCGGGTCCAGTCGGTGCCGCTGCATCGCGCCGTGCTGGAGCGGATCGAGAAGGGCGACCCGCGCGGCGCCCAGGCGGCGATGGTCAAGCTGCTGCAGGAAGCGCAAATGGATATCGAGCAAATTCTGGCCCGCAGCCGGGGCGGACGCGCAGCGCGCGCGGCCTCCACGCGGCGGCTGCGCCGGGCACACAGATAGGAGTACGACGATGGCTGATGGGACTGACGCCAAGAAGCAACTGCGATCGCGACATTGGTATGGCGGCGCCAACAAGGACGCCTTCATGCACCGGAGCTGGATCAAGAACCAGGGCCATCCGGACCAGATGTTCGACGGGCGGCCCGTCATCGGCATCTGCAACACCTGGTCCGATCTCAACCCCTGCAACGCCCATTTCAAGGAACTGGCGGAGGTGGTGAAGCGCGGCGTCTATGAGGCCGGCGGCTTCCCCGTGGAGTTCCCGGCCATGTCGCTGGGCGAGACGACGCTGCGCCCGACCGCCATGCTGTTCCGCAACCTCGCCAGCATGGAGGTCGAGGAATCGATCCGCGCCAACCCGATCGACGGTGTCGTGCTGCTGGTCGGCTGCGACAAGACCACGCCCGCTCTGCTGATGGGCGCGGCGAGCTGCGATCTGCCGACCATCGCGCTCAGCGGCGGGCCGATGCTGAACGGCAAGTTCCGCGGCTGCGACGTCGGGTCTGGCACCTCGGTCTGGCAGTTCAGCGAGGCGGTGAAGGCGGGCGAGATGACGCTCGCCGATTTCATGAGCGCGGAATCGGGCATGTCGCGTTCGCCCGGCCACTGCATGACCATGGGCACGGCTTCGACCATGGCCAGCATGGTAGAATCGCTCGGCATCGGCTTGCCGGAGAACGCGGCCTATCCCGCGGTCGACTCCCGCCGCAAGCGCCTGGCACACCTGGTCGGCAACCGCGCGGTCCAGATCGTGAAAGAGGACCTGCGCATCTCCAAGGTGCTGACGCGCGAAGCGTTCCAGAACGCGATCCGCACCAACGGCGCGATCGGCGGGTCGACCAACGCGGTGGTGCATCTGCTCGCCATCGCAGGCCGCCTCGGCCTCGATCTCTCGCTCGATGATTGGGACACCTGGGGCAAGGAGGTGCCGACCATCGTCGATTTGATGCCGTCCGGTCGCTTCCTGATGGAGGATTTCTGCTATGCCGGCGGCCTGCCCGTGGTGCTGAAGGCGCTGGGCGAGCGTGGGCTGCTCAACAAGGGCCAAATCACCATCAACGGCAAGACCATCTGGGACAACGTCAAGGACGCGCAGAACTATAATCCGGAAGTCATTCGCGCCTGGGACAAGCCGCTGACCGCGCATGGCGGCATTGCGGTGCTGCGCGGCAACCTCGCGCCCAACGGCGCGATCCTGAAACCGTCGGCGGCAACGCCGGCGTTGATGCAGCATCGCGGCCGCGCGGTCGTGTTCGAGGACATCAACGACTACAAGAAGAAGATCGCCGATCCCAACCTCGACATCGACGAGACTTGCGTGATGGTGCTGAAGAATTGCGGACCCAAGGGCTATCCCGGCATGGCCGAGGTCGGCAACATGGGCCTGCCCGCCAAGGTGCTGAAGAAGGGCATCACGGACATGGTCCGCATCTCCGACGCGCGCATGAGCGGCACGGCCTACGGCACCGTCGTGCTGCATACGTCGCCCGAAGCGGCGGCCGGTGGGCCGCTGGCGCTGGTGAAGGATGGCGACATGATCGTGCTCGATGTCGCCGGCCGGAAGCTGCATCTCGAAGTCAGCGACGCAGAGCTGGCGCAGCGCCGGGTGCAATGGAAAGCGCCCAAGCCTCCGATGGAGAGCGGCTATCAGAAGCTCTATGTCGATCACGTGCTGCAGGCCGACAAAGGCGCCGACCTCGACTTCCTGGTCGGCAGCCGCGGCGCCGGCATCCCGCCGGAATCGCACTGACGTTCAATAAAAGACCATCCGAAGCAACAATAGAAACCAATCTGAAGAGGAGGAAAGGATGCGTATCAGTTTGAAGAAGGCCCTCTTGTCTGTGGCCGCGACGGCATTGGTCATGAGCGCGGCGGCGGCCCAAGCCGAGACGTCCGGCAAGAAGATCGCACTCAGCAACAACTACGCCGGCAATTCCTGGCGCCAGTCGATGCTGAAGAGCTGGGACAAGGTGACGAAGAAGGCGGTAGCCGACGGCGTGGTCGCGGAAGCGACGCCCTTCACCACGTCCGAGAACCAGGTGACCGAGCAGGCCGCGCAGATCCAGAACCTGATCCTGCAGGGCTATGACGCCATCGTCATCAATTCCGCGTCGCCGGACGCTCTCAACGGCGCGGTGAAAGAGGCCTGCGATGCCGGCATCATCGTCGTCTCCTTCGACGGCATCGTGACCGAGCCGTGCGCATGGCGCGTCGCCGTCGATTTCAAGGCGATGGGCAAGTCGGAAATGGACTATCTCAAGGACAAGATGCCGAGCGGCGGCAACATCCTAGAGATTCGCGGCCTGGCTGGCGTATTCGTCGATGACGCCATCCATTCCGGCATTGAGGAAGGGGTCAAGGAGAACCCGCAGTTCAAGGTCGTCGGATCGGTCCATGGCGACTGGACCCAGACCGTGGCGCAGAAGGCGGTGGCGGGCATCCTGCCCTCGCTGCCGGACGACATCGCCGCGGTGGTGACTCAGGGCGGCGACGGTTATGGCGCCGCGCAGGCCTTCAAGGCGGCCGGCCGGAAAACCCCGCTCATCATCATGGGCAACCGCCAGGACGAGATGGCGTGGTGGAAGGAACAGAAGGATGCCAGCGGCTACGAGACCATGTCGGTCTCGATCGCGCCCGGCGTCTCGACGCTCGCTTTCTGGGTGGCGCAGCAGATCCTGGACGGCAAGGAGGTGCCGAAGGATCTGACCGTGCCGTTCCTGCGCATCGACCAGGATAACCTCGAAGCCAATCTCGCCAACACCGAGCAGGGTGGCGTCGCCAACGTGGAATACACGCTGGAGGACGCGCAGAAGGTGATCGCGGGAAAGTAACGCGTCGATTGATACTCGTTTGACTCTGGGACCATGCTTCAGGCCACCGAAAAGATCGTCAGCCTCTCCGGCATGACGAAGAGCTTCGGCGCGGTTCGCGCGCTCGCCAATGTCGACCTCGCGGTCGGCGTTGGCGAGTGCCTGGGGCTGGTCGGCCATAACGGCGCAGGCAAGTCGACTCTCATTAATCTGCTTGCCGGAACGCTGCCGCCGGATGCGGGCGAGATCCGCGTCAACGATATCGCGCAGGCCGCCGACTACGGCGTGCGCCGCGCCAATGCGCAGGGCATCCGCTGCGTGTTCCAGGAGCTGTCGCTCTGCCCCAACCTCAGCGTCGCGGAGAATACCCGCGTCTATCACAAGAGCCTGCGCGGCTGGGGCTGGCGCCGCGGTGCCGCCGATCTGGTGCGGCAAAGACTGGATGAGATCTTTCCCGGCCACGGCATCTCGCCCCACGCGACCGTCGGCGATCTCGCGATCGGCCAGCGCCAGATGGTGGAGATCGCGCGCGCGTTCACCGTGACCGACAATCCGACGCGCCTGGTGGTGCTGGACGAGCCGACCTCATCGCTCGACGCAGTGGCGGGGGCGCAGTTGCTGCGCTACGTGCGCAAATTCGTCACCGAGGGCGGGTCGTGCCTGCTGACCTCGCATCTGCTCGGCGACATCCTCGATTACTGCGACCGCATCGTGGTCATGAAGGATGGCGGCGTGGTGGCCGATCGGCCGGCTATCGAGTTCGACCGCGCCAGCCTGGTCGCCGCCATGGGTAATGTGGTGAGCGAGGCGCGCATCAAGGCCCATGAGCGCGCGACGGCGCAACGTGGCGAAGCGTCCGTGGTGGTGCGCGCCGTTCCGAAGCAGCAAGCGGACCAGACCGCCTTGGTCGCGCATAAGGGCGAGATCATCGGCCTTGCCGGGCTCGCCGGCCACGGCCAGACTCGCCTGCTGCTGCACATCTACGACGCGGCGGACCGCAGTGCCGATATGATCGTCGCGGGGCCGGTGGCCCTCATCGCCGGAGACCGGCAGAATGACGGCGTGCTCCATCTCTGGTCGATCGCGCGCAACATTTCCGTGCGCTCCCTGCACACGCTTGCGAAAACGGGGTTGATCGATAGCGCAGCGGAAAGCGCCCTGGCCAACCAATGGCGCGAGCGCATCCGTATCAGGACGCCGAGCGTCGACAACAACATCCTCTCGCTCTCCGGCGGCAACCAGCAGAAGGTCTTGTTCGCCCGCGCCCTCGGCTCCGACGCCGGCATCATCCTGATGGACGATCCGATGCGCGGCGTCGATGTCGGCACCAAGCTCGAGGTCTACGAACTGATCCGCGCCGAGGCGGAAGCGGGTCGCACCTTCATCTGGTACACCACCGAGATCGAAGAGCTGAACAATTGCGACCACGTCTATGTCATGCGCGATGGCCAGATCGTCGCGGACATCGCGCGCGGCGACCTGACCGAGGAAAAGGTGCTGCAGGCCTCGTTCCGCGAAGGAGGGCAGGCATGACCGACGCCGCCCTGCCAAGCTCCGCGCGCAACGGCAGCGCCTTCTACCGCGATCCCAGGCTGCTGCGCCGGGCCTTGCCGGCCGTGTCGCTGGCGGCGGTCCTGATCGCGATCTTCCTCATCAACGACCGCGCCATGAGCTATCGCGGCCTTGATCTGATGCTGAAATACGCGGTGCCGATTGCCTTCGCCACCATCGCGCAGATGTTCATCCTGACTGTCAACGATCTCGACCTCTCGACCGGCGCCTTTGTCGGGCTGGTCGCCTGCATCGCGGGCATCTGGCTGGTCGACCAGCCTGTGCTCTGCATCCTGCTGCTGGCGGCCTGCGTCGCGGCTTATGCCGCCATCGGCGCGCTGATCCATGTGCGGCGCCTGCCCAGCATCGTGGTCACGCTCGGCATGTCCTTCGTCTGGCTGGGCCTTGCCGTCATCCTGATGCCGACGCCCGCCGGCACGGTGCCGCAATGGCTGAAGGACATGATGAACTGGAAGTCGCCGCTGGTCCCGTTCCCGATCATTGCGTGCGCCCTGCTGGCGCTGGTGGTGCATGTCGGCCTGATGGAATCCTCGTATGGCGCGATCCTGCGCGGGGCGGGGGGCAATGCCACCGCCATCGACCGCGCCGGCTGGTCGCTCCTGAAAATCCGCATGCTGATGTATGCGCTGGCTGGCTTGTTTAACGTGTTGGCCGGCCTGGCGCTGATCGGCCTCACCACATCGCCCGACGCTCACATCGCCGACCGCTACACGCTGCTGTCGATCGCCGGGGTGATTTTAGGCGGCGGCGAATTCGTGGGAGGGCGGGTCTCGCCCATCGGCGCGGTCATCGGCGCCGTGACTCTGACCTTGACCGGCTCGTTCCTCATTTTCATGCGCATCTCGCCCGACTGGCAGATCGGCGCGCAGGGCGCCGTGCTCATCGTCGTCCTGGCGTTGCGCGCCCTCATCAAGCTGCGGGAGGCGAAATGAAAGCCGTCGCCACCCGTCTCGGCAACCAGCCCTGGCTGCTCTCGTTCGTGGGCGCGCTCGCAGTCTGGCTGGCCACCATCCTCTTCACCGAAGGGAAGGGGGGTGGCGAGGTCCTGACCGCCGCCTTGTCCTTCTCGACCTTCACCGTGATCGTCGGGATCGGCCAGATGTTCGTCATCACCACCGGCCCCGGCAATGTCGATCTCTCCATCCCGTCCACCATCGCGCTCGCCGGCGGCGTCGCGATGAAGATCATGGATGGGCAGGACAGCTTGATCTGGCTCGGCCTGCTGGCCTGCATCGGGGCCGGGCTCGCGGTCGGCGCCTTCAACTACGCCCTTATCCGCATCCTCAGGATCCCGCCCATCATCGCGACCTTGTCGTCGAGCCTGATCGTGATGTCGGTCGCGATATCCTACGGCCGCGGCTTGCAGATCAAGCCGCCGCCCAGCTTCGCCGATTTCACCACCGAGCAGATCGCCGGTGTGCCGGTTCTTTCCATCTGCGCCATCCTGTTCGCGATCCTGATGGGTGTGATCCTGCAGCGCACCATCTATGGCCGTGCCACCCTCGCCATCGGGCAGAACATGCGCGCCGCGCACCTGGCCGGCGTGAAGGTCGAGCGCACCCGCTGCATCACGTACCTCATGAGCGCGGCCTTCGCCGGCCTGTGCGGCGCGCTGCTGGCCGGCTTCTCCGGCGGCAATGCGCTCAACATGGGCGAGGAATACCTGCTGGCGACCATCGCCGTGGTGGTGATCGGCGGCACCTCGGTCGCCGGCGGCCGCGCCAACGTGCCCGGCATCTGGGGCGCCGCTTTGTTCCTGTATCTGCTGGTCACGATGCTCAACACCTACGGCGCCAGCGCGGGGGTGCGGCTGGTGCTCACGGGTCTTATAATCATCGCCATGATCACGCTGGCCGGCGGCGACAAGACGAGCCGCTGAAGGGGAGGGAAACACATGCCTGCAAATGACGGCCTCTACGAGATTTTCGACAAGCGCTTCCGCTCGCTCATGATCGGGATCGCGCATCTGGACAAGCTGGCGGACGGCTGCGTGTGGGCCGAGGGTCCCGTCTGGTTCGCCGATGGCGGCTATCTGCTGTGGAGCGACATTCCCAACAACCGCATGCTGCGCTGGATGCCCGAAACCGGCGTCAGCACCTATCGCGCGGAGTCCAACAACAGCAACGGCAACACCCGCGACCGGCAGGGCCGGCTTGTCACCTGCGAGCATCTCACGCGCCGCGTGACGCGGACCGAGCCCGACGGATCGATCACCGTCATTGCCGACAAGCACAAGGGCAAGCGCCTTAATTCGCCGAACGATGTGGTGGTGAAGTCCGACAACAGCATCTGGTTCACCGATCCCTGCTACGGGATCCTGACCGAGTTCGAGGGCAGCCGGTCGGAGCAGGAGCAGGGCGGCTGCTACGTCTATCGCGTCGACCCGGCGACCGGGGAGATCGCGACGGTGGTCGAGGATTTCGTGCGGCCCAACGGCCTCGCCTTTTCGCCCGACGAGAAGGTCCTCTACATCGCGGATTCCGCCGCCTCGCACGATCCGGCGGCGCCGCACCATATCCGCGCCTTCGATGTGGTCGACGGGCGCAAGCTGACCAACAGCCGGGTGTTCTGCGATATCAAGACCGGGATTCCCGACGGGTTCCGGATCGACGTGAACGGCAACCTCTGGACCAGCACCAATGCGGGCGTCGAGTGCTACGCGCCCGACGGCACCCTGCTGGGCCGGATCAACGTGCCGGAAATCGTGGCCAACGTGACCTTCGGCGGCAAACGGCGGAATCGCCTTTTTATCGCAGCGACAACGTCGCTGTACGCCATATATGTTAACACGACCGGCGCCCAGGTACCGTAGAGAGGCGCCGTGAGGAGAGCGAGATGAGCCAGATCATCGGCGGCACCACCATCCGCCTGCACCAGGACGATAACGTCGTGGTGGCGGCCCAGAACATCGGCGCCGGCGCCACCATCCCCGGCGAGGGCGTGGTGACCGCGAGCGCCGTGCCCTCCGGCCACAAGATCGCGACCCGCGCGATTCCCGCCGGCGACTACGTGCGCAAATACAACCAGATCATCGGCATCGCCACGGCGGACATTGCGCCTGGCCAGCACGTTCACGTGCAGAATTGCGCCATGAGTGATTTCGAGCGCGACTACGCCTTCAGCACCGATATGCGCCCGACCGACTACTTCAAGGATCGCGCCACCTTTAAAGGAATCGTGCGCGAGGATGGCCGCGTCGCCACCCGCAATTTCATCGGCGTGCTGACCACGGTGAACTGCTCCGCCACCGTCGCCAAGCGCGTCGCCGCTGCCTTCGAGAATGGCGGGCTCGATGAATATCCGAATGTCGATGGCGTGGTTGCCCTAGTGCACGGTACCGGCTGCGGCATGGCGACCAAGGGCGAAGGCTTCGATGTCCTGCAGCGCGTGCTGTGGGGCTATCTGCGCCATCCGAACTTCGCGGGCGTGCTCTTGATCGGCCTGGGCTGCGAGGCGGCGCAGATCCGCTTCCTGCTGGAAGCCTACGGCATCAAGGCGACCGACACCTTCCAGTACATGACGATCCAGAGCACCGGCGGCACCCGCGCCACCATCGAGGAAGGCGTCAAGCGCGTCAAAGCCATGCTGCCCAAGGCCAACGAGGTGAAGCGCGAGACGGTGTCGGCCGAGCATCTGTCGCTCTGCCTGCAATGCGGTGGCTCTGACGGCTATTCCGGTATCACCGCCAACCCGGCCCTCGGCGCTGCGGCCGATCTGCTGGTGCGGCACGGCGGCACCGCGATCCTCTCCGAGACGCCGGAAGTCTATGGCGCCGAGCACCTGCTGACCCGCCGCGCTGTCAGCCAGCAGGTGGGCGAGAAGCTGCTCGATCGCATCAAATGGTGGGAGGATTACACCAGCCGCAACGGCGGCGAGATGAACAACAACCCGTCCCCCGGCAACAAGGATGGCGGCCTTACCACCATCCTCGAGAAGTCCCTGGGCGCGGCGGCCAAGGGCGGCACGACGAACCTCGTCGACGTCTATAAGTACGCCGAGCCCATTTCCGCGAAGGGCTTCGTGTTCATGGATTCGCCGGGCTACGACCCGGTCTCCGCGACCGGGCAGGTGGCGAGCGGCGGCAACATCATCTGCTTCACGACGGGACGCGGCTCGGTGTTCGGCTTCAAGCCGGTGCCCAGCATCAAGCTCGCCACCAACACCGCCATGTATCAGAAGATGTCGGAAGACATGGATGTCGATTGCGGCGAGGTGCTGAGCAAAGGCGTGGCCGTGCCGGAAATGGGCCAGCGCATTTTCGATCTCATCCTGCGCGTGGCTTCGGGCGAGAAATCCAAGAGCGAAGAGCTCGGCTTCGGCGACAACGAATTCACGCCGTGGCAAATCGGCGCGACAATGTAGTCATGGAACTCAATCTTTCTCTCAAAGATACGCTCCCGGACGACGGCACCGCCGGAACCCTGATCGGTCGCGCCTGGGTGCCGGGCAATCCCGGCGGGCCTAGTGTCGTGCTGGCCAAGGCGGACGGGCTCTACGATCTGACGCGCAGCTTTCCGACGTTGTCGGCGCTGCTGAACGAGAAGAATTCAACCGAAGCGGCGCAGCAGGCGGGCAGGGATGCCAAGCGCCTCTGCACCCTTGAGGAATGCCTCGCCAACTCACCCTCTGATCGGCGCGCGGCCAACACGCCGCATCTGCTGGCGCCCGCCGACCTGCAATCGCTGAAGGCCTGCGGCGTCACTTTCGTGCTCAGCATGCTGGAGCGGGTGATCGAGGAACGTGCCAAGGGCGATCCGAAGGCGGCGGAGGGCATCCGCGCTTCCATCAATGACGAGATCGGCGGCAACCTCGCGCGCGTGAAGCCCGGTTCGGCCGAGGCCGAGAAGCTGAAGCAGGCGCTGATCCAGCGCGGCCTGTGGTCCCAATATCTCGAGGTCGGCATCGGCCCCTACGCCGAA